>Ga0207707_10000695_pt1 | contig 33344 bp, 31 predicted proteins | sample KBSC83BmetaG_FD_184336 | JGI IMG/M metagenome (GOLD analysis project Ga0207707, IMG submission 184336) | Corn rhizosphere microbial communities from Kellogg Biological Station, Michigan, USA - KBS C8-3B metaG (SPAdes) (version 2) | ecosystem: Host-associated > Plants > Roots > Rhizosphere ... | reverse complement strand
CCTGCCGCGCGATCGGGTGACGATCCTCGTCGCCGACACCGACAGCTCGCCCTACGACTCAGGCACGGGCGGCAGCAAGTCAACCAACAGCGTCGGCACGGCGGCGTACCAGGCGGTCAACGAAGTCAAAGAGAAACTCATCGCACTGGCTGCCGCGCGGCTCGGCTGCAAGCCGGAGGACGTCGGGGCGGCCAACGGAAAAAAAGCTAAAGCGTTCAGCGAAGTGATCGCGCTCGCGATCGCGCAGAACGACGGCCCGCTGACTCACCTAAGCGTTTACGAGCCGTCGCGCGCGCCGATCACGTCGTTTGCTGCGCAGGTTGCGGAAGTGGAAGTCGATCCGGGCACCGGTCAGGCGAAGGTAAAGAAGTTGACGACGGTGCACGACTCGGGAACTGTGCTCAATCACTTGAGCTATACCGGACAGATCGACGGTGGAATTATTACCGGCTTGGGTTTCGCGCTGATGGAAGACAACTCCTTGGTCGAAGGGCGAATGCTGACCGCGAATCTCGGTGAATTCAAAATGGCCACCAGCGCCGACGTGCCCAAACTCACCACGGTTCTGATGGAAGACGCCAACGGCCCGATCCCCTTCCACGGCAAAGCCATCGCCGAAATTCCCAATGTCCCCACCGCCGCGGCTATCGCCAACGCAATTCAAGATGCGGTTGGCGTGCGCCTGTACGATCTGCCGCTAACTGCGGAGAAGATTTACGCGGAGCTGAACAAAAGGTAGAGCAACGATTATCGCGGCCTAGATCTCTCACTCCGTTCGAGATGACAAATGCTCAAACTATTGTCCGGAGTGAAGCGAGGAATCTTCGATGTGAATGTTCGTCGTCCATTGAAGCGAACCTCCTACCTAGCTTTTGGTCTCCTCGCCTCGTTGCCCTTGATTTCCGATCCTTCTTTGCTCCGTGCGCAGACCTTGAGCAGCCGACGAGCCATTGCGGACAAATCTTTTTCTTTAACGCAGGGACAAAGGGACAGCCTTCGCGCCCTTTTTCCGAACGTCTTTGTTCAGACCGTTGCAACCACTAAAGGTCGCTGGGGGCCGGAGACCTGGGTTGTCGCCTGGGAGCAGAAACCGATCACAGAAAATCGGTGTCCAGAAATACCAACCGCTGCGTACGACATTCAAAGTTGCACGGGCTTCCAACACGCATTATCGGGAAATGCACACATCGTTCGTCTCACGAAAGGCGTCATTGACTCGATTGCATTGACACAATTTTTTCAACACGACGCGAATCCATCGGGCGTAGAAATCGATGGTGAGCGCGGAACGCGCCAGAGTTTTCTTCCATCAGATTTCGAGTTTGAGTTTGTAGACCTAAACGCGGACGGTTTGCGGAACGAAATTCTTCTTCACGTTGGCAACGGTCCTTATGCCTACATTGAATATTGGATCGCGTTCGCGGTTACAGACAACAAACTACACGTAATGAGATCTCCTGAGACGAACAAACCTCTTATCGGGAATCGTGACGCATGGCTGAGTCTTGCGCAAACCGGTCACGGCCAATCTGACTTATATTGCGGCGTTCGCTGTGGTGGAGTCTTTCAAAGATGGACTCTCGACCGCGATTCGACGGGCCGCATACGCGGCCAATCTCTCTGGACATGCACACCCGACGATGCCCGAGGTTGGAAAATCGGAGAACCGCAGCATGGTTGTCCCGAATAGCCCGTAGCATGGATGGAGCGAAGCGATACCCATCATGCGAAACGCTGGGTTCGTGGCTGCGCTCCTTAGGTGGACTGCTCTCCCTTCACTTTTTCTCTTCCCTCCCCTTCACAATCTCCTTCACCACATTAAACATCGGCGTCATGTCAGCGTATTTCGGGTCGGAGACGTCGAAGTAGCGTTTGCCCGGCTGCATGCGCATGACCGGCACGAGCATGTCTTTCGGAATATCGATGCGCCGCGAGTTGGGAGCATCCTCGTTGTAGAGGTCGTTGTACTTCTGGAGCGCAAGCTGGCCTCGGCGCGAGAGAAACCAGTTGATGAAAACCTTCGCGGCGTTGGGATTGGGGCCGCCTTTGATCAGGCTCATGGAGCCGCCGCCGGAGGTGAGCTGAACGCCTTCTTTCCAGTCGATGTTGTCCAGCTCGTCGACCGGCAGCCCCTGCTTTTTGGCGCGATTGGTGTCGCGGCAGCCGACGCAAAGCGCGTATCTTCCCTGCGCCAGCCAGTCGGTAATCTGCCGCCGATCGCGGCCGAAGACCGGCTGCATGTCGCCGAACAGGCGGCGGATGTAATCCGGACCAAGCTCGGGATGGTAATAATAAAACTGCATCGACGCGCCCAGTCCGGTCTCGAGCGGATCCTGCGACACGTATTTGCCTTTCCACTTTGGATTGACCATATCCCAATAGGACTTGAACTCCTTGGGGTTGACCAGGTTGGTATTGTAATAGAAGCCCGATGACGATGGCGTAGCGATGTAAACAAAGATGTGGCGCTGCTCGGGGTCGGTATAACGGTGGTGACCGTCCAGCCACTTCGTCTCATCGAGGACTTCCGGCAAGATGAGAGCCGATCTGAATGAATCGAGAGCTTTGCCTTCGTAGAGAACTTCGTAATTGGTATTTGCGCCGCCGCTGAACAGGTCGGCGACCACGTGACCGGCGCGCGTTTCCGCGATAATGCGCGTGCCCAGGCTGTTGCCCGCGCCGTTGACCGTGACCAGTTTGATTTCGGGAAATTCCTTGCGGAACTCGTTGAGCAGGGGCTCGCTGCCGTAGCGGCCGACATAGAAATTCAGCCTGCCCTCTTTCTTCGCGGCGGCGAGAGTTTTCTCCCACGCCGATTGCCAGGAGGGTTTTGCATCCGCCGCTCGCGCGGTGTTCTGCGAAAGACCGACAAGAGCCAATAGGATTGAAATGAAAACGTGGCCTTTCATTTTGAATCCCCCCGCGGTCCGAGGCTAACAACCGGCTACTTGTTTTTGCCGGCGAATATTTCGTCGAGGAGCTTGATCGCCGGCGTCAGATCCTTGGTATCCGGATCGTCGGTGTCGAAGTAAGGCATCTTGTCCCGGCGTTGCTCATCGGCCGGGATGTGGTCTTTCGGGACGTCGATGCGGCGCGAATTGCGCGCGTCGCCCGGCAGGCTGATCACTTTCTGAAACAAGGTCTGGCCCTCGCGCGACAAAAGCCAATTGACGAAAACCTTGGCTGCATTCGGATGCGGCGCATGATTCATTAACGCGAGCGATCCGAACGCGGATGAGAGATTGACGCCTTCCTTGAAGTGGTAGGAATCGAACTGATCCACCGGCAGGCCCTGATTTTTCGCCTTGAAAACCGTGCCACCCTGGACCGGCAAACAAAGAAGATACTTGCCGGCGGCGAGCCAATCGATTGCCTGGCGCAGGTCGGCGACCATGGTGACGTCCATTTCGCCGAAGAAACGGCGGAGAAATTTCGGTCCGAGCTCCGGCGAGTAATAGAGAAATTGCCAGGGAATCCCCGCGCCGCGCACTTTTCTGACGTCCACCGATAGCAGCTTGCCCTTGAGTTTGGGATTGAGAAGATCCCAGTAGCTTTTGTATTCGCGCGGGTCGAGAAGTTGATTGTTATAGGCGGCTCCTGCCCCCGCCGCCACGTTGCCTTCGTAAACCAGGACGTATTCGCCCTCTTTGTCGGCGTATTTTTGTTTGCCCTCCCACCACTTGGTCGGGTCCGTCACTTCGGGCAGGATCAGCGCAGGTTTGAGCGGGTCGAGCATCTTGCCACGGTAAAGCACCTGAAACAGCGAGTTGCCGCCACCGTTGTAGACGTCGACGAGATATTTGCCGGCCCTGCGCTCCACGGAGATTCGCGCCGTAAGATCGGTGCCGGCTCCGGTGAGGGCGGTGACTTTGATCTTGGGATAGCTTTTCTGAAACACTCCCGAATCGATGATCGCGCCGTAACCGCCGATGGAAACCGTCACCTGCCCTTCCTGCTCCGCAGCGCGCACGGTTCGATCCCATTCGGCTTGCCACGAGGATTTGGAATCGGCAGCGAGCGCGCACAAATTCGCCGTGAGGAGTTGGGCGGCGATCAGGAAAGCGAAAACGGCAATCTTCATGCGGGTCGGTCTCCGCTGACGGTTCATAAAATACGGGCGCGGCATGCCGCGCCCGTACAAATTCGCGGCCCGTTTCATTGAAGGGCGACCGCCGGTCGCCCCTACACATTTTTTGCGCCCTTTGCGCTCTTTGCGGTTAAATCTCCGATCCGGTCGGGCGGATACAAAGGTCCGCCCTTACTTTACGTTTTCCCGTTCAACGCGCGATAAATTTTTTCCGAGGTTAGCGGCAAATCGTAGATGCGCGCGCCGCAGGCATCGGCAATCGCGTTGGCGATGGCCGCGGCGGTGGGCACGTTGGGATTCTCAGCGATTGCCTTGCCGCCGAACGGCGTCGGCCCGGTCGGGCTCTCCACCAAAACGGTTTTCAACGGCGGCACGTCGGCGATGCAGGGAAGCTTCGCTTCGCCGAGACTCAAGGTTGCGATCTTACCATCCGCCATCGGATTTTCTTCCATGAGCGCGAAGCCCAAACCGGTAACTATCCCGCCCTCTATCTGACCGGTCAACGTCAAATGATTGAGCACCGTGCCGGTATCGTGCGCGGTAGTCAGGTTCAACACCCTAACCGCGCCGGTAGCCGGCTCGACCTCGACTTCGGCGATCTGCGCGGCAAAGCCGGTTACCTTGGGCATATCTTTGGGAACGAAATTGGTCAGGTGGAAAACCGGCCCGCCATTTTCTTCAACGGCGAGCTTGATCATCGCTTCGGTGGTCGTCGATTTCTTGTTCGGCCCCGTGAGCTTGCCGCCGTCCTGATGCACCGCGTCGGGTGCGCAGCCGAGCTCGCGCGCGGCCAGCGCAATTAGTTTTTCACATACCTCGCGCGCCGACTGATGCACCGCATGGGCAGAGGTGTTTGTCTGTTTGCTCCCGCCGGTGCCTGGATCGAACGGCAAGCTGTCCGTGTCTTTGAAAGCGATGCCGATTTTCTCCGTCGGCAGGCCGAGCACTTCGCAAACGATCTGCTGGCTGACGGTGTAATAACCGGGCCCCACGTCCGGCACGCCGGTGAGGATCGTCACCCGGCCATCGGCTTCGAGAGTCAGCGCCGAGCTCGCTTTGCCCTCCGGAGCGCCGCGATCGTAGAGCGCCATCCCCCAACCGCGATTTTTCTTTGCGCCGTCTTTTTTCCAACCGGAATTTTTCACCGCGCGCTCCAGCACCTCGCCCATGAGAATGTGGTTCCACTTCTCGCCCATGGGATTGGCGTCGCCGTCTTTCAGAATATTCTTGCGGCGGAGTTCGACGGGATCGATGTTCATTTCCTTGGCGATGATGTCCAGCTGTGACTCGAAAGCGAAGACGACCTGCGGGCTTCCCGGGGTGCGCGTCTGCGTGCACGGAACCTGATTGGTGTACGCGCAGTAGGTGCGCACGTCGATGGCCGGGCAGCGATACATACTCGCCAAGCGCCGGCCGCCGAGCACCGTGACTTGCGGATTGGCCTTCTGCGAGCCGTAGGCGCCGCCGCTGAAATAAATATCCGCCTTGACCGCGACCAACGTGCCGTCCGCCGCCATGCCGGTCTTGAGCGTGATCACCGACGGATGGCGATGACCGCCGATCAGAATTTCCTCGCTGTAATCGAGCACCAGCTTCACCGGTTTGCCGCCGACGGCTTTGGATAAGTAATAAGCGATCGGCACGTCGATCAGCGACGCCTTGGCGCCAAAATCGCCGCCCACGTGGACGATATGGATCTTGATTTTGTCCTGCGGAACGCCGAAGTCTTCGGCCATCTGTTCGCGCAGGCCCCAGGGTCCCTTGTTAGACGCCCACACCTCGACTCGTCCGTCGTTGTGCACCTGCACCGTGCAAGCGCAGGGCTCGATATAACCGTGATGCGAGAGCGGCGTGCGGAACGTGTGCTCAAAGACGCGCGCGGCGCTCTGAAAACCTGCCTCCACATCGCCGTTCTTCCACTGCACGTAGGATTGCAAGTTATGATGCGGCATTCCCTCGGGCAGCTTCGGCGCGTTCTTGTATTTGCTCCGATCGTCGTGAATGAGCGGTGAGGTCGCTTTCAGCGCCTCCACTGGATCATCGACGTAGGGCAATTCTTCGTACTGAACGTCGATTAGACTTATCGCCTCATCGGCGATCGCTTCGGTATCGGCTGCCACAGCAGCGAGCGCGTCGCCGGCCATCCGGACTTTGTCTTCGACGAGTACGGGCTGATCCTTCACCCGCGTGCCGACGAACACATCTTTAACATCGGCGCCCGTGAGCACGGCGCGCACGCCCGGGAGCGCCTTGGCCTTGGATGTATCGATGCTGACGATACGCGCGTGCGCCACCGGGCTGCGCAGCACCTTCGCCCAAAACAAGCCTTCGAAAGGCAGATCAGCGGCGTATTGAGTTTGACCGGTTACCTTCCCATAACCTTCGACACGAGGTTGCGATTTTCCGATGCTGCGATAAGCCAAGAGTCACCTCCCAAAACTATTTTGGATTTTCGATTTTGGATTTTGGATTATCGGACCTCGCCGCGGATTCTCCCCGCAATCGAAAATCTAAATTTAGTCAACCCGGATTGCTCACTTCTCCCGATTTCGGATTATCGCCGGATGATCGGAGGAGGCGCTGGCCTCTTTCTCCCCAATCGAAAATCCAAAATCTAAAATCCAAAATTCTTACTTTAGGTTGTAGAGTCGCGCGCAGTTGTCCCAAAGAATCTTTTTGCGGCTCTTGTCCGATACACCGCTCATTTCGAGAAATTCCTCAACGCCTTCCGGAAAATCCGAGTCGCCGTGCGGGTAATCGGTGGAAAAGACGATGTTGTCGTCGCCGATGAGATCAATGATCATCGGCAGCTCTTTTTCGTGCTCGGTGGAGATCCAGCACTGGCGGCGGAAATATTCGCTCGGCTTGAGCGCGCCGGCGGTCGGGAAGCGGCCTTTGTGCATCGCGTTGTCGAGCCGGTGCAGCAGGAACGACACCCAGCCGCAGTAACATTCCAGGAAAGCGACCTTGAGCTTGGGATGGCGGTCGCAAACCCCGCCGCCGATCATGTCGACCAGCGCCATCATGTTTTCCATCGGATGCGAGACCACATGGCGCAGCAGCAAATTATCGCCGAAGCGGTCGCCGATCTGTGGCACCTCGCCGGCGGCGGTCGCCGAGTGAAAACCGATCGGCACCCCGAGCTCTTCCAGCGCCGACCACACCGTATCGAAATAGCGTGAATGCCACGGCAGATTGCGCAGCGGTTCCGGCCTGGCAAAAACACCGAGGAAGCCGAGTTTGCCCACGGCTCGCTGTGCTTCTTTCACCGCCTCCGCAGGATCCTGGAGCGGAAGCATCGCAACGCCCTTCAGTCGCTTCGGGTCGGTCTGGCAGAAATCGTGAAGCCAGTCGTTGTAGGCGCGGGCAATCGCCGCCGCCAGCTTCGGGTCCATCTCTTCGCGCATCATGATCCCAAGACCGATGGACGGATAGAGCGCCGCCACGTCCAATCCTTCGCGGTCCATCGCCTCCAGCTGCGTTTTTGCGTCGAAGCCGCGCGACCGATAATCGGCGATTTCTTTGTCGATCCGCGTGGCGTCGAAAATGCCGCCCCGGTAGCTCGGTTTGTAACCCTGAAGAATCTTGCCTTCGATCAGAACCATTGCGGAGCTCCGCGCCGTGGAGCTCAGGATCTTCGGCGCGCGCTCGCGCCACTCGGGGTCCATGTATTTGTCCCACAGGTCGGACGGCTCGCGTAGATGCATGTCCGAGTCGAGAATCTTGAAGCCATTTTTCATCAAACAATTCCTCGCAATTTCTTTCTTAAAATCTAAACCAATCCGCTCAGGAGTATCACGATCTCGCGGCACCCTGTCAACACGACCGAGCCATCAAAGGTGTCATCGCTGTCATTCCGAGCGAAGCGAGGAATCTTTCCCCATATGAAGGCGCATGACCAATGAAACTGAACGGCCACTGAGCCATTCCGCGAGCACTGCGCAAAAATAGCTCCGGCGCGTGACTTTTAAAACTCTTTTGCAGTAAGATCCAAAAAGTTTGCCGCAAGTGTCGAGGAGCCCATGTTTGATTTCTTATTTCCCAACCATCCCTTCGGAGGCCACACCCTGCGCCTCGTCGCCCAGGCTCAGCAGGGTGGCGGCGATATTTTCGACATTGCGCGCGCGATGAAAAGCGTCGAGGCCGGCGACCGCGACGGCTGGGAGCGCGCCTGGCTGGCGCTCGCGCAAAAGACGGAGACTCGCGCGCAGGAAGCACTAGCCGCGGGAAAAGACACCACGGCGCGCCAATACTTTTTTCACGCGAGCAATTACTATCGCATGTCGGATGTGCTGCTCACCATCGCCCAGGAGCCCAAGCGACGCGAGCGCTTCATCAAATCCCGCGAAAGTTTTCGCGCTGCCGCTAAATTGAACGAGGCCAAAATCGAATTCATCACCATCCGCTGCGGCAGCGAAGAATACGATGGTTATTTCTGTCATCCGGTGCGACCCAAGCCGGGTAAATGGCCGGCGGTGCTTTTTCTCGGCGGTGCGGATGCTTACGCGGAAGAGATCTATTTCGGTGGTAAACAAATGCTCGAACGTGGTTGGGCGATGCTGCTCGTGGACACGCCGGGCCGCGGCTCCTCTATTTATCTGAAAGGCATCAAAACGCGTCCCGATTACGAAGTGCCGGGCAAAGCGTGCATCGACTATCTCGCCGCGCGCCCCGAAGTCGATCCGAGTCGTATTGCTCTCCTCGGCATCAGCATGGCCGGCTACTACGCGCCGCGGGTGGCTGCGTTCGAAAAGCGCCTTAAAGCGCTGGTCGCCTGGAGCGGCTGCTACAGCATCCTCGATGATCTTTACGACTTTTGCGTCCACCTGCAGCCCGTTTGCCAACGCTTGCTCGGTGGCGTGAGCCACGAGGATGCGCGGCGGCTTCTGAAAGATTACTCGATGGCGGGGATCGCCCAGAACATCACCTGCCCGACCTTGATCACTCACGGTGACAAGGACACGCTCATGTCGGTGGACGGCGCCAAACGGCTCTTCAACGAAATTGGCGCGCAGGACAAGACTCTCAAAATCTACGGCGAAGAAGACGGCGCCGGCCGAATTCATTGCAGCCACGACTACTGGGCGCACAACCTGCCGTACATGCTCGACTGGCTCGCGGCGCGACTCTAGACTTCGCTCACTCCTCGCTCCCGTGAAGAATTTGAAAGGCTAGGTTCCATGAACGATATATTTTCAACGCCCGCGTTTTGGAGCGCTCTCTTTGCGCTGGCTTCTGCCGTCGCTGCCAGCTTCAGCTACAGCGTCAACCGGCGCAGCCTCACTTCCAAGTTGATGGATCGGCTCTACGACCTGGACAAACTCATTCTGACCAACCCGAAGCAATATTACTTGTTCATAGAGCAGTCGCATCGACCGACGCTGGATTATTTCGCCACCGGTTATCCGCAGAACGGTGCATGTCCGGATGACTATGTCAAAATCAAGGGTATCGTTTATTTTTATCTGAATCTGTTCGACGAGATCTTTAACACCTACGGGAATTCGTTCGCGGTGGACACGCAGCAAATCTGGGCATCGTGGCAACATTGGATATTCGAACGGCTCAAGCATCCGTTGATCAAGGAGCTCGCCTTGAAGCGCTGCGCACTTCGGGAAGAGCACGGCGTGCTGAGAAAAACCGGTCCTAGCGTGTTTACCGATAGATTCGTGGATTTTATCAGTGAGAACTATGAAAAATGGCGCGGGCAATGCGACAAGATGAATTTTTGAGCGAACCGGGGTAGTTGTATTTATCGTTGAGCAAGCCGACAGGAAGCCAAACCACCGAGGAGAACCGAATGACCACTGCTGACAACACCACCGCTTGGGACAAAGAAACCGATGTGATCGTAGTCGGCTACGGCGCGGCGGGCGGAATTTCCGCCATCACCGCGCACGATGCCGGCGCCACGGTCTTGCTGGTCGAGAAGATGCCGCACCCGGGCGGGATCTCGATGCTCTCGGGCGGCGGCGTCGCCTTCGCGCACAACGCCGAGGGCGCATTTCAATATCTAAAGCGCACCTGCAACGGCACCACGCCGGACGACATTCTGCGCAAGATGGCTGAAGAAATGGTCGGCATGATCGACTGGGTCACCGAGTTGGCGAAAGTCAGCGGCACCGAGCCCAGCAAAACGGAAACGCGCGGCCACGGCACCTACCCTTTTCCCGGCACCAACGACATCGACTCGATCAAGCTCAAGGACTTTCCGGCCTACTCGGAATTTCCCTGGGCCAAGGGGCTTCGCGGCGGCGCGCGTCTTTTCAAAGTCGTTTACGACAACGTGAACCAGCGCAAAATCGACGTGTGGTTATCGACGCCAGCCAAAGAATTGATCACCAATCTCGAGGGCGAAGTCACCGGTCTTGTGGTCGAGCGCGACGGCAAGCCGGTTCGCATCAAGGCCAAGAAAGGCGTGATCCTCGCCTGCGGCGGCTACGAAAACGACGAGGCGATGAAGCTGCAATACTTCGAGGCGCGTCCGGTTTATCCGGTTTATCTCGGCAACACCGGCGACGGCGTCAAGATGGCCCAGAAGGCTGGCGCGGGTCTCTGGCACATGTGGCATTTTCACGGCGGCTACGGATTCAAGTTTGCGCAGCTACCGTTCGCCATCCGCCACGTCTGGGCGGGGCCGCGCAACGAAAACCGCAAAATGATCTGGATCGCCGTGGACAAATTCGGCAAGCGCTTCATGGACGAGTATCCGCCCGCGCCCCAGGACACCGGCACCCGCGCGTTGGAATTCTACGACGCAGATATTCAGGATTATCCGCGCATCCCCTGCCATCTTATTTTCGACGAAGAAGGCCGCAAGCTCGGGCCCATCGGGATTCCGATCGTCAACGACGAACGTTACGACGCGAGTTGGAGCGAGGACAATTTCACCGAGGTCAACAAAGGCTGGATCAAGAAAGGCAACTCGCTGGAAGACATCGCAGCGCAGATCGACGTCAATCCGAAAGTTCTAAAAGCCACCGTGGAGCGCTGGAACGAGCTCTGCGAAAAAGGACAGGACGAAGACCAGAAGCGGCCGCCGAAAACCATGATGCCGATCAAAAATCCGCCCTATTACGTCATGGAAGCCTGGCCGATCGTCAACAACACGCAGGGCGGCCCCGAGCACGACGTTAAACAGCGGGTGCTCGACCCGATGAAAAAGCCGATCCCCCGCCTCTACGTCGCCGGCGAGATCAGCTCGATCTACGGGCATTTGTATTTGGAGGCTGGAAATATTACCGAGTGCTTCGTCGCGGGAAAAATCGCCGGCCAGAATGCGGCGGCGGAACGGGCTTGGGACTAACGTTTTGGATAAAAGGCGCGGTCCGTCCCGCGGCCTTCTCGAGCCGAGGTTAGCGCAACCTGAAAAACATGGACTACGATTTTGCGAGTTGCTGCTTTTTGCCGACTGGCACCTTCGTTAGCTGGATCACCAACCGCAAGGCTTCGTTGACCGCTTCCGCGTCATTTGCAAAAGCCTTGGCTACATCCGGTGCCAATAAGACCAGGTTAGTCCCAGCCTGATACCGTTCTGCGTATTTCCCTCTGACGCCACCCTTAAGCAGCTCGTGCAAGTCGTATTCGGGACGCAGCTCGTCGTCCATCTCACTTTTTCGTTTCTTCTTCATAAGCTTTTCTCTCAGCCCGGGTTAGTTCCCGTGTGCCAATGATGCGAATCCGTTCCCCACGCTCCGTATGAGCGACCATCAGGAGACGGCCGCGACTGGACATGCCAATCGTGATGTATCGATCTTCTGCTAGCGAGTGGTCCGGGTCAGGCACAGTGGTGCCCAATGAATCGCCGAAAACCGTCGCAGCTTCGTTGAGACCCTATGCTTGCGAAAGTTCTTCGCCGGCTTTTTTGGATCCCACTCGAATTCCACTGGAAAACCGTAGCAGCTTCTATCTTTTTAGAAAGTTTACCACAAAGACAAGACCTTCGCCCACAGTTACAGGGTGCGCTGGATCCGAAGAAAAAAACCGATCCCGCGCCTCTACGTAGCCGGCGAGATCAGCTCGATCTACGGACATCTTTATTTGGAAGCGGGAAACGTCACCGAGTGCTTCGTCGCGGGGAAAATTGCTGGGCAGAATGCGGCGGCGGAAAAAACATGGGGATAGCGGCATGGGCATCCGCTGCGGCGTTTTTGCTCCGTCAGCTGATACCCGTATTGACCATCCGTAACACTGATTGATTCTCGGAAGGGCTTCCATCTAGTTCTCTGGGTTCTCCTCCTTTGAGATCTCATCGCACCCAGACCCGCAATGCAATATCAGTTAGGGCTCGACGTCGGTCCACATCGAGAAGGCTCGTTCCAACTGCTTATATGGATCCAGCAAGTCAATTCTGAACTTCTCCTCCTCAGTCATAACTCGCCCATCTCGTTCATAGAGACGACGATGCCGGTCGCGCTCTTCCCATTGAGTTAAAGGCCGTTCCGTCTCAAGTGCGAGATGGTGATGAATGCTCGTCAGTAGGTAGTGAGCATCAGATGGTAGGTAGACGGACTGCATGCCGGCATAGGGTTGCGGCAAGAACTCGATTAACATTTTACCTATGCAGATCGGGATCACCGGCTTTCGTGCCAGCCAAACCGCCCCAGCTTCAAAGTTTACCCAAGCACGGTTAATCGAACGCTCACTAAGCAATAACAATAGGATTTCGCAACTTTGCAGCGCATCCCTAATCTTGTCCAGCCAAACATGACCGGCGAGCACTTGGGTTTGGTCCGCCGACAGGAAGACTTCCTTTTCGATCTCTAAAGTAGAAGACAACGAAGTCTGGACTGCCTGTGCGATGTCCTTGTCTTCGTGAACGTAGCTGATGAAAATCCTGGATTGTGTGGCCACTTTTGCGTCCTTCTCGCGGTCGTCCCCTATTCACTCACGCTCATAAACTGTGCAAAATCCGCGGCTACACGTTGAGTCAATCCCGGTCGATTCCGTCGTGGATCAGGAGCTTATCTCCTTAAGTATTAAGTGAGCCGTGCCGTAGCCGGAGACAAATCCCGCTCAGCTTATCCCAGATGGCTCCGACCGTAAGATCCAAATCGCTTGCAATATCCGGGAGCTGTTCAAACTTGTCAATCTGAGACTTACCGGAAAAACACCGATGCGACAGAGGCGTATGTCGGTAACGAACCGTGGCCTATTCGGCGACCGTTTCACGGTTCCTGATCGATTTACTTCGCCCTAGGCTCCCAAATCGCTCTGTATATGCCACGCCTCCATTTCGCCCTTCCCTTTCACGTACACTGTACCGCGACGCTCGCAGGAAAATTCGTCTTTGATTAGATCGTAGGTGGCGCGGGTGATCTGAATTGTGCCGTTGCTGCCGTGCGATTCCATGCGGCTGGCGGTATTAACCGCGTCGCCCCACAGATCGTAGATGAACTTCTTGCGGCCGATGACGCCCGCGACCACTGGGCCGGAGTTGATGCCGATGCGGAGATTGACGATATGCTCGCCAAAGCGGCGCTGGGTCACGTATTCGCGCATATCCAACGCGAGACGCGCCAGAACGTGCGCGTGATCCGGCCGCGGCCGGGCACTCCCGCTCGCGACCATATAGCAATCGCCGATGGTCTTGATCTTCTCCACGTCGTATTTCTCCACCAGTTCGTCAAAGTAGGAAAAGATTTCGTTGAGCAGATCGACCAGCTCGGTCGGGGACATTTGTTCCGACATTGGAGTGAAATCAACCACGTCGGCAAAGAGAATGCTCGCGCCTTCGAAGTGATCGGCGCCCGACCGAAGATAACCGTTCCGCACGTTCCGATTGGCCACCAGAGTTTTGCGCCACATCGACGTCCCCGATCTTCACCGCGTAGACCAGGGCTTCGCTGACTTGTGCCCATCGGAGCGTCCGGCCTCTTAAGCGGGTTTTAGGACAGCAGCACCAAGATCTCTCACTTCGTTCGAGATGACATATGCTCACAACTGTCATTCCGAGCGTATATGCGAGGAATCTTTCCCGATTGTGTTAATGCTCATCGGAGTTGAAATGCACCACTACCTCAAGACGACGATGACCGAGTTTCTTCGGACCACTCAAAGGCCGGCTCAAGGATCTGAAGCTCGTTGAGCGGGAAGATTTACCGCTTGGAAAGTTGTTCGAAGAAGCCGCTGTCGTCGAGTTTTTTAAGCAGCGAATGATTGATCACCATCTCCGGTTTGACTTTGGCAACCAGCGGGTCGGTTTGGGCGATGAATTCGATCATCGAGGCGATGCCGGCGACATCGACGTAGGGTTTCGGCGCCATGACCTTCAACGCCGACTGATAATGCTCTTCCGCTTTGTCGACGCGATCGAGCCGCAGGTATTTGGCGAGGGTTTGTTTGACACGATCTTTGTTTCTCGGGTCGAGGCTAAAACTATTGCCGGCGAGGACGCCCTTCAGCACCCTCTCGACAAAATCGCCGTCGGTCTTCAGCGTCCGCTCGCGCACGCTCAAAGTTTGCTGCGGATAGGGAATCGGCAATTCGGTAAAGTCGGCGAGAATATTATTGCCGCGTTCCTTCAGCGACGGGCCGAGTCCGGGGTTGACGATGATTGCGTCGCTGCCGCCGGACTGGAGCGAGGCGACCCGCGCGCCCTGATTGCCCAACTGCATGATCGTGATGCGATCCCGCCGCGCATCGAGCCCCCAATGCTTCAGTCCGAGCAGCACCGCGTGATAGGAAGCCGTGCCGGCCTGCGCCGCGCCGATCCGTTTGCCCTTGAGATCTTCGGGTTTTCTGATCGCCGGCGTGCTGACGAGCACGTAGTTCATCTTGTTGACCATGCCGGCGATCATCGTGAGATCCGAGCCGCGCGCTTTGGCGCTGATGACCGGCTGCCCCGACATCCCCATCACTGGCAGATCGCCTGAAATAAGCGCCTGCGCGCCGCGCGTGCCGCCCTCGATCAAAATCAAATCAGGGTCCGTGCCGAAACGTTTGAAAAAACCTTCCTCCTTGGCGACCCAGACCGGCGTCTGATTGGCGCTGAACGAAGAATACCCCATGAGAAATCGCTGCTGCGCCCATACGGGCGTGAAGGACAGAGCGACGAGAATTGCCGTGATGGTGAAAATCTTCATCTTAAAAGAACGTAGGATGGGTGGAGCGATACCCATCATCCCAGACGGTGGGTATCGGCAATGCCTCCACCCACCCTACGAATTTTCGAATCCAGCCGACCGCTATCAGCCGGTATCGCCGATGCTCTCATCAAACTTCAAACCCGAGACGCAAGACCCGAGACTCCTAACAATTCCCTCAAGGATGCACGTCCTGTGTGAACCAATCGAGCGGGACTTCGCGGCCGGCGCCTTTCGCTTTCGCCGCGTCGTAGACTTTTTTGCCGACCGCGGCAAACTGCGCGCCCATGCCGATGTTGTTGACGAAACCGGTAATTTGACTATCGGTTTCACGCCCTTTGATTTTACCCACCATCAGTTCCGGCAGAGTCGGCAATGATTTCCAGTCGATGCCGCGCTCAGTGGGGTGATCGCGCAACTTGAAATCATCGCGCTCGAAGTGCGCCAGCGCGGACGACGTGACATTGTTTTCTGTCGTGCGCGTGTGCAGCACCAAGGGTTGGCAGCTCAGCAGAGCCGCGTCATCGAATTCGTCCCGCTGCATGGCGCTCAAGTGCATGCCCTCTGCCAGCGCCCATTTGCCGAGAAAAGGCGTGCGTGAATTCGTCGACGTGATAATGATATCCACACCGGCGACGGCTTCCTGGTAGGAATTCACCGGAACGATTTCGACGCCGACCCGCTCGCTGGTTTCCTTGGCGAACTTTTCCCGATTGGCTTGGGTCGGACTGAAGACTTTGATCTTTTTGATGCGCCGCGCTTCGCATACGGCCATCACTTGCGTGCCGGCTTGCCAGCCCGAACCGATCAAGCCGACCTGCTCGGCGTTTTTCCGCGCTAAATATTTGGTCGCCACGCCGTTGGCTCCGCCGACCCGAAAGCGCTGCAACACGCCGTCGTTCATGATCGCGAGCAGTTCGCCGTTGGCCGAGCTGAACAGCATCACGATGCCCATCCAGCGATTGCCCGGCAACAGCGGCAGCTTCTCGCGGCGCATGCCACCACCGCTGTCGCGCCACGCGACGATGTCCGATGAGAATCGCAAAGCCGCCGTGCCGAAGTGCGGGCTCGCACCGCTCATGCTTTTGAGGTAATGCGCCATGGGCCCTTCGGCGCTCTCTGCTGCCGCCGTGGGGCTGTGCACATCCGAGCGCGGCGCGGTCACGGCCGCCCCTTCACCCATTTCTCGATAGAGAATTTCCAACGCCTCCATCGTGTCTTTCATGGTCAGGAGCTGATCAACGTCGTCGTTGTTCAAAAACAATGGCATCTCGGCCTCGTGCTCGTGTTCGTGAATCGTGATCGTGGGTCAGAATAACACGAACATGTCCACGAACACGGCTTTTTCTAATCCCGGATATCCTGCAGCAACCACTCCGTGGGAATTTCCCTGCCCAATTCCCGCTCCCTCGCTAGCTCATAAACCTTGCCGGCGACAGCGAAGAACTGCGCGCCTTGAATGTTGCCGCGCTCGGAATAAGTGATCTGCTGGTCCGACGTGCGTCCCTTCTTCGTTCCCGACAACAATTCTTCGAGAAACACGGCGCGGTCCTCGGCGATCACGCCGTGACCGCGCTCGCCGGCCCGCTTCATCTGATAGTCGGCGTTCTCACGCGGCTTGGCCGCGTAGGTGATGTATTCGTCCGCCAGGCCGAACTCCGGCAATCCCCACGGATGGGGCGCGTTGCCGAGGCGCAAAGACACATCGATTCGTTTCAACGTTTCGTCATCCGGTTTGCCGCCGACACAGGTCACGTGCGCGCCCTCTTCGAGCCACTTGCCGTAGATGATCGGCACGGAAGAGTCGGTGCAGCCGGCGACGATGTGCGCCCCTTTGTACGCGTCCCGCGGATTGTTCACCGCCACCACTTCAAGCCCGTAATTCGCGCTGATTTCCTTGGCATACGCCTCTCGATTCTCTTTGGTCGGGCTGTAGGCCTGAATTTTCTTGAGTTTGGGCCGCGCCAGTAAGAACGACTCGACGTGCGAGCGCGCCATGCCGCCCGAGCCGATCATGCCGACGACTTCGGCGTCATCGCGAGCCATATACTTGGCGCCGATGCCCGAGTCGGCGCCGACTCTCATGTGCTGCAAATAGCCGTCGTTGATCAACGCCAGCGGCTCGCCATTTTGAATGCTGTTGAGCAGGATCAAGCCGCAGAATCTACCGGGGCGCACGCAGTACTTCTCCTGGGTAATCGCGCCCTGATACTCCTGCTCGTAAATCACGTCCGACTTCATGCGGATAGCGAAATAGCCGGACATGGAGCCACCTTCCATGGTGCCCCACTGATAGGTTTTTTTCGGATCGTCGGTCGGAATCTGCATGTCGATGCGCGGACGACAAACCGCTTCCTGGCGGGTCAACTCGCGGTACGCTTGATCCAAGGCGTTCATGGTGATTTCCATGGTGAGCACTTGCTTGACGTCGTCGTTGTTTAGAATAAGCGTCATGGGCGATTCCTTGCCGGCCTCGAAAGATCATGCTACGGAGGCTCTTTCCTCTACCACTTGCTGCGATCGACATAAAGATTTTTCCACAGGCGCCCGCATTCTGGAAATCGGCTGATGTAGTCGGACAGTATTTCGCCGAACTGTCTGGCCGTCATCCTCCCGGGCGCGAGCGGCGGATGAATCACGATCTTTAGCCGGTCATCTCCGGTGCCGACGGCGAAGCATGGCAGCACGGGCGCTTGACACATTTGGAAGATGCGAAACCACCGGGCGTCGAGGAAATATCTGCGCCCAAAGAATTCGACCGCCATGTCCTCGTCGCCGGTTTGGAAGCCTCGCGGCGAGACATGGACGATATCGTTGGCAGCGAGTAAATCTTTAATTGTCCTGAGCACTCGAACCCGGGCCCAGTAGTCGTCTTTGTAATCGAGATAGTTCCAATCGATTTTGGTTTTGTCTCCCCAGCGGGAGCGCCTGGCGGCGGCTTTGGCGCCTCCGTTTCCGCCTCGATGAACCTTGTAGCCGCGCTGGGCCAGAATCGGCGCTACGAGCTTGCTGAAGCCAAAATTATGGGCGGAAACCAACACGGCTCCATTGCCTTGGGCGAGTGCGTTTCGAAGATGCGATTCGCCCTCCACGATGACCCAATCGTTGTGCCAGCGGTGCCAATTGCTCCACAGTATTTCGAGGTCTTTGGATAAGCGCGAATAAAAAAGATAGCGGCGCCCTCTTGTTCGCAAATCCCTTCCGGAAAAGCGATCCCGGAGTGCCGCTCGGAAAATCCACGCCCGCCGGCGTGCACGCACTCCGAAACAACCCGCCAGGATCATGCACCAGCGCGTCGCTCTAAAGAACCAAACCGGATGCAGACGCGCCGCGAGCGACCGAAAACCAGGAACTCGCTGGAGGAGTCTGATGAGCGTTGAGTTCATCGGGACAAGGGAGAGACGGGCTCAAGCCTTTTTCGAGCGGATGAAGCTGATCAGGTTCTCCGTGGTTCCGAGGTTCGCAGGACTGATTTCATCATCCTGAATGACAATCGCGAATTCCCGCTCGACCTCAACGATGAGTTCTAGAGTCCTCGTGGAATCGAAACCTCCGGCTTCTCCCAGCAAAGAATCCCCCGCCGCAGATGTCGCAGGCAGGGTTTCTCCTAGAACTCTAGCGATGAGCGCTTCTACCCTCTCTCTGATATCTCGAGCCATGGAAAATCCCGCCGATCGATTCCCCTCACGATCCCAATCGGTGCCATTGCGCTTTGACGCGGAGAGCCGACTTTGCTAACTTGGCGCTCATTCGATCCGCATGCCTGTTCCGTCTGCTTTTACTCGGAACTGTCGTGATCGGCAAGGAGACCCCTTGAACCTTATCCTGGTCGTGTTTGTGACCACTTGGTTCGCCACGAGTTGGAACATCGCGGCCGCGGCGGACAAGATCAACTTCGCCTACAGCGCCATCGCCGGCGCCCAGGCGATTCCCTGGATCACCAAAGAGGCGGGGCTGTTTGAGAAATACGGCGTCGACCTCCAGATGATTTACATCGACGGCGGCCCGAGAGCAGCGCAAGCCCTTCTGGCCGGCGATATTCCGATAGCTCAACTGGGCGGTTCGGCGCCGATCGCCGCGCGACTGAGAGGCGCCGACATCGTCACCGTCGCGGGCTTGATGAACGCCCTGGCGTTCAGTCTGATCGTGCACCCGGATATTCAGCGGCCCGAACAACTCAAGGGCAAAAGCCTTGCGGTGAGCCGCCTCGGCAGCATCTCAGACTACGCCAGCCGAAAAATCCTGACCAAATGGGGTTTGCGGCCGGACCGAGACGTCACGCTGCTGCAGATTCCCGGTGGATCGCCGGTTCGGCTCGCCGCGGTGCAAAACGGCACCGTCGCGGGTATGGTCGGGCAGCCGCCCCTTACCACGATGGCGCGGCGAGCGAAACTGCACATTTTGGCAGAGCCACAAGATTTCGGCACAGCGTATCCGAACACGGTTATTTCCGCGCAGCACGGTTACGTCAAGCGCAATCGACGGGTGGTCCGCAATTTCCATCACGCCATCATCGAAGGCATTCGCGTCTACAAAAGACGGGCAGATTTCAGCAAGAAAGTCATCGCCAAATATATGCGCATATCGGATACGCATGCCATCGAAGACAGCTACGCATTTTTTTCTCGGCTGGTACCGATCAAGCCCTATCCATCCCTGGAAGCGATCAAGGAAGCCCTGATTGAACTGCAGGAAACCGAACCGAAGGCGCGCAGCGCGCAACCCGAGGATTTCGTCGACATGAGCATCGTCAAAGCCATCGACGACAGCGGTTTTATCGAAGATCTGTATAAAACCAAGAACTGAACGGCAAGTGGATCGTATTTTCTTTTCAAAGAACAAGGCGCAACCCATGAGCCATTTGTTTGACGTAATCGAACGCGCCGCCGGACAGTGGCCGAACCGCCCTGCGGTGGTGCAGAACGAAAGAATTTTCACCTACCGCGATCTGCGCAATACGATCGAAGCGATCGCGACGGCGCTCGCCGCAGACAATATCAAACCGGGCGATAAGGTCGGGGTCGTTTTTCCCCGCAGCATCGAGTACGTGCTCGCGTGTTTCGCGGTCCTGAAAGCCGGCGCCATAGCCGTCCCTATTTCGGCGGCGCATAAAGCGCCCGAAATCGCCGCCGCGGCAGCGATGGTCAATATCGATGCGTTCTGCTGTCACCAGAGCCTGCTTGCCACATTGTCCAATAGCGCCGGAACAGCACCGGATTTCTGCCGTGTTCCGGGCTGCCCCGAGTTCGCAATAGTGCGCGCTGCAAACGCATCCACAAATGCGGACCTGCGCGAGCGTCTGCTCACCGCACACACGGCTTACATCTGCTTCAGCTCAGGCACGACCTCAACATCCAAAGGCATCGTGTTATCCCATGAAGCGCTTTTGGAAAGAGCCGATCGACGAACCGACGCACCGAAGATAACCCAGGAAAGTTGTATTCTCTGGTTGCGGGCTCTGGACCGCTTCGTGCCGAACCAATTCATCGCGGCATTCATGGCCGGGGCCAAAGTCATTATCGGCAACAGCTTGAATGTCCGGAGTCTTCCCGAGTTGATCCGACACTACCGGGTGGATCAGGTCTGGGCAGTGCCGTCCTTTTATCGTGCCTTGTTGCAGGATTCGGTGCCTGCTTCGGACTATGCCCTGGTGTCGCACTTTCTCAGCTCAGGCGCACCGGTCTCGCTCAACCTGGGGCAGGCTTTTTACGACAAGTTCGGCCACGAAATCATGCAAAATTACGGTTCGGCGGAGTGCAGTCCGATTTTTATCAATTCCGCTACGGATCCCGCGAAGCGCGGTTCCGTGGGCATCCCGGTTGACGGAAGAGAAGTCCGACTTCGTCCGCTCGATGCGACTGTTTCAGAAAGCGCGTCCGAAGGGGAGCTTTTGGTCCGTGGAATGGGGATGCTGACGGCCTATTACAATCCGTGGCGCTCCCCGGGAGAATTTCTGGAGGACGGATGGCTGCCCACCGGAGACATAGCCCGCCGTGATGAGGATGGCTTTTACTGGATCGTCGGCCGCATCAAAGAAGTGATCAATGTCGGCGGCACCAAAGTATTTGCCAGCGAGATCGAAGACATCCTGTCAAAACATCCGCTGGTGGAAGACTGTATTGTATTCCCTGCTCGTGATCCCCGCTTCGGCGAAGTCCCTCATGCGAAAGTGAAACTGCGCAGTGCCGCCGCAGCGGCCGAAACCGCTTTGATGGGCTACGCAAACCAACATCTCTCGGTGTTCAAGTCTCTACGCAGACTGGAAATCGTCGACCAAATCGAAAAAACAGTGACAGGAAAACCCAAGCGTTGGTTGTACCGAACCATAGCGATTCTTGCGTCGGTGGCGCAGTCGCTCTTCATGGAGACCCTCCAGTTTTTTTGATTTCTCGTCGAGATTGTCGCAAGCGCTATTCGCACATCTTGACCCTTTCGCGCACGCCATGAGCTGACAACCGTAAGGCTGAAGATCCCGGACCGCTTCCATACTTCACCTAGGTCCTATTGCGTTCGTCCCCCACAGTTTGGAGAAGAATCGCTCGTCGACAAGCTCCTGGACGATGCTGTTGTCAAAGAATTGCTCCGGCTTGGCCTGCTTCGCCTTGGGGTTGGTGCGGGCGATTTCGTCGAGGGTCACCTGGAATCCGGCGCGTTTTACGAGGGGAATTTTTTCCATGAACTCGTAACCGTACTTGAGACTGCCATCCAGCATTTTCCGATCTTTGATCTTGGTGTATTTGGCAAATATCGCCAGCGATTCGGCCTGGCGATTGTAGAGAAAGTGCACCGCCTTGCCGTAGGCGCGCAAAAAAGCTTTCACCTGCGGCCGCTTGTCTTTGAGAAAACGCTTCGTGGTCGTCAAGGTCAAGTGCACGAACGGAATTTCGTCCTTGGCAAGATTGGCCAGCACCTTCGCGCCACCCTGTTCAGCTACATAGACCATCGGATAAGACATAGGCGCGGCGACGATAATTTTTTTCGAGAGTGCCGTGGCGATCTCCGGCATGCCGCCGATTTGAATGAAGGCCACGTCCCGATGGGCCGCGAGGCCATGCTTGGCTAGAAACATGCGCATGCCAAAATCGGTAGCCGCGCCAAAACGGGAAACGCCGACGGTTTTGCCTTTGAGGTCGGTGACGCTGTTTATCTCCGGCGCAGCCATGACATAAAAAGGAACGATATTGACCGTGGCGCCGATGGCGACCAAATCCGCGCCCTGCAGGCCGGAGTCCGCGATCACTTGACTATTCTGTGCGCTGATAACGACTTCACCTGCCAACGTCGCCTTGGCGGCGATCGGCGAGCTGGGGATATAAATCGTATCGACGTCCAGGCCTTCTTCTCGGTAGAGTCCCGCATCGTTCATGATCCAAAACGGCGAGTTGAACGCGCTCACCGCGGTCCACGCAATCACGAGTTTTTGCGCCTGGGCCGCGTTGGCAAAAACCGAAGTCGCCGCAATGATGCAATAAAAAGCAAGCATTGCCCTTTTCATCATTCCATCACTCCAGTACTCCAACACTCCATTCTTCTACTCTTCTACAACGGATTCTTCCCCCACGACTTCGTGAAGAAATACTCGGGCTTGGCGGCTTTGGCCCGGGGATTTTTCTTAGCGCTGTCGCCGAGCGTGGCTGGAAATCCGGCGGGCTTCACCAGCGGCACTTTCTCGATGAAGTCGCAACCGTAGACAACGTTGCCGTCGAGCATGCCCGGGTCTTTGATCTTGGTGTATTTGGTAAAGATCGCCTCGGCTTCTTCTTTTCTCGTGAACATGAAGTGCAGCGCGCACGCGTAAGCGCGCAAATAGGCTTTGGCTTGCGCGCGCCGCTCGCGCATGAATTTTCGCGTAGTCGTGATCCCGACGTGCAAGAACCGAATATTTACGTTGGAAAGGTTGGCTAACATGCGCGCACCGCCCTGCTGCGCCACGTAAGCCATCGGCTGGGAGAACGCGGAAGCATACATGGTTCGTTTCGACATCGCAGCCGCAATCTCCGGCAAACCGCCGAATTGCACCAGCGGCACGTCCTTGATCGGTTCCAGACCGTCCTTGGTCAGGAACATGCGCACGCCGACATCGCCGGACGAACCGAAGCGAGTCACGCCGACAGTTTTCCCGCGCAAATCGTTTACGGTCTTAATCTCCGGCGTCACCATGATGTAAAACGCTACCACATTGGTAACACCGCCCGTGGCGACGAGATCGCCGCCATGTAAACTAATTCCGTGTCCAAGCCTTCTTGTTTTGCAAAGCCGGCATCCTGAATGATCCAGAACGGCGCGTTCAGCGCACTGATCGAAGAATAGGCGTGAACAAATTTCTGCGCGTGCGCGAGGCCCGGCAAGCATAGCGCACGGAAAAGCAGTAGTGCCGCTCGAATTCCTGAAAAATGGTGAGTCATGTTCATCCGATCACTCCCGATGCTTCGTTTAGCAGTCGTATCCACAGGCTGTGTTTCTGTCAAGCAAACAAAATTTTCCCTTGAATTGGGAAACACTCTGTCCTATGGTCCGAAACAAAACCATGAGTATCCGCAATACCGCAGCGATTGTCGCCGTTGGCGAAACGCCGACGGATCGTCTCGGCTCCAAACCCGGCGAGACGCGCAAATCCAGCGCAGAATATCTCGCGTCCGCGATGCACCTGGCGTTCGAAGACGCCGGTCTAAGCTTGAAGGATTTTCAGGGGCAAGGACTCGGCGTCACGATTCCGACGGCCTATCCGCAACCCTTTTGGCCGGAGGAAGTCGCCGAGATTCTCGGTATCACCCCGGGATTCCTTTTAGGCGGCGCCACCGGCGGCGCGGGAGCAGTATCGCTGCTCGGCGGTATGAGCGCCGCGATCAACTCGGGCATCATCGATCTTGCACTCGTGATCGGCGCCGCAGCGCCCTTCTCCGAACACTTCGGCGGCGGCATTCAGCCCGGCGATATGCGCGACTGGGAAATTCCCTACGGCACCATGGGACCCAACAGCAAGATTGCTATGGTGATGCGCCGTTACATGCACGAGTACGGCGCGACCCTCGATCACTTTGGCAAGATCGCCGTCGCCGGACGTTACCATGCAAGCTTGAATCCGCTGGCGTACCTGCGCAAACCGATCACCGTGCAGGATTACAAAGAATCGCGTCTCGTGGCCGACCCGGTGCGCCTGCTTGATTGCGTCATGCCGGCCAACGGCGGCCGCGCGTACATCGTCGCTTCACCCGAGCGCGCCAAAAAGTTGCGTAAAAAGCCGATTTATTTGAAAGGCTTTGGCGAAAGAAGCAATCCCTCCTACGGTCCGCGCGCAGGGTCGGATGCGCTGGTCATGGGTGTCAAAGACGCCGGCAAAGTCGCCATGGAAACGGCCGGAGTCAAACACAGCGATATCAATTTCCTCGAGCTTTACGACGACTACATCATCGTCGTTTACCTGCAGATCGAAGATCTCGGCTTTTGCGCCAAGGGCGACGTCAGTTTTTACGAGCGCACCGATTTTACATTCAAAGGCCAACTGCCGATCCAAACCGGCGGTGGCATGATCAACGTCGGCCAGCCATCCACTGCGGGCGGCACGCTGCACATCATCGAAGCCGTGCGCCAGCTTCGTGGCGAAGGCGGCGACCGGCAGGTGCGGAACGCTAAGACCGGATTGGTGACGGGTCTCGGCGTACTACCCTATGGAAAAAATCTCGGCTGCTGCGCCGTCGCGGTGCTGGGAAACGAGCTTTGAGAAATGGCTGAACTAGATGTCAGAAAACCGTTGCCGGCGATCACGCCAGAAGCGAAACCATTCTGGGATGCCGCGGCACAGAGCAAGCTTTCGATTCAGCGCTGCCAGGACTGCAAGGCGTGGGTCTGGACGCCGCGCCCGTCGTGCAACGAATGCGGCAGCGAGCGAGTCGAATGGACGCCGATGAGCGGCAAAGGCGAAGTTTATTCATTCACGGTCATCCGCCAGGTCGTCGGCCGCGCCGCCTCGAAGGCGTTCGAGCCTGACATCCCCTACGTCGTCGCCTGGGTCGACCTCGAAGAAGGCCCGCGCCTGATCACCAACATCGTTCAATGTCCCGCTGAAAACGTAAAGCTCGGCATGAAAGTCTCGGTCGTGTTTGAGCAAGCAACGCCGCAAATCTGGCTGCCGAAGTTCAAACCAATCAGCTAAGTGTTGCATAACTCGGCGCGGCTCGCAGCTTCCTGCATTCAATCCGTTTCCTTTTCCGAGACCGTCATTCCCGCATGCTTTAAGCGGGAATCCAGGCGAATCCGGAACTCCGCCGGTAAAAACATTCGGGGGGTGACCCCTTCTGAGAATACTTTCCGTCTGATACTCCGCAGCGCGCTGTGGGATTAGTTCATTCGTATCCCAGCCGCAAAACCAGACATTCTATCTGTCATTTCGACCGAAGGGAGAAATCTTTCCCTGATCCCAAGAATCCGTAAAGCGCAGAAAGATTTCTCGCTGCGCGATAATCCGCGGCTACAGCAATTATCGAGGTGTGAACACATCGATTCAATGCACGGTATGCTTCGCTCGTATCAAGCGATTTCTTCCGCTATACATTGTTGAATTCAATGCACCCGGTGTCGGTTTTCCGTCCACGGCCCAGCCTTTGTGGAAGGCGTCGTAAATGAACGATGCTTCGTCTTGATTGATCGACAATTGCTTCATAAGCACGGGCAAAGTCTTCTCCTTCTGTGTGGCGGATGAAATCCGAACGATTCAACGAAACGATGCCGACCCCCGAACCGGCGCCTCGCAATGCGGCGCGCGCTGTAGAGTCGACGGAGGAATCGAGCGGCATAAAGAAGTCACCGATCAGATAATTCATACGCGCTCGGTCTCTGGGGCAAGGAAGGCGCCGAATACATGGACACTGAGATCAAAGCGAAGGTATTGAATCGCCCTGCGCACGGGAAATGGAAAATTTCAAGGTGCCCCGACGTGTCGCTCGAAGAGGTAAGAAAAAAATATGGCGGTCCGAATCTCTCCGACGAAGAATTATTGCTGCGCTACTATGCCGGTCTTGAATTCGTCGACGCGCTCAAAGGCGCACCGCCGAGAAAGGAATATCTCGACGCGCGGAAACCGTTAGTGCGACTGGTCGAAGAGCTGGTCAACAAACGGGACGGCAGACACGTTTATACCCGACGGGATGATTTTACGCTATCCGCGGGACGGCGGGCGTAGTGACCGACGTTTCCCGGGTTTTAGGATTTGCGTTGAGCGGCTAAGTCGCGATCGATTTCGGCCTCGATCTCGTCCAGCAAAATGTGACGGTTGGATCGAGATCGATCGTCAAAAGCGTTGAAACGCGGGACTCGAGCGAAGCGCTTGTACCTCAGTGTCAAAGTCGTCGGCCTCGGCAAGGACAAATTCTCTCCCGTCAGGGGTCAGGAGCATAACCGGTTCTTTGGACGCCAACTTAATAATTGCTTCGAGATCTAACTTTTCCTCGGTGAGATCAATAGTTCTCATAGCAGCACCTCCTTTCCCCTAATCAGAAGAACATTATTATCCTTATGGCCAACAGAAACATGGCAACCATTTTGACAATCTCGTTCACTTCGTAAAAGATCCGAAACTTTCCGATTCGTAGCTCCCAAGAACCGACAGGATTGTCGCGCAATTTCTTACGATTTTTTGTTTGGAGCTCAGGTTGCTCAGAGAGTTGAGCACGGACTTGAGATACGATGATTTTTCGCTCAAATGCCGTGTAATAACTGATCAACTTTTGATTCTTCGGTAACTTGGATCTCGTAAGAGGGCATCAGGTCCCCATCCAGCGCTACGCTAACCCACTAGGAATCTACAAAACAAAATCCTTCAGCGTCTTGTCACTTCGTCCAAAATCGAAAAGTCGTAGACCTGCTCCGGCCTTGGCGACTCTTTTAAACCCATGTCGCGTTGCGCCAGGTTGAACTCGAATTTCTGGCTGCCTGCGGTCGGACGGCCGTCCAGGGCCCAGGCTTTCTGCACGATATCGAGAATCAGGTTGGCGTCTTCGTGGGAGATCGCGAATTGCTTCATCAGCACCGGCACCACGCGCTCGCGCTGAGTGGCGCTGACACGAATGCTTTCCAGCACGGCCTGAACCACTTCACGGAAAATCTCTCGTTTGCTTTGGATGCTGGTCACTGACGCGCCCAGGCCGCCCGTTGCCAATTCGATTTCATCAGCCGCGCGCGCCAGCGGACGAAAACCTTGTTTCACCGCTTTGGCGGTCTCCAGTCCATTGAGTACGGCCGCGGGGACGTTGCCGCTGATCAGCGCCGGCAAACGCGCCGTACCGACGTTGAGAATTTTGTATTCATCGGGCTTGAGTCCGCGTTTTCGCAACAGCTCGATCAGCACCGTGTTCACCGTAGCCTGTGCGGTGTAGCCGCCGAGCACCTTGCCACGCAGTTGCTCGATGCTGGTGATTTCTTTGGACGCGACCAGCACGTGATCCGGGCGATTCAATCCGACCATGATCACGCGCACCGGCACATTTCGCAGCGCGGCTCGCGTGGTCGTTCCCGTGGCTGTGTAGAAATCCAAATCCCCGGTGAGTAATGCCGCCAGCGCCGCGCGCGGCTCCAGGACCAAAATTTGCGGCTCGAAGCCGTGGCTTTCGAAAATTCCCAGACTCTTGCCGACATAAAAATGGGTGGCGGCGATAGTATTGCTCGGCAGCGCGATCCTGAGCGGTCGTAGCTTCGGCTTGGGCTGGGCAGAAAGCGAAGGCGCGCAAGCTAGAATTCCGGCTGCGATCGACACTGCAGCGAAACTGCATCGGAAAGATGTTTTTGCTTGCATCATTCAATTTCATGCAGGCGCGGCTCGCCGGCTCAACGTAGCTTGTGCCCGCAGTTCTCGCAGAATGCGTCTTCCGGTGAAATGCTCGATTTGCAGTTGGGGCATTCGTTGACCGCCGTGGGCGGCAAGGTCGGCGTCGACGCGCTGCGCGCCTGTTGCGCGGCGGCTTTGGCGCGCTCGGCGGCGATCAGCGCGCGCTGCTTGGCTTCGTCCGCTTTCGCTTTCGCCTGGTCGAGCTGGCGCTTGAGCATGCGCTCCGCTTCGGCCGTGTCGATGCCCTCGGAAATTCCCAGGTAAACGAGATTGATTCCCATCAACTGCACCTGCAGCGCTGTGGCGACGCACAACATGACGAGCACGGCGGTATCGAGCATCATGGCATACATGTGGCCGCTTTGTCCGCCGGAAGTCAGAGCCATCATCGCCATCGGCAGGCTGGTCAGCATCGAGGGATCCATACCCAGATTCGGCCCGATCACCGCGGCGGCGATTGCGGTCATCGAAAAATAACCGGGAAACACGATCGCGCCGATGATGCCGAGAATTATCGCGGTGACGAAGGCCATGACCAGTAAATAGACAACAGCGGCCACCGCGCGCTGCTTGAGAATCGCGATGCTTTTGGCGACGGCCTGGGTAACCGAGTCGCCATCCCACAACGCTGGCGTCACAAGCGCGGTGAAAATCGAAGTGAGAAACGCCAGCAGGCCGGCAACGAGAATCATGACCGGATGGGTAAAAAACAAGAGGATCGGACCGACGCCCGGTATCTTGCAGATAAAATAAATGATCGCGGCCACCAGCGCCACCGCTATCGCAATAGCGACGAGCGCCAGGCCGATGACGCAGGCTTTGAGAAAACAGATAAATCCGTAGACGAGAGCATCGGCGAGCGCCCGCGGCGGCGCGCTGCGCGCGCGATCCAGCAACATGATACCGGTCGCGGAAACGCCGGTGCCGGCGATGACGGCATAGATCACCCAGCAGAGGAACAGCATGATTCTGCCGAGGGCGCCGCCGGACGTGCCGAAATACAGGCCGAGCAGGATGAAAGCGCCGCCGAGCACCATCGCGGCAAAACTGACCACGATGCCGCGAAAATGCGTGAGGCCCTCCGAGGCACGGGCGAACATCATGAAGTCCATTGATTTCAGTTCTGTCGCGACCGCCATTGTGAATCTCCTTTTTCCAGTTGCTGAGTTTGCTAGAGCCGATCGAGTCTTCGCGTCGTTGTCCGCTCCCTATTCGCCCTTGCCGACGAATGTCGCATCGTCGCGCCGGATAAATCCCGGGGGATTACCGCGGCGGGAATGAACTTCCAGCCATTCACCCCTGGAGGCGACGACGTTGACCCGAGTACCGCCGGGAATATTGGCGACCACCCCGGATCCTGCGGAGGGCGCCTGAAATACGTTGGTCGGGCGGACGGTTTCGTAAATGCCGGCGGCAGCGCCGCGTTGGGAGGCCGACGCCGACTCCGCCGGCTTGCTTGCGCGCGCGGGGGATGGCGCATCCTGGGATCGCCGCGCGGCGGGAACATCGGCCCGCGGCGCCGGTTTGGAAGAACTCTCCGGTTGCGGATTCGACGGCTCCGCTTGCGGCGGCTCGGGTTGCGCCTGTGGCGTAGACGCCGAACCCGCATCGCCGGCGGAATTCTTTGCTTCTTCCCAGAGCGCGTCGCTCGGCGTATCAGCCGCCGGCGGAGCTGCCGGCGCCTGAGCTTGAGCGACGGTCTGCGGCGGCTCGGGTTTAACGGACGGCCGCAACAAGTCCGTGCCGAAATAAATTCCCGCGCCGGCCGCCAAAATGAAAATCACGCAACCGCCGACGATCGTCGCCGCACCGAAGCCTTGGCGTTCCCGCGCATGCGGAACCGTCGAGGCCTCGGCAGTCTCGTCAAATTCAGCAGAGGCAATGGGCCGCTGCTCTTTCGCGCTTGCCGCGGTCGGTTCGGCCGGCGGCGGATTCACCGGCGCGGCTTCGCTCGCCCTGCCGATCCTCGCGCCGCAGTTTTTGCAGAAATTCTTGCCTTCTTCGACCTGAGTGCCGCAATGAGTACAAAACATGGGGCTGACCTCCGCACTGAACCTCGATAAGAATTCCGCTGAAAGTAGCGAAGAGGAAGCGCTCCGTCAATGGAATTGCGCGACCGCGGTCCCAGAAGACTCCGAGGTTTCGGTTGAACTGAAGTGGTCGAGCGGATACAGAATCTTTCTATGGACAAGGTTTGCTCGCTTCGCGACGCCATCGCGCACGATATCCAGAACGGCATATCGATCGCCATGGGCTGCGCTCTCGAGTCGCTGATTCCGTTCGCGGCGAGCCATGAGATTATCCGCCAGAAAAAACACAACCTGACCCTGATCGGGCCGATCTCAGACATGCAGTTCGATCAATTGATCGGCGCGGGCTGCGTCCAAAAAATCGTCGCCTCATGGGTCGGCAACGTCGCGGCGGGACTCGGCCACAATTACCGGCGCGCGGTAGAGACCGACGTCCCCAATTCAATCGAGATCGAGGAGCATTCCAATTTCACCATCGGCCTCGGCTTGCAGGCGGCAGCCATGGGCGTGCCGTTTTTGCCGACCCGAACCGTCAAGGGTAGCGATTTTGTGCGCGACGAGCATTTCGCGCGGGTTCATTGCCCCTTCAGCGGGGAGGAACTGGTCGCCGTGTGCGCGATCCGGCCGGATGTGGCAATCCTTCACGTGCAGCGCGCCGATCGCGAGGGCAATGCGCAGGCATGGGGCAACCTCGGTGTTCTCCGGGAAGCCGCCATGGCGGCAAAAAAAGTGATCCTCACCTGCGAAGAGATTGTCGAGCATGAAATAATCGTGAGCGATCCCAATCGCAATGTGATTCCCGGTTTTGTGGTTTCGAGCGTGGCGCACGTGCCGTTCGGCTCCTACCCGTCGCCGACCCAGGGCTACTCGCGGCGCGACGACGATTGCTATTTCGAGTACCACAAGGCGACGCGATCGCGCGCCGGCTTCGAAACCTGGCTCCACGAGTGGATATTGAATGTGGCGGATCATTCGTCGTTCCTGGATCGGGTCGGGCGCGACCGCGTGGACAGACTCAAACCGCAACGCGACCTCATTGCCGCGCCCGTTAGCTTCAGCTACTGATCAAGAAAAATTTCACAGGAGGAAACTCATGAAAACCGTGCCAGCGCAGAAACTCAGCCAGGAAGGCTGCGACATCATCGTCGAGGCCGCCATCGCAAAAGCTAAGGAGTTGAAGCAGATCGTCAGTATCTGCGTGGTCGACGCCGGTGGACATTTGATGGCATTCAAGCGCATGACCAACGGCCGCACTCACAATACGCTGATCGCTCAAACCAAAGCGCGTTCGGCCGCGCTCACCACCGCGGCCACGGGCAAGACCGGCCGCGACGGCGCCGAGATTCCGGATCATCAGGTGCTGGCGCAGACGCTTGCGGTGGGGCCCGGCTGGTTCATCAGCATCGAAGGTGGCCTGCCGATTACCGTGGAGGGTCAATGCATCGGCGGCGCCGGCTGCAGTGGCGCGCCGGCGGCGGTGGATCGCCAGATCGTTCAGGCCGGGATCGACGCCTTCAACAAGGCGTAATCAGTTTTGAGTCTAGAGTCTCGGGTCTCGATCTTAACGTGAGACACGAGACGCGGGACTGCCAACCGAACGGATGAACTACACGCTTCGCGAATTGATGGTCGCCGCGGCGGCGCGGGAAATCCGCGACGGCGACAAGGTATTCGTCGGCATGCGTCTGCCGCTGCTCGGTTTCGCTGTGGCGAAGGAAACCCGCGCACCCAACGCGGTCGGCATTTTCGAAAACGGCGTGATTCGTGATTGGCCGGCGCTCGAATCGATCTTCACGATGAGCGATCCGCCCAACGTCGCCGGCGCGCTCTCCTGCACCGGGCTCAACGATGTGATGTTTCTGTTACAGACCGGCCGTGTCGATCTCGGTTTCATCGGCGGCGCCGAGATCGACCGCTTTGGCAACCTGAATACGCATTGGGTGGAAGAGAACGGCAAACGCATCCGTTTGCCCGGCAGCGGCGGCGCCGCCGATATTGCGACGATGGCCAAACGTTGCATCGTCATCATGAATCACGAAAAGCGCCGCTTCACGCCGAAAGTCCGCTTTGTCACCTCGCCGGGTTTCGGTGATGGCGGCGACTGGCGTCAGCGAGCCGGCTTGCTCGGCGGCGGCCCCAGCCGGGTGATCACCAGCATGGGCGTGTTCGGTTTTGCGCCGGACAGCCGCGAGATGGTGCTGATCAGCCATCATCCCGGCATCACGATCGAGCAGGTAACAAATGAAACGGGCTGGCCGCTCCGCATGGCGCAGGAGGTCCGTGAAACACTGCCGCCCACGGATGCGGAGCTCGCCGCCGTGAGAAAATACGACCCCAAACGAGTCTGGACCGCTTGATAGTCCTCTGTTTCTGCGTTTTTGTTTCGTCCAGCGGAAAATCACAAACCAAGAGACTCTACGCTTCCAGCTTGGCCGACTGAATGACGACGGCCTCGGTCGGGACGTCGTTGTGGTAGCCCCTGTTCCCGGTCTTTACCTTTTCGATTTTGTGCACCACGTCCATGCCCTCGATCACGCGGCCGATGACTGCGTAGCCGAACTCGGCCGGCGCGGTGCTTCGATGGTTGAGAAAATCGTTGTCCTTGACGTTGATGAAAAACTGCGCGGTTGCGCTGTCGACCACGTTGGTGCGCGCCATAGCGATGGTGCCGAGATTGTTTTTCAAACCGTTGGCCGCCTCGTTTTTGATCGGACTCTTGCCTTTTTTCTCGCTCATCTGCGCATCCATGCCGCCGCCCTGGATCATGAAGCCGGGGATGACGCGGTGAAAAATCAAACCGTCGTAGTGCCCCGCGCTCACGTAATCGACAAAATTTTCCGTGCTGATCGGCGCCTTTTCGGCATCGAGCTCGATGCGAATATCGCCCATGCTCGTCGTCAGCAAAACTACCGGATTTTTTTCCGCCATGATTCCTCCCGTAGATTTCTCTCACGCATAACATCTTTTTTGCGGCGGTGATAGCCGGGGTAGAATTATCCCCGGTGATGGGTTATGGATACGAGCAAATCCGCTGAACTGGCAGAATCGAAAGGAGCTTTTATGGCGAGTGAAAGAAAAATGGAAGGAATCCTGACGCCCATGCCGGCGGCTTTCAAACACGACGGCGCCATCGATTACAGCGCGACGGACGCGATCATCGATTTCTATTTGAGCGCCGGCGTGCACGGCTTTTTTCCTCTGGGCACTCACGGCCAAGGGATGGTAATGGAGATCGACGAGCGCAAAAAAGTCGCCGAGCGGATCGTCAATCGGATCAAAGGCAGAGTTCCCGTGGTGCTGCACATCGGCACGGCCAACACTCT
>Ga0207707_10000694_pt1 | contig 33357 bp, 29 predicted proteins | sample KBSC83BmetaG_FD_184336 | JGI IMG/M metagenome (GOLD analysis project Ga0207707, IMG submission 184336) | Corn rhizosphere microbial communities from Kellogg Biological Station, Michigan, USA - KBS C8-3B metaG (SPAdes) (version 2) | ecosystem: Host-associated > Plants > Roots > Rhizosphere ... | reverse complement strand
CTCGGCTTTCAATTCATCGGTGAGTTTGCGCAGGTTCGCGGCATTGCCACGGAAGCTTTCGCTTTTGCTGTCGATGGCGGTGGAAAGGACAGTCATGGTCGGTTCCGTGGCGAGCGAAGACGTATCAACCGGGCATTCTATCGGTTGTCGCGCAGGGCCAAAAATCGCCGGGAGCGATTCCTGAAATCGCGTGGCGATCGCCAAGGGTCGTGGCGCAAAAAAACCGGCCGCACAAGGCGGCCGGTTTCGATTCAACGGGAGCGAAAAGGATCAGTGACCCTTCATCGCATCCTTGGCCTTGCTGGCGGCGGTCTTCATCGAGTCGGCAGCCTGGCCGGCCTTGTGGGCGGCGTCCTTCATGGCGTCCATCGCGTTGCCTTGAGTGGAGGCCGGAGCAGGTGCCGTGCTGGCAGGCATCGCAGCGGTCGAAGCCGGAGCGGCTTGCATCGCTTTCGAAGCGGCGCTCGCTGCCGAAGCGGCGGCGCCGGCAGCCTGCGAGGCGGCGCTGGCGGCTGCGGAAGTGGCACTGGCCGCATTCTGCGCAGCCTGCTGCGCCTGATCAGCAGCCGATTGGTCTTCGCCGGATTTGTTGCAGGCCGACAACGACAGGGCCATTGCAGTGGCGACGGCAGCCACGAGTACGGTACGAGTGAACTTCATTGGATATCTCCTGGATTGGGCCGTGGAAAGCCACGGAGGTGGCCCGCGTATTAAACCGCGTCTGGCTGAATAACGCCAGCATGTGGCTTTTTACGGGCAAATAACGTTCAGTCGGCGCTTACCGCCCTGGGGGTACAAACCAGCAACCGCGCAGTGGCATCAAACCAGCTCGATCGCGATCGCCGTGGCTTCGCCGCCGCCGATGCAAAGGGACGCCACGCCGCGCTTCTTGCCGGCATGTTTCAAGGCGTGCAATAAGGTCACCACGAGGCGTGCGCCGGTGCAGCCGATCGGGTGGCCGAGCGCGCAGGCGCCGCCATGCACATTGAGCTTTTCGTGCGGAATGGAAAGATCCTTCATCGCGGCCATTGCGACGACTGCGAACGCCTCGTTGACCTCGAACAAATCGACGTCGTCGACTTTCCAGCCAGCCTTCTGCAAAACTTTTTCGATCGCGCCGACCGGCGCGGTGGTGAACCACTCGGGTTCCTGCGAATGCGTGGCGTGCGCGACGATGCGCGCCAGCGGCTTGACCCCGCGCGCCTTGGCATCATCGGCTGACAGCAGCACCACGGCCGCGGCCCCGTCGGAAATGCTGGACGAGCTGGCCGCGGTGACGGTGCCGTTTTCCTTGCGGAACGCCGGCTTCAGCGTCGGGATCTTCGCGGGGTCGACCTTGCCCGGCGTTTCATCGACGGACACCGCGACGTCGCCCTTGCGCGAAGGCACGGTGACGGTGGCGATCTCGTCGGCGAAGGCGCCGGACTTCACCGCCTCTTGCGCGCGGCGCACCGACTCGGTCGCGAACGCGTCCTGTTCCTCGCGCGTGAAGTGATACTTGTCGGCGCAGTTTTCGGCGAACACGCCCATCGACTTGCCGTCGTACGGATTCGTGAGGCCGTCCCAGGCCATGTGATCGACCATGGCACCGTCGCCGTAGCGGATGCCGGTGCGCACCGCCGCCATGTGCGGCGCGTTGGTCATCGATTCCATGCCGCCGGCGACGACGACGCTGGCGGAGCCGGCCTTGATCAGATCGTGCCCCAGCATGATCGCCTTCATGCCCGAGCCGCACACCTTGTTGAGCGTGGTGCAGCCGGTAGACGGCGGAAGCCCTGCGGCCAACGACGCCTGGCGCGCGGGCGCCTGGCCGAGGTTGGCCGGCAACACGCAGCCCATCAGCACTTCGCCGACGTCGCCCGGTGCGATCCCGGATTGCTGCAGTGCCGCGCTGATGGCGGCGGCGCCCAGCTTGGGCGTCGGAAAGCCGGTGAACTGGCCGAGGAACGCGCCGATGGGCGTACGTTTGGCGGCGGCGATGACGATGTCGGACATAATCAGAACTCCAGGTGCCGAGTGAATTGAGCCCAGCCGCGAAGCGGCGCTGGCTCGAATGAACGGTTTCGTGAATTATGGGGCGAATGCTGCGCTGCCGCAAACAGCGTCTGGCCTGCCGGAGGACATGGGTGCAGAATGCGGCGAACCTGTTGGGGAATGGGCGTCCGGGAGACAAGATGATGCGAGTGTCGGGAAAGGTCCGGTGGATGGTCCCGGGACTGCTGATATTGGCCTTGGCGGCCTGTGGCGGGGGTGGTGGCGGTGGTGTTCGCAGTACGCCGACCAGCGTGCCGCCGCCCACCACCACGCCGACTACCCCGCAGCCGCCGATCGACGCGCAGTTGTCGATCACCAACACGTATGCCGCGCACGACGCCGGATACACCGGCCAGGGCGTCACCATCGGGTTCGTCGACAGTGGCATCATGCGCGGCAACCCGACGGTGGCCGGTCGCGTCCTGCAGGAATACATCGACGTCGATCCCGATACCAACAACACCAGCATCGATGACGTGGTCGGCCACGGCACGTGGGTGTCGGAAATCGCTGCCGGCACGCCGTTCGCCAATTTCCCGGGCGGCATCGCGCCGGGTGCGGACCTGGTGCCGGCGCGCATCATCGACGACAACGCACCGGACGACAACGGCAGCACGCCGCCGTCCACCGTCACCGCCGCGGACGCACAATTCTTCCAGTCGGTGAACCAGCAGTTGACGAGCAGCGGCGTGAGGGTGATGAACAATTCCTGGGGCGGCATCACCTGGGACACCAGCGCTACGAGCGTGAACCAGGCGTTCGATGCCGCCTACGGCCCTTTCGTCAACCAGCAGGGCGGGTTGGTGGTGTTCGCGGCCGGCAATGATTCCGAAGCCAATCCCAGCACCATCGCCGCGCTGCCCAGCGTCGCGCCCGATCTCGAAAAGGGCTGGCTGGCGGTGGTAGCGGTCAACAGCAACGATCCCACGCAGCTCGAGGGTTATTCCAACAAGTGCGGCATCGCGATGGATTACTGCCTTGCCGCGCCGGGCGACGTGGTCGTGCTGGACAAGGACACCATCGCGAGCACGACCGATCCGACTTATTACATCGTCCAGGGCACGTCGCTGGCGGCGCCGCAGGTATCAGGCGCGGCGGCACTGGTGTGGCAGGCATTCCCGTATTTCACCAATGACCTGGTGCGCCAGACATTGCTCGGCACCGCCGATCCGCTGGGTGGTTCGCAGCCGAATTCCACTTTCGGTTATGGCGAGCTCGATGTCGGCAAGGCGGTGCAGGGTCCCGCGCAGTTCAATTGGGGCGACGTCAACGTGTCGTTCGACAATTTGACATCGACCTGGAGCAACGACATCTCGGGCGCGGGTGGCCTGATCAAGAACGGCACCGGCACCTTGATCCTCGCGGGCAATGACAGTTATTCGGGCGGCACGCAGGTATTGGGCGGATCGTTGCAGGCGACGAACGTGTTGCCGGGAAACGTCACCGTTGGCAGCGTGGGCACGCTGGATGCGGTGCCGGGCGTTTCGGGGTCGCTGGTCAATTCGGGTACGGTCGTGGTGCAAGGCGGCAATACCAGCGTGACCGGCAATTATCAGCAGGCGGGCACCGGCATCTTGTCGGTCAGCCTCGGCTCCGAATTGCAGGTGGGTGGCAGCGCGCAACTGGCCGGCAACCTCAATATCCTCGGTGCCGATCAGGGCTACGTCACCACGGCGCACCAGGACGTGCTGGATGCAAATGCCGGCGTGAGCGGCACCTTCGCGCAGCTCACGACATCACCCGGCGTGTTCCTCAACACCACCATCCAGTACGCCGCGAACAGTGTGTGGCTGGACACCACCAGCCTCAGCATCACCCAGGCCGCGCAGGCGATGGCAATCACCGATCCGGCATCTTCGGCGGCGGCCGCGCGCGTGCAGAACGGTTTCGATGCGATCGATTCGCGCATCGCTACGGGTGAATCCGTGGCGACCGGTGTGCTGCAAGGTGCGGGTGCGATCCAGCATGCGGCGACCCCGGCTTCCGCGCGCGCCACGCTGCAAAGCCTGTCGGGCCAACTGCATGCTGCCAGCGCGGCGATGCTGTTCGATGGCATGGACGCAGCCGACAATGCGTTGTCGCGGCACTTCGATGACCTGCTCGATGGGCAGGCGCGATTGGGCGCGTGGTACAGCGGTCTCGGCTGGCAGGGCGACCTGCGGCGTGTCGGCTACGCGGGCGCAGCCTTCCAGAGCGACGGCAGCATCATCGGCGCGGGTTTTCGCGTCGGTACGCACGCGCTGCTTGGCTATGCGCTCGCCCAAAGCCGCGGCTACGGTCAGCTGGATGGTTCGTGGGATCACAACCAGACCTGGTCCGACCACGTGATGGTGTATGGCGGCTTGTCCAACGGCTCGTGGTACGCGAATGCACGCGTCGGCGGCGGCTGGTATCGCGCGGACATGCAGCGTTTGCTGCTGCTCGGCGGCCTCAGCGCGCCCCTCGGCAGCGCGATGTCGGGCCGCTACGTGGCAGGAACCCTGGAAGGCGGCTATCAGTGGCGCGTTGGCGCGATGCAGGTCACGCCGTTCGTGGACGCGCGTTACCAGCAACTGCGCCAGGGCGCTTTCGCGGAAGCGGGCGGCTACGGATTCGGACTGAAGGCGGACAGCCGCACGGTCGGCCGTCTGCAGACCGGCCTCGGCTTGCGCGCGGAGCGCGGATTGCGCCTCGCCAACGGCATGTGGATACAGTTCGATGGCAGCGCGGCCTGGTGGCACGCGTTGCATCAATACGGCGATGCCTTCGACGCCAGCTTCACCGGTTTCGACGACTGGATGCCCGTCGACGGCATCGGCCTCTCACGCGATGAATCGGTGCTGCGCGCCGGCGTGTCGCTGTGGCCGACACGCGCGTTCGGCCTGCGGCTGGGCTTCACCCGCGAGCAGGGCTCGCGGCAGCAATCCAGCAGCGCGATGCTGCAGGGGACGTTTGCGTTTTGATCGGCAGGCGCGAAAGAATCGGAATGGGTAGGGCGGGAGGAGCGAAGCGCATCCCGCCGAATGAGGATCGAAGACGGCGGGTTGTCACCCGCCCTACGTAGTCGCGGTTTCCCAGAGTCTCAGGCGTTCCCGTAAAACAGCTCGCGCCCGATCAACATGCGGCGGATCTCGTTGGTGCCGGCACCGATCTCGTACAGCTTGGCGTCGCGCAGGATGCGGCCGGTCGGGAATTCGTTGATGTAGCCGTTGCCCCCCAGCGACTGGATGGCTTCCAGCGCCACTTCCACGGCATTGCGCGACGACAGCAGCAGACAGGATGCCGGATCGATGCGCGACTTCACGCCCGCATCGAACTGCTGCGCGACCATGTACGCATACGCGCGCGCCGACTGCAGCGCGGTGTACATGTCGGCGATCTTGGCCTGCATGATCTCGAACGTGCCGATCGGCGCGTTGAACTGCTTGCGCTCGCGCACGTAGGGCAGGGTGACGTCGATGGCCGACTGCATCAGGCCGATCGGTCCGCCCGATAGCACCAGGCGTTCGGTGTCGAGGCCGCTCATCAGCACGCGCACGCCTTCGTTGACTTCGCCGACGCGGTTTTCGTCGGGGATCTCGCAATCCTCGAACACCAGTTCGCAGGTGTTGGAGCCGCGCATGCCAAGCTTGTCGAGCTTCTGCGCGGTCGTGAAACCCTTCGTGCCCTTCTCGACGATGAAGGCGGTGATGCAGCGGCTGCCGGCGGTGCGGTCGGCGGTGCGCACGTACACCAGCACGACGTCGGCGTCGGGCCCGTTGGTGATCCACATCTTGTTGCCGTTGGCGATCCAGTGGTCGCCACGCTTCTCGGCCTTGCATTTCATCGAGCCGACCACGTCCGAACCCGCGCCGGGTTCGCTCATCGCCAGCGCGCCGACGAATTCGCCCGAGCACAGCTTCGGGATGTATTTCTTCCGCTGCGCCTCGTTGCCGTTGTGGAAGATGTTGTTGACGCACAGGTTGGAATGCGCGCCGTAGGACAGCCCGACCGAACCCGAGGCGCGCGAGATTTCTTCCATTGCGATTACGTGCGCGAGATAACCCATCCCGCTGCCGCCGTATTCGGTCGGCACCGTGATGCCGAGCAACCCCATGTCGCCGAGCTTCTTCCACAGATCGGACGGAAACAGGTTGTCGCGGTCGATCTGGTCCGCGCGCGGCGCGATTTCCTTCTCCGCGAAGGCGTGCACGCTTTCGCGCAACAGGTCGATGTCTTCGCCGAGCTTGAAAGGCTGCATTCGATTTTCCCGCGACGTCATTCTGGCAAATGGATGATCCATTGTGCCGCATTCGCGCGGCCACGCCATTCCTGGTCATTCCGGGGCCGCGCGCAGCGCGGAACCCGGAATCGGTTTTCCGGCTTCGAGAGACCGATTCCGGGTTCCGGCCGATGAAGCCGGACCGGCCCCGGAATGACGGCTCTGCTTTTACGCAGTCCGAGTCCCGCCCTTACTGCCCGCGCATCCGGCCCAAAAACCGCGTCCCGTCATTCCCCATCGTCGGCAGCTTGATCTTGCCGACGGCGTTGATGCGTTCCTCGGCCATGCGATCGGCGGCCTTGTAGGTCGGGATGCCGTCGCGGTCGGCGATCTGGAAGATGCGGCCGACGTTGTAGTAGATGCTGCGCATCATGCGCATCGCGCGCTCGCGGTTGTAGCCGTCGATTTCCAGCGACACGTTCATCACGCCGCCGGCGTTCACCGCGTAGTCCGGCGCGTACACCACGCCGCGCTTCATCAGCTCGTCGCCGATCTGGTCGGTCGAAAGCTGGTTGTTGGCGATGCCGCAGATGATCGGCGCCTTGATGCGGTCGATGGTTTGCTCATTGACGGTTCCGCCCAGCGCGCAGGGGCTGTACACGTCGCAATCGACGTCGTAGATCTCGTCGATGCCGACCGCCTCGCAGCCGAGCTCGTCCACGCAGCGCTGTACCGCGTCCTTGTTGATGTCGGTGACGAACACCTTGGCGCCCTGTTCGCGCAACAGCTTGATGAACTCGCTGCCGACGTGGCCGGCGCCCTGCACCGCGAAGCGGTACTTGCCGATGTCCTCGTTGCCATGCTTGTAATTGAGCGTCGCCATCACGCCCTGCAGCGCGCCATAAGCGGTGAACGGTGAGGGGTCGCCCGAACCGCCGTGCACCTGGTGCACGCCGGTCACGAATTCGGTTTCGCGATAGACGTATTCCATGTCATTGACGTCGATGCCGACGTCTTCCGCGGTGATGTAGCGGCCGTGCAGCGAATTGAGAAAACGTCCGAATGCGCGGAACAGCGGCTCGGATTTGTCCTTCGACGGATCGCCGATGATCACCGCCTTGCCGCCGCCGAGGTTCAGGCCCGCCACCGCGTTCTTGTACGTCATGCCGCGCGACAGCCGCAGCACGTCGTTCAACGCATCCTCGTCGGTCTTGTACGGCCACATGCGCAGGCCGCCCAGCGCGGGGCCGAGCACGGTGTTGTGGATCGCGATGATGGCCTTGAGGCCGGCATCCTTGCTCTGGCAGAACACGACCTGCTCATGGCCGGTGGTGGCGATGGTTTCGAAAAGCATCGGGATTGCTCCAGTTGCGCACTGTGGGCGCGGGGTGGCATCAAGGCGCTGAGAGCGCCGCGGTTGAAAAAACGAACGCCGGCAGGGCTTCGAAGTGGCCCGGTCCCGCGTTCGCAGCCGCGTAGTGTAGCCGGCAACGAGGCGGGAGGCGGGCATCACGGCAGACTGATCATCAAGACATTCGTGCAAGTTAATGAACTTGCATGTATTTTTTTCGGCTATTGCGAGGTCGCCGTACGGCAGGGCAGGATGCGCGACACCCCGATCACCACGGAGCGCCGATGCCTGCCACGTCTCTTGCGAACACTCCACGTTGCATCGTGGTCGGCGGTGGCCCCGCCGGAATGATGCTGGGCCTGCTGCTGGCGCGCGCCGGCGTGCCGGTGACGGTGCTGGAAAAACACGGCGATTTCCTGCGCGATTTCCGCGGCGATACCGTACATCCGTCCACGCTCGCGATCCTGGATGAAATCGGTTTGCGCGAACGCTTCGACAAACTGCCGCAGCGCCGCGTTGATCACCTGGCCGGCATCGTCGGGGGGCGCGAGCAGCAGATCGTCGATTTGCGCGGATTGAAGCCTTACGACTACCTGGCGCTGGTGCCGCAGTGGGATTTCCTGGACATGCTGGCCGACGCCGGACGCAAGTTGCCCACGTTCGACCTGCGCATGCGTCATGCCGCGACCAGATTGATCGAGGACGGCGGCCGCACTGTTGGCGTGCACGTGAAATCGCCGGAAGGCGATTACGCATTGCGCGCGGATCTGGTGGTCGCCTGCGACGGGCGTCATTCGACCCTGCGCGAGTCGGCGGGATTGAAGGCCCGCGATTACGGCGCGCCGATGGACGTGCTGTGGTTCCGCGTTCCGCGCAAGGAATCCGACCCACAGGACACCTTCGGCATCATCGATCGCGGCCACATGATGGTGCTGCTCAATCGCACCGATTATTGGCAAGTCGCGTTCCTGGTGCCCAAGGGCAGCGACGCTGCGTTGCGCGCGCGCCCGATCGATGCGTTGCGTGAAACCGTGGCGCAACTCGCGCCGTTCCTGGCCGATCGCAAGGACACCATCGAAGCGTGGGACAAGGTCAGCACGTTGTCGGTGCAGGTCGACCGGTTGGAACGCTGGCACAAGCCCGGATTGTTGTTGATCGGCGACGCCGCGCACGCGATGTCGCCGATCGGCGGCGTCGGCATCAACCTTGCGATCCAGGACGCGGTGGCCGCCGCGAATGCGCTGGCGCAACCGCTGCGCGACGGCGGGGCGATCGACGAGTCGTTGCTCGCCGCGATCCAGCAGCGCCGCGAATGGCCGGTGAAGGTCGTGCAGAAAGTACAGATCACGATCCAGAAACGCCTGATCTCGAGCGTGCTCGAACAATCCGGCGAACCGCCACACGTGCCGGCACTGCTGCGCTTCCTGCTCGGTTTCCGCGCCGTCAGACACATTCCCGCGCGCCTGTTCGGTTACGGCCTGCGGCAGGAGCACGTGCGGGCGGCCGGGGCCAGTTCCGGCAGGTTGGGCTGATCCCGGACCTGTTCCGGGAGAAGCCCAACAGCCGTTGAATATCCCTGGGCTTGGCCGTGCAGCAGCAACCTGCAGAGCATTCCGGGCCTGCTTTGTCGTTGGGCTTCGCTGCGCTCAGCACCAACCTACGAGAGCATTCCAGCGCCGCCTGCTTCGGTTGTTGGGCTTCGCTGCGCTCAGCACCAACCTGCGAGAGCATTCCAACACGAAAAAGCCGGGCGCTTGCGCGCCGGGCCATGTTTCACGACAACCGATCAATGGTGGTGGTCGTTGTCGCCGTGGTGGCCGTGGTCGTGATCGCCATGGTGCTTGTCCCAGCCGCGGTGCCGGCCGTTGTCGTGGCGTCCGCGCCAGTGCGAGTCCCGGCCCCAGTAGGCGCGGCGCATCCTCCAATGGTCACCGTCCCGCTCCCAGCGCGACTGGTAGTAGACGTAGCCGGGGCGATCGCGGCGCCAGTTGCCTCCGATCCAGACGTATTGGCTGCCGCTCCAGTTCCAGTAACCCGGCGCCCACACGTAACCCGGGCGCGGCGCGGGCACCACTTCGTAGCGCATCGGCGGTGGCGGCGTGCCGACGCTGAGGCTGAAACTGACCTGCGCGGACGCCGGTGGCGTGAAAGTTGCGGCGGCGCCCCCTGCAATGGCGAGCGCGGCAAGCAATGCGAGTTTGCGTGTTTGCACAATGCACCTCCGTCATGGTCGGCCGAAACTTGGCCTCGTTTTGAGGGTAACGCACGAGCCGTCCGATCGTGGCACTTTTACCACGCGTTCATTCAGACGGCATCGAGGGTTCCATTCAGCACGCGTTAGAATGAAGCAATGAGCCAGACTGCCATCGATCTTTCTTCCAGCGAAGCCAGGCCCGACACCACGCCGCTGCGCTTCGTCACCGCCGCCAGCCTGTTCGACGGGCACGACGCCGCCATCAACATCATGCGGCGCATCATCCAGTCGCAGGGCGCGGAGGTGATCCACCTCGGCCACAACCGCAGCGTCGAAGACGTCGTACGCGCCGCGCTGCAGGAAGACGCCGACGGCATCGCGCTGTCCAGCTACCAGGGCGGCCACGTCGAATACTTCAAGTACATGGTGGACATGCTGAAAGAACGCGGCGCCGGCCATATCCGCGTGTTCGGCGGCGGCGGCGGCACCATCACGCCGGAAGAAATCAGGGAACTGCAGGACTACGGCGTCGAACGCATCTACCACCCCAACGACGGCATGCACATGGGGCTGGTGCAGATGATCGAGGACGTGGTGGAACGCGCCGGCCACGCGCGAGACCAAGGGCGCCGCAGCGGCGATCCGCAGCAGCTCATGCGCCCCGACATCGGCGACGAAATCAGCATCGGCCAGATGCTGAGCGCGGTCGAGGACGGCACGTTTTCCGAATCCGAGTTGAAGATGCTGCGCAAGCAGTGGGCGGGCGCGGCGCATGGCACCGTTCCCGTCATCGGCATCACCGGCACCGGCGGCGCCGGCAAGTCGTCGGTCGTCGACGAACTGCTGCTGCGCTTCCTGCATTCCTTCCCGGAAATGCGGATCGCGGTGCTGGCGGTCGATCCGACCCGCCGCAAGGGCGGCGGCGCGCTGCTGGGCGATCGCATCCGCATGAACGCGTTGCGCTCGCACCGGGTATTCATGCGCTCGATGGCCACCCGCCGCGCGCACGTCGCGACCAACGCGGTACTACACGACTGCATCGCGTTCCTGAAATCGCTGCCGTTCGATTTGGTGATTGTCGAGACCGCCGGCATCGGCCAGGCCGATACCGAAATCGTCGATCTGGTCGATTTTCCCGTGTACGTGATGACCAGCGACTACGGCGCGGCATCGCAGCTCGAAAAGATCGACATGCTGGATTTCGCGCAGCTTGTGGTGCTGAACAAGTACGACCGCCGCGGCGCCGAGGACGCACTGCGCGACGTGCGCAAGCAATGGAAACGCAACCACAACGCCTTCAAGATGCCGGACGAAGACGTGCCGGTGTATCCCACCATTGCCAGTCAATTCAACGACCCCGGCGTCACCTGGATGTTCGTGAATCTGTGCCGGCTGTTGCGGGAGAAGGTTTTGCACAAGTCGCCCGCCGGAGCGGCTTTGCATCCCTCTCCCTCCGGGAGAGGGACCGAGGGTGAGGGTACGACCGGAGCAGAGTCAGCCGCGAGCTCCAACATCGCGCAAGCCTCGGACCCTCACCCGTCGCTGCGCGACACCCTCTCCCGAAGGGAGAGGGGAGAAGGCTCAAATTGCGACTTCAACCCGCAGATCGACACCACCCTCAAGGAACCGCGCGCCACCGTGTTGATCCCCGGCAAGCGCGTGCGCTACCTCGCCGAGATCGCGGAACAGGGCAGGGCCATCAACGCCAACACCCAGCGCATAGCCGAGGCCGCGTCCAAGGCGCAGCACTACTACGAATCACTGAAGGAACTGGAAGACAAGAAGCTTCCGCGTGAACTGGACAGCTACCAGTCCACCGACATGCTTTCGCACATCGGCACCAACGCGCCGACTTCCGATCGCAGCCTGTTGCTGCTCCGCCAGCGCTACAACGAAGCCATCAAGGAACTTTCGCCCGAGGCGATCCAGCTTCTGCGCGAATGGCCGGCCCGCAAGGACGCCGTCACCGCCGAATTCAACGAATACACCGTCCGCGGCAAGGCCATCAAGGTCAACAACTACCGCGAAACCCTCTCGCACCAGAAGGTGCCGAAGATTGCGCCGCCCACCGCCAACGATTGGGGCGAGCAGCTCAAGTACCTGATGCTGGAAAATCTGCCCGGCGCGTATCCCTACACCGGCGGCGTGTATCCGTACCGCCGCAGCGGCGAAGACCCGACCCGCATGTTCGCGGGCGAGGGCACGCCCGAGCGCACCAACCGCCGCTTCCATTACGTGTCGCGCGGGCAACCCGCATCGCGGCTTTCCACCGCGTTCGATTCGGTCACGCTGTACGGCGAAGACCCGGCGCCGCGCCCCGACATCTACGGCAAGATCGGCAACTCCGGCGTCTCCATCGCGACGCTGGTGGACATGAAGAAGCTCTATTCCGGCTTCGACCTGTGCGATCCCAAGACCTCCGTCTCGATGACCATCAACGGCCCCGCGCCGATGATCCTCGCGATGTTCATGAACACCGCGATCGACCAGCAGGTCGAGAAGTACCTGAAGGAAGACCCCGCCCGTTGGGCCGCGGCGCAGAAGAAGATCGACGCACTTTTCGAAGCCAAGCCGCGCCCGCAGTACCACGGTGATTTGCCGCAAGGCAACGACGGCCTTGGCCTCGCGCTGCTCGGTGTCAGCGGCGAGCAAATGGTCGATGCGGAAACCTATGCCCGCATCAAGGCGCACACGCTTTCCACCGTGCGCGGCACCGTGCAGGCCGACATCCTGAAGGAAGACCAGGCGCAGAACACCTGCATCTTCTCCACCGAATTCGCGCTGCGGATGATGGGCGACATCCAGCAGTATTTCGTCGACCACAAGGTGCGCAACTTCTATTCGGTGTCGATCTCGGGCTACCACATCGCCGAGGCCGGCGCGAACCCGATCTCGCAGCTCGCCTTCACGCTGTCGAACGGCTTCACCATCGTCGAGTACTACCTCGCGCGCGGCATGCAGATCGACGACTTCGCGCCCAACCTGTCGTTCTTCTTCTCCAACGGCATGGACCCGGAATACAGCGTGATCGGCCGCGTGGCGCGGCGCATCTGGGCGCGCGCGATGCGCGAGCGCTACGGCGCCAGCCCGCGCAGCCAGATGCTGAAGTACCACATCCAGACCTCCGGCCGCTCGCTGCACGCGCAGGAAATCCAGTTCAACGACATCCGCACCACGCTGCAGGCGCTGTACGCGCTGTTCGACAACTGCAATTCGCTGCACACCAACGCCTACGACGAAGCCATCACCACGCCCACCGAGGAATCGGTGCGCCGCGCGGTCGCCATCCAGCTCATCATCAACCACGAGCTCGGCCTCAACTTCAACGAAAACCCGTGGCAGGGCAGCTACGTCATCGAGCAGCTCACCGACCTCGTGGAAGAGGCCGTGTACAAGGAGTTCGAAGCCATCAGCGACCGCGGCGGCGTGCTGGGCGCGATGGACACCATGTACCAGCGCGGCAAGATCCAGGAAGAATCGCTGTACTACGAGCACAAGAAACACGACGGCTCGCTGCCGCTGATCGGCGTCAACACCTTCCTGCCCAAGGAACACGCCGGCGAAGTCGCGACCAAGATCGAACTGATCCGCTCGACCGAAGAAGAAAAGGGCCAGCAGATCACCAACGTGCAGGCATTCCAGAAAGCCCGCAACAAGTTCGCGCCGTCAGGCGCGACCGACCACACGCACGAGGTCGACTCCGCCGACGAAGCGCGCGGTGCCATTCAAAACTCCGTTCGCCCTGAGCGTAGCTCGCCGAAGGCGAGCGAAGTCGAAGGGCAGGGTGAGTCAAAAGCCCACGGCCTCCGCTACCTTCAAGACACCGCCCGCGAACGCCGCAACGTGTTCGAGGCGTTAATGGAAGCGGTGAAGACCCACAGCCTAGGGCAGATCAGCCACGCGCTGTACGATGTGGGTGGGGAGTACCGGCGAAATATGTAATGTTCCGTTTGAGCTGGTGAGCTCAATCCCAAAGCGCTGCCTAAAGAGTGGAGTCTTTTGGCAAGATCTCGCTAGGGAGAATGTCCGACTAAGCAAGACTTGGGGATCGTTTTGGCACTTTCGAAAGGGTTCGACAAGACAGCTGCTGCACAGCTGCGTACGGTGCTGGCCCATGCGCGGGCCAAAGACTACAAAATTGGCGATCGAACAAGGGCGTTTCAGTATAGGGCCGGAATACAGAAGATGTTATTGGCGAGAACTCCACACATTGTTAATGTGCGCGAGCGCTATTTTGAAACTTTGGGAAAAATAACTAAGAAGGAAGATGAGCGCTTTAATAGGCAGCCGTTCAATGACGATTATCTTCGTCAGCTTATAATTCCAAAAACCATTCCGCTGGAACTTGAGATTGCTTGGATTGCTGCTCGTCTTAAATATTGTTCGAATACTATCAACCGATTCCTACACCATTCGCGGCGAATAGAGTGGTTTGTTATTTGTCAGTCTCCAGATGCCATTGAGGCACTCAATGAGTGTGACCTTGAGCTTGGGGAGTCGCTTTGGTCGACCACGCTCAGGATCGGGGTTTTCCAGCAAGTCGAGGGATTGGCGTCGCAGAAAGAATATCTGGAGAGGCTCAAATCCTTAAGTCGTGGCGCGGCTCGGCCCTATTTGGCGAATGCTGTTAGCCAACGGTGCGAACCAACAGTATCGATTGGTTGGTTCCTGGACGAAACGAGAAGGCGTCTTGCACGTGGAAAACAGTCCGACATAACTACATATTTAAGATTCAAGTTACTAGACGAATGGCCGGAAAATCCCGCGGACTGCTCCGCCGTGCTTCGGATGGAGCAAAATCACCACATTGTGGATGTATATGAGACGTTCATATCATTTTTGCAGCACACCGTTTCTACAACAATGCGCAACAGCATGGGAGGAGCGCTCCGCGATGCTCTGGTTGATCTCCGCAGCATAACGGATTTCCGGTTAGATAAACTGCAATTTCTACTCGTAGATGATGCTGACATGAGGCTGCCGATTGCGAGCCTTGAGCCGATAGACAGACTACTGTCATCCCAGGGATCATTCCCCTCTCGCAAGCACATCAAATCTCTTGTCGGCCGAGCGTGCAGTCCCGAAAGCGTAGTTGCACTCGCGCTTGCACGTGGATCGAACCCCCACCGTCCACCGCTCGGCAGTGAATACAAGACTACCTTTGTACGAGGCCTCGCCGCTGGTCTGGCGAGAGGAAGCGCAACGTCCAGCGGCGACATGAGCAGCGCGATCGAGGAGCTGCGGAAGCAGGCGCATGTATTTGGCGGAATAGCGCTTGCCAAAGTCTCGAAGGCACTGCTCCGAGCGTGCCTGGGCCGATCGGTGACATGCGCTCGAGCCTCGTTGCTAACCGCCGCTTGTAACTCCAGCGAGGTGGGAATTTTGGATCTTCTGGCCACGTCTCATCGGACGTGCTACCGAAAGTTGCGTGCGAAGTTTCCTGACTCTATCGCAACTAGATTTGCAGACGTAGTGCATACGGGCGCGAGCTGCGACAAAGTCGATGATTTGCGAGACGACGCCGTTTCGCTGGCGAATGCGTATCATGACTTCTTATCGGGTGATTTTGATCGTTCCATCACATCGACCAGTAAATGTTTGGCAGCCAAGAGTGCCGTTGTGCGTGCTCAATCTGCCTTGATTGCACTCAATGCGTGCGCGCGCAACGGAGATGTAACGAGTGCTTCCATGCTTATAGTGCAAGAATCAATTCATCACGGGGTGGATACCGCAACCCTCCCGATTAGAGAAGTATTCGAGAACCTGGAATGGCGCGATCTTATAGTTGCGTCCGATCGGTTGGAGCTATCAATCGCACTCTCTTTGCTGCCGAGCACCGCAAATGACGACAAAATAAAGACGTACCGCAGATTTGCCTTAGAAGCCCTATTAAGATCGAAGGGAATAGAACGACCCTCAGAATTTCGGAATGTTAATTTCGAATTGCAGTCTCCGGAGCTCAGATATTTTCTTTCGAAGGTATGTACGCCTGCAATGCTGGACATGCTTCCAGCCATCACTAGCTCTCGACAGGTCCTTGAGGAGAGGCGCGAGATCTGCGGCTTCTTAACTGTGATTGACAAGGAAGATATCGAGGCTCACCAACAGGAGGTTCTGGAGATCTCGAGAGAACTTACGGTTCTCGACGGTTTGCGCCGTATCGATAGCAGCCGAGTGCACGTAGACGTGGATTCGCTATCAAGGATCGTAAAGAGGGATCTTGCGGACAGTTTTCAGCGCTATACATCCATAATTGATAAGAACGGCCGGTCCAGTGACTTAGATTTTAAAACAATACTAAAGGACCTCCTGCATCGCGAATCTCAGCCAAAATACCTGTTAGAAATGCCTGTGAGCGAGACGGATGAGCTTCTTATTTCTATGATCCGCAGGGCCAGGGAAATGTTTCTGTTTGATGTTCCACATGGCCTCGATAGCTATCTTAGTAAGCGTATTCGACACGGTTCGATCGTCGGATTTCTAAGATCACCAGCTGAACGTGAGGGTATGGTTAGCCAGCGCAATTCGGATGGATCTTACCGACTTTCTGGCACATGGGCTGATAAGTTAAGTGATCCATTTTTGCGGACGAACTTAGCCGAAGCAATTGGTGCGTTTAGCCGGAACATTGATCAATATTTGGTAAGGTTGAAGGACGTTCTTCTGCATGTGCGCAGCGATTCAAAGCCGCTAGGATTATTTGATATTCCCCTTACGCCACCCACTTACCTCATTATTAGGTCCGTTGCAAGCGCCGAGAAGTCAATTGATAGTTTCGTTGATATTATTTTCAGGTCGTTGTGGGCATTACTTGGGCCCTCATTAGTCCAAGCACAGGAATTGCTGCGCGGAGAGACGTTACGGTTCGTGTCGGAGCAATTTCGAGTGCTCAGGGCTAGAGCACAAGCTACATTACGGGATGGAGACGACAGAGCAGAGTTTGACGGTGCCGCGGGCGCGGCGTCCGCTGCGATGCAGGTCGCCATCACGACAGCGGCGACTTGGTTCGAACCGTGGGAGTCCACTCCGCGAGACTTCACACTCGGAGAGATTCTCGATATCGCGATTGCTTCCGTCCGAGCAACGACGCGTGACTTCTCTCCGTCGGTGAGCATTACGGAAAGCGACGGATTTATGTTCTCAACGTTTGCGTTCCCCGTCATCAGCGATATTTTGTACATTGCATTCGGAAACATAGCTGGACACTCGAATTTGGGCTCTTCCCCAAATGTTTGGCTTAGTTTGAAAAGACTTCAGTCGGGCACGAGGCTGCTTTTGAGAATTGAAAATGAAGTTGCGCTTGTTGAGTCGGAGCACGATTTTCTGGAAAGGTTGTCGGCTCTTCGTGAGCAGATGGGGAGCGGTCAGGCGCCTAGTTGGGTGCGACGTGAGGGAGGGTCCGGTCTTTATAAACTTGCTAGCATCGCGGCTCAATCCAAAGACGGACGCCTAGAGTTTGGCTACTCGGCCAAACGATTCTTTTTTGAGATGGAGCTGGAGTACTCACCTGATTGGCTACTCTGAGGGCGCGAGATGTTTGTGTTGATCGCTGATGACGAGAGCCCCAAGCTTGATAGCATTACCATCGCTATGCGCGACTTCCTGCCTTCGGCGGAGTTCGGGTTTGCACGCTCTGTGCGTGCGGCGCTAGCAGCAGTGCAGCGTCGACATGTTGATCTACTAATACTAGACATGTCGTTGCCAACTTTCGATGTGGCGCCAGGCGAACAGGGCGGGAGACCTCAGGGGTTTGGGGGGGTTGAGGTCCTTCGTTATCTCGATTTTTATTCGTTGCAGTGCCCCGTGGTAGTTGTCACCCAATATGAGGCGTTTCTAGACAAGGGCAAGCATGTCGATTTGTCTGCCCTCGCGCAGCGGCTCGCTGTTGAGCATCCGAAGTCCTTTAGAGAAATTATCTACTACGGTGGCGGTTCAGACGAGCTCTGGAAACGTAAGCTCGAAGCCGCAATTGCGCGTATTGTGAGGCAGGTGTGATGAGAATTTTGATTGTGGACGATAACGCGGAGCGGATGGGGCAGCTCGTACCCTTTGTTGTTGGATGTGGAATCGATAGAGGGTGTATTGATGTTGAGAGCAGCGGTATTGGCGCTCGCGATCAGCTGTCGCGATATTTATACGATCTCGTTATCATCGACGTAATGCTTCCGTTTCGAGCGGAAGAACAGCCTAGCCATACGTCTGCCGTGGCTTTGCTCACTGAAATATCTGAAACTAATAACCTTCGTAAGCCCAGATATATACTGGGATTGACTGCATTCGATGAGATCGAACAGCGGATTTCTCCGGAGTTTTCGCAACGCGCGTGGCTTTTGCTCCGGACAAGTGATCTCAACCAAGATTGGTTGATGACCGTAGGAAACGCCGTTCGATATATACGTGAGCAGACGGAGGCGGCAGGCAACATTGAATATGAAAATGATCTCGCTGTGATTACAGCGCTGCGGAGCGAGATGTCGGCGGTACACAAATTGCCTTGGAACTGGCGCGCAGAGGAGCCGCTCGACGATTCTCAGTTTGTTGCCAAAGGATTTTTTTGGAGCGGTGATAAGCAACGTTCGGTCATTTCCGCTGTAGCGAGTGGGATGGGCATGGTTGCCACGGCCGTCTTGGCTGCGAAGCTCATAACCCATTTCCGACCTAGGGTTATTGCGATGCCAGGTATATGTGCCGGCTTGCGCGAAAGGACCGGGATTGGCGATGTTATATGTGCGGATATGTCTTGGAACTATCAGAGCGGCAAACACACCCAGGCTGGGAGTGCTGTACCAGGGTTCGAAATTGACCCACATTTTATTCAGGTTGATCCCAGCCTCGCTGCGAAATGGGATCAACTTTCGCTTGACCAATCGCTACTTACCAAAATCTGGCAGGACTGGCCGATTAGACCTTCGGCGCCTCCCCGTGCGCTGAGAGGTCCTGTGGCATCGGGTTCTGCGGTCCTCGCAGACGCTGCGCTGACGGCGCAAATACGGTTGCAACAGCGGAAGTTGCTCGGCGTAGAGATGGAGTTGTATGGGCTTTATCTGGCTGCGCGGCAGGCTGGGCGACCTAGGCCGCTGGTGATTGGAATGAAGGCCGTTTGCGACTTTGCGGACGTTGATAAGCATGATGGTGAGCAGCCCTATGCAGCATACGTAAGTGCTTCCGCTATGGGGGCTTTTTTTGAGCGCTACATGGCTGGCTTATGAAATAGAAGGACAAGCGAGCAGTGGCGGTTGGCTTCAGCTGATCACAGTTGGTCGAGCTGGAAAACAGCGGTCAGAGTCGACTTTTTCACCGGCGTACTCCCTCACAGACCGAACGCACAGATGGGCGATTTTCTGTTCGGTAGAAACAAGGTCGGGTTCACTTTGAGCCGGCCGATCACCGCGCGGCCGCCCGCGTGATGGCCTCGCCGCTTCGCACCATTGGATCGTCCAGGTTCTCGGCCTTCCAGATCATCGCGCGATGGATGCGCTGCCAGCCGCTGGGATGGTCGAAGAACAGGAATTCTTCGATCGGGCCGGGATGCATCTTGCGGTATTCGGACAACTGCACGGCCGCCTGGGCAAAACCGTCGGGTTGGCGTGCGGCATTCAGGCCGAACGCGTCGGCCTCGGCTTCCATGCTGCGGGTGATGGTGTTGGTCACCGGCGTCATGAAGAACATGAAGATGGCGAGCACTGCCGCGAGCAACGGCAGCCCGGCCACGTCGCCGACACCGCGCAGTCCCCAGCGTTCGCCCCAGCGGCGTTCGGCCCAGCCGAAGCCCCAGCGCACGAAGGCGAAGGCGAGCACGATGATGATGCCGAAGAACACGATGCCCTTGTAGACGTGGTTCAGCACGTAGTGGCCCATCTCGTGGCCGAGCACGGCCTTGACCTCCCCGGGCGAACTGCGCTTGAGCAGGTTGTCGTTGAGGCTGATGCGGGTGGTGCCGAACATCCCACTGACGTTGGCGCTGATGCGCTTGCTCTGGCGCGAGGCGTCGAACCAGTACACGTTGGTGGCGGGAATGCCATTGGCCCGCGCCATCGACAGGATCTGTGTCTTCAGCGGGCTGTCGGGCAGCGACTTGTAGGTATTGAACAGCGGCGCGATGTAGACCGGCGCAATGGTCGCGACGAATATCATGAACACGAGCGCCACGCCGGCGCCCCACAACCACCATGTGCGCGTGGCCTTGCGGATCACCGCATAAATCACGACCAGTGCGACGGTGCCGAGGATCAGGCCCACCATCAGTCCCTTGGCCTGCTCGCCGAACCAGCCACCCAGGGTCAGGTTGGACAAGCCGTACTGGTGTTCGCGGAAATAGCCTTCGTAGAGGTTCCAGGGCAGGGTGATCAGCGTGGTCAAGACGATGTACATCACCACGTAGATCCCCGTCTGCAGCCAGCGCAGGCGGGTGATCCGTTCGGCCAGGTTGCGCATGCGTACGGAAAGGCGGGTGCCGAGCAGCAACCACGCCACGCCCAGCGCAACGAGCAAATCCCACAGGATCAGCCAGTAGCCGCCCTCGAAATACGCGTCGGACCGGGCCCGTTGCGCCGGCGACAGCTCGGCCATGTAGGCGTTGGTGGCGGCCTCGACGTCGAAGTGGGCCGCCTGGGCCGTGGTGGCCTGATGTTGCGGCGGTATCGCAGTCGTGGGTGCCGTTTGTGCCCACACCACACCGATGGCCAGGAAAAACAGCAACAACAAGCCGGTCAGCTGTTTCATGGAAGCCCCCGCCCTCTGAGAGAAACCGCAATCTACCCTAAAACGCAAAACAGGGATCAGAGTCGACTTTCCGGCGGGTCGTGGGTGTCGGTGGTGGATTTTTTCGGCCGGCCGATCCGTCGTCCCTCTTCGGCGGTGAAGACACCGCAGGGGCGTGTGCGTTGGAAGCCAGACATGTGCAGAAGCTGCTGGTTCTACACCCTCAGGAAATAGTCGGATATCGTGTAGCGAGGGCTTTGGCGATCAGATTGAGCTTGGTGGCGGGGATGGTTTCCGTGCCGTATGTGAACCATTCGTAGCCACGCCCCATGGGGGTGAAGACGAATATATCCGACGCCTTTCCGCCCTCGGTTTTTTCGACGTACCAGCCGGGAAGTGCAACGGCTGGGCTGACAGGAATGGGTTCACCCAGGGCTTCGCGCAGGTAGCGGGCGAGCCATTGGGCCTGGCGCCGGGCTTGCTCGATGGGCTTGTCGGTTGTGAATTCACCGAAATCCAGCACGTTTCCGTCGAATTTGACTTTCGGAGACTCTCCGAGCGACTTGGTCCGTGGCTTGCGGAACGACTTGGTCTCCACCGCGTAGACGCTGCGCGGGGTGATGACGACGTGGTCGATGTTGAAGCCTTCGCAAGGAAGGTCGTGCATGACAAAGCAACCGTTGGCGACCAAGCGGTTGAGCTGCATCCCGGCCACGCGTTCGGCCAGTAGGCCGTCACGGATATTGCCGTATGCATTGAGATGACGGATGTAACTCAGCAGACCGTAGCCGAACATCAGCAGGGCGGCGATCAAGAAAATCCACGCCGCGCCTCCCCACTTGATGACAGTCAGGTCAACTCGGGTACCAATCCAAACCATGAACATCAGCGGGAGGGAGAGATACATCAGCATCATCGAGGACAGCGCCCCGACTTCCTGATTCGATGCTTGCTCGACCAACTGTTGACCCGGGACGTGGCCAATCTGCCTGTCCGCGAGCGGCGACCGCCGCATCCGACGCTGTCTCAGGAAGTGGTAGATGATGACGCAGGCTATCGCCAGGAACACCGAGAGCGTGAAAGGCAGCAGCCCCAGGAGTCTCTTGAGGTCCATGCTTCAGTCCTTCTTCCAAAAAAGTGCCCAAAAAGGTGTCGGGACAATTTGGTTACGGCGATTCGTCCGGGTCGTGCTCGAAGTCGTCGAGAAAGTAAATTGCGTCGGGTGTTGAATCTGACCAAGGCTTGCGGGTCATCACGTAGCCGAGCTTGTTGACGATGCAGAAGCCGGGCTGCGCGTACCAGTTGCCGTCGCTATCGTCACCCGAATCTACGATGGTCCAGACATGCTCTGGCTGCTGGTCCCGAACATCCTCGAATTCGAACAGATCACCGGATGGCTTGACGTAGGCACCCCATATGTCTTTGAAGTCGCGCTCTGATATGCAGTTCTCGTCTGCGGGCATTACTTCATCCTTGGGCGATCGACCGGCTACACCGAATCATAGCCTGGGTGTATTCGCGGATGCTCAGGACTTGAAGCAATGCTCGCGGTGCCAACGCAAATAAGTCGGGTGGGGCCGGAGGCCTGGATCTTCCGGTACGGCGAGCATCCGGTCACTGCGTATTAGCCTGCCGAGGTCATCGGGAACCCCGTGCGGGGAAAGGATGATCCGAAAGTCATCGCCAAAGGTCATCAGACCGCGGTCGAACAACCAGTGCGCAGTGCCTGTGAGCGCAATGCCGTTGCGTACCGCATCCGGTCCGTTGGCTTCCACGGAACGGATGTGCGCGGCTTGGACTTCGGGGCGTCCGCCACCGTTGATGAGGCGTAGTCCGGTAACCGCGCAGGTATTGCGGTAGGCGGCGCGAACTTGCCGACGGAAGGAGACGTCCCGGAATTTTCGCGTCGTGACGGTTTCAACGACGGGTCGTATCACGTATTCCGGTGCGTCCTCTGCGACTGCAGATGTCTGTTCCCACGGGTCCCGCCGCGTGTCGATGCCGCGGCGTACGATGTCCTCGAATTCGTTGCGGGGAAGCAGTCGCACGGCGCGACCGAAGGCGCCTTTGTTGGTTTCGAGGTCATCCCGCTGGAGTTTCGACTCGCGGTAGCCCGACTCGTCTCGGAAGCTCACGGGCTGGTCGAATTCGAGGTAACCGCTCATATACGCGTAGAAATGATCCGGGCGATCCGGGTCGGTGATAACTCTCTCAACGCGTGCGATGGCGAAGTAGGCCTGCCGGCCTGTAGCGCTGTGTGGTCCGGAGGTGCGCCTGGGTTCGTAGTAGACGATCCAGTCGCCGACCGCTTCTTCAACCTGTCGTAGATACGTCTTGGGGAAGTGGTATCGCTCTTCGATCAGGTCGTCGTAGATCGAACTGGCGGAAGTCGTGAAAACAGCATTGGTCATGAATGCTCCCCCCGAACACCAGACCAGGTTACCAGGTGTGGAAATGTACTCGTAGGGGCGTACGGACTTGCTGTTTCTTCCGAGTCGCGGTGGGTGAGACTTGTAGTGACCATAATGCCAAAGCCACGGTCCGGCTGGCTTGCCGTTGCGGGCGCGACAAGCTGGAGCAACAGCAAAGGAGGTTGCGATGAACTCGATTTCCCCGGCATGGCTTAGCGATTTCGACGCGGCATTGATTCGATACTTTTTGATCAACCACGTAGATGCAGGCATGGATGAAGCCGTGCTTCTCCGTTATGCCGATTTGCCGCCCCAAGTTGCAGCCCTTCAGTTCGGTGAGGATTATGAGTTGGAGCGAGTGGACGCGGACTGGGTGGCGACTTCGACATGAATCGCCTTACTTTGCTGTGCCCCGCACCCAATCAGGTCGCGTCTACGTGACCGGAGTCTTTCGCGAGCATCCAGTCCACGGCGGCCTGGCAGTGGAGTTCGGTGGTGTCGACGCGCGGGATGTCCGGCGCGTCCTCTGCGCGCAGCAGCATGCCGAACTCGGTGCAGCCGAGGATCACCGCCTGCGCGCCCGCGGTGTGCATCCGGCGCATGATCGTGATGAAACGTTCGCGCGATGCCGCTTCCACGCGCCCCTTCACCAGCTCGTCGAAGATGATTTGGTGCAGCGTGTCCTGTTCTTCCGGCGTTGGCACGCTGATGGACAGGCCGTGGCGTTCCAGCCGTTCGCGGTAGAACGGCTGGGCCATGGTGAAGCGGGTGCCGAGCAACGCGGCGCTGCGGTGGCCGTCGGCCAGCAAGGCGTGCGCGGTGATGTCGGCAAGGTGCAGCACCGGAACGCTGACGGCCGCCTCGACCGCAGGCGCCACGCGATGCATCGTGTTGGCGCAGATCAACAGGCCCTCGGCCCCGGCGTGTTCCAGCCGGCGCGCGGCATCTGCGAGGATGCGGCCGGCCGCATCCCAATCATCGGCGTGTTGCAGGCGCGCGATCTCGGCGAACTCGACGCTCCACAGCAACAACCTGGCCGAGTGCAGCCCGCCGAGGCGTGCGGCAACCAGCTCGTTGATGCGCTGGTAGTAGTGCAGGGTGGATTCCCAGCTCATGCCGCCGATCAGCCCGATGGTTTTCATGCCGTGCAAAGCCCAATGGATTGAAGCGGGAATTTTCGCACAAGGTAAAAAACAGGGGTCAGAGTCGACTTTCCGGCAGGTCGTTGGTTTGGTGGCGGCGTTTTTTCGAAATAAGCGAACCTGAACCCGTTCTTGTCCTCCGCGTCGACCCACGGTTTCCCGCAAGAAGTGGCTCTCGCGGGCTCGGCGGAAGCTACACGGAAGCGCAACGCCAGTCATGCCAGACTTGCCATGCGGTGGGTCGCAAGCGAGGTGGAACATGAAACGCATGGCCGGATCCAATCGGGGCGTCGTCACCCTATTTGCCGCGCTGGCGCTGTGGTTGGGCAGCATCGCGCCTCTGAGCGCCGCCGCGGTCAAGCCAACCGAATCCCCTGTATCGGTGACGTACGTCAACCCGGAGCAATTTACCGAAAACCGCCTGTACGGCAGGCAGGACCGGTTCAATCGGATCGATTATCTGGCGCAGCTCAAGGCCTGCCTGATCAAGCAGGAGCAGGCCGTCCTCAAGCCGGGTCAGAGCCTGCACGTCAACATCACCGACATCCAACTGGCGGGCGCGTACGAGCTCTGGCGCGGTCCGCGGTGGGATTACGTACGCATCATGCGCGACATCTACCCGCCGCGGATCGATCTGGACTTCAGGTTGGTCGACCAGGACGGCAATGTGCTGCGCGAGGGCAAGCGGGTGTTGCGCAACATCGACTACCTGCACAGCGGTGTGAGCCTGCCGGCCGCAACGGGGGCGACGCTGTATTACGACAAGGCGCTGCTGCGTCGATGGCTGAGTCGTGGTCCGGACAAGCTCTGAAAAGAGGGTGTTCCGCGGCAAGTCCAAAAAGGGTGCCGAGGTAATTAACATGGCGTCATGTCCAGGCTGCTTCTGAACCTGCGTAACGTGCCAGACGACGAGGCCGAAGACGTACGTGCAATGCTCGACGCGAAGCAGATCGCATTCTACGAAACCACGCCCAGTCCCTGGGGCATCTCGGCCGGCGGAATCTGGGTGACTGAAGACACGGACTTCGCGGACGCCAAGCGCGCGTTCGACGATTACGAGCAGCAGCGCAGCGTCCGCGTTCGGGCGGAATACGCCGCTGCCAAGCGCGCAGGCACCGCGGAGATGTTCATCAGCGTGCTTCGTGCGGACCCGCTGCGCGTCGTGATGACCTTGCTGGGCATACTCATCGCGTTGGGCCTGGTGGCGCTTCCGGTCATCCTGTTGCGAGGTTGAAAAAAGAAAAGGTGTCGGGGAAACACCGGTGAGAGTCCACGTTCCAGCGGGCTTTCGACTGCTTCGAGCGCGACCCACACCGGAGCATGATCGCTCGTGTGTTCCCAGCCGCGCACCTCCCGATCCACTCCTGCAGAGCGAAGACGCCGTGCCGCGGCGGGATTCAAGAGAATGTGATCGATCCGCAGGCCGGCATCCCGGTTAATTGCGTCCGTCCCCTTTTTGTTTTGCAAGGTGCGGACCCGGCCACACGCGGAACATGGCCACGGCGTGGGTGGGCACGTTGGCCTCGATACGGCCGTCGCTGCTGGCTTGGCTGTGTTTCCACAGGTTGCGCACGGTGTAGGTGCCGGCGGCTTTCACGCCGATCTCGCGTGCGGTGGTGGTGATCTTCACCAAGCCGCGGCCGCGGTTGAGCAGGATCACCGCTACCGAGCCGTCGGACATCGGCTTGGCCCAGATATCGGTGTCGCCGTCGCGGCGCACACGATAGCCCTGTCGGCCACCCCAGTCCTGGTCCACCGCGATCACCTCGCGGTTGGTGAGGATCGCGCGCACGTCGTTCGACATGTGGCGCAGGTCGTTGCCGGCGATCAGGGGTGCGTTGAGCAGCGCCCACAGGCTGAAGTGTGCACGATCCTCGTCGTCGGTGAGATAACCGTTGCCCACTTCCAGCATGTCCGGGTCGTTCCATGCACCGGGGTGCGAGGCGTGCGACAGCGCGGCTTGCTGGTCAAGGATGTCCAGGATGCCCTGGGGATAATGATTGTCCGGCTGGTCGGTGTGCCAGCGCGGGGTGATGTCCTGGGTGGTGCGCCACAGGTTGCCGATCGCGGGCGCCCACCGCCACGGTGATTCGTTGCCCCACTCACAAATGCTGTAGACGATCGGGCGACCGGTGGCCGCCAGCGCGTCGCGCATCGCGGCGTAGCGCTGCGGATAGGTCTTGCCCAGATGGTCGCCGCAGTTGTCGTACTTGAGATAGTCCACGCCCCAGCTTGCGAATTGCGCTGCGTCCTGTTTCTCGTGGCCGAGGCTGCCAGGGTAACCGGCGCAGGTTGTGGTGCCGGCCGATTCGTAAATGCCAAGTTTCAAGCCCTTGCGGTGCACGTAATCGGCGACTGCCTTGATACCCTGCGGGAACTTCGCCGGGTCGGGCACCAGTTCGCCATGCGGACCGCGTTGCTTGAGCAGCCAGCAATCGTCGATGTTGACGTAGGTGTAGCCCGCCGCCTGCATGCCGGAGGCGACCATGGCGTCGGCCGTAGCTTCCACCAGAGCGGCGCTGACATCGCAGTGGAAAGTGTTCCAGCTGTTCCAGCCCATGGGCGGCGTGCGTGCGAGGCCGTTGTCGAGCGCGCGCGCCGGACTGCAGGCGAGCGCGGTGAGCATCATGGCCAGGATGATCGCGGGAAACTTCTGCCGTGTGTTCATCGGGATCTTTCTCCGTCCTGCTCGTGGGTGGGGTTCGTCGCTGAGGTTTCCCCAAAGAACGGGGTCAGGTTCACTTATCTGGACGTTCGCCAAGTGAACCTGACCCGTTCTCCTGGAAGTCAGCCCGACACGGCTCCCGGTTACGCCGGCAGGCTTACCACCGGCACGAAGCCACCGAAGATCATGCGCTTGCCGTCGAAGGGCATGTTGCCGGCGTTCTCCATGCGCGGGTCTTTCATGAATTTCTCCATGCCGGCATCACGGGTGGCCTTGTCGGGCCACTCCACCCAGGAGAACACCACGGACTCGTCTTGCTTCGCCTGCACGGCACGGCGGAAATCGGTGAGCTTGCCTTCAGGCACGTTGTCGCCCCAGCATTCCAGCACCCGCGTGGCACCGAACTCCAGAAAAATGGCGTCAAAGGTATGAGCATGCCTGATGAACTGCTCGCGGTTGGCGTTGGGTACGGCGATCACGAAACCATCGATGTAGGACATGGTTTTCTCCTCGGCAGGAAGGGCAGCCGGTATGGCCACCTGCTTGTGAAGCGACGAACGGACGCGCGCGGAATCGACATGACGAAAGAACGGGTCGGGTTCACTTCGCAGAGGGGGAAGCAAGGGCGCCTATCATGGCGTCATGTCCCGGCTGCTTCTGAACCTGCGTAACGTGCCCGATGATGAGGCCGACGACGTGCGTGCAATGCTCGACGCGAAGCAGATCGCATTCTACGAAACCACGCCCAGTCCCTGGGGCATCTCGGCCGGCGGCATCTGGGTGACTGAAGACGCGGATTTCGCGGACGCCAAGCGCGCGTTCGACGATTACGAGCAGCAGCGCAGTGTCCGCGTCCGGGCCGAATACGCCGCCGCCAAACGCGCAGGCACCGCGGAAACGTTCATCAGCGTGCTCCGTGCGGACCCGTTGCGTGTCGTGATGATCTTGCTGGGCATACTCATCGTGTTGGGCCTGGTGGCGCTTCCGGTCATCCTGTTGCGGAGTTAGAAAACAAAGGGTGTCAGGAAAACACGGGTCAGGACCCACTTTCCAGCGGCTTTCGATTCTTTGAGCCGACCCATCGAATGCGGGAAAAAGAACGGGGATGCAAGTCGAACGCACCGCCGCTGCAGCAGGCCTCGACATGCGTTTGGGTCAGCGTGAACGGGCTCGACGGACCGCGCTTTCTTTCTTCCTTTTCCCCGCAAGCTCCAACAGTGCGTGCTCCGTCACGGTGCGACGCAACTGCTTCAGCGCGGGCGATGCCGGATCGCCGCCGGCATGCAGGCAGACATCGACGCGCGGCAACGGCGGCAGCCCGTACTTTCCGTCGAGCCGCTTCAGTTGGGGCGGGATGCCTGCGCTGGTGCGCAAGGTAATGCCGAGCCCGGCGGCGACACCTGCCCACAGGCTTTGCAGGCTGGCCGTGACGAAGGCCGGCCGCCAAGCCATGCCGGCCTTGTCCAGCGCCCTGGTGCCGGCCTCGCGAAAGAAGCACGGCGGGTGATAAAGCGCCAGATCGATGATCTCGCTCGATCGCAACCGCTTGCCCGCGTCCGCGGCGCCCACCCATGTCATCGGCAACGTCGCGAGCCGTTCGGCATCGGCGCGCCGGGCATGGCCCATCGCCAGCACCAGATCCAGCTCGCCGCGATCCAGCTGTTCCAGCAGCGCGCCGTTGCGTTCGACCGCCACGTCCACCCGCACGGCCGGCCAGGCCTTCTTGAATTGCCCCAGCGCCGCCGGCAGCCATGATTCGGCGAAGTCCCCGGGCAAGCCGAACCGCACCGTGCCGCCGATCGATGCGCCTTGGACGGCGTGCACCGCCTCGTCATTGAGCGCAAGGATGCGCAGCGCATACGCATGCGCCCGGTCGCCCGCTTCGGTCAACACCACCCGGCGTCCCTGCTTGCGGAACAATGGCTGTCCCAGTTGCGCCTCCAGCTTGCGCATCTGTTGGCTGACCGCCGATTGCGACCGACCGACCCGATCTGCGGCGCGGGCCAAGCTGCCCAGGTGAAGGATCGCGGCCAGCGTGCGCAGCGCATCCATGTCGAGATTGGGGAGATTCATGTCGAAGAATTTCTGATGTTGATTGGGGTGATGCCCGGCCCGCTGGACGAATCGCTACGTGAGAGCTTGTCATTCCGGGGCTGCCCGCCTTGGCGGGCAGAACCCGGAATCGGTCGCGTGTGGCACCCAAAACCGATTCCGGGTTCACCCCTTCGGGGCGCCCCGGAATGACAAAGAAATGGTTGAGGTCCGGACTGGTTATTGGGCTTGCGGCCAGCTCCGGAATGACGATGGCTAAAGTTCTGACTGATTCGTTTTTCGAAACTATTGAAATCAAATTATTCGATTTTCATGCAGGTTTGCAAGGCCTATGCTCGATCTGGCTTCGCCAATACGCGACACCCGATCCGAAAGAGGAAAATCCCATGAACCTGTACCGCATCTTCTCCCGCCTTGCCGTCGTAGCCTGTGTGCTGCCCGGCATGTCCTTGTCCTCCGGCGCCGGGGCGGCCGACATCCATGGCGATGTTTCGCTGGCCGGAACCTGGACGCTGGTGGCAGCCGATGTGCTGCATCCGGATGGCTCACGCTCGCACGACTATGGCGATGCGCCGAAGGGCCTGCTGATGATCGACCGCACGGGGCGCTACTCGCTGCAAGTTTTCCGCAACGACCGCCCGCGCTTTGCCGACCCGGCCAAGGCCAAGGCCAGCGCGCAGGAATACCGGGCCGCGGTGATGGGCTCGAGTACCCATTACGGCACGCTCGCGGTCGAACCAGACCGGCACCAACTGGTGTTCCATATCGAAGGTGCGTCCTTTCCCAACTGGGAAGGGCAGACGCAAACCCGCGCCTTCGAGTTGCACGGCGACACGCTCAGCTATCGGGTACCGCCGCGTCCGAATGGCGATGTGCCGATATCGGTTTGGCGGCGAATCGGGCACTGAACCTGTTTTGCGGAGTCACGCATGAGCTCGCTCTGGACCGGCTTGTTGTTGCTGCACGGCCATATCCACGACTTGGAATTCGTCCGCCGCTTGGCGAACATGCCGCGCATTTCGTCGCCAAGCCGGCCGGGCGGCGAGCGTCAGAAACAAGGGTCGGAGTCGACCCCTTACGCCGCGATCCGCTCGATTCGCGCTACCTTCTTGCCCAAGGCGCGGTGAGCTTCTTCGAGGTCGTAGTCGGACTGCAGGCCCAGCCAGAAGCGTTCGCTGGTGCCGAGCGCGATGGAGAGTCGCACGGCAGTGTCGGCACTGACGCCGCGCTTGCCCAGCACGATTTCGTTGATGCGACGCGGTGGCACGCCAGCAGCTCGGGCGAGGGCGTTCTGGCTGATGCCGAGTGGCGCCAGGAATTCCTCGAGCAGCACTTCGCCAGGATGGATGTTGGGCAGGGTCTTCATATCGTTCTCCGTGTTCAGTGGTAGTCGGCGATCTCGGCGTCGATTGCGTCGCCGTCTTTCCATTGGAAGCAAATGCGCCATTGGTCGTTGATTCGAATGCTGTGCTGGCTTTTGCGGTCGCCTTTCAAGGCTTCGAGCCGGTTTGCGGGCGGGACCCGCAGATCGTCCAGCGTTGCGGCGTTGTTGAGCATGCGCAGCTTGCGACGTGCAACGTGTTGGATGTCCGTCGGTAGTCGTCGCGACCGCGTACCGTGCCAGATCTTCTCGGTTTCCTTGTCGGCGAACGTGCGGATCATGCAAGGACTATAACGCAATGCGTCATGTAACGCAAAGCGTTACGCATGGTCGGTTGAGTACCAAGGGCACGAAGTGCTGGTGGCGATCGACTCGGGCGAAACTCTCGAAGGGCGTTTGCCCAAACCTGCAGGCGCATTGATGGCCAGTGGTGCCTCGACCGCCGCGACGAACTGGAGCAGAATTGGAATCCTGCGAAGGAACATGTGAGAGCAGTGGGCGATCTCTTTCCCGATACGCTGCAGCCGAGCGAGGTCGGAATTGCCGGCATTCCCGCATTCGTTCCGCGCTTCTTCGCCTTGTATCCGGGTGCAGAAGAGCTTCCGGAAATCGTTGAAAGACAGTTGCGGCTGTGCCGCGAGTTCGCACCCTCCGGCAGCGTCACTCCGCGTCCATCCTGGATGCTGCATGTGAGCGTCGCGTTGTGCGGTACTCCGCGCCGGTTGCGTTATTCGATGGAAAAAGCCTTGCTTCGAGCGCAGGAAGCGTTTTGCTTTCCCGCATTCGACGTGGTGCTCGATTCGGTGGCAAGTTTCGGTAGCGACGGCACGGCGCTCGTGACTGTCGCTGATACAAGAACAACAGAGCTGGTTCGTGATTTGCGGCGCGCATTGGCTGACGCGCAGCAACCCTCCGGCCTCGTCGCTGAGAGAAGTGCGGCTGTCCCGCACCTTACGTTGGGGTACAGCAAGCGGCCACTCGACCAGCGGGATGCGATCCAGCCGATTCGATTCCGGGCGAAGGAAGTTTGTCTGGTGATAAGTACTGGACGTTCCGAGCATCTATGCCGTGCGCGTTGGCCGCTCGGTGGAAATCGTGGACCGACGTGACGCTCCTTGTACGCGGCGTGCTATCGAGTCGTAGGAAAATCGTCGCATCGAATAGCGAGCAACACACCATTCAGTGACAGCTCGTATCCCCATGATCTTCATCGGCTGCGCAGGCTGGCCGATCGCATCGGCACAGGCCGGCTCGTTTCCCGGCGGCGGCACTCATCTTGAACGCTACGCGCGCACCTTCAATGCGGTGGAAATCAATTCGTCGTTCTACCGGCCCCACCAGCCGCAGACCTATGCACGCTGGGCCGAATCGGTGCCGGCAGGTTTTCGCTTCGCGGTGAAAATGCCCAAGGCCATCAGTCACACGAAACGTCTGCGCGACTGCGGCGCGGAGGTGCAGGCATTTCTCGATCAGACAAGTTGCCTCGGCGCGAAACTCGGCATCTTGCTGCTGCAATTGCCGCCGGGCTTGGCCTTCGATCCGGGGATTGTGTTGCCGTTCCTGGACGAGTTGCGCAAACGCCACCATGGCGCGATCGCTTGCGAGCCTCGACATGTCTCGTGGTTCGGGGCGAACGTGGATGCGGCCCTGCGCGAGCACGGAATCACGCGTGTCGCGGCCGATCCCGCACGCGTTCCGCGCGCTGCCGCACCGGCAGGTGACCGGAAAGCCGAATACCTGCGCTTGCACGGCTCGCCTCGCATGTATTACGACGCTTATCCAGACGAAACGCTGGTGCGTTTGGCGCGTCGTTTGACTCGTCCCGGAAAGCGAACGCATGAGCGACGCCTTCGCCGCCGCACTGCGCAAGGCCGGCGATGCCCACGTGACCACGCAGCATTTCGCCACCGACCACGCCTATTCCGATAAGCGCATCGAGCTGTCGCAAACGGTGCTGGCGTGGCTGGCCGGGTTGTCGAAGTAGTAAACGGCGTCCAGTGATCAAGGCGAGCATGACGATCGGGTCTGTAAGCATGCTGCTGCTGCGCGGTAGAGTGCGCCCGATCCCTTCCGGAAGATTCCCCGTGCGCCTTGTCCCGTTGCTGTTCGCCGCTTTGTCGTTCGTGTTGCCAGCCCTGGCGTTGGCGTCATCACCGGATGCCGCGAGAATCTGCGCGCCCGCGCCTGCGACATCCACGCATGCAGTCCGATCGATCGCGACCGAGCTTGCGGGCGTTCCCGCCAGGATTCGGGTACCCGCCCACGTTTCGATGCCGCCGATCGTGTTGTGGCACGGCTTCGGGCCGCCCGCCAGCGAGGACGCGCTGGAAGCCATGCTGCCGCTGGACGAAGTGCCTGCGGTGAAGGTCTACCTCGGCCTTCCGATGTTCGGCAAACGGGCGCCGAAGGATCCCGGCCTGTTGGCGCGGCGGCAGAAGCAGAACCTGGCGACGGGCGTGTTCGAGCCCGTGGTGATGGGTGCCGCGCGCGAGTTGCCGCGTGTGATCGATGCGCTTCGCCGGCAGGGCTGCCTGCAACCGGGGCAGGGCATCGGCCTGTTCGGGTTTTCCGCCGGCGGCGCGGCGGCGCTGTACGCGCTGGCCGAGCGCGACGTACCGGTGCAGGCCGCGATGGTGTTGAACGCTTCGACCGGGCTCAGTGCCTCGGTGGCCGCGTACGAACACGTCACCGGCAAGGCGTTCGCGTGGACGCCGCAAACGCGTGCGCTCGCGCAGGCATCGGATGCCGTCGTGCGCGCCGCCGATATCGCGCGCGGGACGCCGGCCCTGCTGATCGTGCAGGGTGCGCACGATGGCGTGGTGGACGCGAACGATGCCCGGTTGTTGTACCGCGCGCTCGCACCGCACTACGCGGGCGATGCCGCGGCGCGCCTCCGCCTCGACATCGTGGATGGCCTGCCGCACGTCATCAAGAACCCGGACGACGTCATCCGCGTGCGCGCCCTCGCAAGCGCATGGTTCCTGCGCTTCATGCATGGCGCAAAGGGAGCATGAGAAAGCCCGCCGAAGCGGGCGTCAGAAAACACGGGTCAGAGTCGATTTTCCAGCAGGCTTTCGACTTCTTCGAGCGTGACCCAGGTTGGAGCGTGATCGCTGGTGTGCTCCCAGCCGCGCACGTCCCGATCCACGCCTGCAAACTGAAGACGCCGCGCTGCGGCGGGACTCAACAGAATGTGGTCGATTCGCAGGCCGGCATCCCGCGCAAACGCGTTGCGCAGGTACTTCC
>Ga0207707_10000692_pt1 | contig 33407 bp, 33 predicted proteins | sample KBSC83BmetaG_FD_184336 | JGI IMG/M metagenome (GOLD analysis project Ga0207707, IMG submission 184336) | Corn rhizosphere microbial communities from Kellogg Biological Station, Michigan, USA - KBS C8-3B metaG (SPAdes) (version 2) | ecosystem: Host-associated > Plants > Roots > Rhizosphere ... | reverse complement strand
AGTGTTTAAAAAGATTACGGGAATGTCGCCAATAGAATATAAGGAAAAGTATAACAAAGAGGCGGTGTAACGTTTTGCCTCGTCTTTGGTACCCCGGAATCCTGGGAGGCAAAGAAGTGGAACCGCCGCTGGGCTGAAATTTTGCCGGATAGACCTTGTAAACGGGACGAGGAGATATTATGCTTTGCCACCCAGGGTTAATATCACCAATCTGAATATCTCTCCGAATATGCACTGGGCCTGCTTTAGCAGTGCGGGTGCCATATCCAGCGAGAAGACGATAAACTACAAATTCATGCTCTACGATCTGCAGAATGAGAAAATAAAAACAATCGATTCTGCTCAGCCCTCAAAGGAGAGTTGGTTTGGAGCCGATGACCGGTACAATTCTTCCCTATGCGTCGATTCAACAACATTGTATTATTATAAACATACAAATAACAATGATTATGGAAAGTTGCTGTCCTATGATCTCCAGTCTGAAAAGATCGCGGTAAAGCTATCCCATATTCCTGAAAGGGATCTCGACTGGTTTGGATTCTACCAGGGTTATCTTTATACCTCAGACCGAAGCACCATTTATAAAACGCAGGACGGGATCAAAAAGAAACTGATCTTTGATAATGGCAAGGCTGCGATACAGGAGGCAATTATTTACTGATTACTTTTCTCTCAACACTTTTTTTTCAAATTATCTCTAATTCAAATCGCCTTTTTCTTACTCTGCCATTCTATGAAATTGACAATTCTCCGCTGATTTAACAGGAGCAATATGCCAATCAGAATTTTCACTCCGGACATCACCAAATAGGATATTCTGGGATTGGCATGGCCATATGTCATTCTATTCTCCTCGCAATAGGCAAACAGCTGCCGGCAAAAATTCGGAATTTCATCGACTAAAATAATGCCACCCAATACAATAATGGAAATGCGAAAAATGGTTGAACGGTGGATGTTGACGGGAATTGGGTCCTGGTCAAACCCTTTCTCGAGTCTCAGTTTGCTGATCAGCAGATCAGATTTAAAAATTAAGCCGTAGGCTGTTATTGCAAGGACAACCAGTGTCAGGGCGACTGATACGGTAGCCCAGATACCGATTGTGGGCTGACCGGATCCTGTAAAATAAAGGGGGATGCTTGCGATTTGGGGAATTATATCCAGGAAATCTTTCAGGATGAAAATTCCGAGTATTTTCAGGACGATGTTAAAAAAAACTTTTGGGGTCATGGCGATGGTTTAAGGATTGTTAAGTTAGCGATTGAATGCTTAATTGTGTAGTTTTAAAATATATAATATGGCTTGGTTTTAGCCTGCGGCCCGGAGGATTTCGGCAACATTTAATAAATCAGCAGATAGTGAAGCAATTTTCTTATAATTATTTCTCCCGTTGTCTGTTAATATTTTTGAGTTTACTGCTCAGCAACTTCGGCCAGGGGCGACCGTTAACGGATACCCTGAGACCGGAAATATTGCGAGCCGCAACGACGCTTGGCCAATTAGGTGGTATTTATTATGGTTTTGATGAATCCTCGGAAGGGATTGCATTTCTGAAATTTCGAACGGAAGCGAGACCGGAAGAACTGGTTGAACTTTGCGATAACGACAATCCGGTGCTCCGGGCTTATGATATCTGGCGCTTGCTCTCGACAGGAATTTTGATTTGTTTTCGGTGCTCATAAATCATTTAAATGACACTGCGAAGATTTCTATTCTTTATTGCGACGATGGGTACGATCAACGTGTGGGAGATTTTTATTATACTGTCGCCACCGGCCGATACGACTACGTCAATGCACTTAAAATAAGCGAAAGGGAAAGATCAACCATAGATAGCTTGTTGATTTTCTTTCCGGGCGTCCGGCTGGAGGCCAAATCGAATGTCCTTTTGAAAATCGATTCAATTACCGGCTATTATGCCAGGATCAGGCAGATTGCTACTGTCGAAAAGAACGACAATGCGGTGGTTGCGCTGGCTAAATTTCAGAGAAGCCGGGATATTCCGCTCATCTCTTACCTGCTCCAAAGTGGTGTGCGGGCGACGCAATACCTGGGGTTGCGTGCGGTCAGGAGTTTTCCCGATTCAACATTCTTCCCTCTTATTGATCAGATGCATCGGATTGAAATAAAAAGAACGGGCGGCTTTGACTACCCGCATCTGAGAATGCTGTATCAGGCAATTGTTCAGTATAAAAACGAAAAGGCTAAAATGCTGTTGGAAGACGCGTTCCGGATAAAGGACGAATGGGCTCGCAACTTAAACGAAGAGATGATCTGGTTTGCAATCCATAAATTTCCGGATCCGGTTTTCAATAGCGTATCGCAAAGATTGAAAATTGCCGATTACAGTCTTGAGGAACTGAAAAAGGAGTTAAATTACCTGGACAATTAGCTGAAAATGTAGACCGGAGGTCGGAAAGTACCCGACAGCTGATTTGCGGTAAGCCACTATCGCAACAAATGAGCATTTACCATGATAGTTCATTCTTCAACTCAATTTGCTTCGGAAAACTCGCTTACAATACTTACCCCTCGTGCTAAACAAAAAATTAATATAAATAAAAAGAATGAGCGGATCAATAGATCAAATTAGACGGCTTTTGATATTATTTCCATGTGTCTATTCCTTAAATGGTTGTTGTGGGCAGCCGAAAAATAGCGATACTTGTATTTCCCACTTCAAAAATGCAAGTGCGGCCGTTTCTTCGTATCAGGAAAGCAATGATCAGCAGTTCCTAAGTGTTGCTTTGCATGAGGTCGGGCAATCTACAGCATGTACAGAAACCAGGCAAGCAGCAGTTGAATTAAAGATTTCCTTATTAATGCTACTGAAGGAGTTTAGAGAAGCTTATGTTTACGTAGATTCTTTAAATGAAACTGATTTTAAATTAAAATATAAAAAATCAATGTGGCACAATTATTTTCTTGCCTCAGAATATGGATCTCAATTGGACACGGTAAATGAAGTCAAATATTTTAATGAAGCAATCCGAGCTATTCAAAATTATATTCAATCGGAGAATAAACATCAAGGCCAATTGGATGAAGAGGCTTATTTTGACTTGTTTAATATAAAAAAGAAAGTAGCAACGCAACAACAAATTGAAACGGAAATTGACAGTTTGAAAGGGGAATATCCTTCAAAGCGAAGTTACTTCACGGGCTTAAAAACAACCCTTTTTGATATTCCTGGACAAGCCAAGGCCATTGCTGATCCACAATAATTTATTCCTTCACCGCAATCTGCTTCGGATCGCTCACCACGATTTCCGGCCGGCCCTTATATTCCATAACCACCCCGGTTACGCAAATATTTTTCCCGGCAAATGATTTCTCAGGCGCCGTAGGAAATTTATCCCGGTCCTTCCCTTTAATCACGACGGATAGTTTTACCTTCATAACACAGCGTTTTTAGGAGACTAAAAAGGCCTAAAACTTCACACACACCTTCCCGAGGGTACCATAAATGTACAGCCGACTGATATGGTACCCGAATTAGGTACCCTCGCGGTTGAAATGATTTGATTTGAATTGTTGTCCTTATTTGCCATTTTGGCCTGAAGTCGACTATTTTGGGCAAAAAAAAGCCACGTTGAAACGTGGCGTGTGATCCCGCTGGGACTCGAACCCAGGACCCCTACATTAAAAGTGTAATGCTCTACCAACTGAGCTACGGAATCGTCCGGTTAAGAAAAACCGGTAACAAACGACCTGATTCAAAATCAGGGATAATCCCTGTTTTGAGGCTGCAAAAATAAAGGATATCAGGTCTTTATACAAATTAATTATGCCCGTTTGTTGATAAGTTGGATTTCAATGATTTTTGGCGGTTATGTTAACTACTAAAAGCGTCGAAGAGTCATTTTCAGCCCGAACATCCTCACCCGACCTTCGTCTGCTCCAGGTCCACCCGGCTTTCTTCGCGGCGCAGCACTTCATCGTCATAGGCATTGTCTTTCCGGAGTTCGAATAATTCGTTCCGCTGGGCTTCGCCGATTTCCAGCAGGACTTTCCGGTAATCCTTCATTTCTGCCAGTTCATCCGGATCTGCCTGCAGGGTCTCAATGTTCTCAGATGTAATTCCGATCTCATTCTCAAATCTTTTTTTCAGATTTTTTACCAGTCCGTTCTGTTGCAGGAGCTGACCATATTTTCTATCCAGCTGATTCAGAGAAAGCTTCAGGAGCCGCAGGTGAATTTCCTGGGCCTGCATATCGGCGGGCTTGCCTTCATCTGCCGGCCTTATTTTTAGAAAATAAATAACGATGGGCAGCGTGAGGCCCTGCAGCACCAGCGTCACCAGGATCACCATGAAACTGATGAAAATGACCAGTTCCCTTTCGGGAAATAAAGATCCGTCTGCCAGCGACATGGGAATAGCCAGCGCAGCAGCCAGCGTAACCACGCCGCGCATGCCCGCCCAGCCGGTTAAAAAAACGTTGCGCAGCAGGGGTCTTTTTTCATTCTCCCGAACCCGACGGCTGAGCCAGCGGGGCAGATAGGTCGCCGGAAAGATCCAGGCCATGCGGATCACAATGATCAGGGCGCTCACGATGAGCCCATACCGGATAGCCTCCTGCAGCGTATAATATTTCAGCCCGTTCACGATCAGCGGCAACTGCAAACCGATTAAAATAAAAATGAGTCCGTTGAGTACAAATGTGATCGTGGACCACACGCTGGATGCCTGCAGGCGGGCCCGGTGATTCATGATCTCATGCGAACGGAAAGAAAGAAATAGTCCGCCGCTGACCACCGCCAGGATGCCCGAATAATGAAAATGTTCTGCGGCCAGGTACATAATATAAGGCGAGAGCAGATCGAGCGCGGTATCAATGCTGGGCGTGGTGGGCAGTTTCCGGTGAACGAAATAGATGAGATGGGCAATGCCGAGCCCAATCACTATGCCCATGAGCGTGACCATGAAAAAAGCCGTTGCTGCTTTTTCAATTACAAAACTGCCGGATATCACCGCAGCCATGGCAAAGCGCACCACGGTAAGGCTCGATGCATCGTTCACCAGGCTTTCTCCCTCCAGAATGGTCTTTACGGATTTCGGGATTTTAAAATATCTCAGTACCGAAGTGGCCGCCACCGCATCGGGAGGCGAAATAATACCGCCCAGTAAAAATCCGATGGATAAGGTAAACCGGGGGATCAGTCTTTCCGTTACAAAAGCAACGATCAGGGAAGTGAAGATCACCAGGCCGAATCCCAGCATGCCGATCGGCCTGCGCCACTTCCAGAAATTCCGCCAGGAAGTATACCAGGCTGCTTCATATAGCAGGGGAGGAAGAAAAATCAGGAAAACAAGATCGGGACTGATGGAATAATGGGGGATGCCTGGAATAAAACTGATCAGTAGTCCGCCGATGACCAGGAAAATCGGATAGGCAATGCGTAATTTCTGCCCCAGCATAACCAGCACCAGCACCGAAAACAGCAGGGAAATAACAAATAAAAGCGATTCCTGTACCATTTTTCAATATAATGAATATTTTTTACCCGGATCGGCTGAAGCGGAATTTTACAGATCGGTATGGAATGGTTATTCCAATCATTATCTTTATCGGGAGAAAGATCTGCTGTTTTATCAGGAGCAGGATCTGCTGCCAAATGTACTTATCCTTCAGACTGACTTTTTTGCAAAACACCACGCAACTGATTTTTTTATTCTGTAAATGTTTAATCCATGTATAGACTTGTCTTGCCCGCTTTGCTCTGCTGCATTTTTTTTGAATGCGCCAATGCCCAATCTGCCAACTGGACTTCGCTCTTCGACGGAAAAACCCTGACCGGCTGGAAACAGCTTGCCGGTAAGGCAAAATATTCCGTGGAGAACGGAGCGATTGTCGGAACCACAGTTCCCAATACCCCCAATAGTTTTCTGGTCACCGAAAAAACCTTCGGCGATTTTGCCCTGGAACTGGAAGTGAAAGTGGTGGACAGCACGTCCAATTCCGGTATTCAGTTCAGGAGTCATTATGATCCCGCAGGAAATAAGGGCAACGGAAAAGTTTTCGGATACCAGTATGAGCTGGATCCTTCGTCGCGGCGGTGGACTGCCGGTATTTATGATGAAGGCCGCCGCGACTGGCTCTATCCTTTGTCCCTGCATCCGTCTGCCCAGCACGCTTTCAAACTGAACCAATTCAACAGGGTAAAGATCGAGTGCGTTGGAAATAATCTCCGCACCTGGATCAATGGCATTCCCGCGGCATATGTGGTGGATACTGTAGATCACAGCGGATTCATTGCCTTACAGGTGCACGCCATCGGGAAACCTGAAATGGCCGGTGAAAAAATTTACTGGAAGAATATCCGCATCCGGCCGATCACCACGCTTACGGATGATTATCCGAAAGACGCTTATGTAATGAATAATATTCCGAATCATCTATCCGCGACAGAAAAAAAGAACGGCTGGCAATTATTGTTCGATGGTAAAACATCCGAAGGCTGGCGGGGCGCTTACAAAAAAGGATTTCCGGAAAAAGACTGGGCAGTGCAGGGCGGAGAGATCATCGTACACGCTTCGGAAGGAAAGGAAGGCGGTGAGGGCGGAGATATTGTGACATTAAATGAATACAAGGCTTTCGATCTTTCTTTCCAGTTCAAAATGACACCCGGCGCCAATAGCGGGGTGAAATATTTTGTAACACTCTCAGAAAATAATACCGGTTCTGCCATCGGGCTCGAATACCAGGTGCTCGATGACAAACTGCATCCCGATGCGAAACTCGGCAGGAACGGTGACCGCACACTGGCTTCCCTGTACGATCTGATTCCCGCAGCCAAACAGGCGCGCTTTGTTCATGCCATCGGGCAATGGAATACCGGAAGGATTGTGGTGTTTCCCAATAATCACGTAGTGCACTATCTCAATGGGATCAAAGTGCTGGAATACGACCGCGGTTCAGCAGCTTACCGCGCACTCGTGGCCATCAGCAAATATAAAATATGGCCGCATTTCGGGGAAGCGCCGAAAGGCCATATTCTGCTGCAGGATCATGGCACCGAAGTAAGTTTCCGAAGCATTAAGATCCGTGCGCTTTAATCAATAAAAATCATTGTATGGAAAGAAGAGATTTTACAAGCGAAGTCAACGAACTGCAAATTTCAAAACAACTCCAATGATCAGAAACTTACTCGTGCTAATTGCCCTGGGATTTTTTCAGCAGGGATTTGCCCAAAAATTTGAACAGCTGGCGCTCACGCCGCCGATGGGCTGGAACAGCTGGAATAAATTCGCCTGCGACGGAATAAATGAACAGGTGATCCGCGAAACGGCGGACGCCATGGTTTCCTCCGGAATGAAAGATGCCGGATATGAATACATCGTCATTGACGATTGCTGGCAAACGGGCCGGGATAGTTCCGGAAACATTATAGTGGATGCAAAAAAATTTCCTTCCGGAATCAAAGCGCTGGCAGATTATATACACAGCAAAGGATTGAAATTCGGGATTTATTCCTGCGCCGGCAACAAGACCTGTGCCGGCAGGCCGGGCAGCCACGGCCACGAATATCAGGATGCTATCAGCTATGCACGGTGGGGAGTGGACTATCTGAAGGAGGATTGGTGTAATACAGGCAGCCAGAATGCAAAGGCATCGTACACGCTCATGCGCGATGCTTTATATAAAGCAGGAAGACCCATTGTTTTCAGTATTTGCGAATGGGGATCGAATAAACCCTGGGAATGGGCGGCCGGTATCGGGCATCTATGGAGAACCTCCGGAGATATCGCCAACAACTGGAGTAAAATGGAAGGGGATAAGGGAAGGATCTGGGGCGGAAGTGTGCTGGCTAATCTCGACCTGCAGAGAGGACTGGAACAATATGCGGGCCCGGGCCATTGGAATGATCCCGATATGCTGGAAGTGGGGAACGGCGCTTTAAGCGCCGCAGAAGATCGTGCCCATTTCAGTCTCTGGTGCATGCTGGCCGCTCCGCTGATAGCCGGGAACGATCTCAATAACATGACAAAGGAAACAAGGAGCGTGTTAACCAATAAAGAATTGATCGCCATCGATCAGGACAGGCTCGGAAAGCAGGGCTGGCTGATTCAGAATGATGAATATTTCCAGATTTTCCTGAAGCCTCTGTCTGGCGGAGACACGGCTATCTGCCTGTTTAACCGGGGAGACCAGCCGCGGGAAGTGAATATTGACTGGAGGAAATTCCATATCGGAGCCGGTCTTTCCATCCGCGATCTGTGGAAGAATCAGGCTGCGGGGAATACGGCTTCGCCGTTTAAGGGAGTTATTCCGAAGCACGATGTGATTGTGCTGAGGCTCTCGAAGTAAAAAGTAAAAAGTAAAAATTCAAAAGTAAAAAGGGCTGCCATTTTTTACTTTTGAATTTTTACTTTTTACTTACTCTCAAGACCCCCGCTGAGACCCCCCTGTAAGCTTGGTATTCCGGGTTACGGCCTTGGTATTCGTTTTGCCTTTTTGTGCAGGAATAACCGGTTTGCCCTTGGTAAGGCCCCCACCGCCGGGGCGGTTATCTTTCTTATTCTTTTTGTTTGGGATCAACGACATAAATGGCTGATTTAAGGATAAAGTTAACGGATTCGCTAAAATTACTCCCCAAAACGGGTCATAAAATTTCATCCGCGCAGCAGGATCTAAACGGATCCGGATTGTAAAAGATTTGTTAGCGGGTTTGGGCTGTGGAAAAGCCGGCAGGGAAATCCTTAATTTACGGCAATATCAGACAAAGTATTTGCAGATTTATGAACCGGACCCGAACCACAATTCCTTTTAGAAAATTGGGATTGTATACCCTGCTTTCACTAACGGGTATCAGTACCCGCGGACAGAATACTTTTCCCGTTACGGTTCCCCAGCGCGATTCCATACCCATACAGGAAACGTTTCACAGGCAGAACGCGGAATTCCTTCATTCACTTATTATACCGGCGGGGATGATTGCTTACGGATTTGCGGCCGCAAAGACAGACGTTTTCCTGGATCTTAGTGAAGCGGTGAAAGAAGAAGTCTGGGATGATCATCCGCATTCCCTTACCCATCTGGATAATTACCTGCAATATGCGCCGGCAGCTGCGGTTTATGTGCTGAATTTTGCCGGGATAAAGGGCGAGCATAATCTGGTTGACCGGAGTATCCTTTTTTTTATGTCCAATGTGATTATGGAGGGTTTTGTAAGTGGTTTAAAAGGACTGACCCATGAAATTCGTCCCAATGGGTCCGGCGACCTGTCTTTTCCTTCCGGTCATACTGCCGAGGCCTTTCTTTCAGCTGCCTTTTTAATGGAGGAATACAAAAGCCGCTCGCCCTGGTACGGCATTGCCGGTTATGCGGTTGCAGGCTCCGTTGGAGCGCTCCGCATATATAATAATAAGCACTGGCTGAATGATGTGGTTGCCGGAGCCGGCTTTGGCATTGCATCGACCAGGATTAGTTACTGGTTGTATCCGAAGCTGAAAAGGATTCTATTTCACCGCGCGAATATTGCCAAAATGATTTTTCCCACCTATAATCAGCAGGCAATCGGGCTTGCTTATATACAGTACTTCTAAGTGTCGCGCGACAATATTGGTTGTTTTCGAAACCCGATTGTCCGTTTTCGTACAGTTCTGATTTGTTAAGAAAAGCCTACCAGCGTTGATTTACAGCCAATTGATGAATTGGCACGGCATTGAAGAGATGTATGCCAAAGGGTCTCTGCATAAAACGCATACAGAACAAAAGAAAAAAAATATTGCGACAGGCTGCAACATCGTTCAGGAGTATGCGTCTTATTAACAGAACCAAAAACAAAAACAACATAAAAATCAGAAAAATGAAAAAGATCGCACTGGCACTTGCAGTGGTACTGATAGCCGGCATCAGCAGCGGCTTTGCCAATCATCCTGTTGACGCGAGTAAGAGGGCAGTTGCCGCTTTCCACGCAGATTTCCATCAGGCAAGAGATGTTAACTGGAAGGAGTCACCCAAATACGTACAGGTCCGGTTTAACCTGGAGAACCAGGTGATGTTCGCCTATTATAACCACGACGGCAGCTTTATCTGCCTGATCCGGAACATACTTACCACAGAACTGCCTTCCTATCTCAGGAGCAGCATCAAAAAGAACTATAAGTCATACTGGGTATCAGAACTGTTTAAAGTGAGCAACGAGCAGGGAACTACATCTTACTTTATCAAACTGGAAAACGGGGACGGTTCCTTAGTGCTCAGATCCGAAAATGAAGGGGAATGGAGAATATATAATTTACCGGATCCATCCGCAAAACGCAATGTAACATTTTAGCAACTGTGTATTTTTGAGTTTAGGTTTAAATTCCTCCCCCCGTTTTTACGGGGGGATTTTTTTGTGAAAGCCTGCGCCGGATCGGGCTTCCGGATAGTTATTCCCGGACTTTCGTAGCTTCATTGTGTCAAACAGGCATACCATGAACGAAAATCAACCGGTAAGCGTCCGCTATATTGTTAATGATGTTGACGAATCCATCGCTTTCTACAAAGATTTTTTAGGATTTGAACTGGTCATGCATCCTGCTCCTCCATTTGCCATCCTTTCGAAGGGCAATCTCAGATTATTGTTAAGTCAGCCCGGTTCAGGAGGAGGTGGTCATGCATTGCCGGGTGGGCAATTGCCAAAACCCGGCGGTTGGAACCGGATTCATCTTCCGGTGGAAAACCTGCAATCTGTTTATAGTACATTGAAAGAAAAGGGGGCAGGGTTTAAAAGTGAAATAATCGAAGGCGTTGGCGGCAGGCAGGCCCTGTTGGAGGATCCGTCCGGAAACCTCGTGGAACTTTTTGAATATACCATGCAAAAAGAGAAGGGATAAAATTTTTTCTCATCTTCGCGGCAGAAAAAAAATTCCATGCAAAAAACGCTGCTGGTGGCAGGCGGGGGGGCAGCCGGTTTTTTCTGTGCGATTACCGCGGCGCGCCTGAATCCGCAACTGCGGGTGATCCTGGCGGAGAAAACAGGAAAATTACTGAGCAAGGTGAAAGTGAGCGGTGGAGGACGTTGTAATGTAACCCATGCCTGTTTTTCTGTTCCGGACATGGTCCGGAAATACCCGCGGGGTGCCCGTTTTGTCAACAAAACCTTTCATCAGTTTTTTACGACTGATACCGTTCACTGGTTTGAAGAAAGGGGTGTGCAGCTGAAAACAGAGGATGACGGAAGAATGTTCCCGGTCAGCAACAACTCGCAGACGATCATCGACTGCCTGATGCAGGAAGCAGAAAAATATTCCGTGGAAATCCGGATCCACCATGAAGTCAAATCCGTTGAAGCCGGAAAAAACGGGGTGCCTTTTAAACTGCGGTTTTCAAACGAATGGACTTTAGAGGCGGATTTTATTTGTGTCGCCAGCGGAGGTTACCCTAAATCCCTTATGTTTGACTGGATCATGCAAACGGGACATGCAATCGAAGATCCTGCTCCGTCCCTTTTCAGTTTCAACATGCCGGGAAATTCCATAACCAGATTAACGGGTGTTTCCGTGCCGGAAGTCTGCGTGAAAGTTGCCGGCACCTCCTTAAAAGAATCCGGCCCGCTTTTGATCACGCACTGGGGCATGAGCGGCCCGGCCATATTAAAACTATCCGCATGGGGCGCCCGTTTGCTGAAAGAAAAAAATTACCGTTTTGATATTACAGTAAACTGGTTACCGGAGTATCATGAACAATCCCTGCGGGATAAATTTCAAATGATCCGGCAGGAGTCAGGCGCAAAAAAGATTATGCATAAAAGTCCCTGGAATCTTCCACAAAGATTTTGGGAATGGCTCCTGCAGGAAACGGGGATCGGGGATATTCACTGGGCGGACCTGCCATTGGCGCTGCAGAACAAACTCATTCAGAACCTCTGCGGTCAATTATTTTCTGTGGATGGGAAAACCACATTTAAAGAGGAATTTGTAACGGCCGGCGGGGTTCGCCTGGCAGAAATTAATCCGAATACCATGGAAAGCCGGATAGTGCCGCATTTATTTTTTTCCGGAGAAGTGATGGACGTGGACGGAATCACCGGGGGATTTAATTTTCAGCATGCATGGACCTCCGGTTTTATTGCCGGGAAATCCATTGCCGGTTACCGGGTATAAGCACTATCAGCCTTACAGCACAAATTCCTTTGCCGCCGGCAGGGGTCAACTTTATTTTCAATCTTTAAATTTCAAAAAAATGAAACCGATATTTGCCTTATTTATCCTGCTTGCGGGATCATTCACTGCCAGTGCACAAACTTCAAAACCCATGTCGATGAAGGAAGTCATGCTCAAACAATTGAAAACTACGCATAATCAGGAAGAATGGTTTGCACCGGTAAATATTGCGATCCAGGGACTGACACCCGAACAGGCCAACTGGAAAGAAAAAAAATCAGATCATTCTATTGCAGAACTGACGACCCATATTATATTCTGGAACTCAGAACAACTGGCCAAATTCTTAAATCAGCCGGCGCCTGCATTTTCGGGAAATAATAATGAAACTTTTTCTGCGGTCGGTAAAGACGACTGGGCTGCGATAGTGAAAAAGGCGGACAGTATATTAACTGCCTGGGAAAATGCCATTGAAGCTGCCGATGAAACCAAACTGGCGGCCTGGTACGATACCATCGGCCATATCAGTACGCATAATGCTTATCATACGGGTCAGATCGTATACATCCGGAAAGTGCAGGGTTCCTGGGATCCGGACAAAGGCGTGAAATAATATGTTAACCTCAACCAACGAAAAATGCGGGGATTTAAAACCATTGTTTTTCTTTTGATTTCAAATACATTCATGACTTTTGCCTGGTACGGGCATCTTAAGTTCAAAGATTTTACCTGGGGCAAAAGCCTGGGATTATTTTCGGTTATCCTGATCAGCTGGGGTCTGGCTTTTTTTGAATATTTATTTCAGGTTCCCGCCAACCGGGCCGGCTTTAAGGAAGACGGCGGCCCGTTCAGCCTGGTACAATTAAAAACTATACAGGAAGCGATTACCCTTACTGTTTTCATGGCGTTCACCCTGCTGTTTTTTAAGGAAGAAAAACTGGCCTGGAATCACCTGCTGGGATTCGGTCTGCTGATCGCTGCAGTATTTGTGATTTTTAAGAAGTGGTAATATTTGATTTTCTTCCGTTAACGGGCCATTTAAATAAAAAATCAGGAATTCCTTAACCTTAGTCCTTAAGTTTGCTACTATTTAACTAAGCCAATATGAGGAAAATTGCCGGCATCTTTTTCTTGTTTCTGTTATTCTGTACCGTATCCTGCAAACACAAGAGGTCGGGGAACCCACTGGTGCTTGTTTATGCAAAGAATGTGACCACAAGCGATGCCGGCAATTGGGTGCAGGCAATAGAAAAACTGGGACAGAAGAACGGATTTGACATTCGTGTTACCGATACGACCCTGTTTTTTACTGATGACTCCCTCCAAAATTATGCGGCGGTTGTCTTTTTGAACAATTCTGCCATGTCCCTCAATTACCTGGAAAGGATCGCACTGCAGAGATTCATCCAGGCCGGCGGCGGTTTTGCGGGTATTCATGAACCGGTGAAAACTTTCGACTGGCGCTGGTACGGCAGAATGATTGAGTCGGATTCCAGTGCCCCTGCCATTTTCCACGACTTTGATGGCGGGCGGGCTTTTTACACTGCTGATACCATCAACCAGCAACGCCTCAATAATCCGGATGATCTAAAGAAAATATTGAATGGCATCGAATATGCCATCGGCGATTACCAGCCGCTGGATTACACGAAAGCCAAAATTGAATATCCGCCCACGGAGAATCATTTCAGCAAGCATGTCCTCGTTCAGGATCATTTTTTTGAACCCACGGAGATGACCATCCTCCCGAACCTGGATATCCTGGTATTGCAAAGACGGGGAGAGATCATGTTGTACAAACATGAAAGCGGCGAAGTAAAACAGGCCGGTTTTTTGAAAGTGTACTGGAGAACGAACGTAAAGGGCGTGAATGCAGAAGAAGGCATGCTGGGTCTTTCCAAAGATCCCGGATTCAGCAAAAATCACTGGGTGTATATCTATTATAGTCCGGCGGACAGTTCCGTAAACCGCCTGTCAAGATTTACGCTCCTCAACGACAGCATTCAGAATGCCTCCGAGAAAGTGATCCTGGAAGTGAAATCCCAAAGGGATATCTGTTGTCATACCGGTGGGTCCATTGCTTTTGGCCCGGACAGTTTATTATATTTTTCAGCCGGCGACAATTCAACGCCCTTCGACGAGCCGGGTCAGAAATATGTGAGCCATGGTTTCGCTCCGTTGAACGATGCACCCGGTCATGAACAATATGATGCGGAAAGATCTGCGGGCAATACCAACGACCTGCGCGGGAAGATCATGCGCATCCGTGTGCATGATGATGGCACTTATGAAATTCCGAAAGGAAATCTCTTTCCTCCCGGGACGCCTAAAACAAGACCGGAGATTTATGTAATGGGCGACAGGAATCCTTACCGCATTTCTGTGGATCAGAAAAACAGTTATCTGTATTGGGGAGAAGTCGGCCCGGATGCAGCGAATGACAGTTTCGATACCCGCGGTCCGCGCGGATATGATGAAGTGAACCAGGCAAGGAAAGCCGGCTATTTCGGTTGGCCTTATTTTGTCGGCAATAACTATCCTTATCACGCGTATAATTATATAACGGGAGAAAGCGGTCCCGCGTTCAATCCCCAAAAGCCGGAAAATCATTCCCGGAACAATACGGGACTGGTTGATCTTCCACCTGCCCAGCCGGCCTTTATCTGGTATCCTTACGCGCATTCTCCGGAATTTCCCGATGTGGGTACCGGCGGACGGAATGCCATGGCCGGACCGGTTTATTATACGGATATGTTTCCGGAAGCGACCCGCTATCCGGATTATTACAACGGGAAATTATTTATCTACGACTGGATTCGCGGCTGGATCAAGGCCGTTACCCTGCAGCCCAACGGCGATTTTGAACAGATGGAGCCCTTTATGGAACATATCCAACTCCATAATTGCATTGACATGGAAGTTGGGCCGGATGGGAAATTGTACCTGCTGGAATATGGTACGGCCTGGTTTGCCAAGAACCCCGATGCCGGCTTATCCCGGATCGATTATAATGCAACGGTGCCGGTGACACCCGGGCAGCCGAATGCTCCTGTGCTGGATTCTGCTGCTTCTGCGCACGGACCTAACGCTGCCGGCTATGCGCTTACGCAGGTGCTGGACTGCAAGAGCTGCCACAAAGAGGATGCGGTATCCATTGGGCCTTCTTTCCTGCGGGTTTCCGAAAAATATGCCAACGACAAAAAAGCAAAGGCATACCTGGAGCAGAAAATCATGAAAGGAGGAAGCGGGGTCTGGGGCGATGTGGCCATGTCGGCCCATCCGGATATTGCCCGGGCGGATTTGGATAATATTGTTAAGTATATTCTTTCGTTGGCGAAAACGAAGAAATAATCGTTGACGGTTGACGGTCAACCGTCAACGATTAGCCAATCGTTGGCGTTTATTCAAACCGGGTCTTCCGGTACATCCACTGCCCGCCGGTGAAGTCCGGGAACTCTACCGTTTGATTTGCCTGAATACTCATTTCACTCAATGGCGTGATGGCGCTCCAGGAAGCCGCATCGTAAACATCCATCGGCGTGGGAGTTTGCTGTTTGATGGCTTCCACGAAAGCACGCAGAACGAAGAAATCCATGCCGCCATGGCCGGCTCCTTCCGCTTCGGCTCCGTATTTTTTCCACAAAGGATGATCATATTTTTCCAGATAGGGTTTTGCGTCTTCCCATTCGTCGGGCTTGGCGCTGACCCCTTCAATGTAGAGAGAATGGTTTACATCCATCCAGATGCCTTTGGTCCCCTGTACGCGAAAGCCAAGGGAGTAGGGGCGGGGCAGACTGGTATCGTGCTGCAATAAAATAGTTTCGCCATTGGCCGTCTTGATTTGCGTGGTCACCACGTCACCGAGCTTAAACTCCACTTTGGCATTGGGATGATTTTCTCCTCCGTGCTCAACAATATAATTATGCAGTCCCCGGGTTTTGGAAGCCAGGGAAGAGAGAGTAATAAATCGGTTTCCATAATTGATATTGAGCATTTCGGCCAGCGGTCCCACGCCATGCGTCGGATAGAGGTCTCCGTTCCGGTGCACCGAATGGTTGGTGCGCCAGTGCGCTTCGGAAAAACCCTTCTCCCCGAATTCAACGCCGATGCCGTAAGCCGATTTGCCATCGTTCAGTTTTACGCCGCGGAGATCGTGCTGATAACCGCCCTGCATGTGGATCAGTTCCCCGAACATACCCTGCCGCACCATTTGCAGGATCGCCATTACATCCCGGCGGTAACAAACATTCTCCAGCATCATCACATTGGCCTGATGTTGTTCGGCGGCTTTCACCACATCCCAGTGATCCTGCAGGGTAATGCCCAGGATCACTTCCGTTGCAATATATTTTATACCGGCAGACAAGCCGTCGAGTATCATGGGTGCATGCCATTCCCAGGGAGTGGCGATGAGAATGCCATGCAGATCTTTTTCTTCCAGCAGTTTCCGGTATGCATGCGGATCGCCCGTGAAAATCTTAGGCATGGGTTTACCGGACTTCGTTATGATATTCCTGGCTGAATTCAGCATGCGGTCGTCAATATCACAAATAGCCACCACGTCCACGTCTTCCCGGCCCAAAGCATTGTGCAAATGATTCTGGCCGCGGAGACCGACACCGATAATGCCGAGTCTTATTTTCGAGGGCGCTTTCTGGGAAAACAGGGAATAAGGACTCACCAGGCCGATCCCGGCTCCGGCAATGGAAATGTTCTTTACAAAATCTCTTCTTTTCATGACAGCAATTTTAAATTGATTTAGAAATCCCGGAAACTGTTGTAAATATATAGTGGATTGATTAATATAGGCCGTACAGTTGAATTCTTAAATTATTTTTTTTAAGCGGCCCCCATGCATTGCTTTACCGGAGAAGGTTGAGACCGGGCATATTTTTATCAGGAATGAAAACCGGGTCTTGTAAGGAATGAAAGCTGGGTCTTGCAAAGAATGAAAGCGGACTTTATCAGAAATGAAAGCTGAATTCTATCCGGAATGAAGGCTGCATGAGGATTAGGACCTGAATAAGAAAACGAATGCAGGGAGTCTGACGAGAGTGAAATCTAGACCCGAACGGAAAAAAACCTGGGAGGCTGAAAGAATCAGGTCTGTGCGGCAATGGCCTTGATATTTACAAATTCCCGCATCCCTTCCACACCCAGTTCCCTGCCATAGCCGGATTGTTTGATTCCGCCGAATGGAAGGCGGGGATCGGATTTGACAAGGGTATTGATAAAGACCGCTCCCGATTCCATTTTTTTTGCGAGGGCAATTCCTTTTTCGATGTCACGGGTCCAGATGCTTCCGCCCAATCCAAAGGATGAATCATTGGCCAGCCGGACGGCATCCTCATCATCTTTTGCGCTGATCACTACGGCCATGGGGCCAAATGTCTCTTCGTCAAAAGCCGGCATGCCTCTTTGAACGCCCGTGAGCAGGGAAGGAACTACATTGCAGCCCTTTGCCTCCCCTCCGAACAGAAGTTGTGCCCCTTTTTTCACAGATTCCTGCATTTGTCGCTGAATATTCGCCGCCAGGTCGGGTCTGGCGACCGGTCCGGTGCTGATACCGGATTCCAATGGATTTCCCTGCCGGAGTTTTTTTATTTCGGTTGAAATTTCCTGCAAAAATGAATCCTCTGCAGAACGGACCACGATAAATCGTTTGGCTGCGATGCAGGACTGACCTGCATTTTGCATACGGGACTGCACTGCGGTAGCTGCTGCCTTTTGCAGATCGGCATCTGCCAGCACAATCAGCGCATCCGATCCGCCAAGCTCCAGAACAGACTTGCGGATATGTTTGCCTGCAAGCGCGGCCACCGAGCTGCCCGCTTTTTCACTCCCGGTAAGGGTGACTGCCTGTACAATTCCCGAAGAAATTATTTTCTCCATTACCGGAACGTCAATAACCAGGCTGCTCATAACGCCGGCACCGGCGCCCGCTTCCAGAAAAAGTTTTTCAATAGCCAGGGAGCAACCGCAAACATTTGGTGCATGCTTTAACAAACCCACATTTCCGGCCATCAGCGTGGGCGCTGCAAAGCGGAATACCTGCCAGAAGGGAAAATTCCAGGGCATGATGGCGAGTACCGCCCCAAGGGGTTCATAAGAAACGAAACTTTTGTTATAACCGGCTTCCCGTTTTTCGTCCTTCAGAAAGCCCGCGCCGTTTTCAGCGTAGTAATCGCAGACCCACGCACATTTTTCTATCTCAGCCCTTGATTCGGAAAGCACTTTTCCCATCTCGCGAGTGATCAGCGTGGCCAGCTTTTCCTGGTCCCTCCGCATCAGCCGGGCCACTTTCATTAAAATATCCGCTCTTTGTGCAAAGGATTTATTTTTCCAGCTGCGGAAAGCCTCCGACGCGTTATCAATCCGCTTCTGCACTTCACTATCATTCAGCAGCGAATATTCAGCAATTAATTCCTGATTATAGGGAAAGATGGATTTAAAAACGGGAAGCATGGAGCAAAATTACCGAAAACGGTTGACGGTTGACAGTTGGCGGTTGACGGACTTTATGTGAGTCATTAAGATCGAATGCTATTATGCTATTATACCGGAAGTCCGTCAACCGTCAACCGTCAACTGTCAACCGTTAACCCCACTCAAACATTCACCAACTGATTCTTTATCGCATACAAAACCAACCCCACCCTGTTGCTTACGTTAAATTTTTTAAAAAGGGATTCCCGGTAGCCGTCCACCGTGCGTTCACTCAGGAACATTTCGCGGGCAATCTGCTGGTAATTTTTTTCACTGCAGGCATGCTGCAGAAATTCCAGTTCGCGGTCTGTGAGTTTGGGAAATCCGATCCCGGTTTCGGCATTTCCCTGATGAATGGATTGCATCACTTTCCGGGTGAGGATCTCATTATAATAATATCCCTTGTCCATGGTTTCGTCGAATGCCAGCTGGAGTTCCTTGGGATCGGCGTCCTTTAAAATATATCCCCGGGCGCCCTGGTGAATCATTTTGATAATGGCCATATCCGAATCCATCGTGCTAAGGGCCATGACGCGGATGCCGGGGTGGTTACTGCGCAACCAGGCGGCTGTTGTGTAACCATCCATTACCGGCATATGTATATCGAGGAGCACAATATCGGGGAGCTGGTCAGGAAGCAATTGCTCTGTGAGTTCTTTCCCATTGGCCACATCCAATATTACTTCGTAATGGGGAAACAAATTGATCAGCACGGCAAGTCCTTTCCGGAACATGGTATGGTCATCCACAATCGCAATATATCGGGTATCACGCATAAGCAATTTGTATTTCCAGTGTTGTTCCTTCTCCTGGTTTGCTGCTGATATTTGCTTTTCCGCCCACCAGCTCGGCGCGGCGGAGAATATTCTGCAGGCCAAGCCCCCCTCTTTTCTTCAGTTCTTCTTCCGGATTAAAGCCGGTGCCGTTGTCAAAGATCGAGATATACAACCATTCTTCCAGATAATGCATGGAAACTTTTACTTCGGTTGCATTGGCGTGTTTGATAATATTCTGAAATCCTTCCTGAACCATCCGGAATGCAATCAGTTTTTGCTGGTCGGGAACATTTTTTTCGATGCCATTCACTTCCGCGGTTATTTTAATAAATCCGCTGCGGTTGATGCGGCGGATTTCCTGGGCAATGCTTTCCGGCAGGCTAAGCGACTGAAGCCTTTCGCTGCTCAGGCTTTTGGCGATATCGCGTAATTCGGTCATGGCCTGACTGATACTTTCTTTAGCATTGCTGACCAGGTCACCTTCGATATTCTGGCGCTGTTCCAGAATGCCCAGCTGAACCTTGGCCAGGCTCAGGATCTGACCTACGTTATCGTGGATCTCCTGGCTGATCGTGTTGAATGTTTCTTCCTGAATTTCCAGCTTGTTTTCGAGCAGCTGCTTGTCGAATGTGGCCCGCATGAGTTGTTGCTCCTTACTCATCTGGCCCTTTTTATTATTGTAATAGAACAACATCACCAGGAAGAGCACACCCAGGAAAAGCAGGATCAGAATAACTGCTACGATGGTGAAGATTACCTGGTCTTTTGTTTCCTGCATAAAATAAAAGCATAACTGTAACCCGCATACACAATCGCATTCAATGAAGGGAGTATAAGGTTGTAAAGTCTTTTGTTATTGATTTCTATATGGTTTGTAAGAATATATTCCTGCAGGCCCAGCACAACCAGCGCGATCAGTCCGAACAGCAGATTAACCGTATTGATCCAGAAAAAAGGTTCCCGGATGAAATTGAGTTCCCGCTGATCCAGTAGTGTTAACCGCACCAGGCTGAGACCGGAAAACACGATCATCATGATTTCAATGAGTACGAAACTATAGGTATTGAAGGGGGACTGACCCTGGATAAAAAAAAAGTTGACGAAAACCAGGATAAGGCAAAGCACACAGACCGTATGAAAAACAATGGTTTCCCTGCCTGTTAAAAATAACATTTTACCCGCGATATAAAAATAGAACGGGGTGGAAGCCAGCAGGAAGAGATTGTAAATGGAATAGTTTGACTGCAAACCAAGCATACGATAGTTTATTCCCGAGAGTTCCGTGATGTTCACGATAAACAGCAGGGGAATAAAGGCAAGCAGTGAACAGGCCCGGAGTCCCCGGTAACAATACAGGGCGGTCAGCAGGCAGGCAATCTGAAAATACTCAAACCAGGCAATATGCATAAAGAGATTTAGGGGTAAATTCCGCCAAGGTCATACCCTCCTCCTCCGGGCGGCGGCGGTGGCGGCGTTACGTTCGCATGAACCCCCTGCTGAACTGGTGGCGCCGCTGCGTAAGGCACGATAAAAATCCCGATTCTCCCGATATTTTTATTTTTTAATACCGGATCATTTTGATAGGTGTTCAGGTAGGTACTATCGTAGATGCCCAGCTGAATTTTTATCATAAGCGTTTTGCCGGCTGCATCGTACTGCGCGGCCGTACTGTTAAGCCAGTCCAGGAGGGCCTTTCCCTGGAATGATTCTCCTGTCGTGATCATACTGGTCCGCCTGATCCGTATGTTCACTTTCTGACCTGCCGCATCGGAAAATCCATGTTCTTTCATAACCTGTTCGAACCGGTCGATGCAGGCTTGTGCGGAATCCATATTTACGGATCTCCCGCCGGTGTCTGCCGGATTGTTTGCGATGAATCGCTGCTGTCCTTGCAGCGAATGACCTGAAAGATTGTTTTCCGGCTGGCGGAATGCGGAAGATAAAATCAGCGCCAGAAAAGCAATAACAGGCAAAAGATTCCTGTGTTTTGGATGCATATTTTTCATTTTAAAGGTTATTTGTTCCTTCAAAATACGGAGAATTGGCAGACGATATGCAGGGCTTTGCGGAAACGGGTATTTCCCCCTCCGGTACCGGGGGAAATACCCGGGTCAGAATCCAGTTTTATCCCCTTGTGCCGACCCTGCCCCGGGGCGTAAGTTTGTACTCAGGCCCCAACGTTCAAAGCCATTACCATTACCTTATCCGGAAGGGGTTTCAGGAATAGAATTTTAGCACTTATTGATTTTTCTCGTGGACTAGCAATCGTTAACTGCCTCCCTGTTCCCAGGGAGGCTTTTTTAATGGCAGCTTTAGGGAAAATGGATGTTTCAGGCCTATCTTTGACGTCCGCTTTCTCTGAGACACCCAAACAAACCTTTTTCCAGTCATTTCCTATGAGTTTTACAGAATCTTTAGGCAGTTATGGGGTCAGTATTCTTTTAATCGCTTTCGTGCTGAATCTGCTCAGGATTATCAGAACCGACAGCATCATTTACGGCCTCCTGAATTTTGCAGGCGCGGCAGTCGCCTGTTATGCCAGCTGGCTGATACCTTATTTCCCCTTTGTGATCCTGGAAGGGCTCTGGACAATCCTGTCGCTGGTTGCCGTGGTCAAAACCATTATCCGCCTGCAGAAAAAAACCCGGCAGCGTTTTGAACAATCCGAATAGGATATTTGGGTTCCGGTCAGTATATGCGGGCCCCGGCAAGAATATGCGGGCTCTGGTCAGAATGTATATGAGTTCCGGTCAGAAAGAATATATGCCAGGCCCCGGTCAGCATGTATTTCGGGTGAAAGGCCGGTAGCGATGCCGGGCTAGAATAACCGCAATTGCTCCAGCACCTTTTTTGTATTTTCTTTTTTTCTTACCGGAACTGCCAGCGCTCCCACAGGTATGGTTTGCAGAAGATCCGGTTCGCCGGAAACAGCATAGACCAGGCTTTCCTGGTAACGGGAAGCAACCACTACGCGGGTATTTGCCGCCTGGGATTCAAAAAGGGATTGCACGAGTTCCGGCTTGTTATTTTCCCTGGAAAGATGCGCCAACAGCAGGTGGCTGAGGAAAGCTGCGCGATGGGTTTTGAACAGCTCCAGCGCCTGGAGATTGGACAGATGGCCGTTTCCTCCCCGTATCCTGTTTTTCAGGAACCAGGGATATTTCCCATTCATCAGCATTTCTTCATCATAATTGGCTTCCAGAAAAGCCGCATGGCATTGACTGAAATAATGAATCAGCTGATCGCAGGGCTGGCCAATGTCGGTAAAAATGCCCACGGTTGTTTGCAGACAGCGCACGATAAAACTATGGGGGTCGCGGGCGTCATGTTTTTTGGGGAAAGGCGTTATCTGGAGGCGCCCTACCGTAACCGGCTGATGGCTTTCAATCAGCTGTACAAAAGCCCTGAGCCTTTTCCCTCTTACTTCCCGTAAAGTACCCGGGTTGATATATACCGGGATCTTATATTTCTGCACGAGCGCCGAAAGCCCCAAAACATGATCACTATGTTCATGGGAAATAAAAATTCCTTTTATCCGCTCCATTTTCAATCCCAACCGGTTCATCCGGATTTCGGTTTCCGCACAGGAAAGACCGGCATCAATGAAAATGGCTTCTTCATCGTTGCCGATATAGTAACAATTACCGTTGCTTCCCGAATTTAATGAGGCGATTGAGAGGGCCATAACTGATTGCGAAATTAATGGTAAGTTTATTGGTATGGAAGAACCTTTTCTCACATTCCGGAAATTTAATGATCCGGTTATGGCATCTGAAATGGCCGCACAACTCAAAGAACACCGGATTCCGGTGGAAATGGAAGACAGTGGAAAACTTTTTGATCCCAGCTTTGCCAATAATTACCTGGAACGCGATATCCGCCTGAAACTGCGGGCCCGGGATTTTTCAGCCGCAGACGGGATCATGCGGTCTTACTATCTGCAGCAGGTGGATCAGGTGGGGTCTGACCACTACCTGTTCCGGTTCTCGGATTCGGAATTACTGGAGATTGTCCGGAATCCGGATGAATGGGGATACCTGGATTATGTGCTGGCCGGGAAAATTCTGCAGGAACATGGCATCTCCATTTCCTCCAAAGAGCTGAAACGTTTTCAGCAGGACAAAATGAAATTACTTTCCATACCGGAAGCGGCAGAAAGCTCCTGGATCCGCATGGGATATGTATTTGCCCTCTTGCTTCCCCCCATCGGAATGATTATCGGATTCAGTATGGAATATATGAAGCGGACATTGCCGGACGGTCAGCGTATTTTTGCATACGGCGAAGAAGACAGGATTAACGGGAGAAGGATTTTTGTTCTGGCCCTCGTTTGCCTCGCGGCATGGATTCTGCTCTGGATTTGGAAATAAAACGACGATAAATATTTTTTCTAACCCGTCGGGTGAATTAATTTCTTCGGAATGCATGTACACGGCAAAGGCAGACAATTTTTTTTAGCTGCCGGCTCATTGCTGGGATGGCTCGCCATTATTCTTCAGTTTTATCTTATCCTGAAGAACCGCGAAGCTTCCATACCGGAAACCATTATCCGGTATTTTAGTTTTTTTACCGTGCTCACCAATTTGCTGGCGGCCTTATGTTTCAGCTTCCTGCTCTTAGGTCCGCATTCAGCATTCGGGAATTTTTTTTCCAGAACAACCACCCTTACCGCCATCACGGTTTATATGTGCATTGTGAGCATCATTTACAACCTGATCCTGCGGTTTCTCTGGAAGCCGCAGGGACTCCAGCGGATCGCGGATGAATTGCTGCATGTGGTCAATCCCGGCTGCTTTCTTTTATTTTGGATTATGTACGTTTCGAAATCGGCATTGCAGTGGAAGCATGCATTCAGCTGGCTGATATATCCAGTTTTATATGTTGCTTTCATCCTGTTCCGGGGGGCTTTTTCCGGATTTTATCCCTATCCCTTCAGCAACGTGCGCCAACTGGGATATCCGCATGTCCTGTTGAATTGTACGAAAACGATCCTGGCATTTTTCTTTGTCTCCCTGTTGTTTGTGGGGATCGGGAAGGGGTTGCGCCGGAGGGGAACGGCAATTCGTTCCGGGTAACAGGAGCGGAGGCCGCAATAATCTGGCGGGGGATCCCTGGAAAGCCGGGGATGCGTGCGGACTAAAATCAAAAACCTGTTCAGGCCAATTGCAGTTGCCAGATAAATTTCTTATTTTGATTCCTGACCCCAACCTGCAATCAGTCCATGCACCGCCTGCTTTTTCTGATATCCTTTTTCAATTTTCAGTTTAACCCTGGCCTGGGCCAGGTTTCCCGCAACCGACATCACGAAAACCTGGACGTGCACCGGTTTTTAACAAGGGAAATCCGGATCACTTCGGTCGGATCACGGCTTCGGTTAAAGAAAATAGGAGGAATAACTGTAATTGATGCCAGGCCGGATAGCCTGTCCTTCGGACTTATTCAAAGTGCTGGAAGCAAACCTGTTTTTCTGCAGGCTTCCAAAGGGGTGAAACTGGAAGTGGAACATTTTCTTGATCGTTATTTGCAATTTGATTCGGCTCACGGACCCGGACGCATCATTCTCGTGTTGGATAAATTGTGGCTTTCGGATGAATTAAATCAGCAAAAGGACCCCTATAGCGCAAATAGAATAGAGAACATAGACAGTGAAAAGGTATACGCTGAATCGGCAAGCGGAATTGCCATTAGGGCCGAACTGTATTTTCAGGACCAATCAGGCTATTACCCGTTATACCGGTATGATAGTACGATTGCGGGAGCGCGAACGGTTGCGGAATACGCGGGAGGTTATCTTCAGGAAGCACTCGTTTCCTGCGTTCAAAATCTGAAAAAATGGGATTCCGCGGTCGAAAACCTGACAAAGAGCAGAAAATTATCCTGGGAGGAAATCGACCGTTTTAACAAACGGAAATTTGAGCTGCCCATACTGGCAAATACCCTGTTACGCGAAGGGATTTATATGCGTTTTGAAGATTTCAGGAATAACAGGCCGTCTTATGATCGGTTCACCGTAAAAAAAAATAAACTCACCGACGAAATATATATTCTAGATAGCACGGACGGGGAATCGATTGTATCAAATTTATGGGGGTACTGTGACGGCAAAAATGTTTTCATCCGCTCTCTAAAAAATTTTTACCTGCTGCAACGGGTGAATAATTCCTTTTATTTTTACGGGGCGGCTGTCTTAGTCCAAATCAACAGGACTTTCAATTTTCCTTATATTCCCGGCGGCTCCCCGGGCGCTAATCTGGTAAACGCAGCTGCCCTCGGAGCATCAATAATTTCTTCCAAAAAGAATGCTGAACCAGGAAACAGAGCCTATTTGCTTGACTGGGATTCAGGATCCCTGTATTGAGATTTCTTCAGAACATTCCTTCGTCTGAACACTGATCAGGAGGGGTTCTTTTTCCCGAAGCTTTTGCAGCAGGTTAAACTGATTGCCAGCCCTCACCAGGTTGTGTTCCGGGTATTTTGCACCATAATAGATATCGTTGTTGAGGTAGTCGGTCAGAAACCTGATGGCCTGCATGTAAATCATGAATTTTCCGGCATAAATAAAATGGGTTTTTTCCGTTGCCGTTAATTCATCCTTCATTTCGTGGAGATAACCTTTCACAATGGCGCTGAAAAAATCTTCCCGGACTTCTATCTGGCGGTAATCGGGTTCTTCTTCACCGGCGGGTGAAAGGTAGGTCCGCATCATATCTCCCACATCACTGATAAAATAACCCGGCATCACAGTATCCAGGTCAATGACGCATAAGCCCCTGTCCTGTGCATCAAACAATACATTGCTGATCTTGGTATCGTGATGTGTTACGCGGACCTTAAATTCCGGATTGAATTTTATCCTTTCAAATTCCGCCACAATTTCCTGTTGATCCTGCGCAACGGATATCCATTTTCCGCATTCCCTGATCCGTTCGGGATTGCCGCTCTGCAGGGCACGCTGAAACTGTTCGTACCGGAGAGAAAGATTATGGAAATCGGGTAGGGTGATCTTCAGTTGCTTCACCGGAAATCCGGCGAGGCTTTTGGTGAATAATCCAAACTGATTGGCAGCTTCCCAGGCCTGCATTACATTATGAACCACCGTAACGGTTCGTGAATTTTTCACAAAGGGAAACATCCTGAAATATCCGTTTCCCGGTGATTGAACCATTTCGCGTTTATCCAGGGTTTTTACAGGGGCGACAAATAAATAATCCGGATGATGCTCCTTTAAATAATCCGCAATCAAACGGATATTCTCTTCGATGTCTTCCGGACATTTAAACACATCATCATTCACCCGCTGCAGAATAAAATCCTGTTCCGGTCCTTTTATTCTCCAGGTGTGATTGATCAATCCGGCTCCAAATGAAGTGATTTGCAATAATTCTTCTTTCAATCCGTAGGCAGATAAAACAGCTGGTAACATATTTCACTGAATGCTCCGGTAAACTTATAAAAATAATCGCGTTATTGCTTACCTTAATATGAAATCTGAATTCGTAAAAAATTTTATAAATGCAATTTCATCGCAGCTATCTGTTGTTCTTCATCCCGTTCTTTCTTTTCGAGGCTTGTACTTCCTACAAAAACGCAGATGTTATTATCCGTCATGGAATGATTTATGACGGCAGGGGCGGCAATCCTTTTGCCGGAGACATTGCGATCAGCGGAGACAGCATTCTGGCAATGGGCGACCTGAAGGATTACCAAGGCAGGACGGAAATAGACGCCGCGGGAAAAGCAATTGCTCCTGGTTTTATCAATATGCTGAGTCAGGCGGATGTCAGTCTCCTGCAGGACGGTCGTTCGCAAAGCGATATCCGCCAGGGTGTAACCCTGGAAGTGATGGGAGAAGGAGAAAGCATGGGACCGCTGAACGCCCGTTTGAAAGATGAAATGATCCGGGGTCAGAAAGACATTAAATATGATGTAAGCTGGAATACCCTGGGTGAATACCTGGATCATCTTGAAAAGAAAGGCGTATCCTGTAATGTCGCTTCTTTTGTTGGCGCAGCACAGGTCCGGGATTTTGTGATTGGGGAAGATAATCGTGCGCCCACGGCCCGGGAACTGGACAGCATGAAATTGCTGGTTGATCAGGCTATGGAGGAAGGAGCGATGGGAGTGAGCAGTTCGCTGATCTATCCGCCGGGTTTCTTTGCCAGGACTGATGAGCTGATTGCCCTGTGCCGGGAAGCATCCCGGTACCACGGCATGTATATCAGCCACATGCGGAGTGAAGGAAATAAACTGCTGGAAGCAGTGGATGAATTGCTTACCATTGCGAAACAGGCAGATATTCCTGCGGAGATATTTCATCTGAAAGCTGCGGGCAGGGACAACTGGTATAAGCTGGACAGTGTGATCAGTAAAGTAGAAGCTGCGAGAAAACAGGGTTTGAAAATCACCGCGGATATGTATACTTATACTGCCGCCGCAACGGGACTTACTTCCGCATTTCCACCATCCCTTCAGAATGGCGGCTTTGGCAAATTATGGCAACGATTACACGATCCGTCAATCCGGAAACAGATGATCAAAGCCATGAACACTTCTTCCGGTGATTGGGAAAACCTGTATTATGCGGCGGGATCCCCGGACAAGGTTCTGTTGCTCAGCTTTAAACAGGATTCTTTGAAAAAATACGATGGGAAAACCCTGGCCGAAGTGGCAAAGATCCGGGGCAGTACACCGGAAGAAACAGCCATTGACCTGATCGTGCAGGACAGCACAAGGGTAGGTGTTGGTTATTTCCTGATGAATGAAGAAAATGTAAAGAAGCAGCTGGCCCTGCCCTGGGTGAGCTTCGGAAGCGATGCAGCGTCTTATACCAATGAAGGCGTTTTCCTGAAGTCAAGCGCCCATCCCCGGGCCTACGGTAATTTTGTGCGGGTGATCGGAAAGTATGCGAGGGACGAAAAAGTGATTTCATTGCAGCAGGCTATTTATAAACTGGCTAAACTTCCCGCCGGTAATTTAAAATTAAAAAGAAGAGGTGAATTGAAGCCCGGCAATTTTGCGGACATTGTAATTTTTGATCCGGCTACAGTAACCGATCATGCCACTTACGACAAGCCCCATCAATATGCTACCGGTGTCTCCGATGTTTTTGTCAATGGCGTTCAGGTGTTAAAGGGCGGCAATCACACCGGTGCTACGCCCGGCCGGTTTATTCACGGACCGGGATGGGAAAATCACTGATTTTTAAATACTCATCGTTGAATCACCTTGTATTCTGCAGTGATTTAACGGCTTCTTCCCGGTAATAAGCTCCTATACGGTCAGTGGGAATGCCATTATTTCAATGTTCGAATTCAATACTTTCCCTATTGACATTGGTTCATCGATGTGAAGCTTAAACTTTCATTCCGATCATCAACTTCATTCCGATCATCAAAATGTAGCGCAGGCGGGTAAATTATTATTTATTAAATGTTCTCTTTTGGTGAACATTTACACTATATTTGCATGTGGATCGGAACGCATGCTGAATACACGGATTTGTGCAGAAGAAATAAACAATTTACGATCAATATCTACTAAAGGGAAATGTATGGGAACCTTACTTTATAAAATCATTAAGACCGAAACCCAATATTTTCAATACTGTAACAAGCTGGAAGCACTTACGGATAGTAAAAATAAATCAAAAGCTGCCGAGGATGAGATTGAGCTCATCACGCTCCTCATAGAGAAGTATGATGAAGAGCACAATAGCTTTGACGAACTGGATCCTGTTGCGTTATTGAAGTCGCTGATGAAAGATCACCATATCAAATCTATTCAGCTCGCAGAACTACTTGGGGTAAGCCGCGGTTTGGTTTCCGATATACTGAGTTATAAGAAAGGAATGTCGAAAGAAACCATTAGAATACTATCCGTCCGTTTCAAACTAAATCAACTGGCGTTTAACCGACCCTACAAAATACTTTCAACTACAGCTAAAAGACGGTTAAAAAGAACCCATGCCCGGAAAGTCGGGACTAAATAAGTTCGGGCAGTCGCCCGGCTTATTAAATTACTCTAACTTTAATCCCCATGGAAATAAGTAATACCGCCGGCAAACCCGCAACCGATTCTATTCTCGTGAATGTGCCCAGACTCATTACTGCTTATTATGCTGAGAAGCCCGATCCGGCCATACCGGCCCAGCGGGTGGCGTTCGGAACTTCCGGTCATCGCGGTTCTTCTTTTACCTGTTCTTTTAATGAATGGCATATCCTGGCGATCACTCAGGCTATTTGTCTCTACCGGGAGCAGCAAAAAACAGACGGCCCCCTGTTCCTCGGCATCGATACGCATGCTCTTTCCATGCCGGCATATACTACTGCGATCGAGGTATTGGCGGCCAACGGCGTGGAACTGATGCTGGCTAACGATGATGAATATACGCCAACGCCCGCAGTGTCCCATGCCATACTTACTTACAACCGGAACCGAAAATCAGGACGGGCAGACGGTATCGTGATCACGCCTTCCCATAATCCGCCGGAGGACGGAGGGTTCAAATATAATCCCCCGAACGGGGGACCTGCCGGAACGGAAATTACCAAATGGGTGGAAGCCAAAGCCAATGAATTGCTGGAAGCCCTGTTAAAAGGCGTGCGCCGTATTTCTTATGAACGGGCGCTTAAGCTGGGCAGCACGCACCGACATGACTATCTGAATAACTATATACAGGATCTGGGAAACGTAATAGACATGGACGGGATCCGCGATTCAAAAATCAGGATCGGGGTTGACCCGCTGGGCGGAGCCGGGGTGCACTACTGGGAGCCGATAGCTGAAAAGTACGGATTGCATTTAACGGTCGTCAACAAGTCCGTGGATGCCACTTTCCGGTTCATGTCCCTGGACTGGGATGGTAAGATCCGGATGGATCCTTCCTCTCCCTACGCGATGCAGCAACTGATAGCCATGAAAGACAAGTATGATATTTCCATGGCATGCGATACCGATCATGACCGCCACGGCATCGTAACAAAAAGCGTGGGCCTGATGCCGCCAAATCATTATTTATCCGTCGCCATATTTTACCTTCTGCAGCATCGTTCCGGATGGAGTCAAAATGCTGCCATCGGGAAAACACTGGTCAGCAGTCAGATGATTGACCGGGTAACAAAAAAGCTAAACCGGAAACTATATGAAACGCCGGTAGGATTCAAATGGTTTGTAGACGGGCTGATTGACGGGTCGCTCTGTTTTGTGGGTGAAGAAAGTGCGGGAGCCAGTTTTCTGCGTAAGGATGGAACCGTATGGACAACAGATAAGGATGGCTTTATTCCTTCCCTGCTTGCGGCAGAGATCACCGCAGCCTTACAAAAAGATCCCGGAGAAATTTATCAGGATCTCGAAAAAGAACTGGGGGTATCTGTTTATGATCGCGTGGAAGCAAAAGCCTCGCCGGAACAAAAAGCAAAACTGGGAAAGCTTTCTCCCGGCCAGATTCAGCAAAAAACACTTGCCGGAGATAAAATAACTGCCATTCTTACCAATGCGCCCGGCAACGGCGCCCCCATCGGCGGATTAAAACTTGAAACAGATAAGGGCTGGATTGCTGCGCGGCCTTCCGGAACCGAGGATATCTATAAAATTTATGCAGAAAGTTTCAACGGGAAGGATTATCTGGATAAGATGCTGGTGGAAGCGGAGGGGATTGTTAGCAACGCAATAAGATAAAAGGTTGACGGATGACGGATGACGGTTGACGGACTTTCGATGAATCAGAATAACTATATTTAATTCTGTTGTTACACAAGGAGTCCGTCAACCGTTAACCGTCAACCAAAAAATGAAATACCTCAAAGTCCTCTACATCCAGGTTCTCATCGGCATTGCCCTCGGTGTTCTTGTTGGCTGGCTGTTTCCGGATTTCGCTGCTGTTGCCAAAGCTATTGCCGACACCTTTATCAACCTGATCCGGATGATCATTGCACCGGTGATTTTCTGCAGCATCGTGATCGGGATTGCCGGCGCCGGTGATATGAAGAAAGTCGGAAGGCTGGGCATAAAAGCGCTGATCTATTTTGAAATTGTTTCTTCCGCTGCGCTGCTGATCGGACTGGCCGTTGCGAATATCATTAAACCGGGAGCCGGAATCACCCATCCGGCCACTTCCAGTGTGCAGGTAAACGATATTGCCAGGGAAGCCAGTGCATTTCACTGGGGAGATTTTCTGACCCATATTGTACCCTCCAATATTGTGGAGGCCTTCGCAAAAGGAGATATTCTGCAGATCCTTTTTTTCAGTATTTTATTTGCGGTGGCGTTGAAGCAGCTGGGCGACTCAGGAAAATCCATTCTGGGCGGCATTGCAAAATTCAACAAGGTCATATTTAAAATGCTGAACATGATCATGAAACTAAGTCCGCTGGGCGCCTTTGGCGGCATGGCCTACACGATCGGAAAATTTGGGTTTGCCAGTATTTTCCTGCTGGGGAAATTAATGCTGTGTTTTTATATCACGGGACTGCTCTTCATCTTTGTTGTGCTGAATGCAATCTGCCGGTATTATAAATTCAGTTTATGGAACCTGCTGTTATATATAAAAGAAGAGATTCTGATTGTACTTGGAGCCAGCAGCAGTGAAGCGGTCTTTCCTTCCATCATGCAAAAGCTGGAGGAAGCGGGCTGTCAGAAAGATGTGGTGGGCCTGCTGATTCCTACCGGATATAGTTTTAACCTGGACGGAACCACTATTTACCTCAGCATGAGCGTGATTTTTCTGGCCCAGGTTTTCGGGATCGATCTGAGTCTGAGCCAGCAGTTGGTGATCATTGGCATACTTCTAATTACGAGCAAGGGAGCTGCGGGCGTTACCGGCAGCGGATTTATTGTACTCGCTTCCACCCTGGCCGCCATGAAAGTGATTCCGCTGGAAGGCCTTGCCCTGCTGATCGGAGTTGACCGGTTCATGAGCGAGGGGAGGGCCATCATTAATTTTATCGGAAATTCCGTTGCTACAGTTGTCATCGCAAAGAGTGAAAAGGAAATTGATGAAGAAGTCTATCAGCGGGTGGTAGAAAAAAGATGACTGCAGCAACCGCCGCATGTTCCGTATGCGCCGGGCGAAGGGAAAAAATTTCCACAGTTTTACAGGATAAAAATTGATTTCCCATCCGTTCAATTAACTGAGGAATAAAAAAATATTTTATTTACCTGAATAAAAATTAGTGGGTAAAAAATGCATCCGTTTCGATGAAAAGTTTTATACTTGCATCTGAATACAACTCCCTGCTCTAAGCCAATTTATCTCCCCCAAACCGTTCTCGCCCCTTCCCGGATCTTTATATTGTTCCGCATCTGAAAAAGCTGTGGAAGCAGATTATTACTGCTGACGCCGGTAACGGTGTCAGGATTGCGTTAACTAAAACGATCGCTATGAAGATGTGCTGCGCCGAAACGAAACACTGCTTTATATACTGCACTGATTTTTCGCTTACTCACCCTCCATAATATATGGAAAGATCAGCCCCGCCTAAGCGCTGTTTCCCGCATTTATAATTCTTGCTCAAAATTAACAACCTGGTTATGAATAAAATTTTTATTTGTACGTTGCTATTGTCATGCCTGTGCGTTAGCGGCTTTGCTCAACAATCAATCAGCGGAACCGTTACCAACGCAAATGACAAATTACCGTTGCCGAATGTAAGCGTTACCATAAAAGGAACCACCAGCGGAACGGTCACGGATTCCCTCGGTCATTTCACGATACAAATACCGGCTCCGAATACCGTGCTGGTTTTTTCCTTTACCGGATTCACATCTGCGGAAATAAGCGCGGCGGGCCGTGCGCAGCTAAGCGTTTCCCTGCAACCCGAAGGAAATCTGCTGAACGATGTGGTAGTGATCGGTTATGGTACTGCGCGGAAATCCGACCTTACGGGATCGGTGTCTACGATCAAGGCGGCGCAGATCACCGACAGACCGGTGCCTAATATCACGCAGGCACTGGAGGGAAAGATTGCCGGAGTGGACGTGAGCGTGAACAGCAATGCACCGGGTTACGGCGCCAAAGTGCGCGTTCGTGGTATCGGTTCGATCAACTCCAGCCT
>Ga0207707_10000688_pt1 | contig 33606 bp, 27 predicted proteins | sample KBSC83BmetaG_FD_184336 | JGI IMG/M metagenome (GOLD analysis project Ga0207707, IMG submission 184336) | Corn rhizosphere microbial communities from Kellogg Biological Station, Michigan, USA - KBS C8-3B metaG (SPAdes) (version 2) | ecosystem: Host-associated > Plants > Roots > Rhizosphere ... | reverse complement strand
CCGGCACCGGATTGCCGTCGAGCGCGACGACCTCGAACTCGTGACCGGGAAGCGCCAGCTGAATGTTCTCGGTCGCGCTCGCGTTAAGCACGCGAAACATCACCCGCTCCCCGCGCCGCACGCGAACGGGCTCGCCGTGACCGAGCGACTTCCCGTTGATCGAGAACGACCTGTACCCCACCTCGTAGCCATTCGGCGTGGAATTGGGGCGCGGCGGGGGTACCGAGCCCTGCTCCCAGACCGCCGCCTCGGTGCCCGACTCGGTTGCGCCGAAGAACGGCTCCCATTCGTGCGTCGCGAGGAAGATCTCCTGGTCGTAGCGCGCCGCATCGCGCGCAGGCTCGATGAACACGAAGCCGAACTGACCGGAGTACGTCCCGCGCTGCAAGTCGGGGCCGGCAAACGCGTGCGTGTGCACCCACCGGGTGCCGCTCGGCGTTGGAGTGAGCGCGTACCGCACGGATCCACGCGGCCGGACGTATGGCGTCCCCTCCTCGGCGGACCCGTCGATGTTCGACGGAATCAGCTGTCCGTGCCAGTGCACGAGCTCCGGCGTGTCCGTGTCGTTGATCAGCTCGACCGTCACCCGCCGCCCTTCGCGAAGACGGATGATCGGCGCGGGGACGGTGCCGTTGTAGCCAACCGTGCTGATGATGTGATCCGGGGCGAGCTCCACGAGCACCGGGGCGATGCGGATGGTGACGTCGGCAGCGGCGACGGGGGCGGACGTCGCGCTCGCGGATTCTCCGTTCACGACTTTCGCGCCGTTCGCCGGGGTCCGGTCCGTGGAGCAGCCGCCGGTCAGCAGCGCCGCGGCCGCCAGGGCTCCCGTTCGCAGAAAATCCCTTCGTGTCGGGCCGCGGCCGTCGTCAGTACTCATGCGCCCCGTCGATTGGCGTCACTCGTCACCACCCGCGGATGTGCGCCTCGCATGCTCTCCGGCGCGCTGCGTGCAGGTTCGATGCCGCGCCCCTCTCCCCTTGCGCATCTATGTAAGGGCGTGTAGTCTCTCCATTAGACCCGAATAGTGAGCGCTCCGCGCATGTTCAACAAAGACTCCGGCCTCCTCCAGGGCACTCTCGAGCTGCTCGTCCTCAAGACGCTCTCCTGGGGCCCCATGCACGGCTACGGCATCGCCAACTGGATCGAAGGAGCCACCGGCGACGTCCTCCGCATCGAGGAAGGCTCGCTCTATCCGGCACTGTATCGCATGACGCGCCGCGGCTGGATCAAGGGGGCGTGGGGCACCACCGAGAACAACCGGCGCGCCAAGTACTACCATCTCACCGCCGAAGGAAAGCGGCAGTTCCAGGAGCAGACGTCGGGGTGGCAGCGCTTCGCCGCCGCCGTCTCGCTCGCCGTCGGCAGCGCCACGGCACCGAGCTGGGCGAGCTGACCGTGCACAATCCGTTTTCGCATCCCGACGGACGCCGCCCCTTCGAGACCGCACCCCAGTCTGAAGTCGGCGACGAGCTCGCGTTCCACCTCGAGCAGCGCATCCGCGACTACATCGCGAGGGGGATGGATCCCGCCACCGCGCGCGCCACGGCGCTCGAGCGATTCGGCAATGTCACCGACGTCGAGCGCGAGTGCACGCAGCTCCTCGCCGACGAGCGCCGCGCCGACGCGCGCCGCGACTGGATGCAGGACCTCAGGCAGGATCTCGCGTTCGGTGTACGCTCCGCGATGCGGTCGAAGCTCTTCTCGCTCCTCGCGATACTCACCCTCGCGCTCGGCATTGGCGCGAACGCCGCGGTGTTCGGCGTGGTCAAGTCGGTGATCGTGGACGCGCTCCCGTACCGCGACCCGGGACGGCTCGTGCACCTGTACGCGCGCTTCCGCGACGGCAGCTCCGAACGCGGCGCGCTCAGCGCGGGCGTCGTGCAGGACCTCGGCGAGCGCCCTCGTACGTTCACCGACGTCGCGGCATACCAGAATCAGGTCGACGACCGCGTGCTCACCGGCGATGGGCCGGCGCGCATCGTCCGCCTGCAGTGGGTTCAGCCAGCGCTCTTCGCGACGCTCGGCATCGCGCCGGCGCTCGGGCGCTCGTTCCGCGACGACGACGCGCAGTCCGACACCGCGTTCACCGCCATCCTCTCGCACGACGCCTGGGAGCGCCTCTTCGGGGGAGATCCGAAGATCATCGGACAGAACATTCGGATCGGCGGCATCTCGCGGCAGGTGATCGGTGTGATGCCGCGCGACTTCATCGCCCTCACCGGCAAGCCCGACGTCTACTTTCCGCTGTCGCTCAACGCCTGGCTGCGCAACCCGATCATCGCGCGCGGCTCGCACGGCTTCGCCGCCGTGGCGCGGCTCAAGCCCGGCATCTCCCTGGACATCGCGCGGCAGGAGTTGAGCTCCATCTCCACGGCGCTCTCGCACGAGCACCCGCGCGACGATGGCCCGTTCGAGCTCACGATCACCAGGCTGCACGATGCGATGGCGGGCGACACGCGCACGCCGCTCCTCGTGCTCATGGCGAGCGCCGGGCTCGTGCTCCTCATCGCGTGCGCGAATCTCGCCGGCGCCCTCCTCTCGCGCACGATCTCGCGCCGCAAGGAGTTCGCGGTGCGCGTCGCGCTCGGCGCGGGACGCGGGAGGCTCGTGCGCCAGCTCCTCACCGAGAGCACCCTGCTCGCGGTGGCGGGCGGCGCGGTGGGCGTGCTGCTCGCCGTGGCGGGGCTCGCGATCGTGCGCAATCTCGCGACCACCGCGCTCCCCTCGTACGCGAGGCTGGCGCTCGATCCCGGAACGCTCGCGTTCACGATGCTCCTCGCCCTCGCCACCGGGCTCGCGTTCGGCGTCGTTCCCGCGTTCTCGGTGAGCAAGTCGAACATGCAGGGGACGCTTCGCGACGAAAATCGCGGCACGAGCGAGAGCCGCCGCTCGCGCAAGCTGCGCGGCGCGCTGGTGGCCGGACAGATCGCGCTGTGTCTCAGCCTTCTCGCGGGCGCCGGATTGCTCGCGCGCAGCCTCTGGGCGATGTCGAGCGCGCCGCTCGGCTTCAATCCCGATGGCGTGCTCACCGTGGATGTACAGCCGCCGAGCTCGAAGCTGCACTCCGATTCCGACTGGACGCGCTTCTACGCGCAACTCGAGAATCAGGTGCGCGAGATTCCCGGCGTGAGCGCCGTCGCGGCCACGAGCGAGCTGCCGTCGGCATCGATGAACAGCAATGGCCTGGTAATCGAAGGGGCGCCGCCGCCGCCGAACGACCAGCAGCCGTTCATCACCTTCGCCACCGTCACGGACGACTACTTTCGCATGCTCGGGATCCCGCTCCGCAGCGGCCGCACCTTCGGCCCGGAGGACCGCCTCGGCGCGCCGACATCGATCGTCATCAGCCAGGCGATGGAGCGTCGCTACTGGCCGAAGGGCGGCGCGATCGGCGCGCGCATCCGCCTCGGCCCCGACGCCAACGCTCCCTGGAACGTGATCGTCGGCGTGGTGGGTGACGTGCGCAACGATCCCGCGACCACGGAGCCGCCCCCCATCACCTACGCCTCGCAGCGGCAGCAGCCGAGCGCGAACGCGACGATGCTCATTCGCACCACGGGGAATCCGCTTCGGCTGCTGCAGCCCGTGAAGCAGGTCGCAACGGCGTTCGATCCGGATCTCGCACTCCACAACGGCACCACCTTCCGGGCGTATCTCGCGAGCGGGCTCGCCGGCCGGCGGCTGCCGGTGGTGCTCATGACCGCGTTCGGCGCGCTCGCGCTCGTGCTCGCGTCGGTGGGCGTGTACGCGATGTTCGCCGCGATGGCCGCGGCGCGCGAGCAGGAATTCAGCGTGCGCGTGGCGCTCGGCTCGAGCCGGCAGGCGATCGCCGCGCTCGTGCTGCGTCAGGGCGCGACGTGGATGGCGGTGGGGCTCGCCGCGGGAATCCTCGGCGTGTTCGCGGTGGGACGGCTGCTGCGCAATCTGCTCTTCGGCATCGCGCCCTTCGATCCGATGACGCTCGCCGCCACCGCGCTCATGCTGCTCGCCTGCGCGACGCTCGCGCTGCTCGGCCCCGTGCGGCGCGCGACGCAGGTGGACGCGACGGCGGTGCTGCGCTAGAGGATCAGCCTACTGGAAGGAGGAGCCGGAATGTGCTCCCTGACGCGAGGGAGCTCTCCACCGAAACGTCGCCACTCATCGCGCGTGCCATGTCGCGGCTGATCGCGAGCCCGAGCCCGGTGCCCTCGCGGAGGCTGCTGAGCGAGCGGCCCAGCTGAACGAACGGCTCGAAGATCGTCTCCAGCTTTTCCTTCGGGATGCCCACTCCCGTATCCCGCACGACGATCGCCACGCGGTCGTCCACGCGTTCGCACGACACGTGCACTTCTCCGCCGGCGGCGGTGAACTTCACGGCGTTCGACAACAGGTTGAGCACGATCTGCTCCACCTTCACCCGGTCGGCGAGCACCACGAGCGCGGGATCGCAGGGCTCGTATTCGAGCGCGATTTTTCTCGACCGTGCCTGCGGCTCGAGCAGCGGGACGACGATCTCCGCGACCTCGCGGATGGGAATGGATTCGAGGTTGTACGACAGCTGCCCCGCTTCGAGGCGGCTGTAGTTCAGCAGATCGGTGATGATGGCGAGCAGATGCTGCTGGCTCCCGCGGATGCGCGTGAGATAGGTCTGTTGCTGCTCCGTGATCGGACCGCCGATCTCGAGCTCGATGAGATCCGTGTAGCCGCCGATGGCGTTGAGCGGCGTGCGGAGCTCGTGCGACATCGCGGCGAGAAACTCGCTCTTGGCGCGGTTGGCCACCTCCGCTTCGGCGATTCGCTTCGCATCGGCGATCGCTCGCTGCTCGGCGGCGCGGCGCTCGGTGAGGTCGCGCGTGACCTTCCCGAAGCCTAGGAGCTCGTGCGATTCGTCGTAGAGCGCGGTGATCACGACGTTCGCCCAGAACAACGAGCCATCCTTCCGAACTCGCCACCCCTCGTCTTCGAACCGCCCGACCTGCGCCGCGACCTCGAGCTCCATCTTCGGCTTTCCCGACGCGATGTCGGACTCGGGGTAGAAGGTGGAGAAATGCTTCCCGATGATATCCTCGGCGGCGAACCCCTTGATCCGCTGGGCGCCCTCGTTCCAGCTCGCGACGTTCCCGAAGCGATCGAGCAGGAAGATCGCGTAGTCCTTCACGCTGTGAACGAGCAGGCGATAGAGATCCGAATCGATCACGCGATCGCCCGGGGCGATGTTTTCGTCGGCGTCCGGTATCCTCGGTCCGCTCGTCCCGGCATTCCACTCCGCCGGGTCAGAAGCTTTCATTCTGAAGATCTCCGGTTCCGCTACATGAGCTCGCTATGACTCTGTCGCGCACTCGCCCGCTGGAACGGCTGAGGCCGCACCAGAAGGCTAATGTGAAGTTTGTGACATGGAGCAAGCTTTGTGCGCGACGGTTGACCGCGGGCCCCAGCCCTAGATTCAGGGTCGCAATGCCAGTCCATTCCTCCGCGTCTCTCCTCGCGCGCCCCGAGTCGTGAGAATCGTCGCCGGAAAATTCGCGGGACGGGATCTCGCGTCGCCACAGGATCGTCGCGTCCGACCGACGGCTGAGCACGTTCGAGCCGCGTTGCTGGACATGTTGCACCCGCACCTTCACGACGCACGAGTGCTCGATCTCTTCGCCGGCACCGGCGCGCTGGGGCTCGAGGCGCTCTCGCGCGGCGCCCGCATCGCCGACTTCGTCGAGTTCCGCCCCGACAGCCTCCACGCACTGCGCGCGAACATCGCCGCGCTGCGCCTGCGCGAACGCACCCGGGTCTTCAAGCGCGACGCCATTCCCTTCGCCGCCGCGCTGGGGCCAGCGAGCTACGACCTCGTGTTCGCCGATCCGCCGTACGGCTCCCGCCAGCTCGATCGCGTGATCGAGAGCTGGCGCGCGACCCGATTCTCGCCGGTGCTCGCGGTGGAGCACGCGCGCACGCACGAGCTGCCAAGGGGAACGAGCCGCCGCGAGTTCGACGACACCGCGATCACGATCTACGGCGGCTAGCTCCCTTTTTCACAGATCGAAACGCCAGTACTCCTCCGCATGGTCCGCGCTGCGCACGCGCCGCGCCCGCACGCGGAACACCCGCTCGATCACGTTGGCCGGAATCTCCGCTGACGTGCGGGCCTCGATCGCGATCCGCCCGTTCTCGAGCAGCACGAAGTGCGTTCCGTACTCGAACGCCACGTTGAGATCGTGCAGCACCGCGACGATCGTGCATTCCGGCGACATCAGCCCGCGCGCCACCTGCAGGATGTGCAGCTGGTAGTGCACGTCGAGCCCATTCGTCGGCTCGTCGAGAAAGAGATAGCGTGCCTCGCGCGAATCGTCGCTCCAGATCTGCGCGAGCACCCGCGCGAGCTGCACCTTCTGCCGCTCGCCGCCCGAGAGTGTGGTATACGCCTGGTCGCGCTTGTGCGCCATCCCCACGAGCTCGAGCGCGCTGCTCACGATCTCGCGATCGCGCGGGTGCGGCGTGCGTCCGTAGTGCGGGTAGCGTCCCATGAGCACGACGTCCGCCACCGGCAGCGCGAACGCGAGCTCGACGTGCTGCGAGAGCACGGCGCGCCGGCGCGCCAGCGGCTCCGGCTCGAGGCGCGCCACCGGCTCACCATCGTATCGCACCTCCCCCGACGTCGGCCGCACCAGCCCCGTCGCCAGCCGCAACAGCGTCGACTTCCCCGCACCGTTGGGCCCGAGCACCACGTTCAACTGTCCCGGCTCGAAGCGCACGCTCACATCGTCGAGAATGAGCGCACCGCCGGCCCGATATGACACGCCGCGCAGCTCAACCATAGAAGCCGGCGCTCCCCTGCCGCTGCTCCCGCAGCAGGATCCACAGGAACACAGGCGCGCCGATCACCGCGGTGATGATCCCGATGGGCAGCTCTGCCGGCGCGATGACCAGGCGCGCGACCACGTCCACCACCGCCATCAGGGTCGCACCGAGCAGCGCCGACGCCGGAAGCAGAAACGTGTAGCTCGACGAGCGCATCATCCGCAGCACGTGCGGGATCACCAGCCCGACGAACGCGATCACCCCCACCATCGCCGTCGTCGCCGCGACCATCACGGTGTTCACGATGAGGAGCCGCACGATGAGCCGCTGCGGATCGGCGCCGAGGTATGCCGCCTCGTCTTCGCCGAGCATGAGCGCGTTGAGCGGCTTCGCGTAGCCGAGCGCCAGCACGAAGCACGCGGCGAAGCACACGCCCACGAGCCACACGCCGCGCCAGTCCGCCGTGGTGAAGGTGCCCAGGCTCCAGAAGGTGATGTTGCGCGCCTGCGGATCGCGCGCGATGTACGACAGGAATCCGGTGCCGGCCGCGCACACCGCGTTCACGGCGATTCCCGCGAGCAGCAGCGTGAAGACGTTCACCTTCCCGAAGGACGATGAGATCCGGTAGACCAGCATCGTCGCGGCGAACGCGCCGGCGAAGGCAAGCAGCGGTACGGCGAACACCCCCGCGGGCGAATGGAACGAGAGCGCGCCGCCGCCCAGCACGAACACGAGCGCGGCCCCGAGCGCGGCGCCCGACGACGTGCCCGCGAGCCCCGGCTCGACGATCGGATTGCGAAACAGCCCCTGCATGAGCGTCCCCGACACGCCCAGCGCGGCGCCGGCGAGCGCACCCATGAGCACGCGCGGAAGACGGAGCTCGAAGAACACGCTCCGCCCGAGCGCGTCCGGCGCGCTCGCGGGAATCCACCCCAGGCTCTGGCCCACGTAGCGCGCCATGGTGGCGGGCGAGAAGGTGAACGCGCCGATCGACGCCGACGCGACGAGCGACGCCACGAGGCACAGCGCGAGCAGGAGGTAGACGGTCCGGTCGGACCGTCGGGCGATGGTCACCGCTGGCCGCGACTCAGTGCTGTGACGCCGTCGAGTCGTGCACCCATCCGGCGAACTTCCGGAGCACGTCCGGCGTGCGCGGGCTGTAGTACATCAGGTCGATCTCGTCCACGCGATGGATGCGCTTCGACCTGGCGGCGGGCGTCTGCGCGACACCCGGCACGGCCGCGAACTTGTCGGCGCTCCCGACGCGATCGAAGCCGACGTCCGTCGCGATGATGATGTCGGGCGCGGCCTTCGCGATGAGCTCCGGCGTGAGCCGCAGCATCCCGCCAACGGAATCGATCGCGTTCACGCCGCCTGTCCACCGAATGAGCTGGTCCGCCACGGTGCCGCGCTCGAGCGCGAGATAGTCGTTCGCGATCTGGCCCAGGTGCATCACGAGCACGCGCGGCGGGTGCGGCGACGCCCACGTCGAGGTGTCCGCGAGTGCCGTGGCCATCGCCTGCTTCCACGCAGCCACCACGGAGTCCGCCTGCTTCTCGTGGTGGAACTCCTTCCCGAGTCTCGTCATGAGCGCCTGGGAGCTGTCGATCGACGAACCTGGCTTCAGCACGAGCACCGGAATGCCGACCTTCTTCACCTGCTCCACCACCGCGTCGGGGCCGAGATTTCCGTCCGTCAGCAGCATGGTGGGCTTCATCGAGATGATCCCCTCGGCGCTCAGTGCGCGATGGTAGCCCACCGAGGGGAGCGACTTGATCGCGGCCGGATACACCGACGTGAGATCGCGCGCCACCAGCACCGACTCGGCGTCGATGTCGTAGAGGAATTCGTTGATCTGCTTGGAGACGCAGACCACGCGCGGACCGGCCGCGACGTCGCCGCGGCCGCAGCCCAAGGGTGCGAGTACCAGAACGAGTGCGGCAGCGAGGGTGCGGTTCATTCGGGAAATAGAGTGTGGGACGGGCGCAGGCTGTCACGCAGATTACAGCGCGCACCTGCGCAGCGTAAGATTTCACCGGCGCGAGGCGTTGTCCCCCGCACGGGTGCTACGCGGTCCTGAATCTATTTCGCGTACCGGTGGAGCAGGCGCTGGCTGTCAGTGGCCGGGCGTGTACGCGCTCCGGAAGGCATCGAGATCGGCGGGCGTCGCGTCGGTCACCGCCCAGAAGCTGAGCCCATTCGCCGTCCAGTGGAGCAGCGAGTAGCCGCTGCGCTGCTCGCGCACCACGCGCTGGTCGGCGCTCGAGGCGGGCCACTCGTACACGTTGATCACGTGCTTGCGCCGCCCGAACACGAGCGCCGCTGCGCTGTGCCCGGCCACGTACTCGATGCGCCCGCCGAGCAGCGGAAAGCCGTCCGAGGCGAGATCCGTCACCTGGGGCGCGAAGTCCGCCTTGCCGATGAACCACGGCTTCACCGTGTGCTGGTCGGTGGACTTCACATCCATGAGATGATCGGCCAGGAGCGAGCGCACGTGGCTGTCCACGAGCTCGCCCACCATGGCGTCGTCGGCCGACGTGCCGCGCGCGAGCCCGATGGCGAGCGCGTGCCCGCCCCACCCGGCGCCCAGCGCGAGCACGAGCGCCGCCGCCTGGAGCACGCGGCGCGCGCCGGCGCTGCGCGAGATCGTGCGCACGCGCTCGGGCTCCGAGTGGCGTGTGTCACCGCCCGTGCGCGCGACGTTCTGCGCCCACGCGCGCAGCTGCTCGGGCGCGGGGCGCTCGGGAAACGCGTCGCGCATGGCGCGGCGAAAGTCCGGTGATTCGCTCATGACAGCTCCTCGATGTCGAGCACGCCACCCAGCTCGTCGGCGAGCTTCGCGCGCGCACGCGAGAGCCGCGACATCACCGTGCCCAGCGGCGCCTCTGTGATCGTGGCGATCTCCTCGTACGAGCAATCCTGAATCTCGCGCAGGATGAGCGTCTCGCGCAGCCGCTCCGGCAGCGCATCGACGGCCGCGATGAGATGCGACCGCAGCACGCTCCGTCCCGCGGCGTCGTCCGGCCGCTCCCCCGGGTCGACGATCTGCCGCTCCTCGTCGTCGCCTCGCTCCAGCGTGTGCTCCGCCCGCGCGCGCCGAGCGCGGTACGCCGAGTAGCACTCGCGCCGCACGATGGCGAGCAGCCACGTGCGCGCGCTCGCGTCGCTGCGGAGCGTGGAGAGGTAGCGCACCGCGCGCAGCACCGCCTCCTGCACCACATCCTCGGCGTCCGCCGCATCGCGCACGAGATAGAACGCGAGCGTGTACGCCGCATCGAGATGCGGCATCACGACTCGCTCGAATCGGCCCGGCTTCGCCGCATTCGATTCTGCCGCAGACGACTTCGTGCGCGCCTCCTCGACCGTCCGTATCCGTGCCGTGATCACGTGACCACGACCTTCCCGGTCATCGTGGGATGAAGCGAGCAGAAATACGAATACTCGCCGCGATTCGGAAGCCTCACGCTGTACGCGCCCTTCGTGTCGAGCAGCGGCGACGGAGCGAACCGGTCGTCGGCGCTCTTGATGCGATGCGCCACGTCGTCGTGATTGGTCCACGTGACCGTCGCGCCCGCGGCGACCGTCAACACCTTGGGATCGAACGCGAAATTGTCGATGCTCACCTGCGTCCCGCCCGCGACGCGCGTCGAGTCGCGAGGCTGCCGCGCCGCCGCCGCGCGCGCCGCCGCCTCCCCAGCCGCGAGCGCGGCCGCCGGCGACGCGCCACTCAGCGTGTCGTCCACGATCCCCAGGTGCTGCGCGTGCTCGTGGTAGCGCACCTGCGTGATGCCGAGAACGTCGCGCAGCTGCGCCGCCGGCACCACCATCGGACCCGGCGCCGGCGCCGCGCCCGGACGCGGCTGCGGGAACGCCGTGGACAATGCCGTGTGGAAGGCCACGTTCCCCTCCACCTTCTGCATTGTCTGATGGATGTGCCCGTTGAGCACCGTCACCGATCCGAATCGCTTCAGATAGCCGAGCGCACGCGCGCCGTCGTCGGTGCCCCACCCCCACTCGGGATAGACGGTCCAGAGCGGAACGTGCGCGAAGACGACGATCGGCGTGCTGCTCGACAGCCTCTTCACGTCGCGCTCGAGCCACTCGAGCTGCTCGGCGCCGAGCGATCCGAGCCCGCCGGCCTTGAGATTCAGCACGTTCACGAGGCCGATGAAGTGCACCCCGCTATGATCGAAGCTGTACCACCCGCCGCCGTTCGCGCCGCGCTGCGCGCGCCTGCCGTAGCGCTCGAGATACGTCGCGCCGTTGTCGACGCCCACGTCGTGCTCACCCGGAACGAAGAACACGTCGCGCGTGCGCGACTCGGCCAGCACCTGATCGGCGGTGTCGAACTCGGAGGTCTTCGAGAGCTGCGTGATGTCGCCGGTGTGGAGCAGAAACGCCGGCTGCACGGGCATCGCGTTGATCTTCGCGATGGCGGCGCGCATGGTCTCGGTGACGTCGGCGTTCGCCGCCTTGTTGAAGCCGATGTGGCTATCGCTGATCTGCATGAAGAACAGATCGCCGCGCCTGGGCGGCTGTGCGCCGAGGATCGACGAGCGTGGGACGCCGCCGCTGAGCGTCCAGATCATCCCGGTGCCCGCCCAGGCCATGCACTTGAGGAAGCCGCGGCGATCGACGTCGGCGCCCTCGGCATCGTTGGCGGTTGTGTTGTCCCCTGCGACCTCTGCGTTCTCTGCGGCCTCTATCATGGTATGTCCGAAGCGATGGAAGTGACTGTGACCGTCTGTCTACAGGTCCAGACCTTCGCTCGCCCGGATTTATTCCATCGCCGCCGCCGCCACCCTTTCTACAGTCGTCCGTTGCCCACGGCCTGCGCGATGTCGGTTTGTGAAATGACTCCGACCAATCGCCCCTTTTCCTCCACGAACAGTCGCTTGACTTCCGTGTAGAGCATGCGCTGCGCTGCTTCCCGCGCGTCCGCATCCGGCTCGATGAGGTGAGGGTTCGGAGTCATCAAGTCGGCCGCCGTCGTGTGCTCGAACAGACGTGTGCGATCGGCCGCGTCCCCCTGTTCCGCGCTTGCCTGCAGCACGTCGGTGGCGGTGACCACGCCAAGCACGTGTCCGGACCGATCCACCACCGGCAACCCCGACACACGCGAATCCGCCATCGCCTGGACGAGCTCTTTCACTGTCGCTTCGCGCGCAATCGTCCTCACATCCGTCTGCATCAAATCCGCGACTCGTGTCATGACTGCCTCGGCTCCGGAGGAGTGGGGTTCAGCGCGTCTCCGCTCGCGCGCTTGAGAGGAAGCATGCGTCTGCGCTGCACGGCTCGTCGTACCGCTCGCTCCACCCCGATGACGGCGTCGTTGATCGCGACCTTCATCGTGGTGTCCCGGCTCTCGAACACCACGCTCGGAAGTCCGCTCAGCACGATCTTGATGGAGCATTCCTGATCGACGCCGCCGCGCGCCCCGTTGATGTCGCGCAGCCGCACGGTGACGCGTTCGATCGAGTCCGAGAAGCGGCCGAGCTTCTCGCCGAGCCGGCGCCGGATGTACTCGCGCTCGTCCTCATCGATCGTGACATCGGTGGCGCGTATGTTCGCCGGAACGTCCGGCGTATCGGTACGTCCCGCGACGCGCTTCGACGGGCGCGGGACGCGATCGGCGAATGACCCCCGAGTCCTCTCTGCGTCTGATCGTTCCGGCATTTCTCACCCTCGGTGACCGCGCCGCTTCCGGTACTGGAACCGAATTGCCCCGCGGGTTCCGTGCCACCGATGACCCATCGAAGTCGACTCAGCCTGTGCTCGAGATTCCGTGTCGTGGCCGTGCAACCGGCGCGTTCAGCGCCTCTCTCACCGCGGGCGCCACCACCGTTCCCAATAGCTCGATGGAGTGCATGATCTTCTCGTGCGGCATCGTGCCCACGCTCATCTGCATGAGAAAGCGCTGGTGCGCGAACAGCTCGTGCTCGTACAGGATCTTGTCGATCACCTGCTGCGGATCGCCCACGAGCAGCGCGCCCGAGGGCGAGCGCTCCGCGTCGAATCGCGCGCGCGTGGGCGGCTGCCAGCCGCGCTCGCGGCCGATGCGTCCCATCACGTCGAGGTAGGGCGGAAAGGCCTCGTCCGCGGCCGTCTTCGAGTCGTCCGCGATGTACCCGTGCGAGTTGATGCTCACCGGCAGCGTGTCGGGATCGTGCCCGGCGCGGCGCGCGGCCTCGCGGTAGAGGTCCACCAGCGGCGCGAAGCGCGCCGGCTCGCCGCCGATGATCGCGAGCGCCATCGGGAGTCCGAGCGTCGCCGCGCGCACCACCGACTGCGGTGTGCCGCCCACGGCGATCCATACGGGAAGCGGATTCTGGACCGGGCGCGGGAACACCGGAAGATCGTGAATGGGCGCGCGGTGCACGCCCTCCCAGCTCACGCGTTCGCTCCGCCGGAGCTCGAGCAGCAGATCGAGCTTCTCGGCGAACAGCTCGTCGTAGTCGTTGAGATCGTAGCCGAACAGCGGGAACGACTCGATGAACGAGCCGCGCCCCGCCATGATCTCGGCGCGCCCGCCCGAGAGCAGATCGAGCGTCGCGAAATCCTGAAAGACGCGCACCGGATCGTCGGAGCTGAGCACCGACACGGCGCTGGTGAGCCGGATGCGCTTCGTGCGCGCCGCGCCCGCGGCGAGCACCACCGCGGGCGACGACACGACGTAGTCCGGACGGTGATGCTCGCCCACGCCGAACACGTCGAGCCCCAGCTCGTCGGCCAGCTCGATCTCCTCGAGCAGGTCGGCGAGCCGCTGCTCCGCGCTCACCAGCTGGCCGGTGCCAGGATCCGGCGTGCGCTCGGCGAAGGTGTAGATCCCGAATTCCATGGCTTACGCGGCGCGCGGACGGCGGATGAGCAGGTTCGCGATGCCGCCGAGCACGCCGAGTGCGAGCACGCCGAGCGAGAGCGCGGGCGACCAGAGCGACTGCAGCCCGAGCGCGGCGTCCAGCGAGTACGCGCCGAAGCCGGTGAGCGCGAGCGCCACTGCGCCGGCGCCGTAGATCAGGGGCACCTCCACGCCGTTGCCGGTGGAGAGGAGTCCGTTGGGCAGATGGACGGTGATGGCCGCGACGATCATCACGGAGAGCATGAGCGCGGGCCCGACGGGACCGAGGAGTCCGAGCGCGACGAGCAGCCCGCTCACGACCTCGGTGGTCGCGGCGACGGTGGCGAATGCGCGTCCGGGGAAGTAGCCGATGCTCTCGAGGAACGCGCCGGTGCCGGTGAGGCCGTGGCCTCCGAACCAGCCGAGGAGCTTCTGGGAGCCGTGGGCGGCCATGAGGAGGCCGAAGAGGAGCCGCGCGATGAGCAGTCCGGCGCTGAGCTCCGCGATGTTGACGAGGGGGTGCATGGGTGAGGTCCGATGAGGTGGAGGAATAATGCCTGTTATAACAACTATCGGACCGCCGAAAAAGTTCACTCCGCCGCGCGGATCGCCGCCAGGGCCCCCGTGAGGGCCTCAATGGCCCGGTCCGACAGCCCCTCGAATCGGCCTCGGCCGTACGCCTCGAGATCCGGTGTTGCCCGTTCGAGCAGCCGGCGCCCCTTGGGCGTGATGCGCGCGGTCACGTGCCGCCGGTCGCCGCTGTCGCGCTCCTTTTTCAGGAGCTCCATCTCCTCCATGCGGTCCAGTAGCCGGGAGACGTCGGGCACACTGGAGATGAGCCGTTCGCCGACCTCGCGGCCGCACAGCCCACGCGCGCCGGCGCCGCGCAAAATCCGGAGGACGTTGTACTGCGTGTGCGTGATTCCGAACGGGCGGAGCACCTCGTTCGACCCGCGCTCGAGCACAGTTGCCGTACGCAGGATCGAGAGCGCGGCCTCATCGGCAGGGTGTTCGAACGGCTTGGTCTGGCGAATCTCTTCCAGCAGCGACTTTGCCATGACGCAAATTACCTGTTGTAACAAGCGCTTTCAATTCTGCGCTTTTTCCGTTCGGAGAACAACTGACAAAGGCGTTACGGGCTGCTCGCTTCGGGCTGAGGAGTGATGCCAACGCCGGTCTCGTCGTTCCGCGCGCGGCCGCGGCGCTTGATCCAGCTCTGCAGCTCGTCGAGATACGTGTAGAACACCGGCGTCACGTACAGCGTCACCAGCTGCGAGAACGCCAGCCCGCCCACCACCGCCACTCCCAGCGGCCGCCGCGTCGCCGCGCCCGCGCCCCACCCGATCGCGATCGGCAGCGCGCCCATGAGCGCCGCCATCGTCGTCATCATGATCGGCCGGAAGCGCACGCTCGCCGCCTGCACGATCGCCTGCTCCGGCGACTTGTGCTCCGAGCGCTCGGCCTCGATCGCGAAGTCGATCATCATGATCGCGTTCTTTTCCACGATCCCGATGAGCATGATCATCCCCACGAGGCTGTACACGTCGAGGTCGAGCCCGAAGATCCACAGTGTCACGATCGCGCCGAACACGGCGAACGGCAGCCCCGAGAGGATCGTGATCGGGTGGACGTAGCTCTCGTACAGCACGCCGAGGATGATGTAGATGACGAACACCGCGAGCGCGAGCAGCAGCGTGAGCCCCTGCTGCGTGCCCATGTACGCGTTCGCGAGCCCCGAGAAGCTCGCCGCGACGCCGGGCGGCAGCACGGCCTTGGACTCGCGCTCGACCGCCGACACAGCGGTGCCGAGCGACACGCCGGGGGTGAGATCGAACGAGATCGTCACGGCGGGAAGCTGCCCCGAGTGGTTCACGGTCACCGGCCCGGTGCCGAGCCGGAACTTCGCCACGGCGCTGAGCGGCACCACCGTCCCGCCCGTGGAGCGCACCCACAGCGAGCCGAGCGATGGAATGTCCTGCTGGAACTCGGGGAGGAGCTCCATCACCACCCAGTACTCGTTCGTCGACGTGTAGATCGTCGACACCTGCCGCTGCCCGAACGAGTCGTAGAGCGTGTTCTCGATCTCCGTCGCGCTCACGCCGAGCTGCCCCGCCTGCGCGCGGTCGATGTCCACCGTCACCTGCGGATTGTCGATGAGCAGGTCGCTCGTGACGTTCGCGAGCTGCGGGAGCGTGCGCAGCCGCGATTCCAGCCGGCTCGCCGCGCTGTCGAGCGTCGGGATGTCCCCGCTCTGCAGCGTGTACTGGTAGAGGCTCTTCGTCGTGAGCCCGCCGATCGAGATCGCGGGCGGATTCTGGAAGAACACCGCGATGTCGGGCACGCCGGCGACGTCCTTCGCGAGCTGGCGCGCGACCTCGTCCGCGTTGTGCGAGCGCTCCGACAGCGGCTTGAGATCGATCGTGAGCTGTCCCTGGTTGGCCGCCGCGCTCGTCCCCACGCTCGACGTCACCGCCTTCACGTCCGGATTCTTCGCGATGAGCTGCGCGATGCGCTGCTGCCCCGCGATGAGCGAGCTGTACGACACCCCCTGCGCCGCCTCCGTGGTGCCGATCAGCTGCCCCGTATCGGTGCTCGGAAAGAGTCCCTTGGGCATCGCCATGAAGATCAGCGCGGTGGCCACGAGGATCACCGCCGAGAAGATGAGCGTGTCCCGGCGGCGCGCCATCACCCAGTCCAGGCTGCGCTCGTAGCCGTGGAGCAACCGCTCGTACATCCGCTCGGTCGCCTGATAGAGCTTCCCCCGCGTCGCCTCGTGCGTGGCGCGCAGGAAGCGGCTCGAGAGCATGGGCGTGAGCGTGAGCGACACGAATCCCGACACGAGGATCGCCACGCCGATCGTCACCGCGAACTCGTGGAACAGCTTCCCAATGATCCCGCCCATGAAGAGGATCGGAATGAACACCGCGGCGAGCGAGAGCGTCATCGACACGATCGTGAATCCGACCTCGCTCGCGCCGTCGATCGCCGCCTGCATCGGCGGTTTGCCCATCTCGAGATGCCGGACGATGTTCTCCAGCATCACGATCGCGTCGTCCACCACGAAGCCCACCGCGAGCGTGAGCGCCATGAGCGACAGGTTGTCGAGGCTGTAGTCGAGCAGGTACATCACCGTGAACGTGCCGATGATCGACATCGGCAGCGCGAGGCTCGGGATCACGGTGGCCGAGAGATTTCGCAGGAACAGGAAGATCACGAGCACCACGAGCACGAGCGTGAGCTCGAGCGTGAACGTGACGTCGTGCACCGAGTCCTGGATCGTCGTGGCGCGGTCGTACAGCACCTGCACGTGCACCGACGGCGGAATCTCCGCCTCCACGCGCGCGAGCGCCGCCTTGGCCGCGTTCGACACCTCCACGGTGTTCGTTCCCGGCTGCCGCTGGATCGCGAGCACGATCGCGCGCTGTCCGTCGTACCAGCTCGCGGTCTTGTTGTTCTGCACGTCGTCCGAGATCCGCCCGACGTCGGAGAGATGCACCGGCGCGCCGTTGCGGTATGCGATCACCATGTTCCGGAACGCCGCGGCGTTCTCGAGCTGTCCGGTGGCCTCCACGGTGAGCGCCACCTTGGGCCCCCACAGCACGCCCGTGGGCAGATTCACGTTCTGCGCGGACACCGCGGTGGTCACGTCCTCGAGCGCGAGGTTGCGCGACGCGAGCTGCCGCGGATCGAGCTGGATGCGCACCGCGTACTTCTGCGCGCCGTACACCAGCACCTGCGCCACGCCGCCCACCATCGACAGCCGCTGCGCGATGGTCGTCTCGCCGTACTCGTCCAGCGCGGAGATCGGCACCTCGCTGCTCGTGAGCGCGAGCGTGAGAATCGGCGCGTCGGCGGGATTCGTTTTCTGGTAGCTCGGCGGCAGAATCCCCTGCGGCAGCTGCCGCAGCGTCTGCGTGATCGCGGCCTGCACGTCCTGCGCGGCCGCGTCGATGTTCCGGTCGAGCGAGAACTGCACGACGATCTGCGTCTGCCCGAGGCTCGACGTCGACGTCATGTTGTCGATCCCTGCGATGGTCGAGAACTGTTTCTCGAGCGGCGTCGCCACCGTCGCCGCCATCGTCGCCGGGCTCGCGCCCGGCAGAATCGCGGTCACGGTGATCGTCGGGAAGTCGACGTTCGGCAGATCGCTCACCGCGAGCTGCCGGTACGCGACGACCCCGAAGAACAGGATCGCGACCATGACCAGCGACGTCATGATCGGGCGTTTGATGAAGAGCGTCGTGAATTTCATTCGTCGCGTCTCTCAGTCGCCCTGGGCGAGCTCGGGGTGGGCGGGAGGCACGTGCGGCCGCTTCCAGCGCAGCCGGCCGAGCCACGCCTGCAGGTCGTCGAGATACGTGTAGAACACCGGCGTCACGTACAGCGTCACGATCTGCGAGAACGCGAGCCCGCCCACCACCGCGATGCCGAGCGGCCGCCGCGAGGCCGCGCTCGCCCCCACCCCGATCGCGATCGGCAGCGTGCCGGCGATCGCCGCCACCGTGGTCATCATGATCGGCCGGAAGCGCACGCTCGCCGCCTTCGCGATCGCCTGCGCCGGCGTGCTGTGGTCCGACCGCTCGGCCTCGATCGCGAAGTCGATCATCATGATCGCGTTCTTCTTCACGATGCCGATGAGCATGATCACGCCCACGTAGCCGTACACGTCCAGCTGCTGCCCCGTGACGAACAGCGCCAGGATCGCCCCGAACGCCGCGAACGGCAGCCCGGTGAGAATCGTGACGGGGTGCACGTAGCTCTCGTACAGGATGCCGAGGATGATGTAGATGATGAACACGGTGATCAGCAGCAGCACGCCCAGCCCCTGCTGCGACGACTGGAACACCTGCGCGGTGCCCGAGAAGTTCGTCGTGATGCTCGCCGGCAGCGTCGCGCGCGCGACGCGGTTCACCGCCGCCACCGCGTCGCCCAGGCTGCCGTTCGCGGCGAGGTTGAACGAGATCGTCACGCTCGCGAGCTGCCCCGAGTGCGCCACGCTGCTCGGCCCCACCGTCCGCTCGAAGTCCGCCACGTCGCTCAGCGGCACCAGCGTGCCGGTGGCGCTCGCGACGTAGAGCTTCGTGAGCGCGCTCTCGTCGCGCTGCGCCGACGGATCGAGCTGCATCAGCACCCAGTACTCGTTCGTGCTCGTGTAGATCGTGGACGTCTGCTGCTCGCTGTACGCGTTCGCGAGCGCGCGCTCGATCGCCGCCGGCGTCACGCCGAGCACCGAGGCGCGGTCGCGATCGATGCGCACCGTCACCTGCGGATTGTTGTTTTGCAGATCCGTGGTCACGTCCGTGAGCGGCGGCGTCTGGCGCAGCTTGGCCGCGAGTTGCAGCGCGCTCGCGTACAGCGTGTTCAGGTCGTGCCCCTGGAGCGTGAACTGGTACAGGCTCTTCGAGCTCCGCCCGCCCACGCGAATGCTCGGCGGGTTCTGGATGAACACCTGGACGCCCGGAATCCCCGACAGGTGCCGCGTGAGCTCGCGAACCATCGCGTCCGCCGGCGGCCGCTTCCCCTCGGGCTTGAGCACGACGTTGAGATTGCCCTGATTGCCGCTGCCGATGAACGACATGTAGCCGGCCACGTTCGTGTCCTCCACGAGCCTGCGCTGCACGCGAAGCTGGAGCCGCTGCATCTCCTCGAAGCTCGTCCCCTGCGCGGCCTCGGTGGTGCCCGAGAGGAGCCCGGTGTCGTCGCTCGGAAAGAGCCCCTTCGGTATCGCCGTGTACAGCACCACCGTGCCCACGAGAATGAGCACCGAGAACACGAGCGTGAGCGGGCGGTGCGTCATCACCCAGCCCAGGCTGCGCTCGTAGCCGTGGAGCGCGCGGTCGAACGCGCGCTCGAGCGCGTTGTACAGCCGCCCGTGCCGCATCTGGTGCGGCGGCTTGAGAAAGCGCCCGCACAGCATCGGCGTGAGCGTGAGCGACACGAAGCCGGACACCAGGATCGCGATCATGATCGTGACAGCGAACTCGCGGAACAGCCGGCCGATGATCCCCGCCATGAACACGAGCGGGATGAATACCGCCGCGAGCGAGAGCGTCATCGACATGATGGTGAAGCCGACCTCCTTGGCGCCGTCGTACGCCGCCCGCAGCGCGGATTTCCCCATTTCCATGTGGCGCACGATGTTCTCGAGCATCACGATCGCGTCGTCCACCACGAAGCCCACCGCCAGCGTGAGCGCCATGAGCGACAGATTGTCGATGCTGTAGCCGAGCACGAACATCACGGAGAAGGTGCCCACCACGGCCATCGGCAGCGTGAGGCTCGGAATCGCGGTGGCGGTGACGTTGCGCAGAAAGAGGAAGATCACCATCACGACGAGCGCGAGCGCGAGCAGCAGCGAGAACTTCACGTCGCCCACGGCCGCCTTGATCCCGGTGGAACGATCGTAACGGATTACCAGGTGCACCGAGCGCGGAAGCGACGGCTCGATCTCCGCGAGCGCCGCCTTCACGGCATCCGCCACCTCCACCGTGTTCGTGCCCGGCTGACGCGTGACCGCGAGCACGATCGCGCGGTCGCCGTTGTACCAGCTCGCGCTCTTGTCGTTCTGCACGTCGTCGTACACCTGGCCGAGATCGCCAAGGTGCACCGGCGCGCCGTTGTGCTCCGCCACCACCATGTTCCGGAACTGCGCGGCGTCGTAGAGCTGGCCGGTGGCCTGCACGGTGAGCGTGCGCGTCTTGCCGTACAGCACCCCCGTGGGGAGCGTCACGTTGTTCGTGCGCACCGACTGCGCCACCTGGCTCACGCTCAGGTTCCGCGCCGCGAGCGCGGCCGGATCGAGCACGATGCGCACCGCGTACTTCTGCGAGCCGTACACGTTCACTTCCGCCACGCCGTTCACCATCGTCAACCGCTGCGCGATCGTCGTCTCGGCGTACTCGTCGAGATCGGACAGCTTCATGTCGCTCGACGTGAGCGCGAGGAACAGAATCGGCGCGGCCGCCGGATTCGACTTGTGATACGAGGGCGGCAGGATCGACGGCGGGAGCTGCGCGAGCGACTGCGAGATCGCCGCGTTCACGTCCTGCGCCGCGGCGTCCACGTCGCGCGCGGGGGAGAACTGGATCGTGATCGACGTCGAGCCGAGCGAGCTCGATGACGTGATGTTGTCGATGCCGGCGATGGCCGAGAACGACTTCTCGAGCGGCGTGGCGACCGTGGCCGCCATCGTTTCGGGGCTCGCGCCGGGAAGGTTCGCGTGCACCGAGATCGTGGGGTAGTCCACGGCCGGCAGATCGCTCACCGGCAGCTTCTGGTACGCGATGACCCCGAACACGAAGATCGCGATCATGACCAGCGTGGTCATGACCGGACGTCCGATGAAGTGACTTGGGATCTGCACCGCGCTTCGCCTGGCCGAGCGCCGTCTACGGCGACTTGGGACGGTGGCGGCCGCCAGCGCGCGCGCCGCGCGGCGCGACGCCGGTGGAGGCGGTCGCGTTCGGCGCGCTCACCGCGCCGTTCGCGCCGGCGATGCGAACCTTCGCGCCCGCGTTCAGGCGCGACTGCCCGCTCCGCACGACCTGCTCACCGTCGCGAAGCCCCGCGGTGATCACCGCGAGGCTGTCCTGCTGGCGCTCGACGCTGATCTTCCGCTGCTGCACCGTGCCGCCCGTGTCCACCACGTACACGAACGCGCCCTGCTGCCCCGTCACCACCGCCTCGGTGGGAATCACGAGCGCGTTCTTCTCCGTGAACAGGTGCAGCGTCGCGGCGACGAACTGTCCCGACCAGAGCGTCCGGTCGGGGTTGGGGAAGCTCGCCTTGAGCAGCACCGTGCCGGTGAGCGTGTCCACCGTGTTGTCGATGAAGAAGAGCGTGCCGCGCGCGGGCGGCAGCATCGCGAGCAGCTGGATCGCCGACGGATCTCCCGCGCGTCCCGCGCTCGCGGCCGAATCGCCTGGCACGGGCGCATCACCCGACACGCCGGGCGGGCCGCCCGCGGTGTCGTTGGCGCTCTGCCGCGCGCCGCCGGGGATCGCGGTGACGGGGAGCTGCCCCGACGAGCCGTAGTGCTGAATGAGCGGAAGGTCCGTTGCCGGAACCGGAAAGCGCACGAGGATCGGGCTGATCTGGTTGATCACCACGAGCGGCGTGGTGGATCCCGCGTGCACGACGTTCCCTTCGCGCACGAGCAGCCCGCCCGTTCGCCCCGAGATCGGCGCGCGAATTTTCGTGTTGTCGAGATTGAACTTCGCGTTCTCCACCGCCGCCGAGTCGGCCTGCACGGTGGCCTGCGCCGCGCCGGCCGTGGCCTTTTGCTGGTCCGCCTGCTCGCGCGTGACGTAGTCCTGCTTCACGAGATCCTCGTACCGCTTCACCTCCGCCTGCGCGTTCGCGTTCGTCTCGCGGTCGCGGGCGAGATTCGCGAGCGCCTGCCGGTACGCCGCCTCGTACGGCCGCGGCTCGATCTGGAAGAGGAGCGCGCCTTTCTCCACGTCCTGCCCCTCGCGGAAGTACACGTGCGTGATGAGCCCATCCACCTGCGCGGTGACGGCGCTGGTGCTGATGGGCGCCACGACGCCGTTCGCCTGGATCTCGAACGGGACGTCGGCGCGGTGCGCCGCGGCCGCGGTCACCGGCACCGGCGCGGCCGGTGGACGCGAGGCCTTCTTCGAGCACGCGCCGCACGCGAGACAGACGGCGAGCGCGAGAGCTGCAACACGGGAGATCATTCGGGGCCACCGGTAGAGTCGTGCGTGAGCGGAATCGGGGTCTCGCCGTGCGGACCGAGCACACCCACGTCGTGCGCGAGCTGCGCGAGCGCCGTCGCCCACGTCCAGCGCGTTTGCGCCTGCTGCGCCCGCGCGCTCGCGAGCGCGGACTGCGCGGTCAGGAGATCGAGGATCGTGCCGACGCCCGCCCGATATCTTCCACGCGCCACCTGCTCGGATTGTTGCGCGCTCGCGAGGAGCACGTCGGCCGAGCGCACGCGCGCGGTGGCGGTGCGGAGCGCCACGTACGAGGTCACGACCTGATTCGACACCTGCGTGCGCAGGACGTTCGCGCTGGCCACGGATTCATCCACGCGCGACTTCGCGGCGGCCACATCGTACTGGTACGAGAAGCCATTGAAGATCGGGATCGTGAGGCCGAGGGTGATCGCGTAGTTGTTGCCGGCGAAGAGCGAGAGGTTCGAGTAGTTGCGTCCGAGGTTCGCGCCGAGCGTGACCGCGGGGAGCTCCTGCGACCTCGCCACGCGCACCTCCTGCTGCGCCTGCAGAATGCTCACGCGAGCCGCCGACATGTCGGGGCGGTTCGCGAGCGCGCTCACGATCAGCGTGTCGACGCTCGCAGCAGCGTTTCCGATCGGCAGCGAGTCGCTCGGCATCGCGATCTCGAACTGCGCGTCGGCGCGCAGCCCCATCGCCGTGGCGAGGTTGCCGTGGTTGGTCTTCACCGTTCCCGAGTCCGTCTCGAGGTCGAGCTGCGCCTGCGCGAGCAGCGTCTGCGCCTGCAGCACGTCGGCGACAGTGGCCACGCCGTCGCGGTGCCGAATCTGCGCGGCCTGCAGGTTCTGCTCCTCCTCGGTGACCGTCTCGAGCTGCGCCGCCGAGAGCGCCCTGGCCGACGTGTAGGCGAAGTACGCGCTCTCGGCCTCGAGCACCACGTTCTGGAGCGTCGCGTTGTAGTTGAGGTTCACCGCGATGACGTTCTCGCGCGCGGCGCCGCTCGTGCCGGCGCGCCCGCCGAAGTCGAGAAGCAGATACGAGAGCGACACGAGCGGCGCGAACTGGGTGCGCTCGACGAAGCCTGTCTGGGTGGTGCTCTGCGACCGGCCGACGTTCGCGGTGGCATCGATGGTGGGAAAGTACGGGCCGCGCGCCGAGCCGTATTCGAAGGCGGCGGTGCGCGCCTGCGACCACGAGAGCGAGGTCTGCGGATTGTGCATGAGCGCGACGTCCACCACGTCGGCGAGCGTGAGCCGGCCGGCGCGATCGGCGAGGTCGGCGGGGAGCGCGCTGCTCGTGGCGGTGGCAGCGGGCTCTGGCGGCACCGTCTTCCTGGGCACGCGCCAGGGCGCGCCGGGCGCCGGCGCGACGGCCGGCTCGCCGGCAATCGACGGCGGCGCGTGCGCGCAAGCAGCGAGGGCGAGTGCGATGGCAAATCGCACTCGCCCCAATACACGCCCGGGGGCGCCGCGTGGTCGCAGCTTACTCAGGAATTCCTCCAGCTGGTGTGCGCCCGGCTCGACGAAGTGCGCTCGCAGCATCCGAGCCGTGCCCCTTATACGCTCCGCGCCGCGCGCTTGTTGACCACGGCGCGCGCCGTGAAGAGCTCTTCTCGAGGGTCGCTGGAACGGGCAACTGCTCGACGCAGCGTCGCAGAGGTGAACCGAGAGACGCAGATGGGCGGGAATCGAGTCTTCCATCTCGGGCTTACCTGCCAGCATTCCTTCGCGGCTCTGCGTGCCCTCTGCGACTCTGCGTCGAGCAGTCGTCCTTTTTCCTTTTCCGGCAACCTGTCTACGGAGTCGCCGACAGCTGCGCGCCCGCCAGCGTCGCCACGGCGCCGAGCGTCGTCTGGGCGGCGTTGAGGCCCAGGCGGAAGTCGTTGTCCGAGTACGTCGAGTAGAGATCGGTGGGCTGGTGCCAGTTCGGGTCCCACCCCGCACCGATCTGCGCGCCACGCTCGTTCTCGCGCAGGCTGATCGCCGGAACGAGGTCCTGGAACGGCGACGAATCCGTGTTCGTCATGTGCCGCCCCACCTGCGCCGGATAGTCCGTCGCGTACTTCTCGTTCGCGCCCTGAAACACCCACGCCATCTTCTCGGCCTCGGCGGCGAACTTCGAGCGCGACTGGAACTCGATGTTCACATTCGCCTCCGGCCGCTGAACGGGGCTCAGCGTGCCGTCGGCGCGCGGCATCCCGTGGTCGAACATCATCATGTCGTGCTGCACCATGCCGAGCCATTTGGGCTCGGGATACTTGCCGGAGCCGGCGGGGTCCTCCTTCCCCTGCAGCGCCGCGCGCTGCGCCACGTAGGCGCGCGCGCCGTCGAGCCCCGTCTCCTCGTTGTTCCAGAGGATGAACCGGATCGACCTGTCGGTGTGCACGTCGCTCGAGCTGAACACGCGCGCGAGCTGCATCACGAGCGCGGTGCCCGAGCCGTCGTCGTTCGCGGCCTCGCCCCAGCCGATCCCATCCATGTGCCCGCCCACGATGTACATCTCGTCCGGGTGCGTGGTGCCGACCTTCGTGCAGTAGACCTCCTGCCGCTCGCCATCCACGCTCTGCGGCGTGTCGAGCGCGCGCAGCTTCTCGTCCGGCTGGCGGAGCGAATCGGTGTTGACGCCGGTAGGCCGGCGGATGCCGCGCACGCGCGCGCCACCCACGCCGTACATCGCCGCGCGGGCGCGCGCGGCCGAGTCCATGGGCGGACGCGGAGGGCGCGGCACCGGGTGGAAGTCGTAGGTGATGCGCGCCGTGGGCGTGCACCCGTAGCTCTGCAGCTGCTTCTCGATCCAGTCGACGGCGGCACGGTTGCGATCGGTGCCCTGCCGCCGGTCGCCGAACTGCGTCAGTCCCTTGATCGTCGCCTTGTATTTCTCGAGGTCGAGCCGCGCGACCATCGCCGTGATGTCGTGGTTCGCTGTATCGCCGCCCACGGTGATCGGCACGAACGGCGCTGGCGCCGCGGCGGCTGCGGACGACACGGGGCTCGCGCCCTGCTTGGGAGCGGCGTGCGTGCACCCCAGCGCGATGACGGCGCAGGCGGCGGCGAGGATTCTTGTGGAGGTGTACACGAGGGAATTGGTCGAGGTTGTGAGCGGTGTACTGGGAATAACGGCCGGCGGCACCCCGGCGTTGTGCCCGCTCGTGGCTATCGTCGCCGCGTGGTTTCGACCCAAGCGGCGAACGCGATGAGGAACGTCTCGACGAATTGTCTCGTCGCCGGATTCGCGAATCCGCCCTCCGCGTCGAAAAGCTCGGCCACCCGCCCGATGTACGCCTCCGGCTGCTGCATCGTGGGGACGTTGAGGAACACGAGCGACTGCCGCAGGTGGTGGTTCGCGCCGAACCCGCCGAGCGCGCCCGGCGAGTTGCTGATCACGGCGCCCGGTTTTCCGTCGAAGACGCTGCGTCCCAGCGGCCGCGAACCGACATCGATCGCGTTCTTCAGCACACCCGGAACCGAACGATTGTACTCGGGCGTTGCAAATATGAGGGCATCGGCGCGCCGAATTCGCTCGCGGAACGCGACCCACGGAGCCGGCGGGCTCGCCTCCAGATCCTGATCGTAGTGCGGCAGGTCGCGGATCTCCACCAGCTCCAGCGCAAGCGGAGCGGGCGCGATCCCCTTCATGGCGATCGCGAGCTTTCGCGTGAACGATTCCCTGCGAAGGCTGCCGACCAGCACGGCCACGTCGCGTATGCCATCCATTTCGCGCACCCCACTGAACGGGTCGCTGTTCACTTCCGCTTGCGGTGGTGAATCCTTGCCGCGCGCCCGCCGGAATAGAAGCCTCTAATCCGGGCTCGGCAGTATCTGGTCGGTCGAGTTGCCGCGATCGGTATAACGATTTTTTTCACGCGTTCCCTTGCGTTTTCTGGCTCGTCTACACAACAATGCCGCACTTCCATTCAGGATACTCCGCCACGCGCGCGACGAAGCTGGTTCCAGCTTCCGTCTCGCACAACGGAACATCCGCTCACGTCCGGAGTCAAAGAGTCGTTACTCGATGAAGCGCACCGACCTCATTCCTGTGCTCCTCCTCGTCCCTGTCCTCGGCTTCGTAGCCGTACAGGTCGTGGAGACGCGTACCATAACCGCCACGACGCAAGCGGGCTTCGTCGCGCCGGCGGTTCGGTCGCATTCCAAGAAGGTCGGAAAGCACCTGACGACGGAGAATGCCGGTGCGGTGACCGACGGCGACGCGGTGGCCGCGAACGCGACCGACGCCGTGGCCGCAGCGCGCGACGTGGGCGACATTCGCCGCCAGATCTCCCTCGGCGAGGGCGGCACGTACATCGGCGAGATCCTCGGCGAGCGCGACTCCGCGCTGGCGCGCTGGCCCGACCGCATGACGCAGCCGGTACGCGTGTGGGTGGGGAGCAACCCCGCGATCGCCGGCTGGGACCCGTCGTATCCCGAGAGCGTGCGCAACGCCTTCGACCAGTGGACGAGCCTCGGCATTCCGGTTCGCTTCACCTTCGTGCGCGACTCCTCGGATGCGGACGTCCACGTGAGCTGGATCGACCACTTCGATTCGCCGATCAGCGGCAAGACCATCTGGGCGCGCGACGGCAAGTGGTGGATCGTCACCGGGAACATCACCCTCGCGCTGCACCACAACGAGGGCGAGCTGCTGGACGCGAAGGCCGTGCACGCGATCGCGCTGCACGAGGTCGGACACCTGCTGGGGCTCGACCACACGGCCGACACCGCGAACATCATGACGGCGCGGGTACGCGTGCGCGACCTGAGCCAGGCCGACCGCGCGACGATGAAGCTGCTGTACTCGCTTCCGCCCGGGTCCGTGAAGTAACTCCACGCCCGCACCCCGCGGGCGTCCGCACCACCGTTCCACCCCTCACGACCCATAGTATAGTTCGCCCATGTCCGTCTACGACGTGGCGATCATCGGCGGCGGCCCGGCGGGGCTCACGGCCGCGCAGTGGCTCGGCCGCTATCTCCGGCGCGTGGTGCTCGTCGACTCTGGCGATCCGCGCAACTGGAAGACGCGCGGCATCAACGGCTACCTCGGGCTCCCGGGCGTCACTCCCGCCGCGCTGCGCGGCGCGGGGCGCGACGAGGCGCGTCGCTGGGGCGCGGAGCTCATCGATGGCTGCGTAGAAAGCGTCGTGCGCGTAGGCGATGAGCGCTTTCGCGCGACGCTCGAGAGCGGGCGCGTGATCGAGTCGCGGCGGCTCCTGCTCGCGTACGGCGTGAAGGACATCTGGCCGGACATCCCCGGGCTCGAGCACTGCTACGGCGAGACAGCGTACCACTGCCCCGACTGCGACGGTCAGGAGACGCGCAACCGGAAGACAGCCGTGGTGGGCGTGGGACGGAAGGCCGTGGGACTCGCGCTCGATCTCGCGAACTGGACGCGCGAGCTGGTGGTGTGCACGAACGGACACGACCCCGACCTGTCCGCGCCGCTCCTCGCGCAGCTCGACTCGCTCAACATCCCGGTGCTCACGACTCGCGTGAAGCGCATGGTGAACACCGACGGACGTCTCACCGGGCTCGAGCTCGAGGACGGGATGCTGCTCGACTGCGAGCGGCTGTTCTTCGCGATCGGCCACTACCCTGCCGATGACCTCGCGCAACGTTTGGGGTGCGAGCGCAACGACGAAGGGTGCGTCGTGGTGGACGATCGGTACGAAACCACGGTGCCCGACGTGTACGCCGCGGGCGACATCACCCCGGGGACGCAGATCGCGTTAGCCGCCGCTGCGAGCGGCGCGAGGGCCGCCGTGGCCATTCATCACTCGCTCGTTCCGGCGGAATTGCGGCTCTCCTGACCGACGCAAAACATTACAGCGTTCTAGCGTGACCTGCTGGCACGAATCTCGTCTTGCCAACATAGGGGCACTGCATCATTATGCGTCGGTTCGTCGCACCATTCCGGAACATCCCGCCCCGACTGCAGTACGCTCATTGAGCGACCTGGCTCTCCCCTGGAGACGCCACAGATCGCTTTCGTGTCATCACCAAGGGGTCCTTCGTGCTCACATCGCTGATCGCTGCAGTCGCCATCATCGCCACTGCCGACGGAGGGCTTCCAGTTCAGAAGCCGTCCTCAGTCGGCATGTCCGCGAAGCGACTGGAGACTATCGATCGCGTCGTGCAGCGCGGCATCAAGGCTGGTGGATTTCCCGGCGCGTCCGTCGTGGTTGGACGCAAGGGCGCCGCGGTGTGGGAGAAGGGTTTCGGCCGCATCGACTGGTCGGTGAAGAGCAGCCGCGTGTCGCCCACCGAAACGATCTTCGATCTCGCGTCGCTCACCAAGGTCATCGGCACGACCACCGCCGTGATGATCCTGTTCGACGAAGGGCGCATCAAGCTCGACGAGCCCGTGAACACGTATCTCCCCGAGTTCACCGGTGGCCTGAAGGACTCGGTGACGGTGCGTGAGCTCCTCGAGCACCGCTCGGGGCTTCCCGCCGATCTCGATCTCTGGCGCCTTGCGCACTCGCCCGCCGAGGCGCGGCAGATGGTGCTGAACGCTCCACTCGAGTACAAGCCGGGCTCGGCGTACGTCTATTCCGATCTCGGCGCGATCACGCTCGGCCTCATGGTCGAGCGCGTGACAGGCCAGACTCTCGACGTCTTCCTGCACGAGCGCGTGTTCGGACCGCTCGGCATGACCAACACGTTCTTCCGTCCGGCGGATTCGCTGAAAGCTCGCGTTGCGCCCACGGAGGTCTCACCGCCGCGCGGCTATCCGCTGCAGGGCGAGGTGCACGACGAGAACGCGTACGCGCTGGGCGGTGTGGCGGGGCACGCGGGACTGTTCAGCACCGCGAGCGACCTGTCGATCTTCGCGCAGATGATCCTCGAGGGCGGCGAGTACCGCGGCGTGCGGATCGTGAGCGACTCCACGATCAAGCTCTTCACTACTCGCGCCGCGGGCAGCCGCGCGCTTGGCTGGGCGATGGCGGATGGCCAGTGGGGATCCGGCCGCTTCATGAGCGACGGATCGTTCGGCCACGTCGGCTACACGGGCACCTCGCTCTGGATCGACCCCGACCGCGAGATGTTCGTGGTGCTGCTGACGAACCGCGTGCACGCGGCGCGGGCGCGCCACCCGGCGAAGGTGATCGCGGACGTGCGCGCCGACCTCACGGACGCCGCGGCGATCGCGGTGACCGACGATCCGTCGCAGACCATCGCGATGCCGGCGTCGTTCCGCTCGGACGCGGCCAAGGGGTGGAACCGCCCGGTGCACAAGGCGCGGCGCCACACGCACAGCGTGCGGCACTCCACGACGCACTCCAGGTCGAAAGCGAGCGCGAGCAAGAAGAGCACGCACAAGGTGTCGGCGGCGAAATCGAAGAGCACGCACAAGGCCGCGGCGGTGAAGGCGAAGAGCACGAAAAAGAAGAAGGCCGCGTAGGCCGTCGTGCTTGTCCGGCGCACCGCGCCGGACGAAGTTTCGGGACGAACAAGGAGTCCCGATGAGTGACCTGCCCCCCACCGTACCCGAAGTCCCCACATCGTTCGCCACGCCCCTGAGCGAAGACGTCGTCCGCGCCGCCCTGCGCCGCGTGAAGGACCCGGAGCTCAACCTCAATATCGTCGATCTCGGCCTCGTCTACGGCATCGCCGTGGACGGCGCGAAGGTGTCGATCGACATGAGCCTCACGTCGCCGGGGTGCCCGAGCGGCCCCGAGATCATGACCGCCGCCGAGCAGCAGATCCGAACGCTGGACGGCGTGGAGGACGTGGCGGTGAACCTGGTGTGGGATCCGATGTGGAGCCCCGAGCGAATCGAACCGCGGATTCGGGCCTACATGGGATTCTAGCCGAGCGTGGCGGTGGAGACTGCGAGCAGTAATCCGGCGAGGATCCGGATCGGAGCTGAGTGGTGCGACATCGGCCCACCTCCACCATACACGTTCGAGCACGTCGATCGCTCCCCATCATGGGAAGGCGGACGAACGGCCCGAAGGTGGACACGCCCCGGCCGCGACTTCAGGGCGGGGTAGCGAGCGGGTCGAGGGAGCGGACGGCGGCGCGCAGCTGATCGTCGGTGAGCTTCGGGATCTGGAGCGCGAGGGGAATTGCCGAGTCGCGCAGAGGCGCAGCGTGCCGCGCCATCCAGTCGAGCAGCCCGAGCATCAGCTTTTCGTTCGCGATCCCGTGCGGCGTCGAGTCGCTCTCGCTCGCGCGCACGATCCCCGACAGCGCGAGCCTGGGACTCGGCGCAAAGGCCACCTCGGAGAGCTTGGCGCGGTATTCGAGGTTGGCGGCGCTCGAGTCCGCGAGGTGCAAACCGCGGTCGATCGCGTGCCGTCCCTCGTGCGCGAAGATCGAGCTCTCATCCACCCAGCCGCCGTAGGTGTGCTCGAACGCGGACTGGAGCGCCGCGCCCGCCAAGCCGCTGGCGCGCAGCGAGTCGAGGAGCGCGCGCCGCACGTCGCGGAGCAGCCGTTCCTCGAGGCTCGGGAAGTCGCCGGCGCTGGAGCCGTGCGCTCGTGTCGCGTCGGCGGCGCTGTCGCGGGCGATGGTTTTCGCGTCGCGGATGATGGCGGCGGAGTCAGTGATGGAGTGCCACGCGCGGAGTGGCCCGTTCGCGTACGCCTCGCGCACCTGGATGATGACGCTGTCCGACGCCCACCCGCCGTGCGCTGCGCTCCCGTCCCACGCCCACGTCTGGTAGCCGTCGGAGATCATCCCATCGAGCACCGCGAAGTGCACCGTGGCCGTCTTGCCGTATTGGTGCACCGTGCGCGTCTCGTCGGAGATGCGGTGGCCGGCGTGGAGGTCGAGCGTACCGGCAGTGGTGCCGAGGTTCACGACGAGGGCGAACCGGCGGTCGAGCTCAGCGCCGAGGAGCGCGGGCGAGTACGCGCTCGCGGGGGTGCGCGAGTCGAGCCGCGGCCAGAGCCGGCCACCGGCGGCGAAGAGATCGAACTTCCACTGCGCCGTGTCTCCACGCCCGCGCGCGACGTCACCATAATACGAGTTGGTGATGCGGCGCGCGTCGCGAAGAAAGCGCGCATACGCGACGATCTCGCGCGTGCGCGCGTCGTGCGGCCGCTTCGCGAGCGCGCCACAGGTGGCGATGAGCGCGCCGGGCTCGAACAACTTGGCGCTCACAAGCGCGTCGAACGCGTGCCGAGGCCTCTCCGCTGCCGCGGCGCCGTCCAGGGCGTTCAACTCCGAGTCGGCGCGCACGAGCGGACCATCGGGAACGCGGCTCCCCACCACGTAGTACGATCGCACGCCGGCCGCGAGCGAGCTCCAGTCGCCGGTGATCGCGGCGACGCGAACGAGCCGTGCCGCGGGCTCGAGCTGCCCCGGCTCCGCGGTGACGATCGATCGGAGGCGCGTGAGCGCATCGCGGAGCGCCGCCGGGTTTCGCGCTGGCGCGTGCGCGGCGTCGTCGAGACACGAGCGCTCGTACGGATAGGAGGCGGCGTCCGCGAGCGCGACCGCGGCATCTCGCCGTACCTCCGCGTCGTGCGCCGTGGCGATCGCGGCGCGCGCCGCGGCAAGCGCGCCGGGCACGTTGCCGAACGCGAGCCGGGCGCGGCTCATCATCACGAGCGCCGGCGCGGTGCCGGCGAACGGGCGGAGGTCGCGCATCGCGCGCGTGCTGTCGCGACCGATGCGCCAGTCGATTCCCGCGAGCGCGACCGCCGCGAGCCTGCGATCGGCGAGGGTGCCGCTCGCGAGCACGGCGCGGTACGCACTGTCGGCCGCGGCGAAGTGCTGCTCCATGAAGGCGGCGTCCGCCGCCGCGATCCCCTGTGCGGCGAGTGGCGACGCGGCCATCGCCACGGCGGCCGCCATCGCGAGCGCCCTCTCGAGGTATTGCCGAACCATGACACTCCCGCGGAACGTGGATCGTACTATTCATAGCGGCCGACTGCCGGCGGCGCTTGAACGTTTCGACTCGAGCGGAGGATTTGAACGATATGCACGCTGCCCTGGATGCTGGCGAGTACTTCGGCACGCGCGCCGAGTCGCGAGCGGCGGGCCGGGTAACGCTCACGACGTCGGAGTACGCGCCCGGAGCGGCGGTGCCATCGCACGCGCACGCGCGGCCGTACTTCTGCTACGTGACGGCGGGCGGCTTTCGCGAAACTGGTGCGGGCGCGTCGTACGCGGCGTCGCGCGGGACGCTCGTGTTTCATCCCGCCACCGAAACGCACTGCGACGAATTCGGTGCGAGCGGCGGGCGCTGCTTCAACATCGAGATCGACGCCGAGCTCGATGCGGCGTGCGAGCCGGGCCCGGTGACGGGGCGCGCGGTGCGATACGCGGCAGAGCTCTGTCGGGAGATGCGGTCGTGGGACGCGGCGAGCGCGCTCGTGGCGGAGGGGCTCGCGTCGGCGCTGATGGCGCGCGTGGCATTCAAAGGACGGTGCCCCGTGGGTGCCGCGCGCGATACGCGCGTGGACCTCTCGCGCGCGGCGGAGCTCCTGCGCGCCGACCCGTGCAACCCGCCCACGCTCGAGGAGCTCGCGGCCGGCGCGGGACTCGGCGCGCTCGCGTTCGCGCGGGCGTTTCGGCGACGTTACGGGCGGGGCGTGGGTGCGTTCGTGCGCGCGGAGCGCGTGGAGCGGGCGAAGCGCGCGCTGGCGGAATCGCGGCGGCCGGTGAGCATGATCGCCGCCGAGCTCGGGTTCGCGGACCAGGCGCACCTCACGCGCGTGTTCCGCGACGCGACGGGGTGGACGCCGGCGGCGTTCCGGCGGGCGGGCGTGGCGTAGCCTGCGGGCGCGTGCCCGGGACAACGCGCAAAACCATCGGCTTCCGAATCACGGCGCGACTCTGTTTCTTTCACGCCGTGATGAAGTCCCGCAGCCCCGCCCTCGCGCTGATCGTGCTCGCCGCCGCCTGTGCCACGCCCCACGTGAACGAAGATCCGCTTCGCACCGACTGGGCGAACCTGGCACGCTATCGCGACGCGAACGCAGCGCTTCCGCCCCCAGCGAAGGACGAGAACCGGGTCGTCTTCATGGGGAACTCGATCACCGAGAATTGGCAGCGCGACTTCGCGACGATGTTTCCGGGCAAGCCCTACATCGGCCGCGGCATCAGCGGCCAGACGACGCCGCAAATGCTGGTGCGCTTTCGCCCCGACGTCATCGCGCTCCAGCCGAGGGTCGTCGTCATCATGGGAGGGACGAACGACATCGCGGGCAACACGGGCCCATCGACGCTGGAGATGATCGAGAGCAACCTCGCCTCGATGGTGGAGCTCGCGCGCGCGAACGGGATCACGGTAGTGCTGTCGTCGGTGCTGCCGGTGTACGACTATCCGTGGAAGCCGGGACTCGAGCCGGCGCAAAAG
>Ga0207707_10000687_pt1 | contig 33610 bp, 22 predicted proteins | sample KBSC83BmetaG_FD_184336 | JGI IMG/M metagenome (GOLD analysis project Ga0207707, IMG submission 184336) | Corn rhizosphere microbial communities from Kellogg Biological Station, Michigan, USA - KBS C8-3B metaG (SPAdes) (version 2) | ecosystem: Host-associated > Plants > Roots > Rhizosphere ... | reverse complement strand
ACGTTTTGTAAAAGTTGGTGCGTGGCAAAACAAAGTCATTGACAGCCGCAGGAATGATACACATGTTTGCCGCTCTTTTCGCGGCTCAGCAGATGTCGGCATACTACTGCTGAGCTTCGTAGATTGTTGAAAACCGCTTGCCCCTCCCCCTCTTTCCCCAGGATTTGCCCATGCACCCTCAGATTCGTGTCGTAGCGTTGTTCTCCGCGATTGCTCTCGCGGCCTGTTCAACCGACGCAGTGGCGCCAGAGAGAGCTACCGCTGTTTCTAGATTCTCGAAGTCCGCGATCACGGATCAGTCGGGCAACTACGTCGTGGTGATGAAGGGAAATGGAATCGCAAGCGGCTTCGCTGAGACCGTTGCCAAGCTCGGTGGAACTGTCACCTACGCGAACGCCAATGCCGGTTTTGCCACTGTATCGGGCTTGAGCGCAGCCAGTGCCACGCAGGTCGGTGCGATTAGCGGCGTCGGTGAGATCCAACCGGACGCACTCGTGTCGCTTGCGCCGGCAGCACGAACCGAAGCGGATGCGTCGGACATCGCAAATCCGTCGATCAACAGTATAGCAAACCCTGCCGCCGCGGCGCGCAACTCATGGCAGTGGGATATGCGCGCGATCGGCGCTCCCGCTGCGTGGGCAGCAGGAAAGCTCGGGAGTCCGACAGTCACGGTCGCGATTCTGGATACAGGAATCGATTACGACAATCCTGACCTCAACGGCAAGGTGGACCTTTCGAGGTCAACGTCGTTCATGAGCACTTACATACTCGGAGCCGGCGAGACGATCGTCAGGCCATCCGACAACCAGGTTTCATCGACGTACTTCCCGACCCGTAACGCGATTTCGGATTACAACGGGCACGGGACAAACGTCGCCGCAACCGTAAGCAGCAACGCCGCTGTCTTCGCCGGTGTCGGCACCAAGACCACGCTTATGGGCGTCAAGGTTCTTGGTTCAAACGGTTCGGGTTCATTCGGCCAGATCCTTAGCGGAGTTTTGTGGGCCGCTGATCACGGGGCAGATGTTGCAAACATGAGCCTCGGCGGCGGCTTTTCGAAAGCCGGCAATGGCCAGCTGGTTGGTGCGATCAATAAGGTTTTCAACTATGCCAAGCAGCAGGGCATGCTCATCGTCGTGTCGGCTGGAAACGACGGTGCGGACCTTCAGTACAATGGCAATACCTATTCATCGTTCTGTGATGCGAGCCATGTTGTGTGCGTCGCGTCCGTTGGAGCAACAAAGTGGAATGGCAATCCGGACGTCCCGGCGTTCTACACCAATTATGGCCGCAATTCGATCAGCGTCGCCGCTCCCGGTGGCAATGCCGATCTTAATCCAGACGGTTCGATCAAAGTCAGCGCGGGTTGGCCGTGGGCGCCCGCCGGTGATATCGCCTCGTGGGTATGGTCGTACTGCTCGAAGACCAGACTCGCTGGCTTTAACGCCGCAAACGTTCCTGTCTTGACTGCATGTGCCGCTGGCAACCGTCTCACCGGCTATATCGGCACGAGCCAGGCCTCACCGCACGTGGCTGGTCTCGCCGGTCTGCTCGTCGCCCAGTACGGATCCAAGCAGCCCCAGCGGATCAAGCAAGTCATGGAGCAGTCGGGTGATCCGATCGATCCAGCTTTTGGTCGCGCCCGCATCAGCGTAAAGAACGCGCTCGGGCTCTAGGAAGCCTCACGTATCGAGAAAGAAAGCCGGATCTCCTCTGGGGAATCCGGCTTTTTTTCTTGGGGCTGATTGCGAGCGCGATGCATCTCTTGCCGTTACCGCCTTCTTGACATTCTCCGACCCAATTCACACGTTCGACCAACCCGCCAGTCGAAGCCGCGTACTACCCGTCGTCCGGAACGTTGACTGAAACCGCATCCCTATTTTGTGAGGCCCCCATGCGTCGCCGTATCTCCGCGTTATCGCTCGTCGTTGTAACCCTCCTCGCAGCTTGCTCTCCCGATAGTTCTGTAGGGCCAACACAGGCAGAGTTGAGCCCAGGCACTCGAAACATCACGCAGGGACCCAGGCAGTTCGCTCCGCGGAGTCTCTATCTCCCGATGCGGGTGCCGTCAGGCCTCGCTGGAGCCCGATTCCTCAGCAACGATGCCGCGGCAGCAAAGACTGCGACGCCTCTCGACATCAAGTACCACAACGGCGGCCTCATCACTTCGCAGAAGCTGAGTGCGATCTACTTCGGAACAACCAACATTTACACCAAAGGTCCGCAGCCCGGCAAATCCGGACCCGGCTCTCAGGATCGCTCCCTCGTCGGGTACTTTCTCAACAACCTGGGCGGCTCATCCTATTGGAACATCAATAGCACGTACTACCAAAACGAGGGGACGAACAAATCGTTCGTGAACAACTCGATGGAGTACGTAGGATTCTGGGCTCCGAAGGACAACGCGCCGAGCGCGGGCGACGTGGTCACCGACAACGACATGGCGAATCTCATCGAGGCTGGTTTCGCAAGCGGAACACTCCGGTATGATCCAAGCACGCTCTTCATGGTGTTTACCGGACCCGGCGTGAATCTCGGTGGCGGATTTTCGGTGAACGACCTCGAGTACTGCGCGTACCACTCGGCGTACCTCCGCGACAATGGCCAGATCGTTCAGTATTCTGCCATGCCTTACGACGCGGATTTCACGCCAGCACATCCGTCAAACAATCCGGACGGCAATCACTACCTGTGCGTGCCGCAAGATGGGGCGCCCAATGGAGATGTCGGCGCGGACGGAACCGTGAGCGCGATGACCCACGAGACCGAAGAGACTACCACGGACCCGGTCAGTGTATGGAAGAGCCCGTTCTTTCTCGGCTGGTATGACGCCAACGGCGAAGAGAGTGCCGACAAGTGCGCGTACACCTACGGCTCTACGCTCGCCAATAACGGACTCGGCTTCTGGAACGTGATAATCGGCGGGAAGCAGTTCCTGGTTCAGCAGCAATGGACAAACGTCAAGCCGCAGGGGTGCCTGACCGGGCTCTAGATCTTCGGTAGCTCAGACACGGCTGACTCGTTCAGGCTACTCGATGGACAGTCAGCCCGTGTCGTCGCCGATGCAGTCCACATTCGCTCGCCGTCGAGATCTTGCGCAGCCTCAGCGCTGCTCGGTGCCTAGCTTAGCTTCTTTCCGAACCTGAGTCCGGTGGTCTCGTAGTCGCGCTTCTCGTAGAACGCGTGGGTCGCCTTGCGCTGGATGCCGGAGGTTACGGAAATCCTCCGCGCGCCTCTTTCCGCCGCCCATCGTTCGACGTGCCTCACAAGCGCCGATCCGATCCCCGCTTCACGCGCGTCCTCCAACACCACGAGAGTGGTGAGCCAGGCAACAGGCTCATTGTCGTGCAGAGAAGGAATGAGGTGCGCCGTCACCAACCCGACGACTTCGCCGAAGCCGTTCGTTGCAACGAATGCCGCCGCGCTCGGGAAGCTTGCAAGTGCAGCGAGACGCGCTGGAATCTCTGATTCAGTGGCGGGATATCCGAGCTGCTCCAGGAGCTCGCACAGCGTTCCTGCATCGGAAGGCGCCGCCGCTCGGATGGTTATCACGTCAGGCATCCGAAGCTCCGGCCATCGATTAACCGAGGAATGATTCCAGGGAGCGTCTGCGAGAATTGTGGCGCAGCTTGAGCAGCGCTTTTTCCTTGATCTGCCGCACTCGCTCGCGCGTGATCTGGAGAAGCGTCCCGATATCCTCGAGCGTCATCGGATCGGCCCCATCGAGGCCGAAGTACAAGCGGAGAATCTTGGACTCGCGCTCCTTCAGTGACGAGAGAGATTCCTCGATCGCCTCCGACAACGCCTTCTCGAACGTGATCTCGTCCGGAGTCGGGTTCATGTTGTCGGGGAGATAGTCGAGCAGGCGATTGTCTTCGCCAGGCGTCATCGGCGCGTCGAGCGACAGATGCACCTGCGAGATCATCATCGTCTTGGCGACTTCGTCCTCGGTGATGTCCATCCCGTCGGCGATCTCGAGATTGGTCGGCTGACGACCCAGCTCCTGGAGGAGGCTGCTCGCCCGCTTTCCGATCCGGTGCAGCGTCCCCGCGCGATTGAGCGGAACGCGCACGATTCGCGACTGCTCCGCCAGCGCCTGCAGGATGGACTGCCTGATCCACCACACCGCGTACGAGATGAACTTGATTCCCTTCGTCTCGTCGAACTTGTGCGCCGCGCGAATGAGGCCGAGGTTGCCCTCGTTGATCAGATCGGAGAGGGAAACGCCCTGGTTCTGGTATTTCTTGGCGACGGAGACGACGAACCTGAGGTTGGAGCGCACGAGCGTGTCGAGCGCGTCCTGGTCATCCATGCGGATGCGCTTCGCGAGCTCAACTTCCTTCTCGCGATTAATGAGTGGGAAGACGCTGATATCCCTTAGATATTGATCGAGGGACCCTTCGTCGACGGTCGATTTCCGATTCGTCGAAGACTTCATAGCGATTGCGTCATCCTCTCCAAGTACGAGAGATCTAGTGGACGATCTCTCCGAAGCGCTTCCACCGCAAATGAGTCAGCCAGTCGAGGCGGTCTCCGGTTTCTGGCGCGTAGCTATAATAGACCACTATAGGCTGGCCGCGCACAAGAGAGTCCGCGACGAACCCCCAATACCTCGAATCGGACGAGTTGTCGCGATTATCTCCGAGGACGAAGTAGTCATGAGGAGGGACGACCAATGGACCCCAATTGTTACGTGATGGATGGTAGGTGGAGATCGCCGCGTTGCCTGCCAAATAGGCCTTTTGCCACCGGAAGTCATCGTCGGTCTGATCGGCCTCTTCCGGCGACCTCTGCACGTAGTCCTCGTTGACCGGCTTCCCGTTCCGGATCAGAAGCGCGTCCCGCATTTCCACCGTATCGCCAGGGCTGCCAACGATCCGCTTTATGTAGTTGAGCGTCGGATCCACCGGATAGGTGAAGACGATGACATCGCCGTTTCGCGGGGGATGAAGCGCAGGCAGCTTCGCGCGGCTGCCCGGAATCCCCGCCCCGTACACCAGCTTGTTGATGAGGAGAAAATCGCCCTCGAACAGCGTATGCTCCATGCTGCCGCTCGCGATCTTGAAGGCTTCGACCCCAAATGCGCGGATCACGACGAACAGCGCCAGCGAAAGCACGATGACTTTCGCCCAATGCATGAAAAAATGGAGCTTGCCGCTCGTCCGCCGCTTGTTGGCCAGCTCGAGCGCGCGCGTGCGATTGTGTTCGTATTGATCCATGACCCGTCTATTACCGCTCTAGTTAATCCGGCGTTCCCAGATATGTGTCGATCTGCGCGCGCTGGAGGGTCCCCGAGAAATCGGCATACCCGACCTTGGTCTCTGAATAGAACTCATAGACCTCCCAACCTCCTTCGCGATGCCCATTCCCAGTCTGCTTCACGCCACCGAATGGGAGGTGCGCCTCCGCTCCGATGGTTGGTGCATTTACATACGTTATTCCGTTATCAAGCTCGTTCAAGGCCCTGAACGCGGTGTTCACGTCGCGGGTGTAGATGGACGATGAGAGCCCGTACTTCACGTCGTTGTTCACGGCGAACGCTTCGTCCGCGTCCTTCACCCTTACTACGGAAAGCACGGGCCCAAAGATTTCCTCCTGCTCCAGACGGCTTCCCGCCTTGACGTTCGTGAAGATTGTCGGCTGGAAGAAATTGCCCTTCGAGAGCTTGCCTGGCCGCTCGCCACCGGTGAGAAGCTTCGCGCCCTCGGACTCCCCGATGTCGACGTAGGTCTCGACCTTTCTGAGCGCATCCTCATTGATCAGCGGACCGACGTCGGTGCCCTTTTTCCTGCCGTCGCCAAGCTTGAGCGCCTTGGCGCGATCCTCGAGCATTCCCAGAAACCGGTCGTGTATCTTCTTCTGTAGGATAAGACGACTGGTGGCCGTACAACGTTGCCCCGTCGTGCCAAAGGCTCCCCAGAGCGCGCCCTCGAGCGCGAGATCCAGATCCGCGTCGTCCATCACGATCTGGGCGTTCTTGCCCCCCATCTCCAGCGACAGCCGCTTGTGAAGCCGGCCGCAGGTCTCACCTACGATGCGACCCGTTTCGGTGGACCCCGTAAACGAGATCAACGGCACCCCCGGATGATCCACGATCGCGGCGCCCACCTGCTCGCCCCTGCCGTGCACGAGCTGAATCACATCGGCCGGCAATCCGGCTTCGAGCAGAATCTCCACCAGCAGCGTGCCCGTGTGCGGCACGTCCTCTGCCGGCTTGAAGATCACCGCATTTCCGCAAACGAGGGCGGGAAACATCTTCCACGTCGGAATCGCCATCGGAAAATTGAAAGGGCAGATCAGCCCAGCGACGCCGATCGGACGACGGAAACTCATCGCCCACTTGTTCCGCAGCTCGCTCGGCACCGTTTTCCCGAAAAGCCTGCGCCCCTCGCTCGCGGCGTAGTACGCCGTGTCGATTCCCTCCTGCACGTCGCCGCGCGTCTCCGTCAGCGGCTTGCCCATCTCGCGCGTCATCGCGTCGGCGATCTCTTCCTTGCGCTTCGTCATGATGTCGCCGACGATGCGGAGGACGTCCCCGCGCGCCGGAGCGGGAGTCCGCTTCCACCGCTCGAAGCCGCGCTTGGCGCTCTCGACCGCGCGATCCACGTCGCGCCTGTCGGAGAGTGGAAACTTCCCGATCAGGTCGCCGCGATCAGCTGGGTTCCGGTTATCGAAGTACTCGTCCGATTCAGGAGCGACCCATTTTCCAGCAATGAAGTTGTTGAACTTTTTCATCTCTATCCGTTGTTAGGTATGCTCGCGCGACAGGGAGTATCGCTCGATTTTCTTGTAGAGGTTGGATCTCGGCATCTCTACCGCGCGCGCCGTCTCCGACACGTTCCAGTCGAACTCGCGCAGCTTGTTGAGGAGGAACGCGCGCTCGGCGGCGTCCTTGAACTCCTCGAAGGTGCGGCACTGCGTGAGCGTCGCGAGCCCGGCGTCATCGAGAACTCGCTGACCAGCGAGGCGGTCGATGTCGCGCGCCGAGATCTGGCTGTCGGGAGCCAGGATGAGAAGTCGCTCCACCGTATTGCGGAGCTCGCGCACGTTGCCCGGCCAGTCGAGGCCGGTCAGCCGCTCCAGCGCATCCTGCGTGAAGGTGCGCGGCGGAATTCCCTCGCGCGCTGACAGCGTCGACGCGAAGTACTGGGCCAGCATTGGTATGTCTTCGCGCCGCTCGCGTATCGGCGGAACGTGTATTGGGACGACGTTGAGACGATAGTACAGGTCTTCGCGGAATTTCCCGGCCGCGATTTCGTTCTCCAGCGTCTTGTTCGTTGCAGCAATCACCCGCACGTCCACCGAGATGGGCTTGGCGCCGCCGATCCGCGTGATCACGTTGTCCTGCAGCACGCGCAGCACCTTCGCCTGTGCCGCCAGACTCATGTCGCCGATCTCGTCGAGGAAGAGTGTCCCTTTGTTCGCCTGCTCGAACTTTCCGGCGCGATCCGAGATCGCCCCGGTGAAAGACCCTTTCATGTGCCCGAATAGCTCGCTCTCGATCAGCTCGCCGGGAATCGCGGCGCAATTCACCTCCACGAACGGCTTCTCCGCGCGTGGCGACATCCGATGCAGCGCGCGAGCTACCAATTCCTTTCCCGTTCCGTTTTCCCCCGTGATGAGAACGCGCGCGGGCGTCGCCGCCACCTTCTCGATCTTTTCCATCAGCAGGCGCATCACCGGCGTCTTGCCAACCATCTCGAACGGGGCGTCGATCGACTGCTTGAGTCGAGCGTTCTCTTCCTTGAGATCGAGATGCGACAGGGCGTTCCGTAACATCACGAGGATGCGGTCGGTATCGAGCGGCTTCTCCAGAATCTCGTAGGCGCCCAGCTGAGTCGCCTCGACGGCCGTGCGAATGGTCGCATGGCCGCTGATCATCACCACCGTTGCCGTGGGATCCAGCTCTCTGATCTTCTTGAGCGCTTCCATCCCGTCCATGCCGGCCATCTTTACGTCGAGAAAAACGAGATGGGGATGCCACTTCTGGTACTCGACTATGCCGTCGGTCGCGTTGGGTACGGTGTGAACCTCGTACCCCTCGTACTCGAGGAGCTGACCAAGCGCGGCGCGAATTCCCTGCTCATCGTCGATGACGAGAATCCTTCTGCTCACTGGACACTCTTGTAGAGCGTGATTTTTCCATTGGCGATGCGCACATCTGAAATGTAAGAGGGCATCACCATGGGCAGCCCGTTCGGCGCGAGGCCTTGTACCGTATTCGCCTTTTTGAGCTGCGCTATCAAGCGGGGAATGAGCCCCTGCGGCACATCCAGGCGCCCGATTTTGAGTTCCTGGACGAGGAACTGTCCCAATCCGGGCTTCAGCATTTGTATCGTGCCGCCGAGTAAAACGCTGTCGCGAGAACCAAGAAGGAATCCGAGGTTGCCGAGCTGTCCGGTGCCCCCGAAATCCTTCATCTCTACCTCGGACCGCACGTATAAACGGTCGCCTCGTATAGCGGCCTCCGCGTTCTTGGCCGAGGGCGGCAGCTGCTTCGCGACAACGAGGAAGATGTAGGACGCGGCTTCGGCGGGAGTGAGATTAGCGAAGACCGGCCCCGATCGCTGCGCCAGCCCTTCCACCGCTGCCTTCCCGCGGTCGGCGTCAGGAATGGTGAGCGGCTCCCAACCGGTATTGGTGAGGGTCGCGCCGGTGGTCGCGCTCACTTCGGTAGACGTTTTGGTGGAGGCGGGTCGCTCCACCTTCGCATACCAGTACCAGAGCGCGACGAGAGCGATGAGGAGGATTAGACAGCCTGCCCTGCGAAAACAGCCTTTCATTGGCGTGATGGTCGAGGAGTGGAAAGGAGGGAGAATACCCCTGCACTACTCGTGCACGCTAGTTGCCCCCGCCGTCTCCTCTTCTGGGACGTCCGCCGCCCTGCCCGTCGTCACGCCTTAGACCGGGGGTTTTGACGCTGTCCGGCACCTTTGCCCACTGCTCGGGCGTCAGGATCGCCCTGGCCCCATTGATCGCCTCGGTCGCCTGCTTCCGTCCCTCGGCCATCGAAGGCTGGATCTTCGCGAAAACCGTCATCGGATCAGGATTCTTGACCGTCGTATCGGCCAGCATGTTCGCGACTTTGTCGATCAGGGAATCGGCCTTCACCTTGAACGCGTCTCCCGAGCTCTGAAGCTTTGCGATCTGATCCGGCGTGAGATTGAGCTTGGCCGAATCATTTATCGCGATGATGTCCAGGAACGCGTTCGGCACGAGACGCGTCATGCGCGCCTTGAGGGCGTCGGCGGACAGGCGACCGCCGCGCCCGCCTCCAACCACGTTGTTGAATTGCTGGCGCGCTGGATCCGTTCCGAGCGCGAGCCGCCCCTGAATGGCAATCTGGAACGGGACTCGGAATGCGTTCCTGGTTCCATTGGCAACACCAAAGTGCTCGTTCACCTGATACTTGTACGTTTCAGTCACGGGGTCGAAGCCGCGAACGTATAGGAGCGTGCGATCGGGGAATGCTGGCTGTCCCCAGCCATGCAGATGATCGCTGCCGTGTAGCAGCTGATCGACTCCGGTGAGGGTGTTCATCGCGATGACGGAGATCGTGAGCCTACGATCCAGCCCGAAGGAAGACGGCCGAATGTTCGCCTGCAGATCGAGGGAAGGCGACCACGGGCTAGAGCAGATGCTGCGCGATGAGACCTTGTCCATCTGACTGAGCAGACACTCGCGCGCCCGGGGAGAGGTGTTCGCCAGCAGGCGCGTCATTCCGTTTGCGACCGCTGTGTCGCCTCGAGCAGCTGCATCGGCCGGACTGAAAACGAATGCCCGGTCATTAAACCGTCCATCACCGTTGATGTCACCACCCACCATTGGGGCGTAAAGGCCGCCGGAAACCAGCCGGCCGATCATCGTCAGCTCGAGCACCGGTTTGATCGGATACGTGATCGTCGCGAGAAACGAATGCCGGCGCGCATTGTCGCTCCTGCCCCACTCCGTGTCGTTTGGATTGCCCGAGGTAGAGCCCGGTGTTCCGCCAAAACCCTGCACCGTTCCCTGCGAGAAACCCTGCGACTGGTCAAACGAGCCGGTCAGAGTATACGACGCGTTGAAGAGCATTCCCTTCGTTGTGATCCCGTTGAGCCCGAGCGTCAGCTGCCTGGTTTCCGATTGCAGATGTGATTCGATCTGACTGACGACACCAAACTGAGGATAGAGACGCGATCCAAGTACGGAGACTGCACCCGATGTCGGAATGATGGCTCCGACAGGAGCATAGACTGGCCGATTGTTCTCGTTTGCAAGGGTGAACTTGGGAAGCGTGTCGAGATTCAGATCGATCTGTCCGGTCTGCGCAACTCCGCGCGCGTACCCGGCATCGATAGACAACGTGTAGCGATCCCAGAACCGCCGCGTCATGCCGAGCGATCCGCGCCAGGCACGCGGCGCCTGAAAGTCCGGATCGAACACGGTCACGTTGCGACGCTCGTTCGCAAAGATCGGAGTTCCGCCATTGCACGTTGTGGGAATCGTCGACGGATCGGCGAGGTACGACGCCCAGTCGGGCGTGGGCGCGGCGGAGCCGACGCACGTGAGCAGCGACTGGCCGGTGTTGAGGCCTGTCGCATTCAGTGCAGTCGCGAACAGCTGGGTTGGCGCAGTTCCCCGAAATTCCCCGAAGCCGCCGCGCAACGTCAGAGGCGGCGGTCCAAATTGGGATTCGCCCACAAATACGCTGAAGCCCGCGCGGGGGCTAAGATGGATTTCTGATGGAAGGTCGTCAGTGCGTCGCCCGAATACTGACTCGACCTCGGGATTGTAATCGGGCTTGTTGGGATACCGTGAGCCTTCTGCCCGCAGTCCGTACGTCACCTGGAACTTCGGCGTTACGCGCCACGAATCGCCGAGGTAGCCGGCAAGATTGTTGGTCGCCGACTGCTGGTCACGAGCGGAGAGCGTGCGCGTAAACTGCGTCGGAACGCCGGCGTCGAAGTCGGCCAGCGAATTGAACGTGAAAGTCCCGAAGCTGTTCGGAATGAATCCGATGGCGCTGCGCTGTTCGTTGAGCAAGCCGCCGAGCTTGAACCTGTGGCCGCCCGCGGTGGTGAGACGGGAAATCTCGTCGCTGATCTCGAGGAGGCTGGATCTAGTCTCCTGCGGAAGCGAAGGATTGCCGCCGAACTGAAGCGTCGAGATCGCGCTCGCGCCGTCGTCGAGGACCGAAGCTACGACCACGCGGCCGTCGGGGACCGCGATGTACCCTTGAGTGTCGCGGTTGTCGACCGACTTGTAGCCCCTGAGCTCATTGATGTACATGCCGAAGTGCGACGTGAGCGTCAGCATCCCACCGCCGCCAGAGCCGTTGAGGTTTCCCCCCGAGTGTGGAAGCGCGAGCGCGTTCAGGCGCGAGCCGAGCTGGGTGTTGCCGCGCCAGTCTCCGCGGAGGGTCAGCGAGTGATCTTCGGCGAGGTTGTAGTCGACACGAACGAGCGCTGACGTGTTGTTATTCAAGCGTTCGTCGGGGGCAAGCGGCGAAGTGAGCGGCAGCCCGTACCGCTGGACGATGTCGAGGAATCGACTGACCGAATCGGGATTGGTCCCGAGACGCTGAAGCGTCAGCGGATCGGCCGCAAGCAGCGATAGCAACGGATCCGTGCGGTGGGTGAATGTCAGAGCGCCAAACGTGAACAGCTTGTCCTTGATGATCGGACCGCCTGCTCCGAAGTTGAGCTGGTTCTGCGTGTACTTCTGCCCGAACGCGGGGTTTGTGTCGTCCACGAACTCGAGACTCGGGTCGCGAAGCGAGTAGCTGAACGCGCCCTGTACGTTGTTCGTTCCGCCCTTCGTCGTTGACGCCACCTGACCGCCGGTAAACTGTCCGCGGGCAATATCGTAAGTGCTCGTCACGACGCGGGTGTTACGGACTGCTTCGGAGGGAACGCTGCCCGCGCCAAAGCTCAATCCGTCGAGCGTGATACTGTTCTGATTCGCGGGCTGGCCGGCGATATTGAAAGAGGCTTTGGTCGTATCCGTTCCCGGGACCTGGATCACACCGGGAGCCAAGGCAGCTAGTGCTGTGAGATCGCCGGCGTCGATGGGCAGGCGATTCACCAGATTCGGGTTGAGACTTCGCTCAGTGCTTCCAGGCTCCGGCCTGTCGGAGGCATCGCGTCGTGGCGCCGCTCTGACGCGTACGGTTGCTAGCTCCGTCGCGATGCGGCCCATGTCGATGTCCGTGACAAGTCGATCTTCGTCGCCCTGTCGCGAGACCGTACGCGTCACCGGGGAAAGGCCCACTGCGCGGACCGTCAGAGTATAGTTGCCGCCTCCGTCGGGAAAGACGATGGTGTACCGGCCGTCGGCGCCGGTGGTTTTCGTCCGCGTGATTCCGGTCTCGAGCGAGGTTGCCTCGACGCGTGCATTGGGAATCGCCTGGCTATCGAGGCCAGCTACGCGTCCCATGAGGATGTCGGTCGTCGAACCTACTTGAGCGATCACGGGAACGGCAATGCTGCAAAGGAGCACGACTGCGAATGTGACGATTTTCAACTTCATTCCAAGCTTCTCCGTTGGAGCGAACACGGGCGAGTAGTCGCCTAGATTGTTACGCTTCCGGACGGCCGAATGCTGGGTTCGGCCGGCTTGGTCATTGGCCGGTACCGCAGTGCCTCCCCGATATGTCCAGGCGCGATTTCCTTCGCTTCTTCGAGATCGGCAATCGTGCGCGCGACCTTCAGCACGCGGTGATACCCCCGCGCCGAGAGCGATAATCGTTCGGCGGCCGTCTGGAGGAGTCCGCGCGCGGCGACGTGAACCGGCGTGTGAGCATCGAGCCAGCGCCCGCTAGCGTACGCATTGCACGATATGCCTTTTTTTTTCGAGAAGCGCTTTCGTTGAGCCGCGCGAGCGCGCTCCACCCTCGCGCGCACGCTCGCCGAAGGATCTCCTGTGCTGGCGCCGCTTAGCTCCCGCAGCGCGACCGCGCCAACTATGACGTGCATGTCTATGCGATCCGCGAGTGGGCCGGATATTCGCGCGGCGTACCGATCTACATCTGCCGGAGCGCAGTTGCATGAGCCGGACGGATCGCCGGCCCTCCCGCAGGGACACGGGTTCGATGCACCGACCAGTGTGAAACGGGCGGGGTAGCTCACCGCATGTGCCGCGCGCGCGATTACAACTCTGGCGTCTTCCATGGGCTGCCTGAGCCCGTCGAGCACATGCCGTGGAAACTCAAGCATCTCATCGAGAAAGAGTACGCCGTTGTGCGCCAGGCTGACTTCACCGGGCCGCGGCACCGGACCTCCTCCAATCAATCCGGCGGTCGAGATCGTGTGATGCGGTGCCCGGAATGGGCGAACACCCTTGCTGACGCTAGTGCTATCGAGCACACCGGCGACCGAATGGATCGCGATGACCTCGAGCGCCTCTTCCTCGCTGAGGGCGGGAAGGATGGTCGGCATCCGACGAGCGAGCATCGTCTTTCCGGCGCCAGGTGGTCCCACCAGCAGCACGTTGTGTCCACCGGCAGCTGCTACTTCCAGCGCGCGCTTGGCGCCCTGTTGTCCGACGACATCAGCGAAATCGGTTGTGTCGATCTCACTTTCCGCGATCGTGGAAGCACCACGGGATTCGGTGAGCTGACCTTCGCGGAGCTCCTGAACGAGATCGCGAAGGCATGCTGGTGCGGAGAGCACGAGCGCGCTGACGCGCGATGCCTCGGCGACGTTGACCGGCGGCAGGATGAGCGCGGACATCCGACTGCGCAGCGCGTGCCGCGCGACGGACAGTGTTCCCCGCACGGTGCGCAGCGCTCCGTCGAGCCCCAGCTCGCCGACGAACAAGCGCCGTTGCAGTGCTCCAGCGCCGAGCTGGCCCGTCGCGACGAGGATTCCGAGCGCGATGGGAAGATCGAAGGCCGTTCCCTCCTTGCGAATGTCAGCCGGGGCAAGGTTCACGGTGATTCGGCGCGGCGGAACATCGAAACCGGAATTGAGCAGTGCCGCGCCAACACGCTCCCGACTCTCCTTCACAGCGCCAGCCGCCAAGCCGACGATGGTCCACTGCGGAAGGCCAGGTGCCGCATCGACCTCGACGATTACGTCATACGCGTCGATTCCGACCAGCGCAGCTGAGCGAACGGCGGCGAGCATTTCATCACCATAATACTCGGCCGCCGTCGCGGGAAATCCTTATGAGCCACGCAGCATCACGGCTGCGCAGTTGCTACCAGATCTGCGGAACGACCGAAAGCGGCCGAACCATCGGATCCCCCGGCTTGCAGTTGAACGCTTTCGCGAACGACGGCATGTTGGAAACGGGTCCGTTGGTGCGCCATTCCGCTGGGGCGTGTGGGTCTACGGTGACGCGCGTCTTGAGCTGCTCTGGCCTCGTGTGCTCACGCCAGGATTGGGCATATGCGATAAAGAATCGCTGTTCCGGCGTGTAGCCATCCACTGTCGTGCGCTGACCGTTACGGGCCAATGCGCGTTGAAGCGCGTCGTACGCGGTAAGAAGCCCGCCGTAGTCGGCGATATTCTCACCCAGCGTGAGCTCTCCATTCACGTGCGTCGTATCGACCTGGATGTACCCGGAAAATTGATCGACCACGCGCTTCGCTTGCTCGTTGAAGCGAACGGAATCGGTTGCGGCCCACCAATCCCGGAGATTCCCTTCGGCGTCGTAGTGCCGCCCTTCGTCGTCAAATCCGTGCGTCAGCTCATGACCTGCCCAGCTTCCTCCAAGCGATCCGTAGTTAGCGGCCATATCCCCGGATGCGTCGAATGTCTGCGGGAGAAGAGCACCCGCTGGAAAAACCATTTCGTTCACCGACGGATCGTAGTACGCATTCACTGTCGGGACCGTGATCCCCCACTCCGTCTTGTCCACGGGCTTTCCCGGACGGTTGATCGTCCGCCGCCACTCGAACGCGTCGGCGCGGAAAACGTTCGGCGCAAAAGAACCGTCTTCCACATCGAGCGTGCTGTAGTCGCGCCATTTGTCGGGGTAACCGACTTTCTCATTCATTCTGGCCAGCTTCCCTAGCGCGTAGCGGCGCGTCGAATCCGACATCCACGTGAGGTTGGTCAGGCGATTCTGGAACGACGCGCGTATGTCATCGATCACCTGCTTCGCGTCCGCTTTCGCTTTCGGCGAGAACGTCCGTTCCACGTAAGCCTGCCCGAGCGCCTCACCCAACTGTCCGTCGGTAACCCTCAGACATCTCTTCCACCTCGGTAACATCTCCTTCGCCCCGCTGTACAGCGCGCGGTATGCGAAGTTCTCATTTGCGAAGTCCGAGCTGAGCCAGGGCGAAGCCGCGCTCAACAGATGATACCTTAGATAGGCGCGCCAATCGTCGAGAGGCGTCGAATTGACGAGCTCACCGGCGCGCCGGAGAAAATTCGGCTGACCGACATTCACGTACGCGACGGGGGTCGTCATTCCGGCCGACCGAAAGTACTGGGGCCAGCTGATGGGTCCTGACAGCTGCTGCAGATCCGCGATGGTGGTCTTGTGATACGTCGCGTTCGGATCGCGCTGTTCGACACGCGTCATCGATGCCTTGGCTAGCTCGGTCTCGAGCGCCATCACGCGCTGGGCCTCGGCGGATGCAACAGATGCCGGTTCGCCCGCCAGGGTCAGCGTCCTCGCGACGTGCGCGACGTACTTCTGGCGGAGAGAGTCGGACGCGGCATCTGTCTTCGTGTAGTAGTCGCGGTCCGGCATTCCGAGCCCGCCCTGAGTGATCCACACCACGTAGTGCTCGGCGTCCTTTGGATCCGCGTTCGGAAAGAAATTGAAGAGCGCGCCCACGCCGTTCTTTTGCAGAGTCGCGATTTCGCGAATGAGCTCCGGCCGAGTGGTCACCGCGTTGATCGCGGCGAGATCCGCCCTTAGAGGAGAGACGCCTTCGCGCTCGGCGCGGGCGGAATCCATGCAACTCGCGTAGTAGCGGCCAAGCTTGGCAACGGTGCTGTTCGCGGGTTTGGTCTTGCGCGCGGCCATCGCGTCCTCGAGGACGGACCGCACCACGAGCTCATTCGCGTCGGTCATCTCCTTGCTCACGCCCGACGTCGAGAACGCGGCGGGAATCGTGTCGTGCTTGATCCACGCTCCATTGGCGAACGCAAAGAAGTCCTGACACGCATTCACGCTCGTGTCGATATACGCGGGATCAAAAACCTTGAGCCGCGCAGGAATCGGAACGGCGGTTGATGAGATGGTGGCTTGCGATAGACTGGCGGAGCCGGAAGCTGCCATCGCCAACAGCGAAATGAGAAGCGAACGATTGATGGACATTGGAGGTCTGGAAATGTGGGTGCGGCCTGGACATCCAAAATGCTAATGGGGATTAGACACCACAACTGCGCGTTGGGTGTGGTTCGGTACCAGGATGCGGACAGGGCGGGGCCCCTTTCGGACACCCCGCCCCTCGAAGAGAGAACGCTATCGATTCAGCGCGGAGTTCTAACGGCCACCTTTTCGGCCCGGGTTGCCCGGCGTTCCACCGCGCTCGTCATTCGAGCGGCTCGGATCACCCTGATTCGAATTACCGGGGTCGCATCCCTCGGGTCCGTTGCCAACACCCTGATTGCACTTCGCCTTGGCCGTACCGCCACCGGGTAAGCTTCCGCCTGTGCAGCCGGTAAATGTCCCGCCCGTAACCGTCACGGCGGCCCGTGCGAGAGCGCGACCATGGAAGCTTCCAACGCCTCCACTGGTTACCGTAATGCCAGCACCAGCGAGAATCGTCCCGATGAAATTCGAAGTGGTCATCGTCGCGGCCTCGGCGACCCACCATGTCACGTTGCACGGATTACCACCGGCAGTCATGACGACGTTAAAGTCGGTTCCAGTGAGGGCACCCGTACCGCTTGTGCCGACCTTGAAGAGCCACGAGTCGCCCGGTCCTCCGTTGAGCGTCAGTGTGCCTGTCAACGTGGCCGCGGCTGCAAAACAGTAAACGCCGGGTGTGAGAGTGACTCCGGCAAGCGTTCCCGTGAGAAAAGCATCGCACGACTGATTGGAGAGCGCGTCGTACGCACTGTTGAAGTCAGCCACTACCTGGGCCGAAACCGGAGCGATGATCGCGCCATTGATAGTGCAGTTCGTGCTGTTCACAACCGATGCCGGACCCCCAGACGAGCCGACGTCTCCGATGATAGTCGTCGGTGGCGGCGTGTTCGTGCACGTTACCGCTCCGCCGCCTCCCGGAGCTGCGCTCAGGATCGCAAAGTTCGAAGCTGATCCCAGCGAGGCTGCCGACGACTGACTGTTGCTGGAACGTTGTGCAAGCGTGGGCGCATTGATGTTGGAGGCAGAGTTGTCACTGCACGCCGTAGCGAGCAGTGCCAGAGACACGAGGATTCCGGCGCCAACTCGGGGCCGCGTAAGCGTCAGTGTCTGATGCGAAAGAAATTGTCTTACGTCCAAGATGACCTCCTCAATCGTGACGATACCCTGCTGCCTGTTTCGTTTCATAATCACCCAATAGTGCGGCGAAGGGCATCACACGTTGGACGTAGGCGATTCGAGGTAGTTTCGACTCACGCGTGAGTGGGAGGAGATGCAGAAAGGCGGAGCGCCCTTTCGGGACACTCCGCCTTCTAGTCTCGGTGCCGGACCCCTTTCAGGGCCCGGCCAGAGAAGGTGCTTTGTTACTCCTGCGGTGGTACGACGATCCTGTCGCTGCCGATCGTCACGATACGGAAGTCATCGCGACGGTTCTGCTGCCAGCAGGCTTCGTTGTGCTCGGTGCAAATCGGGCGCTCCTCGCCATAGCTCACGAGGTCGAAGCGGTCTGCCGCAATGCCGTGGTCAACGAGGTACCGCTTGGCGGAAGCCGCACGGCGCTGGCCGAGGGCCAGGTTGTACTCGTCAGAGCCACGCTCGTCAGCGTTACCCTCGATACGAATCCGCATGCCCGGGTTAGCCTGCAGCCACGGAACCTTGCGATCGAGTGTTGCTGCTGCGTCTGATCTGATCGTCGACTTGTCGAAGTCGAAGTAGATCGGGCCAGTGATAGCGGTCGTGTCGACTGCTGCAACTGGTGGGACGCAAGCGGGATCCGTCGCCAGAATGCTCGAGTTGTACTGGCATGTCGGCGGCGGCGGTGGTGGTGGCGGTGGCGGCGGCGGCGCAACGCAGTTCGGGCTCGAAGCTGGAATGCTTTCGAGACCTGCGTACGTGCACATAACCTCCGGACGCGCTCCACCGAGCAGGAAGCTGAGACCGGCGCGGGCGTGAATGTTCAGGTTCGCGCTCGGGTTGTGATTCGGCATGTAGTCGACCACACCATCGAGACGAAGCGCCGTGCGGTTCGCGACCGCGAGGCGGAGACCAGCCAGACCGCTGACACCGAAGTTATAGGTGTAGCTATCGTCCGGCGGGTTCGTGCCACCTTTGAACTTGTAGCTGGTGCGAGTGCCACCGGCGCCAAGAATGAACTGACTCTGCCGACCCAGCAAACGGATCGGGAAATTGTAATTCAAGCGCGCCGCGAAGGCGTGCGCGTTGACAGTCTTTGCTTGCGCAGTGGAGCAGCAGGGAGCTGCGTCGTTGTCCTGCGGCGAATAGTAGCCATCGCCTTCGAGTTCCCACCGGGGATCGGAGAGAAACACGCCAAGACGGCCGCCATAGCCAAGTCCGTCCTTTGGAATGTTGCCGGCGATGCCAGCGTTGTCATCGAACCAGCTCCACTGGGCAAACCCACCGAGCTCTACCGTACCAGGAAGCGGGGCATCCAGATTGTCCCACCAAACGTACGGAGCCCACATTACGGGGTTACCCGTCGCGCCACCGCCGAAAAGGTCGCGGAGATCCGGCGAGAGCTGGAGACCGGCCTGGGCGCCGAAATCGAACTTGCCGCCATCAGACGGCAGATAGTTCACGAGTCCATCGACGCGCAGTGAAACGCCGCCGAAGCCGAGATTGAATCCGGCAAGGCCGTTCGCGCCGAACTGATAAGTTCCCGCTCCCGCATCGGTCGATCCGCGGAAGTTCTCGAGAACGCCACCAGCCCCGATATGAATCGATGGCATGTTGCCCAGCGGGAAGCTGTACATGAGGCGCGCCGTGAATGCGCTCGCCTTCACATCGCCGGCAACGGCGTTGCTCGGGGATCCCAGGAAGCGCGTGCCGGCCTCAGCCGACGCGGGCGTGTAGACACCGTCAGCTTCGACATTCCAATTCGGGGCGATGAACGCGCCAACGCGACCACCGTAGCCGATCGAATTGCCGAAACCCGAGTCCAGATTCCATTTACTATCAAAGTGCGTCCACTGCCCGAAGCCCCCTACCAGCAACGTACCGGGCGACTGTGCCGCCGCCGTTCCGCCGAGGAGTAAGGCCGTCATGGCGCAGACGGTCCAACTTCTTCTCAACATGATTGTTTCCTCTCAAAAGGTGGAGATGCAATGCAGCGGTACCGCGGTCGCGCGTTGCGTCGTGAGGCAGGATGCATGCCCGGTGAACGCAAAAACACTCTCCAGACGAACCCCCTCACAACGGGACAAACCTAGCCAATCTTTTTCGATAAGCTAGTGATGCACGCCCAAAAAAAGTGCGCAAAAACATTCGTCACGATCCGTCAATTACTCACCGTCAGCAACCCTGCTCGTCGCGGCCGAATCGGATTGCAAGTGCCACGCCAGCCAACGGTATCAACAAGAAAAAGAACGACTATTAAATGAATTGGCCGAAATAGGCCCCGAAAATCGCGGGTTCCCGCGATAAAATGGCGCAATTGGCGTGCAAGAAGATCGTATTTGACGCCCCGCCTGTACGCTCCTAGTGAACTACTCGACGCCACCAGGAGCCACGTTGCCGCGCCAGGACTTTGTCGCTCGCCGTTTTCCATGCGCGCTGCATAGCCTCTCCATCCGCGAATCGGTCGTCCGCGTTTGGTGCGAATGCAGTGCGAAACCAGTTGGAAATCACGCTGGGAAACGGCTCGAGGTCGGCGCGCTCGCCAAGCTGACGCGCGAGTATCTGCTTGGCATCGTCTTCGCCGAACGGCGCATCGCCCGTCATGACGAAGTACACGATCGCCGCAAGTGCAAACAAATCGGCAGCCGGACCCTGCGGCTCACCCAGCAGTTGCTCGGGCGCCGCGAATGCTGGGGTACCGGTGGTGCCCGGCGCGTCTTCACCGGTGACGTTTGCGATTCCGAAATCAGTGATTCGCCACCGGTAATACCGGTCGATCAAGACGTTCTCGGGCTTCAGGTCTCGATGCAGGATTCCGTTCGCATGCGCGACTATCAATCCGTCCAGAACAGCCTCGACCTGAGCGGCAATTTCGGCGAGCTGCCGTGGACCCGATCGCTGGACGAGACTGGCGACGCTGCCTTCTTCGGCGAGCTCCATCGTGTACCATGAAAGATCACCGCTCGAATCCCAGTCGTAGATCGGGACGATCGCCGGATGCGCCAGCTGCGCCGCAAGCTTGGCTTCGCGCCAGAATGCGCGCACCGCTTTGTCATCGCGCGCGATTGCAGGGTGAAGCGCCTTAAGAGCGACCTCTCGCTCGAGCGACAGGTCGCGGGCGCGCCATACCGTGCCGAATGCGCCGCTCCCGAGCTTCGACAATATCTCGTAGTCGTCGCCCACTGCCCAGCGCATTCGTGCTTCGGCAGATTCGTTCGCGATCTTGTCGGGCTCGCCGCGCACCATGACCACGGTTCGGGCGGGGTCGCCGCGCTCTACACCACGCAACAGCACGGCGAGCGACGGAAATCGATCTTCCACGTTGAACGAGAGCGCGCGGTCCAGCGCGGATGCCAATGCCTCTGGGGTTTCTGGCCTCACCAGTTTGACAGGAGGTATCCCGCGCGTGGGCGGTGTCTCACCAGTCAACGCCGTAAAGCACATGGCGGCCAATTGCCACTGGTCACTCGCCGGCGTCGGCACCCAATCCGTCGACTCCCACTCGGGTGGCATCGGCAGCAGCTCGGCGCGCATGGGTCGGGTCGCTTCCATGGAGCGGATCTCCAGCGGCCCGTTTCCCGGTCTCACGCCGGGCGGAATCGCTTCACGCGGAACCGCCCACTGCCATTCAAGCATCCAAAGGCGGCCCGTCGGTGTCGTCCACAGCGCGTCACCGTTCAACCCGCCGTGCGCGATGCCGGTCTCGTGAAGATACGACAGTGTCGAGCAGGCGCCGCGAAGCAGCTGATAGACGTACGGGATGTCGGCGAGTCCCAGACGCGACAGGCGCGCGCGGACAGTCTCGCCGGTGATCCACCGGCGAAGATATCCTGGTCCTCGCCGGCCCTCTCGATACGACGTCCAATAGTGATAGGTGGTTGGAATCGAGGGATGGCTCCGCTGTGCAAGCTGCCTCGCCTCTTCGAAGAGCCACGTATTGTGAGCAGGGTCCGGCGCGGTGACGAGCGATAGCGATCGGCCAAGCGCGTCAACGACTTCCTGATAGTGTCGGTAGTCGCCGACCATCCCGCCGGGCCCCCACGACCAATCGGGAGGAAGCACCCAATCGACGATGTGGGGAGGCAAAATCTTCGTCGCGCGCGGGGTCACCACTCCGCGATTCGTCGGTGTCATGCCTCGGCTCTCATCAGTACGATCAGCACCCTTGTTCCGACTCCTTCTTCGCTTGTGATTGCGATTTCGCCATTCCATGCCTCGATCAGGCGCCGACTCACCGCCAGCCCGAGCCCGCTGCCCGTCGTTCGCGTGGAGAAATGTGGCTCGAAAATCCGCGGCAACACAGCCGCGGGAATCCCCGACCCATCGTCGACGGTCTCGATCGTCACTTTGCGCTCCTCTTCGCGGATCACGACTTCGACGCGCTCCGCGCCGGAAAGACGCGCGTTCTCGAAAACGTTGAGAAGCACGTCCCTCATCTCATCGTTTCGGGCCATCGCCCACATCGGCCGATCGGCGCCGCGAAGCTGCCACTTGACCACCGAGTCGCCCATTTGCTCCAGGCCAACGACGTCCTTGACGACGGCGGAAAGGTCTATCGCCACCGCCGGGGGCAGATCGGCCGGCGCGCTTCCGTAGCGACTGAACGAGCGCGCGATCTCGTCCAATCGGTCGATCTCGGCGAGAATCCGTCTCACGTTGTCGTTCAGCACCTGATCATAGTCAACCCGCGGATCGCTTCGAGCACGGCGGAGGTGCTGCACCCCGAGCCTGATCGGCGTCAATGGGTTCTTGATCTCGTGCGCTATCTGCCGCGCCATCTCACCCCACGCCAGCACGCGCTCAGCGCGAGCGACCTCAATTCTGCTCAGCTCGAGGTCCCTCGCGAGACGTTTCGCCGCGATGCCGCTGAGCCAGAGTGCGGCCAGCGCGCCAACAGCAGTCGAGAAGAGAACCAACATGCCGAGGTCGCGACGACGCCGGTCGAGCACCAGATCGTCGCTCCGCGCGGGAGCGGAGAGTACGTAACCCTCTTGCCCATTTCCAGCCGAAGCGCTGTACCCGAACAATACCTTCGCAGGCCCCAGCGATTCCTCGGATACCGCGGTGAGCTCACCAGCGCTCGAGAGGAGCACCTGCACAGATGGGGGCAGAGTACGTCCCGTCGGAGCGAGCGCTTCCAGCAGCGAATCGCTGCTGCGATTGAGAAACCCGTTGGAATAGAGAAAAAGAGGCGTCTCGAATCGCTGGGCTGCGCCCGGTAGTTGTGAGTACTGATCCTCGGCAATGACGGCGTGAAGCGTCTCGCGCACCAGCACTTCTCTTGTCTGCAGATCGTCGCTTCGCAGTCGTTGGTACGACCAGACCGCGAAGGCCACCGCGGGGATGACGAAGAAGGCGAAGAGCGCGAGCGTAAGCCGCGCGTGGTACGTGTAGATCCACCTCGCCGCACGCACCCGCAGCCATCGGCCGAACGCGCGCTCCGGCAGTGCGCCCAGCAGCCAGAAGAAACCGGCGACCAGCAGGTCGAGAAGCAGCACGAGCGATCCTCGCTCTCCCCTCGCCCATTTTGAGCGCAGGTCGATCTCGACGTGCGCGCGCTTGGTCCCGTCGGATGTGGAGATGAGACGGTCTCCGTGAAGCTCGTCGCCCATGCGGCGCCAATGAACGGTCGCGGTATCCGCGCGAACCGCGGTCGAGACGTCTGTAAGCTCAATCAGGTAAGGCGGATCACCACCAGCAGGCGATGCCATCCCAATAAGGGCGGCGTAAGGATTCGCATTCAGGAGCTTCGTGCGCGGATAGGTCAGGACGGATGTCACTCCCCCGTCGCGGTGCACAACCGCGGCGAGGATTTCTACGCCGGTGGCGCCGAGGACGCTGCGGGTCACGGTCGCGCGCGCGGCAATCGCCTCGCGCACCGCTCTTTGTATCACATCGGAATCCGGCTCGGCATCGCTGACCGCGAACTCGGCAACTTCGTGGGCGCTGTCGTCCCACGCCGCGAGCGTGGCGGGGTATTCCGCGGCCGCGAGATCCGATGAAGCGTACGCCTCCAGCAGCCCCGCGCGACTGCTCGCCGGCGGCGATTGGGAGAGTCCGGCGGCGAAACGCCGTGTGAGCAGCAACGCATAGTCGTCGGCATGGCCGAGTGCAGCCACGTCCTGCTCGGCGAGCCGCATTCGCTGTTGCAGCGTCGTTGTCCAGAGCCACGTGAGCGCGATGATTCCTGAGATGCAGGCGACTACGATCGCGGCATTGAAGGAAATTGTGCCGACTCTTCCGAGCGCCATGCGCAACAGCCAGTACGCCGCGAGCATCACCGCGAAGAGAAAGACGAAGAGCGGGATCTCCCACGACAGCCACAGTCCCGGCGTAGATCCCCATGGCGGCTGACCGATGCCACGCACAATGTTCGATGCAAACGGAATTCCGATGCCCAGCGTCACGAGAACTCCAAGCGCGCTGTACACCCGCGGCCAGCGTGCTTCCGGGAATGCGCGGATCGCGGCGTAGACCGCCATCAACACCAGCGCCGTGCTTATCCATAGCGCGGCCGCGTTAGCCGTGAGCGGTCCGGCGAGCTTCGAGAAATAGTACGCCGGATCGAAGAGCCGCGATGTATTCGAGAAGGAGCTCCAGGGAACCAGGGCCGTGACGCCAAGCGCAACCGCAATCGCGAACAGCCGCTCGGCCAGTCCTCGCCGATCCCGCCAGGAGTACAAGAGAAACGCAAGGACGAATACAACCAAAACGACGATTCCTCTTGCCCGAAGCATTGAGGCTCGGCGGAACGTCACCTCGCCTGGTTCCGAAACTCGGGCGAGAGCGCGTAGAATGGGCTTCCCCTTGTACGAAAGCACAACGGGGCCACCACGCGTGTCGTCGCCCGGCGAGAATTCGTACGACGCAACACCCTGCAACGGCGCGAACTGTTCTTCCAGCGTTTCGAGAAACCTGTCGGCGGGAGGCGCGGCGTGCAGAACGACGGAAGCAACCGCACGCATGCTACCCTTTGTCTCGACGACGTTCAGCGTCGTGTAGAACGGACGAAAGGTCACACTCACCGGACTGTTCATCGAATCGGGGGCAATCCGGATCTTGCCGGCCCATGCGAGTGGCGCTTCATGGGCGAAGAGAACCACCGACTCATTGTCTCTTTGCGGGGCCCGCGTCGCGAGAAACGAGAACGCGCCGGGAACGTCGGATGGCGCGCCTAGCGCGCCGTCCGCCCGCTCCTGGAGTCGGGCGACGACGTCGGAGAGCGGCTTCTCGAGCGCTCGCACTGCGCTCTGCGCCACATCCTCGCGCCAGTTGGGGTTTTCGCCGACTTCCGCTCCCGGAAGGACCGGAGTTCTCACCCAGATCGCGATGAGAAAAAGCGGGATTGCGCACAACGCGAGGATTGCGCGTCGCCGCAGGCTCTCGCTTCTTACATCCAGACTACCGACTGACGCGATGACTCTTCCCTCCCCCCTTCCAAGTTCCGGCCCACTGCGGGTCAAGGAGCTGAACCCCGCACAGGTCACGGCCGTACTCGGCAATGACCCGCGGCTCATCATACCGATCGGCACCTGCGAACAGCACGGTCCTCACCTTCCGCTCGGCTGCGATACGATCATAGTCGAGCACATGGCCGACGATCTGTCAGCGGAATATGGCGTGTTGCGGGCTCCGACGGTGGAGTACGGCGTAAATGTCGACACGGAGCGGGGGTTCACCGGCAATGCGTCGCTGCGGAAGAAAACGCTGCACCGGATGCTCAACGATCTGATCGATTCATGGGAGGCAACTGGAGTCCGGGAGTTCATACTGCTCACTGCGCACGGCCACGATCCCCACCAGGAAGCGCTCGCAACGGTGATCACGACGGCGGCGCGCGTGCGGGTCGTCGACATGTTCGGCGTCAATCTTTCGGATCTGCTTCAGGGTCAGAGGGAGGCAATGCACGGCGACGAGGTCGACACGTCGATCATGCTTTTCCTCGCGCCGGAGCTCGTGAATCTCGATCTGGCGCAAGACTATATGATGTCGCGCGAACAGCTCAGGCGTTACAGACGTGGCTGGCTGACCGTTCCAAGCGGAAGCGCGGGCTCCATTGGCCGCCCATCGCTGGCGGATGCCGAGAAGGGCAAGCGCATCTACGAGCGTATCTTCGCGAAAATAAGCGATCGGATCTTCCTGGCGCCCGCACCAGCAGAATAGACGCCTGCACCGCGATAGAAATTTCGGTGTGTTCCACTCTGAAACTCTGTTGTATAGTTGGCCGTACTCTTCAGAAACCACCTCTCCAACACAACGATGCGACCCTTGCTCCTTTTAGGTCTGGTTGCAGCTGCCACGCAGGCATCCGCCCAGGCTGTCACGCGTGATTCGGCGCCACCGACCACCCTTACAATCGATCAGGCGATCGACGTCGCCCGACGCAATAATCCCGCGCTTCAGCAGTCGCTGAACGCACGTATTGGCGCCCGGGCCGCCGTCCGCAGCGCGTACGGAGCGCTGCTTCCGAGCGCCGACGCGTCCCTGAGCGCCCAGCGGCAGCAGGGCGGGCAGCAGATATTCAGCGGGACGAGTCTCGGCGCGAGCTCGGACGTCAATCAGTCCAACTATCAGATCGGCGTCAACTACCGAATCAACAGCGCGACGCTCATAACGCCGAGCCTGCAGCGCGCGAATCGCGACGCGGTCGAGGCCGACATCAATGGCGCGTCGGAGAATCTGCGCGGCAACGTCGCGCAGCAATACCTGTCGGTGCTGCAGTCCCAGGCCACTGCGGACCTGCAGGATTCCCTCGTGGTCGCCGCGCAACAGGAGCTCATACTTGCCCAGGCGCGCGAGATCGTCGGCTCCGGTACGCAGCTCGACGTCCAGCGAGCCGAAGTGGCGCTCGGACTGCAGCAGGTCCAGGTGCTCAAGGCCAGAAATCAGGTCGAGATCGACAAGCTGCGGCTCTTTCAGTTAATGGGCGTAACGCAGCCACCCAATGTGCAGCTGGTGAGCCAGTTCACGGTCACGCCGGTGACGCTCGATCTGCAGCAGCTGATCGAGTCGGCCCGAAACCAGAATCCTGGCGTCGTCGCGCTGCGGTCGCGCGAGCACGTTGCCGATCTGAGCGTGCGCCGCGAAAAGGGCGAGTACTCACCGACCCTCTCGCTGGCGACTGGCATCGGCGGCTATACCTATGGCTACACGAACCCGAACTTCCCCGTGCAACAGGCGCAGGCGTCGCTCGAGTCGTCGAAAGCGAGCTGCGTTCGCACAGAAGAAGTCCGTGCGGCCCTCAACCTTTCCAATCAGCTGGCCGAGTGCCAGGCAATGGCGTTCACAGATGCCGAGGCGCAGGCCATTCGTTCCGGAAACTCCAAATTCCCCTTTAACTTCACCAGGTCGCCCCGCTCCTTCAGCGCGACGCTCTCGCTCCCGCTATTCGATGGATTTTCGCGCGAGCAGCGCCTGCAGGAAGCGATGGCGAGCCGCTCCGACGCCCGCTACAGTGTGAAATCGAAGGAGATCGCTCTGGTCGCTGACGTCACGGCAGCGTATCTCACGCTTCAGACAGCGGAAAAGACCGCCGAGCTTCAGGAACAGAACGCCGCAAAGGCGAAGCAGGAGCTCAAGCTCGTGCAGGATCGTTACAGAATTGGGGCGACGACGTTTGTCGACCTGACTGAGGCGCGCGCGACCTATGAGCGCGCCGAGAGTGACCGCATCAATGCAGTTTATGACTATCACAAGGCCTTCGCCGCTCTGGAGAGCGCCGTCGGTCATCCCCTCCGCTAATCGGATCGACAAATGAAGAAACGAACCAAGTGGACAGTTGCCGGCGCGATCGCACTCGCGGTCGTAATCATCGGCGTTACCAGCGCGATGAAGGGCCGCAACAAGGCGACGGAAGTCCGCATGGAGAAAGTCCAGAAGCGCGACCTCGTGGCTTCCGTGACGGCGAGCGGGCAGGTTCAGCCGCATACCAAGGTCGACATCAGCGCTGACATCAGCGGACGCATCGTCCGCCTCGCGGTGAAGGAGGGTCAGATGGTGACCCAGGGTCAGTTCCTCCTGGAGATCGATCCTTCGCAATATCGCGCCAACGTCGAGAGAGCTACCGCGGCCGTCGCATCGGCCAGGTCGCAGGCGGCACAGGCCAAACCCGCGCTCAATCAGGCGCAGCGCAACCTCGATCGTCTGATGGCGTTGAAGAAGGCTAACCCGACGCTCGTCTCCGACGAGCAGATCGAGCAGCTCCGCACGCAGCTCGAAGTTGCGCAGGCGCAGCTCGAGGCGGCGAATCACGCGATCGATCAGGCAACCGCTTCCTATCGCGACGCCGCGTCCAGTCTCAGCAAGACGACCATCGTCGCTCCGATGAGTGGTCGCGTGACACGCTTGAACGTCGAGCAGGGCGAGACCGCCATTCAGGGCACGTTCAACAAGGATGCGGCGACGATGCTCACGATCAGCGACATGAGCGTCCTCGAGACCAAAGTGAAGGTGGACGAGACCGATGTGTCGCGAATCAAGATCGGCGACTCGACCGTCGTCCAGCTCGACGCTTTCCCCGACACGACCTTCATCGGTCGCGTCTCGGACATCTCCAACAGCTCAGTAAAGGGCGCCGCGACGGGTGGAACGGGAGGCTCGGCGGATCAGGCGATCGACTACGAGGTCACTGTGCAGCTGCTCAATGCTCCACCCGAGACACGTCCCGACTTCTCGTCGACGGCCAAGATCATCACGTCGACAAGGAACAACGTCGTCGCGATTCCGATTATTGCGCTCACCGTCCGCGAGGACAGCGTCAAGCCCGACACGTCACTCACGCTGGCGAAGAAGGCGCCGGCCAAGCAGGTCGGCAAGCGCGATGTCGAGGGAGTCTTCGTCGTAGGCGCGAACAACAAAGTCACCTTCCGTCCCGTAAAGGTGGGTATCGCGGGTGAGAAGTACTTCGAGGTCCTCTCTGGTCTCAAGGAAGGCGAGAACATCGTCGGCGGTACCTACCAGGCCATCCGCGAGCTCAAGGACGGCGCAACCGTGCGCGCACAGAAGGAAGCGCCGAAGAAAGCCGGCGAACCCGCGAAGGCCTAATGCCCACAACAGACGAAGCACCGCTCAGCACGACCGCTGAGCGGCAGATAATTCTTGCCGAAGCCGGCGCTGCGCCCGAGAAGGATTGGGTAATCGTCACGCGCGGACTCAAGCGCGACTACGACATGGGCGGCGAAGTCGTCCACGCATTGCGCGGCGTCGATATCGCGATTCGCAGAAACGAGTACGTGGCGATCATGGGTCCGTCCGGATCCGGGAAATCGACGCTGATGAATCTGATCGGTTGCCTCGATACTCCGAATGGCGGTGAATATTGGCTTAACGGAACCCTCGTTTCGGAGAAAGACGAGGACGAGCTGGCGCGCGTCCGGAATCGTGAGATCGGATTCGTGTTCCAGACATTCAACCTGCTTCCCCGCGCGACCGCGCTCCATAACGTCGAGCTGCCCCTGGTTTACGCCGGTGTCGGCGCCGACGAGCGGCGCAAGCGCGCGACCGAAGCGCTCGAGCGAGTTCAGCTCGGCGACAGGATTCAGCACCGGCCGAATGAGCTTTCCGGCGGACAGAGACAGCGCGTTGCAATAGCGCGGGCGCTGGTAAACCAGCCGTCCATTCTTCTCGCCGACGAACCGACTGGAAACCTGGACTCAACCACGTCAGAAGAGATCATGCGCGTGTTCGAAGGGCTGGCCGAGCAGGGGCAAACGGTGATCATGGTGACCCACGAGCCGGACATCGCAGCACACGCTCGTCGCGTAATCGTCCTCCGGGACGGTCTGGTATCGAGCGACGAGAAGCGCGAGACTTTCATCAAGGCCGCCGGGATCGCTCCGCCACAGCTCACGCGTAAGGACTAAGCGTGCCCTTCGTCGAGGCGGTCTGGCTCGCTCTGGCGCAGATCCGCGTGCAGAAGCTGAAGAGCTTCTTCACGCTCCTCGGCGTTTGCATTGGAGTGATGTTCCTGATCGCGGTCATCTCGATCGTGCAGGGCATGAGCAGCTACATGGAGAACGATTTCGCCGCCAAGCTGCTCGGCGTGAACACGTTCACCCTGCGCCGCTTCCCGTGGTTCGGTGACGGCGCGAGCTCCGAGGAAGAGTGGCGCACGTGGCTTCGCCGCCCACGCATCTACCATTCCGATCTGGCGCTGGTGGCCAGCGTACTGCCGCCGGGATCGCGCTACGCGGTAGAGAGCCAGGAATTTCTGCAGGCGCAATCGCAGTACGCTCGTCCGAAGCAGGTAGAGGCACACGCCGTCGATGGCGACTACTTCACCATCAAGAAGTACGACATCCACTCGGGCCGAGCCTTCACACAGCAGGAATCCACACTTGGCGCGCCAGTCGTAGTCATCGGTGACGAGGTTGCCACGTACTTCTTTCAGGATCTCGATCCGGTCGGACGGCAGCTCCGCATAAAGGGCATGCCGTACACGGTGATTGGGGTGCTAGAGAAGCAGGGTTCGGTGTTTGGGCTCTCGCTCGATCGCGTTGCGATCGCACCGTACAACTCGCCGCTCCACCACTTCACGAACCCTCGCGGCGACGTAGACGGAATCATGGTGCAGACACCGACGTCGCTGCTGATGACCGACGCGATGGAGTCCGTTCGTGAAGTCATGCGCGGGCGCCGCAAGCTTCACCCGGGAGATCAGGACAACTTCTTCATGGAGACATCGGCGAGCGCGCTGGCGTTCATGGATAAGCTGAAGAAGATCATGACGATGGCGGGCACGGCGTTCCCGGCGATCGGGCTCATCGTCGGCGGCCTCGTGATCATGAACATCATGCTCGTCGCCGTCGCTGAGCGCACGCGCGAAATCGGCATCAGGAAGTCGCTCGGCGCGCGACGCCGCGACATCATGCGCCAGTTCCTCGTCGAGGCCGCGACCCTCAGCACGCTTGGAGCGATCATCGGGATTCTCCTCGGAATCGCGATCGCGAAAGTCGTCGAGTGGAAGACGCCTCTGCCGGCCGCCATCGCTCCGTGGTCCATCGTGATGGCAACGCTGCTCGGCACGATAGTCGGAATAATCTCCGGCGTCTATCCGGCCCGCCGCGCGGCATCGCTCGATCCAATCGAAGCTCTGAGGAAGGAATAGCAATGCGGCTCGCGCAAAGGGTCTTCAACGCGTTCGAGGGCGTCGGCATGGCGCTCGACGCAATTCGCTCGAACAAGGTGCGCGCCGCGCTCACGATCATGGGAGTGGCGATCGGTGTGTTCGTGGTCGTCGCGATGTCGTCCGTCGTGCGGGGAATCAACGAGAGCTTCGCCAAGGATCTCGAGGCCGCCGGCCCGACGTCGTTCTACATCTATCGGCGCCCGATCAGCGGGTTCCAGGCGTGCGACGGCTCCGACGAGACGTGCCCCGAGCGCCGCAATCCCGCCCTGACGATCGACGACGCGACTGCGATCGAGCGTCTCCCGAGCATCAAGGCGGTGACCGCGCACCTCGGGAGCGGCGCGAAGTTCACCTACAAGGACAAGCAGGTGAGCACCGGCATGGAGATCTACACCCCCAATTGGGTAGATGTGGACGGTGGAGATATCTATCCCGGACGCAGCTTCACCTATGCCGAGAACACGACAGCATCGCGCGTGATCATCGTGAATCAGAAGCTGGCCGAACGTCTGTTCGGAACCTCTGATCCAATGGACAAGACCATCGGTGTCGACGGCGTGGGGTTCCAGGTGATCGGCGTGTATCACTATACCGCCAGCCCGATGGGAACTCCGACTTCGGCAGGCGGTGGTGATCAGGCGAAGGCGATCGTTCCCTTCGAGAGCGCGCGGCGCAGCCTGAGCCCATGGATGCGCGGCGTCGATTTCATCGTCAAGCCGGAGCCGGGCGTGACGACCGCGGAAGCGACTGACGACGTCATTGCGCTGATGAGAGCGCGCCGCGGACTGAGATCGACCGCCAAGAACAACTTCGAGATCGTGACGCAGGACAGGCTGATGGGGATCTATAATCAGCTCTTCGGAACCTTCTTCGTGGTGGGCCTGGCTCTTTCCTCCGTCGGACTCCTGGTCGGCGGGGTCGGCGTGGTGGCAATCATGATGATCAGTGTGACCGAGCGGACCCGCGAGATTGGCGTCAGGAAGGCGCTTGGAGCAACCAAGAGCGCCATCCTCTGGCAGTTCCTGGTCGAGGCGGCGACGCTCACCAGCATCGGCGCGTCGATTGGGCTCATCCTCGGCATCCTGGTAGCCTTGGGGATCAAGACGGCATTCCCTGCCGTGCCGGCCTCGACTCCGCTCTCGGCGGTGCTTGCTGCGCTCGCAACGAGCGCGTTCACGGGCATCCTGTTCGGGATCCTTCCCGCCGCGCGCGCGGCCAGGCTCGATCCGGTAGAAGCGCTCAGATACGAATAGTCGTAGCGCGCTGCGGCTCACGCCCCGAGATTTAGGGACATGCGCTACGCCGACGTAATTTCGACCGCCCTCGAGCAGATCCGCGTCAACAAGCTGCGCTCGTTTTTCACGCTGCTAGGGATCATTGTGTCCGTTGCGTTCCTCGTAGCGGTCGTCGCGATCATCTCCGGGATGAACGCCTACGTCAAGGAAAATCTCGCAAGCGCGTTGATCGGCGCGAACACTTTCCAGGTGCGACGTTCGCCCATCCGCATTGGTCTGTTCGACGACGAGGAATGGCGCAAGCTTCAGAAACGTCCGCGCATCACTGAGTCGGACGCCGACGCGGTCATCGCGGCGGTTCCTGAGGCGCTCGCCGTGAGCCTCCAATCCGGGTGGCCGACGCCGATCTCGGATATCGTCTGGCGCGACAAGACGATGGGAGACGTCGCGATCCTCGGCGTCACTGCGCCCTATCAGATCGTTCAGGACTACGTGTTCGACAACGGCCGGCCGATCAGCGACATCGACGTCAACCAGCACCGAAACGTGGCGGTGATCGGCGCGGACGTCGCCGAGAAGCTGTTCGAGCACGTGGATCCGGTGGGGCAGGACATCAGGATCGTCGGCCAGCGATTCACCGTGGTCGGAACGATCGCCAAGAAGGGGCGCGTCCTCGGCCAGTCCTTCGATGGATTCGTCCTGCTGCCGCTCCCCAACTTCGAGATGGTATACGGGCGCCGGAAGACAAACACCGTCTCGGTCAAGATGCCGACCGCGGAGCTCGTTGCGAGCGGAATGCAGCGCGCCGACGAGGCGATGCGCATCGCTCACCATCTGAGGCCGAGCGATGAGCCCAATTATTCGGTAGAAACGGCGGACGCCCTCGTCGAGTTCTGGAAGAATCTCACGAAGATCCTGTTCTCGGTGATTCCGGCGATCGTCGCGATTGGAGTCGTAGTCGGTGGCATCGTCATCATGAACATCATGCTGATGTCGGTGTCGGAGCGTACGCGTGAGATCGGGGTGCGAAAAGCGCTGGGCGCCAAAGCGCGTGACATCAGGCAGCAGTTTCTGGTCGAGGCCATCGTGCTGGCGACGATCGGCGGTCTGTGCGGAGTGGCGGCGGGTTGGGGACTGGCCGGACTGGTGAGCCTTGCTTCTCCACTGCCCGCGCGGGTGAGCCTGTGGTCCATCATGCTCGCGCTCGCCCTCGGAGCCGGCGTTGGCGTGCTCTTCGGCGTGTATCCCGCGTCACGCGCAGCCCAACTCGATCCCATCACCGCGTTGCGCGCCGAATGATTCTGACCGAGCGCATCCAGAGCAATATTCAGATCGCGCTCGACACCCTGCGCGCCAACAAGCTGCGCTCGGCCCTCACGATTCTCGGAGTCGTCATCGGAGTATCGACGGTGATGACGATGGCGGCGATCGTCCAGGGAATCCAGGAGCAGATCGTCCGCACGATCGAGATCGCCGGTCCCACGACATTTTACGTGGTGAAGGTGTTTTCGCAGACGCCCGTGAATCCTGATCGCCTGCCGAAGTGGATTCGCGTTCGGCCCGACCTCGTCGAGGCGGAGGCGCAGCGAATCAAGGAGCTGCCGGAGGTCTCGTACGCTGCTATGTGGGCGCAGTCTCAGGGGCGGCTGTCTTACGAAGCGCAGCGGACGCAGAACCTCCTCATCATGGGTGCTGACGATAGATACCAGGAGATTCAGGGAGGAGAGCTCCTCGACGGCAGGTGGTTCACGCCAGCGGAACTCGCCTCGGGCGGGAACGTGGTGGTCCTCGACGAGAACGCGGCGCGCAAGCTGTTCGCGCGCGAATCGGCGCTCGACAAGCAGATCAAGGTCGGCGGCAGACCGGC
>Ga0207707_10000686_pt1 | contig 33618 bp, 27 predicted proteins | sample KBSC83BmetaG_FD_184336 | JGI IMG/M metagenome (GOLD analysis project Ga0207707, IMG submission 184336) | Corn rhizosphere microbial communities from Kellogg Biological Station, Michigan, USA - KBS C8-3B metaG (SPAdes) (version 2) | ecosystem: Host-associated > Plants > Roots > Rhizosphere ... | reverse complement strand
CGCTGAAAACCTGAATCTGTTGCCGATGCGCAAGCCGCAAGGCTGCCATTCGCCGCGCGACACATACGCACGTACGCGACAACACGCCCCGCCTGCGCCGTGCGCGCCGGACCCGCACCAAGTCATACACATGCCATCCACTACACTGGCGCATGGATTGATCGCAGGAGCCTCCATGTCCTTGTTTCCGTCTCGGCGCCTGGCGCTGGTCTGTTTGTTGTCGACGATCAGCTGGCTGCTGCCCGCGACCATCCTGCATGCGGCCGAGCCCACGGCGCCCCAACGTGCGGCGTTCATTCAGGCCTATGCGGCCGCACAAAACGGCGGCGAGCAATGGCGTGCGCTGGCCAGCGGTCTGGTCGACTACCCGTTGTATCCGTACCTGCCAGCCGCTGCTTTGCTGCACGACATCCGCCTGCTAGATCGCAGCACCGTGGAAGACTATCTGCGCCGGTACCCAAACTGGATTCCGGCCGCGGATCTGCGCCGCGCATTCCTACAGGAACTGGCGCGCCGGCAGGACTGGGGCACGTTCACTGCGCTGTACCAGCCGGGCCTTGGCGACGCGCTTGCGTGTAACGCCCTGCAGGCGCGCCTGAGCCGCGGCGAGACGCTGGATTTCGATGTTGACCTGGCCATGTTATGGGCCAAACCGAACTTGCCCGGCGCATGCGATCCAGTCCTCGCTGCCGCGCACGGTCAAGGCTTGCTGACCACCACCCGTCTGTGGACGCGGATCGACCGTGCCGCAGCGGCCAATCAACCGGGCACCATCGAAGCGCTGGCCGGCTGGTTGCCGGCCGACGCTGCGCCAACCGCCCGACAACTGGCACTGGCCTTGCGCGACCCGGCTGCGGCGCTGGCCAGCGCGGTCACCTGGGCCGATACGTCGCGCAATACGCAGGCAGTCACGCTGGCCCTGGCCCGGATGGCGCGACGCGATGCGGCCAGTGCCGACCAGGCTTGGCAAAACCTGCAAGCGCGCTTCAGTTTCAGCACGGCACAGCGCGACCGGATTCTCTACACCCTGGCCCTGTTCCACGCCACCGACTTTGACGACGACGCCCTGACTCGGCTCATCGCCCTGCCCGCCGCTGCGCAAACTGACGCCAGCCGCGCATGGCGTGTGCGCGTCGCCCTGGCGCGCCAGCATTGGCCCGCGGTGCTCGACGCCATTGACGCCATGCCGGTCGACCAGCAACAGGATGGCGAGTGGCGTTACTTCCGCGCGCGCGCGCTGGCCGCCACCGGGCACGGCGACGAGGCGCAGCGAGGCTATGCGGCGCTCGCCGGCGAGGCCACCTTTTTCGGCTTTCTCGCTGCAGACAAACTCGACCAGCCGTATGCCATTTGCCCGGTCACCCTGGCTGGCGATGCCCAGCGCGAACAGGCGCTGCTGGACAACCCCGGCCTGGCGCGCGCGTTCGGGTTGTACGCCGTCAACCTGCCTGGCTACGCGCGGCGCGAATGGACCCGTGCATTGCAAGGCGCTGACTCAGCCACGGTGCAATTGGCCGCAGACTTGGCCAACCGCCGCGGCTGGTACGACCGCGCCGTATTCACCTTGAGCAGCGGCGACGCGCTGCGCATGTATGCACTGCGCTTCCCGCTGGCCAGTCAGGATGGGCTCGTGCCCGAGGCGCAACAAGCGGGCATCTATCCGGCCTGGGCGTACGGCATCCTGCGCGCCGAAAGCGCATGGATGAATGACGCGCGTTCCGGCGCCAATGCGCGCGGCCTGATGCAGCTGGTACCGGCCACCGCCGAGCTGGTGGCCAGGCGCAACGGCCTGAACTGGGGTGGTGCGGAAACGCTGTATGACCCTACCGTCAATATCGCGCTGGGCACCCGCTATCTCGCGCAAATGGCTGCACGTTTCAACGGCTCGCCCTGGCTGGCAAGCGCCGCGTACAACGCCGGACCGAACCGGGTCGATCAATGGCTCGCTGCGCGCGGCACGCTGGCCCCGGACCTGTTTGTCGCCACCATCCCGTTCAAGGAAACCCGCGAATACGTGGCGCGCGTGATGGCGTTCAGCGTGATTTACGACTGGCGTCTCAACACCAGCGTGGTGCCGTTGGCCATCCGCATGGGCGCCATCGATCAGCCATATACGCCGCCAGACGCCACGACCGCCCGCACTCTGGTCATGTGCCCCGGTACCGTCCCGGCTGCAGCCACCAGCACCGTCAGCACCTCGCCCTGAATGCGACGCGTCGACCGGTTCGTTCCGACGTTCACCACGAGGGTACAGCGAAGGCTGTACCGCACTGCTCGATTTCTGCTGGATAGCTCAGCACCGGCGGCCACCGCGTACGCGGGCAACCTGGCGCGCAGCTACCGCTCAGGGCATGCACGTGTGGTCCAGGTGGGTGCGCCTGTCCGCATCAATGCACGCGACACTGCGGCGCGAAGCTTCACGCGACTCAACTGCGATCCGTCGCTGGCATTGCTGGCAGCCCGGGGTGCGGGCGTTCGGCCGCAAACAACACCAGGGCCAGCGCGGCGGCCACCAGTGCGACGCTGCCAAATACCCCGAGCGCGGCCGCGAAACCCCGTCCCAGTACCAGCTGGAACAGCAAGCTGCCGAGACCGAAACCGGTAAACAGCGAGAACGCCATCAACGCCACCGCCTGGCCCTTGGCGCCACGCAGGTCGGTGGCGATCGCCGCGAGCAGCGGTTGCGTCAGGTCAAACCCCAGCGACAACAGCACGATCGCGACCTGCACCAACACCAGCGGCAGTGGCAACACCAGCGACCACGCGCACAAGCCCGTCAGGGCCACCCCGGCCGGGATGATCCGCGCACGACCGTAGCGATCGGCCAACCGGCCGATCACCGGGCCAAACAGCAATCCGGGCACGCCATAGCCCAGCAGCGCCAGCCCGATGCCAACCTCGCCCAAGCCAAAGCGCTGGTGCAGATACACGCCAAGCCAGGTGAACACGCCTGACTGCAGGATCGCGTTCAATAATACGTAGGCGTAAGTGCGGCGCGCGCGTGCCAACTCCAGCAATTTCACATAGCCGCGGGCCACCGCGGACCACGGTGGGGCGACGGCGGGACGCGCGATAGGCGGGAACGCGCGCGTGCCGAGCGCGATCGCCACGACCACGGCACACAGTGCAGCCACCACGAGAAACAGGTTGCGCCAGCCGAGCACGGGTTCCAGCAACGCGCCCACGGCGGCCCCGGTTGCCGTGCCGCCGGCGATCGAACCAAACAGCCAGCCGACCGCGCGTCCGCGACGTTGATACGGCACCACATCGCCGATCAGGGTGAGCCCGATGGGGACGATCCCCGCCGCCGCCACGCCGGTAACGATGCGCCACGCAATGAATGCGTTGATGTGCCGGGCCGTGGCGGTCGCCGCGGTGAGCGCGGTGAACACCAGCAGCGAGCCAAGGATGACCGCGCGCCGCCCCAGCCGATCCGACCACGGTCCGGCAAACAGGATCGACAAGCCCTGGGGAATGACGTAAGCGGGGATGGCCAGGGCCACCCAGGCGACCGGACTGTGAAAGACGACGGCCAGGCGCGGGAGCAACGGCGCCACCATGAACGTCTGCGCGAAGACCAGGAACGCCGCGCTGCAAATCACCGGCAGCATCCAGCGCGGAGCGCTCACCGGCGCGAGCCCCACGGAACCTAAGGTTGCGGCCATCAACGCGCCTCGCGCTCGTCGCGTTCGCGTCGATAGTGCCGCGCCACGCGGGCACGGTTGCCACACAGCGTCGCCGAGCACCAGCGCCGGCGCGGATTGCGCGCCACGAACTGCAGGACGCAATCCGGGTGTTCGCAGGTGCGCACGGCGTCGGCATCGTGCCCGGTCAGCAGCCCGAACGCATCGACGGCCAACGCACGCAGCAGCGCGCCACGTTGCCGCGCCAGCGTGGCTGGCACCAGTCGCGGCCCACTGGCGGCCCACACCAGCCGGCTGGACGCCGCCGCTGTGGCCAGCGCAGCGTTCACCCGCCGCAATGCCGCCGCTGCCGGCCGGACGCCGGCACGCCGCGCGCGCAACAACTCGGCAATGGCATCACGCAGCGCGCGTACCGCCAGCAAATCCGCAGCGGTGCTGGCTCCGGACCACGGCAAACGATCCGCCTCGGCAGCGAGCCACGCCGTCAACGCCCGCGGCGTATCGAGCAGCTCAACGTCAACCCCGCCCCGCCGCACATGCGTATTCACCAGGTCGAGTGCCAGCGGCTCGCCAAGCAGCAGAAAACCGCACGCGGTGGTCATGCAGGCAACCTCGGTGCCAGTGATGGCTCCGTAGCCTACTAATGGGTGTATACATTAGTCAAGCAATGACGCCGCAATCCACGTCGAACGACATGCCGCAAAGGAGGTTATCTGCCATGGCCGCAGCAAATCATTCCGCAACCACGATCCACACCCCGACGCCAGCCGCCAGCCATCCCACCAGTCACCGCACGGCGACGGTCGACGGGCTGGAGATCTTCTACCGCGAAGCCGGGCCGACGGATGCCCCAACGTTACTGTTGCTGCACGGGTTTCCCGCCGCGTCGCACCAATACAGTGCGTTGATCCACCGGCTAGCCGACGAATTCCATCTGATCGCACCCGACTACCCCGGCTTCGGCCACAGCAGCGCGCCGGCGTCCAGCAACGCGGGCGGCAAGTTCGAGTACACGTTTGATCACCTGGCCGAAGTCACCGAACACTTCCTGGTCACGCTGGGCGTACAGCGTTTCTTCCTGTACGTCTTCGACTTCGGCGCGCCGGTGGGCTACCGCATCGCCACGCGTCACCCGGACTGGATCCGCGGTGTGATCGCGCAAAACGGCAATGCCTACGAAGTCGGGCTGGGCCCGCAGATGCAGCCGGCGGTGAAATTCTGGGCGGACCGCAGCGGCATGGAAGCCACGATCCGCGGCGCGCTTGCCCTGCCTGCCACGCGCGCACAGCACACCGATGGCGCCGCCGATCCGCAGCAGGTCGATCCCGACCACTGGATCCTCGATCAATACTGGCTCGATGTCCCGGGCCGGGCGCAGATCATGCTCGACTTGCTGTATGACTACCAAGCCAACGTCGCCCTGTACCCGGCGTGGCAACGCTGGCTGCGCAAATATCACCCGCCACTGTTGCTGCCATGGGGTCGCCACGACCAGTTCTTCCCGGAGGCCGGGGCCCGCGCGTATCTGGCCGATGTGCCTGACGCCGAATTGCACCTGCTGAATGGCGGGCATTTCATTCTGGACGAGTACCTAGACCCGGTGGCCGAATTGATTCGCACGTTCATCCGGGCGCAGCTAACTGGCGTTGGCGGCGGACCTGCCGGCTGATCCAGCGCGATGACTGCACGACAACGGCAGCGAACGTTACCCGCCGCCCCGGCTCACTCCAGCACGATGACCGAGCGTGTGCGCCCGTGAAAACCGGCGAGGGCATCGAGGCGACGATTGATCTGCGCGGCGTCCAGCGGCAGCCGTTCGGCAATCACGCTGGCCAGATCGAGCAGCCCATGCCGGGCGAACTCCATCAACGTGGTCAGCTCACCATGCAGATGATCGGACACCCCGATGATCTCGGCTTCGCGGTTGATCACCGTCGCATAGCTGTCCACCGCAAACGGCGCGCGGGAAATCCCGGCCAGCGCGACGCGCCCATGCACGGCCAGGGCCGCGACGGCCTGCTGCTGGGTCACCGGCAACCCGGCAAATTCCAGCGCCACGTCCACGCCGCGGCCGTGTGTGCGTGCGCGCAGTTGCACGTCAGCCGCGCCATCGGTCGCGTCGATCGGCTGGGCGCCATAGGCCGCGGCAGCCTTGAGCTTGTCCGCATCCACATCCACCGCAAACACCTCGGCCGCGCCACCGGCCCGCGCCAGCTGCAATGCGGACATGCCCAACCCGCCAACCCCAAACACCGCCACCCGGTCACCCGCCGCCATGCGCGCCTTGCGCAATGCATGGAACGCGGTGGCACTGGAGCACATCATGATGGCTGCTTCCGCGGCGCTGACCGTCGCGGCGATCGGGACCGCATTGCGCGCCGGCGCCACGACGTATTCGGCATAGCCACCATTGACATGCTTGCCGAGCATGCGGCCGGCAGTGCAGAACTGCTCCAACCCGCGTACGCAGTAATCGCACTGCCCGCAAGTGAACAGATAGTGCAACGCTACCCGATCGCCCACGGCCACGCCGACCACTGCCGCCCCCAGCTTGTCCACCACGCCGGCCACTTCATGCCCGGGGGTAATGGGCAGAAACGCCACGCTGGCCGCGCCGTCGCGATAGTGCGCGTCGGAATGGCAGATGCCCGCGGCCTGCACCTTGACGCGGATTTCCCCCGGTCCCGGCTCCGGTAGAGTGACCTCCCGCAACTGCAGCGGCCCGCCAATCTCAACGATCTGAACTGCCCGCATGTCTGGTCCCCCAGCCTTTATGACAGTGTCGCGCCACTCATCCTGCGCGAGCCGCGAACCGCCTGGCCGGACCGCGCTGCCCACCGGCACTTGCTGCCTGGCCTGCACGCAATCAAGACCAACCACCCAAGGCTCACTCAGATCTGCCGCGGCCAGCTTATTCCGACCGAGGCGACTGGTACACCGACGCCGCCGAGCGGACATAGGTCCCGGCCGGGGCACATCACCCTGCCATCCCCCACGCCGGTTGCGGGCCCACCTGCCAACACCGCGCGCATGGCAGAATCGCCTGCATGCATATCTATCTGGTCGGCGGCGCGGTCCGCGACAATTTGCTGCAGCGGCCGGTGGTCGATCGCGATCATGTGGTCGTGGGGGCGACCCCGGACGAGCTGCTGGCGTTGGGCTACAAGCCGGTGGGCAAGGACTTCCCCGTGTTTCTGCATCCGCAGACCGGCGAGGAATACGCGCTGGCCCGCACCGAGCGCAAGAGCGGACACGGCTATCACGGTTTTGTCTTCCAGGCCGATGCCACGGTGACTTTGGAGCAGGACCTGGCGCGGCGCGACCTCACCATCAATGCGATTGCGCAAGATGCGGATGGCACCCTGATCGATCCCTATCACGGCGTGCGCGACATCAATATGCGCGTGTTGCGCCACGTTTCGCCGGCATTCGCGGAGGACCCGGTGCGCGTGCTGCGTGTCGCGCGCTTTGCCACACGCTTTGCGCCACTGGGCTTCACAGTGGCGCCGGAAACCATGGCGCTGATGCAACAGATGGCAAGCACCGGCGAGGTGGATCATCTGGTGCCCGAACGCGTGTGGGCGGAAACCCGCAAGGCACTGGGCGAGGCCCAGCCGTCCGCATTCCTGCGCGTGCTGCGCGCAGCTGGCGCGTTACGCGTGTTGTTGCCGGAAGTAGACGCCTTGTACGGCGTACCGCAACGCGCCGAGTTTCACCCGGAAATCGATACCGGCATCCATGTCGAAATGGTGCTGGACGCCGCCGCGCAGATTGCTCCTGGCGACGACACGGTTGGCTTCTGCGCGCTGACACATGACTTGGGCAAGGCGCTGACACCCACTGCCGAATTGCCGCGCCACGTCGGCCACGAACAGCGCGGGTTGGCACCGCTGCGTGCACTGTGTGCCCGGTTGAAAGTACCCACCGAACCCGCGGCGTTGGCCGAACTGGTGTGCCGTGAACACTTGAACGCACACCGTGCGTTTGAGTTGAAGCCGGCAACTGTACTGAAGTTGCTTGGTGCGCTGGATGCGCTGCGGCGACCGGCGCGACTGGACACCTTCCTGGCCGCGTGCTGCGCCGACAAACGCGGCCGTTTGGGCCACGAAAACGATGACTATCCGCAAGCGGCGTATTTGCGCGAAGCGTGCGCTGCAGCGGCGGCAGTAACGGCCGGACCGTTTGTCGCCGAGGGATTGACCGGCGTGGCGATTGGCGCAGCAATGGACGCCGCACGCATCCACGCGATTGCCGCACTGCAGGCCAACCACTCGGCGGACGCATCCCCGGTATAAGGTGCACGTGCCGACGGGTCTCACGGATCCGCCCCTGCTGTGCACAATGTCACCAACCTGTTCTCAACAGGCAATGGTCTCCTCCCACGCGTTCTGGAGTCATCTGTGTCGAGTGCATTTACCCCGATCTCCCCGTTGCGGCAGCGCTTCCGCCCACTGCTGTGGTTGGCCATCACGTTCGTGGCGATCTCGTTTGCCACCCGGGTCGTACTGCTGGTCATGTCCGGTACCGAGGTGCCGCACACCGCGCTCAACCTCCTCTACATATTCGGCGTGGGCCTGGGTTATGACCTGGTAACGCTGTTGTATGTGGCCTGGCCGCTGGTGCTGTTCTTGTGGCTGGTGCCGACGCGGCGTGCCGGCCTGTCGGGACTGGCGCAGTGGCTGCTGTACATGTTGGCCCTGGCGCTGATTTACGTACTGTGTCTGGCGGTGCTGTACGCCGTGTATCGCGCCGAGCTGCCGATGACCTGGCCGCTCGTGGTGCTGTTTTTGCTGGTGCTGCCGATCCCAGGGCTTGCCTACGTCGCACGTGGTGGGCAGTGGACGTTGTACGGGTTGGCGCTGGTGCTGATCTACGGGTTGTTGTTCGTCGCCGCGTCCGAGCTGGTGTTCTGGAACGAATTCAGCGTGCGCTTCAACTTCATCGCCGTGGATTACCTGGTCTATACCACCGAGGTGATCGGCAATATCCGCGAGTCGTATCCGGTTGGCCGCTGGCTGGCGTTGCTGGTCGTATTGGCCATCGTGGTCTTTGCGCTGGGCAGGCGCGCACTGCACACGCGCGACAGCGGCAGCCGCTTCTGGCAACGCGGCACGGTGGTGCTGGCGTGGCTGGTGCTGACCGTACTTTCGGTCGCATTCGTCAACGGCGGCATGAAGGACCGCACGCACAACAACTATGTCAACGAGCTGGCCGGCAACGGCATCTACCAGTTCTTCGCCGCATTCCGCAGCGGGCATCTGGACTACGCAAAGTTCTATCGCACGCTGCCAGATGACCAGGCCTACCGCCGCGTGCGGGACATGCTGCAGACGCCGGACGCAACCTACCTCAGCAACGATCCGCGCGACCTGACCCGGGCCATCCGCGGCCGCGGGCCGGAACAGCATCTCAACGTGGTGCTGATCAGCGTGGAGAGCTTGTCCGGCGACTATCTGGGCACGTTCGGCAACACTGAAAACATGACGCCGTATCTGGACGCACTGAGCACGCAAAGCCTGTTCTTCGGCAACCTGTATGCCAACGGCACGCGCACAGTCCGCGGGCTGGAAGCGCTGGCGCTGTCGATCCCGCCGACACCCGGCGATTCGGTGCTGAAATCCCCGCATAACGAAAATCTGTTCTCGCTGGCCGACATTTTCAACGACCGCGGCTATCAATCGGACTTTGTCTACGGCGGCTACGGCCAGTTCGACAACATGAACTATTTCTTCAGCCGCAATGGCTATCGCACCGTGGATCGGCGCGACATCGGCAAGGGCGCGACGATCCACAGCGAGAACGTATGGGGCGTGGCCGATGAGGATTTGTACACGCTAGCACTCGGCCAGATGGATCAAATCCATGCTGCGGGCAAACCGTTTTTCCTGCACATCATGACCACGTCCAACCACCGGCCATTCACGTTCCCGGCCGGACGCGTGAGCCAGCCCAACGGCACACGCCAAGGCGCCGTCGCCTACACCGACTGGTCGATCGGTGATTTCATCAAGCGGGCGCGAGCAAAGCCATATTTCGCCGACACCGTGTTCGTGATCACCGCCGATCACTGTGCCTCCAGCGCGGGCAAGACCAGCGTGCCCATCAACCGCTACCACGTCCCGTTGTGGATCTACTCGCCGGCGCACATCCAGCCGCAACGCATCGACCGCCTGATGAGCCAGATCGATATCGCCCCCACCTTGCTCGGCCTGCTCAATTTCAGTTATCGCTCGCGCTTCTTTGGTTACAACCTGCTGCAACTGGAACCCGGGCGCGAGCGCGCGTTTCCCGCCACGTACGAAAAGCTTGGCTATCTGCGCCACGACGTGCTCACCGTGCTGGAGCCGCAGCGCAAACTGGAGCAGATGAAGCCCGACTACGCCACTGGCGACGCAGTGCCGCTGGCGCCGCAAGTCCCGGCTTTGATTGACGATGCCGCAGCGTATTACCAGGTGGCAAGCGAGCTGTTCAAGCAGGGCCAACTGGTGCGCCGACCGGCGGACTCGACCCCGGTGGCACCGCTGCCAGTCGCCACACCGTTACCGGTCAACACCGGCGAACCGGCGAGTGCCAGTTCGGCGCCAGTGCCAGCGCCGGCGGCCACCGCACCTGCATCGGCAACCAGCAGCGGTACGCCACGGTAACCCTGGGAACGCAGGCGAAGCATGGACTTCGCCCGGACGGTCAGCCGCTGGCACGGCTGTTCTACCGATCACCCGTGTCCTGCGTGCAGCGCGCGCTCCACGCGCGCCAGCACACCAGCCAGCGGCGTGCGCAGCAGCAACAGCGCGGCGGCAATGCCGCAAACATCGGCCAGCACATCGAGGCCGTCGGCCGTGCGTGGTGGATTCAGCCACTGCAGGCCCTCGATCAGCACGCCGTAGGCCAGACAGCCCAGCGCGGCAGCGATGCGCGCCCGGCGTGCAACAAACACATTGCCCCACCACCCCATCAGGCACGCGAACCCCAGCGCATGCAGCACCTTGTCGCCGTTGGCAAAGTCCAGGCGCAACGCCGGGTTTGGCTCCAGCGCCAGATACACACCCCACAGCATGAGTACACTGCCCGCAGCGACCCACAGCCAATGCAGGCGGAGCCGTCCAGACGGCCATGCGCTCATCACAGCCGCCGGCGTTGATCGGTCTCGAACAGGCCGGCGGGAAGTGGCAAATCGGTCATTTGCCTGGTCATCAACATGGCCTGGAAGCGTTCGCCCATGGCCTCGGGTAGCATCAGGCGTTTGACCTGCTGGGCCACCTGCTGCCGCGCAAGATCGTCGGTGGCGGCCGCCTGCTCGAACGCAAACGCCTCCGGCAAACCGGCACCAATCAGGAACTGCGCTTGCGACCAGTACCCCGCGATCTCGCAGCCGGCATGAGAGCCGGCCTCGGCCAGCGCGGTGAAGTCCACCGACGCCGTGAGATCGTTCAGGCCAGGCAGCCACAATGGATCGTCGTGCGCGTTATGCCGGTAATGCGCCATCAGCGTGCCATCGTCACGCTCGGGCAGATAAAACTCGCGACGCACGTAACCGTAATCCACAAACAGCAACAGCCCGCGGCGCAGCGAGCCGGCAACGGCATCCATCCAGTATGGCAATTGCGGCAGGATTTCGGAGCGATAGCCGTCCGCGAAATCCGTGCCCAGCGAGCGCTCGACGTGGTGCACGGCGCCGCTTACCAGCGTATCTGCCGGACGATCCACCCGTTGCAGGCAACCGTCGCCAGTCAACGCCACATGTTCCTCGTAGACCTCGCCGCCACGCACGGTGAAACGCGTGGTCGGTAGCGCGTCGATCACCTCGTTCGCAAACAGCACGCCTTGCCAGTCCTGCTCCGGCGGACGATCCAGCCACTGCACGCGCGCGCTGAGTTCGGCGGGAAGCTTTGCGTTCAGGCGTGCGCGCTGGCGATCGCGCAAATCGGCGCTGGGTTCGAGCATCAGATAACGCCGTGGCAAGGTGCCGCTCGCGGCCAGCGCCTGCAACGCAACTTCAGCAAACGCGCCGCTGCCACCGCCCAGTTCGAGAAAATCCGCCTCGGCTCCGAGCAGCGCCAGCGTCGGCTGCAGCGCGTTCACCACGCAACGCGCAAACACGCCACCCAACTCCGGCGCAGTGACAAAGTCACCGGCCGCGCCAAACTTCATCCTGCCGGCGCTGTAGTAACCCAGCCCCGGCGCGTACAAGCAGCGCTCCATGTATTGCGCAAACGCCAGCGGCCCGTGTGCAGCGATCATCTCGCGCAGCAGTTGCAGCAAGCGGTCGGAGTGCGCGCGCTCATCGGCGCTGGGTTCGGGAAGTCGGGACGGCATGTGCAATATCGATGGCGGAAAGCGCGGCCAGCATAGCGGATGCCGCCCTGCGACTCGCGCCAAAGCGTGACAAGTCACCGGCGCGGCAGAGCGGCGCCCCACGTCCCTGCGTCACGCAGCGACAAACCGTCGTGCCGTTGTAGCAGGGCGGCGCTGCCTGCCGGCCTTTGCTCCGGGAACCCGCGCACCAGTGACGGGTACTGCCTGCCCTGAGGCGCGGCAACGGCACGCGCGCCGGAGCCAAGTCAGCACCAGCACCGGCGCGTTGCGACGATCAAAAATCTTTTTGCAGGCTGAGATACACGCCACGCCGCGGGCCGAACTGCGGTGCGCCCACGCCGATGCCGCTGCCGTCACGCAACTCGTACGTGCGGTCCAGCACGTTGATCAGCGCCAGCTGCGCGTGCAGCGGGCCGAAGCGCGCGAAGGCGAAATCGTGCGCGAGGTTGAGATCCAACTGGAAGTACGCCGGCAGCGAAGCACCGTTCGGCACCCCGCCGTCCTTGCGCAGGCCGCTGCCGAACAGGTAGTTGGCACCTATGCGCGTGTGCTCGCCCAGCGTGTAGTTCGCGCCGCCCGAGGCGGTGAGCTGCTGGTCGTGGTCGAGGTAGATCCAGTGCCGGTTGACCCAGGCGAGGTCGTCCGGGTCGAAATTGTACTGGCTGCTGATGATGCGTTTGCCGATCGCCTTGCCGAGCGACGCGTTGAAGTAAGCGGACAGCGGCCCCTGCTCGTAGTTCACCGTGAACTCCACGCCTTTCACCCGCCCTTGCGCGTAGTTGAAGGTGGAGTAGACCAGCGCGGAGCCGAACTGGCCCTCGTCCTGCAGGCGCCGCACCTGACGGTAATAGGCGTCCACACCGACAGTCCAAGCCACACCAAGGTTCTGCGAGACGCCGACATCGAAGTAGTCCGAGCGCTCGGCCAGCGGCGTGTTGTTGCCGCTGTCCACCACTGCGTTGGTGGTGCCGTCGAACTTCGCGATGTTGCTGCTCGCGATCATCTCGGTGGCGGGCGGGGTGAAGTAGCGCGAGTAGCCGGCGTGCACGGCAGTGCTGCTATCAGCCTGCCACAGCAGGCCCACACGCGGGCTCAGCTGGCTCTCGCGGCCGCACCAGTTGTAGCGGTCGCCGCGCAGGCCGGCGTTCAACGTCCAGCTCTCGCCAAGGTGCCATTCGTCCTGCACGTAGACCGACCAGGTCCTGGCGAGCAGGCGGCTGTCGTCGAGGATGTGGATCGACGTGGTGCTGGTCTGTTCGCCATCGGCGTCGGCCGGGAACGCCCAGGCGTCGTTGCCGCTGGCGGCGCGCTCAAAGCTGCCGTAGATGCCGTAGCGCAAGGTATGGCGATCGCCCAACGGCGTGGAGAAATCCGCCTGCAAGGTGCTGGCGCGGCTGCCGCGGCTGACGGCCGAGGCCACGCCGTTGAACATCAGCTCGCCGATCCGGTCCGGGGTGTAGGCGAGGCCGCTGTAGCGCTGGCCCAGCGACAGCTGGTAATCGGTCGCGCCCAGCCTGCCCTGCAGCGCGAGCACGCCGAAGCGGGTGTTTTCACGCTGGCGTGCGTCGAGTTCGGCGGAGTTGAAATCCACCCTGTCGAGGTAGCCGAACTGCGGCGTCTGACCCGGGTTGTTCGGAATCTGGAAGCGGTTGTTGGCGACGCCGAACAGCAGGCTCAGGCGAGTGTCGGCATTGAACAGGTAACTGATGTCGCCGAAGCCCTTGACCTGGTTGGTGTGGTCGTGGATCGGCGTTTTGCCCGGCGTGGGATTCTCGATGCCGGCGTCGTTTTCCATGTAGTTGCCAGTGAAGAACCAGCTCCAGCGCTCGTTGCTGCCCCACACCGAGGCGTTCGGGTTGCGCGTGCCATGGCTGCCGCCGGTGATGCCCACGCTGCCGCCGTTGCCGAGGTCGTGGCCGCTCCGGGTGGTGATGTCGACCACGGCCGCGGTGCGCAGGCCGTACTGCGCCGGCAGCGCGCCGTCGAGCAGTTTCACGCTGTCGACCATGTGCGCGTCGAGGCTCTGCCCGAAGCCGCCGATCGACTCGGGGATGACCACGCCGTTGATGCGGTATTGCAAGTTCGCGTGGTCGCCGCGCACGTGCAGGCCGCCGTAGGAATCCTGCACCACGCCCGGCGCCTGCAGCAGCACCTGGTTCATCGGGGTGGCGGCGCCGAGCGGCAGCTGGGTGATCGCCTGATGATCGATGACGTACTGACTGCTGCCGGTGTCCGGCGACAGCGCGTTGCGTGCCCGGTCCAGTGTGGCGGAGACCGAGATCGCATCCAGGTCCTGCACTTTGGCCGGCTGCTTGTTGCGACTGCCGCCGTCCGCCGGGTCGGCCCCATTCACGGCGACGAAGGGGGCAGCGGCACTCATCGCCGGCGTCGCGTCGGTAGCATGGACGGCATGGCCGGTAGTCGCACCCAGAGCGACAGCAAGGGTCACGGCGAGCGGTGAAGGTTTCATCGGCACTCAACAGGGATCAACGGATTCACGAGTTGTTATGTTATAACATTTCTGACAAATTTTTTCCTGCCCTGCTGCATCCCAGGTCGTGCCTGGCAACGAACCCGTTGATCCGTGCTTCATGCAACGTCCCTAGACTACGAGGGCACATGCCGCGACTAGCAATGTCCCACGGAGCCACGCATGACCCAGTCCAGCCAGCAGGTACCCGCCGTCATCGCTCCGGTCGAGCATCGCCGGATAACGCAGGCGATCCTGGATTTCGTCAGTCACGTGCCGGACAGCCACATTGACCGCGGCGCCAATCCGGCAGCGGCTGCGCAACACTTGTCCATCCGCGCCGCCCAGCGTGCCGCGCTGACCGCCGGTTCGCTCGCGTTGCCGCCAGGACCACTGGGCTGGTTGACACTGTTGCCCGAGCTGCTCGCCATCTGGAAAATCCAGGGTCAGCTGGTCAGCGACATTGCCGCTGCCTACGGTCGCCACGCCACGCTGGGTCGCGAACAGATGATGTGGTGCCTGTTTCGCCACACCGCTGCGCAGGCATTTCGCGACCTCGTGGTGCGCATGGGCGATCGGCTGATCTTTCGCCGCATGTCGTACGGCGTCGCACAGAGCGTGGCGCGGCAGATCGGGACCAGGCTGGGCCGGCGCGTGGTGGGCAACGGCGTTACGCGCTGGCTGCCGGTGGTGGGTGCGCTGGGTGTCGGCGCGTATGCGTATTACGACACCATGCAAGTGGCCGGCACGACGATTGAAATGCTCGAGGGCGAAGTGGCGATGAAGGACGCTGCGGCGACCAGCGTCGACCCCGCGAGCAGCCGCACGCCTTCGTCGCGTGCCAAGCCGGCGACTCGTGCCGGGAGCACGCGGCACACCGTCGCGCCGGAGGCCGACGCGACAGTGGCCAACGCGGCACACAAGGGGTCCAGCGCGGCACACAAGGTGGTGACTGCCGCACGCAAACGCCTTCCCGGCAAGACCGCACGCAAGCCGCCGCACCCGCCAGACAAGCAGTGACGTGCAGCGGCTTGGCTCGCGCGGGTGACGCGCCGCGCACTTTGCGCCAAGCTATCTGCGGCCAGAGAGAAGCGACGCATGCACACAGCTCACGCACAACCTGTCGCACTGATCACTGGCGCCGCGCATCGCATCGGCGCCGTCATTGCCCGCACGCTGCACGCCGCTGGTTACGACGTGGCGCTGCACTATCGGCACTCCGCCGACGACGCCACTGCATTGGCTGCGGAGCTCGAAGCACGGCGCGCGCACAGTACGCTGTTGCTGCCCGCGGAGCTGACCGAAATTGCCGCATTGCCTGCATTGATCGACGCGCTGCTGATGCATTACGGACGACTCGATGCCCTAGTCAACAACGCCTCGACTTACTACGCGACCCCGGTGGGCACCGCCACAGCCGCGCAATGGGACGAGTTGTTCGGGGCGAATGCGCGCGCGCCATTTTTTCTCAGCCAGACCGCTGCGCCGGCATTGCGCAACGCGGGCGGTGCGATCGTCAATATTGCTGATATCTATGCCGAGCGCCCGCTACCGGCGCACACTCTGTACTGCATGAGCAAGGCCGCGCTGGTGATGCTGACACGCAGCCTGGCAGTGGAGCTTGGTCCGGAGATTCGCGTGAATGCGATCGCCCCCGGCAACATCCTGTGGTCGACCAATCCGGTCAAGGCGGAAACGCCGGCCATCGTCACGCAGCGCACTACGCTGGCGCGTCAGGGTTCACCACAGGAAATCGCCGACGCCGTGTTGTACTTGCTGCGCGACGCCCGCTATTGCAGTGGCGTCGTGCTCCCGGTGGACGGCGGGCGGTTGCTGCACGTGTGATCCGCACTCAATGCACGTCGCGCGCCTGCGCAGCGTCGCGTACGACCACCACTCCGGCCTGACGCAACAGCCCGCGTACCAGCGCACGATCAAACTCACGCTTGTCCAGCGCGTGCGGATGGGCGTGCCACTGCCCGTCGACAAAACACGCGAGCAAGTCGATATCGATCGCCACCTCATCGCCGCGCATGCGGTCGCGCCCGAGCGCCAGCTCGATCTGCCGAATCTGCGTGTGCGCGTCGGCGCTGGTAGCGGTCACGTTCCATGTCACCAGCGCGTTGTAGAACTGGCGGGCGCTGCCATCATCCGCTGCAAAACGCTGGATCGGCGTCAGCCAGACGGCTGCACCGCTTTGGTCAAGCTGCCTCAGCGCATCACGCATGAGCATGTCGTCGGCGCGGCTGGAACCCAGCAGCAACAGCCAGCGCAACGAGGGTTCACGCATAGTCGCGCTGCACACAGACGCCAACGCGCGCGCAACCCAGCGCAGCAGCAGCCATCGGTTTGTCGATACGCAACTCGATCGAGCGCGGATGAAACTGCCCGGCCAGCAGCGCACAGCAACTTTCCGCCAGCGTTTCCAGCAGTTGATCCGTGCACGCGGCCACGTGCTCGCGCAGTGCCTGCACCACGCTGGCGTAATCCAGCGCCGCACCCAGCGTCGTCACCGCGCGATTGTCGTACCCCAGCCGCACGCCAATAAGCAGCGGCTGGCGCAGTTCGCGCTCCCAGGCATACGCACCGACCACGGTGTCCACACGCAAATCTTCAATACACACGGTATCCATGGCGATCAACGATAACGACAGTGCGCACAGGTTCAAGGAGCGCGGGCGCGGATGCAAGCAAAACCACCGCGGCCCGACCCGCGTGCGATCATGCACGGATGACTGCCTTCTCGACACTCGCCCTGCAACCGGCTCTGCTCGCCAGCCTGGAAACACTCGGCTATACCACGATGACGCCGGTACAGGCGCAAAGCCTGCCGCCAATGCTGGCTGGTCGCGACGTCATCGCGCAGGCCCGGACCGGCAGCGGCAAGACTGCAGCGTTCGGGTTGAGCCTGCTGCAGTCGCTCGACGTCGACGTCACTCGCTTGCAGGCGTTGGTGCTCTGCCCGACCCGTGAGCTGGCCGATCAGGTCAGCAAGGCCATCCGCAAACTGGCCGCCAACATTCCCAACGTGAAGCTGCTGACCCTGTGTGGCGGCATGCCGCTCGGCCCGCAACTAGCCTCACTCACGCACGACCCACACATCGTGGTCGGCACCCCCGGACGCGTGCAGGAGCATCTGAAAAAGGGCAGCCTGCACGGCGGCGGGATCAAGGTGCTGGTGTTGGACGAAGCGGACCGCATGCTCGACATGGGTTTCATCGAAGCCATCGATGACATCATCGGGCGCATCGCCAAACATCACCAGACGCTGCTGTTCTCGGCGACCTATCCGGAGGGGATGCAAGCCGTGAGCCAGCGCGTGCAACACGACCCGGTGAATGTGAGCGTCGACGCGCCAGCGGGCCAGCCACCTGCCATCGAACAGCGCTTTCACGAAGTGGAGCCGGCGCAGAAACTGGACGCGCTGGCGCAGCTGCTGGGTCGCGCCTGGATCACCAGCGGCGACCTGAGTCAGGCCCTGGTGTTCTGCAACATGCGCCGCGAAGTGGATGCCGTGGCGCAGGAGCTCGATCACCGCGGCTTCTCCGCGCTCGCACTGCACGGCGACATGGAGCAGCGTGACCGCGACGAAGTGCTGGTGCGCTTCAGGAACCACAGTTGTTCGGTGCTGGTGGCGACCGACGTGGCCGCGCGCGGGCTGGACATCATCGGCCTGCCACTGGTGGTGTGCTACGACATTGCGCATGACCCCGAAACCCACACGCACCGCATCGGCCGCACGGGTCGCGCCGGGCAAAGCGGCCTGGCGCTCACGCTGTGCACGCCACGCGAGCGCCCCAAGGCGGCCAACATCGAAGCCATGGCCGGTGCGCCGCTGCCATGGCATCCACTGAAAGTTGCCCCGCCGCGGGGCAAGAGCCTGCATCTGGCACCGATGAAAACCCTGGTGATTGATGCCGGGCGGCGCGACAAGCTGCGCCCCGGCGACATTCTCGGCGCCCTTACCGGCGACGCCGGGCTGGACGCCAGGGACATCGGCAAGATTGACGTGTTTGCCACGCGCGCCTACGTGGCGATCCGCCGCGCGCGTGCCAACCAGGCGTTGGAGCGGCTGCGTGCAGGCAAAATCAAGGGCCGCAATTTTCGTGTACGAGCCCTGGGCTGAAGCCATGCGCGGCCACGCCTCCGCTCGTCGGTACCGCACTCCGTCGCCGCTCCGGTTGCCGTGGCTGACGTTGCTCGTCTTCGGCCTGGCATGCGGCGGCGCGCAAGCGGCAATACCAATCCATGGCTACCGGATCGTGCATGCGTATCCACACGACCCCAATGCGTACACCGAAGGCCTGTTTTACCGGGACGGCTATTTGTATGAGAGCACGGGCAAAGTCGGGGCATCGACAGTGCGCAAGGTGGCACTGGAGACCGGTGAGGTGGTGCAACGCCATGACGTGCCGGCACCGTATTTCGGCGAAGGCATCGTCGACTGGAAGCACCGGCTGATCCAGCTCACCTGGCGCGACCAGATCGGCTTTGTCTATGACCTCGCCAGTTTCAAACTGCAACGCACGTTCGCTTATCCCGGCGAAGGCTGGGCGCTTACTCGCAGCGACAAACACCTTTACATGAGCGACGGCTCGGCCGTGTTGCGCGTCCTGGACCCCGACACGCTGGCGACCACCGGCAGCCTCATGGTCATGGCCGATGGCGTTCCGGTAACCAACCTCAACGAACTGGAATGGGTGCACGGTGAGATCTACGCCAACATCTGGCTCAGCAACCGCATCGCCCGCATCGATCCGGCTACTGGGCAGGTCACCGGCTGGATCGACCTCAGCGGGTTGCTCGACATCAGCAAACTGCCCGACCCGGCGAATGACGTGCTCAACGGTATCGCCTGGGACGCAGAGCACGACCGGTTATTCGTCACCGGCAAGTGCTGGCCCACGCTGTTCGAGATCAAACTCCTGCACGATGATAGCCGTGCCGGGCACGGGAAATAGGAACGCCGGTTGCCACGGATTGCTCACAGGAATATCAACCGGGATCGGTCTTGGCGGTTGCGTTCCCAGCCGCTGACGGTCAGGGCACCGGCCCATCGCCAATGCCTGGCCGGCCAGGTCTGGTTGCTACCGACAGCGCGGCGGTGGGCGGGAATGGCGCTGCCAGGCGCCTGCCAGGTCACGACCTGACCCCCAGCGTCAGTGGCGACCAGTATGTGAAGGCGCTGCCGACCATGCCCCATCTTCCGGCTACACGATGCAGTTGGTAGCCGTGATCCGCGCCGGCACGCAAGGATGTATTTCACTGACACCCAGGTGGCTGCCAACGCTGAGCATGCCTCGCAACCCGCAATCCGGTGCGAAGTGCGGCACGGTACTTGACGATTTTGCTGCAAACCATCGCAACGGCTCCACGCCAGACGCGGGCAGCAACGTTGACCTGACGTTGACCCCAGTGCCTGTACCGTACATCGCTTGCGGATGGGGGGGACACAATCAGGAGCAAGCCGGGTGAGTCGCAACAAGGCGCACAAACCGGGCCAGCAGGATCGATGCATGCGAGGTGCCAGCAGACGGCTTCACGCGTGAAACGTCGATCCATCCGAACTATTGACTACATACACAATAAATACACCGATCCAGAAAAAAAACACCGATCCAGCGATCGGCACGTCGTAAGGCTTCGCTACCGTTCTTCACGTTGGTTCCGGCATGCTCTGTGCTTGGTAACAGTAAGATGGTGGATTAAAGCGTAGGTCATTGTGGGTAGAGCGTCGGTCATGGATCGAACTGCTTCACGCTCTTCGTATAGCAATTGCTCCATTCGCGACTGGACGGACCACCGATAGGTGGCCCACGCAAGGAAAGGGCACCTACATGTACAAATTGTTCCGTCGACGCGCCTTGGGTTGGCAGTTACTGCTGGTATCAGTCGAGTTTGCGCTGCTCGTGAGCGGCGCTCGTGTAGCCGGGGTGCTGCGTTACTGGGGAGATGCCGCTACCCAGGCCACGTTCGACGAAATGCTGCGCTGGCGCGCGCCACTGATCGCCGTGGTGTTGATTCTGGCAATGGCGGCCCTTGGCCTGTATCAGGTGCACCTGCGCGCCGGCTGGCTCGGCCGGCTCAGTCGCCAGGCCGTCGCTTTCGTGCTCGGTGGTGTGGTGTTGACCGTGTTGTATTACCTGGCCCCTGCCACGTTCCTGGGCCGCGGGGTGCTGGGCATCACCCTGGCGCTGGGATACGTCACCGTGGCCGCCTGGCGGGTGCTGTTTCTGAGCGTGGTGGACGCGGACTTGTTCAAGCGCCGCGTGATTGTACTGGGCGCCGGCGAGCGCGCTGCGGAAATGGTCCGCAAGATGCGCCGCAAGACCGATCAACGCGGGTTCAAGATCCTGGGCTACGTCCCGGTCGGCGCCGACCCCATCAGCGTGCCGCGTGCATCGTTGTTGCAGCCGGATGGCGCGCTTTGCAAATGGGCAGCCGGCCTCGACCTGGACGAAATCGTGGTGGCCCCGGATGATCGCCGCGGTACCCTGCACGTGGAAGCGCTACTCGAGTGCAAGCAGCGTGGGCTCGCAGTAACGGAACTTGCAGAGTTCATCGAGCGCGTGGCCGGCACGATCACCATGGACCTCACTAACCCGTCCTGGCTGGTATTCTCCGATGGCTTCAACGTTTCGCCGCTACGCCGCACCATCAAGCGTGCCTTTGACATAGCCTTCGCATTGTTGATATTGACGCTGACGTGGCCGCTGATGCTCCTTACCGCACTCGCGATCCGCCTGGAATCAGGCCACGGTGTGCCGATCCTGTACCGGCAGGAGCGAGTCGGCGAAAACGGCAGATCGTTTGCGATGATCAAGTATCGCAGTATGCGCACCGACGCGGAACGTGACGGCGTAGCGCGCTGGGCGGCCAGAAACGACGATCGCGTGACTCGAGTCGGACGCTTCATCCGCAAGGTCCGGCTGGACGAATTACCCCAGTTATGGAATGTGTTGCGTGGCGACATGAGCATCATCGGTCCACGTCCCGAACGTCCGCAGTTCGTGCAGGATCTCAACGCGCGGATCCATTACTACGCATTGCGACACTGCGTGAAACCGGGACTCACCGGCTGGGCCCAATTGCGGTACTCCTATGGGTCGTCCGTGGAGGACGCCAGGGAAAAGCTGAAATTCGACCTGTTTTACGTAAAAAACCACAACTTCGTGTTCGACTTGGCGATTCTGGTCCAGACCGTGGAAGTGATACTGTTCGGGCGCGGCGCGCGCTGAAATCATGGAGAGCAAGCAATTGAAAAAGTCACCGCGAAACTGTGTTTTCTGGCTGATCATGGCAACTGCCCTGCTGTTGCTTGGCGGCTGCGCGACTACACCAATCGTCAGTGGTCCGACGACAACGGCCCCACCAGTGGATCGCTACATAATCGGTCCCGGTGACGCGCTGGAAATTTTCGTGCGCGACAACCCCACGCTGACCACGACCGTACCAGTGCGGCCGGACGGGCGCGTCTCCATTCCGTTGGTACAGTCCATCGTGGCGGCCGGCAAGACACCGGACGAACTGGCGGCGGATCTGGAGAAGGAATTGAGCCGCTACATCCGTGCTCCGCTGGTAACCGTAATCGTCAAGAGTTTCGTGGGTGCATATAGCCAACAGGTACGCGTGGTCGGACAGGCAGCGACGCCCAAAGCGGTGCCCTATCGCAGTGGCATGAGCGTCCTCGACGTGATGATCGAGGTCGGTGGTCTCACCAAGTTTGCCGCCGGCAACAACGCCAAGATCATCCGCCGGATGCCTGACGGCACCGAACAGACCATTCCGGTGCGGCTCGGCGAGCTGATGAACGGCGCGATCAGCCACAACGTGGTCATGCGCCCCGGGGATATTCTGATCATCCCCCAGTCATTGTTTTGATGCGACGACAAGCCAGGTACACGGCAATCACCGGGGACATCGGGAAAGAGCGCAATGCAGACACAACCCGCCGATCTACATGAGTTGTTCCAGTATGTGCTGGCGGAAATCCGTGCCGCATGGTCTTACCGCTGGCGTGCCCTGATCGTTGCGTGGGCCATGCTGGTCGTCGGTGCGCTGCTGGTTTTCAGCCTGCCGAACAAGTATGAAGCCAGCGCACAGGTGTATGCCGACACCGACGCGTTGACCAATCCGCTGCTGCGCGGAGTTGCGGTGCAACCTGACGTCCGCGAACGGCTGCAGGTCGTCACCCATACCTTGCTCTCGCGACCCAATCTCGAGGCGGTGGCGGACAAGACCGGTTTGTCTCTGCGCGCGACTACCCCGGCGGACAAGGATGAGCTGTTGGCGACGCTGGGTGCCGCCGTCAAGATCAGGGACGCCGGTACGAAGAGCCTGTACAACCTCAGTTATGCCGACCGCGATCGGGACATGGCGCAGAAGGTGGTACAGGCGTTTCTGCAGATCCTGATGAACGATACCGTGGGCGCGAATACCGCCTCCACCACCACGGCACAGAGTTTTCTTGACCAGCAGGTCCAGGATTACGGCAAACGACTGACCGACGCCGAGAAACAACTGGCGGATTTCCAGAAGGCCAATATCGGCTACATCCCGAGCCAGGGCGGCAGCAGCTATTTCACACGCCTGCAGGCAGCCGAAGCGCAGTTGCAGACCCTGCAAGCCCAATACGACACCGCTGTCGCCGGCCGCGCGACCACACAACAGCAGATGCGCGCCATGGCCACCGGCTCCAGTTCCTCCGGAATTGACCCGCGCACGCAAGAAATCGACAAGCAAATTGCCGATTATCAGCAGCGACTCAATACGCTGTTGCTGACTTACACCGATGAATATCCTGACGTGACTTCCACGAAACGCATGATTGCGCAACTCCAGGCGCGGCGTGCGGCACTGCGGAAAAACGTCGCGAGCAGCCCGATGATGGGCGTCGCCTCGGACAATCCGGTGTACCAGGAAATGCAAAAGTCCATGTACACCACGCAGGTCAGCATTCAGACGCTGGCCACGCAAATCGGCCTGCAGAAGCAACAAATCGCCGACCTCAAGTCCCAGGGGGACAAGATCACCGACGTGCAAGCCACGTTGCAACAACTGACGCGCAACTACGACGTCACCAAGAAGCAGTACGACCAGTTGCTGGAGCGTGCAAACACCGCCCAGTTGTCCCAGGACGCTACGCAAAGCGGGAACAATTTGAAATTCCGCATAGTCAACCCGCCAGTCGTGCCGTTGTTGCCGGCAAGTCCGAACCGCGGCCTGCTGTTGCTTGTGGTGTTCGGTTTCGCAGTGGTCATGGGTGTCGGGTTCGCCTATCTCCTGCACAAAATAACGCCAGTGTTCAGCAGCCTCAAAAGTCTCCAGCAGTTTGGCGATTACCCGGTGCTCGGCGGGTTCAGTCTGATTGTGTCGCGGGCCCGACGCCAGGAACAACGCCGTGACATGGTCGGCTTCTACGCTGGCGCCGGTCTGCTGCCACTGGTGCTGTTGCTGGGGTTTGCCTTTGACGGACAGCTCGCTCGTCTGGTGCAGCACTTCTTCATTATGGGTGTCGCATGAGCATCGTCGAAAAGGCAGCCGAAAAACTCAAGGCCCTGCCGGTCGAATCACCGGCAACGCCATCGGTCGACACGCCGTCACAGCATGCGGCGCCGACGGTGGAACGTTCGCAGGAACGGGCGCAAGCAGCGGAGCAGCCGGTGGAAACCACGCCGCCTTGGCACGTGGATCCGGCCGTTCTCAAGCGCATGGGCCTGGTTCCCGCCGACGAACAGGCGGGCGCGCGACTTGCCGACGAACTACGACGCATCAAGCGGCCATTGTTGAACAATGCCATTGGCGAAGGAGCCGAGACATTTGCCCGCGGGAAGCACATCATGGTGACCAGCGCGGAGGCCGGCGAAGGCAAGACTTTTGCCGCAGTGAACCTTGCCCTGAGCCTGGCGCGCGAGGCGGATTTCGAGGTGCTGCTGGTAGACGGCGACATACCCAAACACGACACCACACACGCGTTCGGGCTCGACGGGAAGCCTGGCCTGATGGACGTGCTGGTGGACGAACTACTCGCGCCGGCCGAGGTTATCGTACGCACGGACGTGCCAAACCTGTTGGTGGTGCCAGCAGGGAAACCGCACCCGCTCGCCGCTGAATTGTTCCGTAGTCGCCGCATGGAATATGTACTCGATGAATTTGGCGGCCGCAATCGGCGCCGACTGGTGGTGTTTGATTCCTCGCCCCTGCTGGCGACCTCGGAATCCCAGGTGCTGGCATCCCACATGGGTCAGGTCGTCATGGTGATAGCCGCAGGCCGCACCCGCCGACAGGCAGTCACTTCAGCGCTGCAAAGCTTGAATGATTTCCAATATGTCGGCCTGGTTCTCAACATGGCCAACCTGCCTGCGAGCGAGGGTTACTACAACCACCACTACAGTCAATATTTCAAGGCTCTGCAAGGGGAAGTCTAGATGCGCGTGCTATCGGCGTCCGTCGTTCTGTCGTCGATCGTCCTGGGCGGCTGGCTGACCGGGGCCATCGCCCAGAGTCTGGGTTCCGATGTACGCAATGCACTGAATCCAGTGCAAGACGAACAAGCCGCAGAACCCGGAGACGTGCGGGTAGGCGTCATCCCGCAACCAACGGTTGACGCACCGGGAACGGTCATGGGCATCACCCTCGGTGAGCTCTATACCGATAATCTGACCATGGCGGCTGCGGGCCGCCCGAAACAGACCAGCTGGATTACCCAAATCCAGCCGTTTATCAGGTGGGCAGGGAGTAGCCCGCGGTTAGCCGGGCTGGTCGACTACGAAATGACCGGTTATCTCTACGCCGGGCAGTCACGGCATAACCAGTTGGCCCACAACCTCACCGCGCAGGGCAGATTCACGATCCTCCCGCAGCACTTTTTCGTGGACGGTACGGCAAGATACCGTCGCGAGGTCATCGACAGCGAGTTGTCGTCCGGCTCTGGCGCATTCCTGCTGAACAATAATCAGGCCAACGTCGCGATGGGCACGCTCAGCCCATACTGGATCCAGGATCTCGGCAAGGTCGGCACCGCGATGCTGCGTTACACCCTGGGACGGGTGTTGTACAACGACCACGGGATCTCGGGACAGAACGGCGATCAGTTGCGCGGCATTCCCAATATCACCAGCAAGGCAGTGCAGTTCAGTGTCGCAAGTCCGGAGGATCAGATCTGGGGCTGGAATCTGGGCTATTCCGATCAGCGTATCGAGCCGGACTTCGGCCGAGGCATTGAATATGCCACGGCAAAGCTGGGCCTCTCGTGGCAAATCAACGACAGCACCCAGTTGCTGGCTGATGTTGGCAAGGAAAACCAGTTCCTGCCAGACGGCACGTCCCGGAAGTTGGGGGCCAGTTTCTGGGATGTGGGGTTCGACTGGTCCAATTCCCGGGATCATTTGAAAGCCCTCGTGGGGCACCGGTTTTACGGACGCAGTTACCAGATGTCCTGGGGTCACACGGCAGCCTTGCTGACAACAGTCCTGAGTTATACCGAGCAACCGACCGACCTCAACCAGCAATTGCTGGGGCAAAGTCTGGGGCAGATCATCACCTCACCTACCGGTATTTCCTACATTCCCTCGCTCCGGGAGCGTCAGGTTTATCTGATGAAGCGCGCGAGCGCCTCGGCAACCTACACCATGCCCCGGGGCAAGCTGCGCCTGTCGCTTTATGACGAGCGACGCACCTATTTCACGCTGAACAATCTCCACGAAAAGATAGCAAACGCGGATCTCGCCTGGAGGTTCGACATCGGCCCATTCACCACGCTTACGCCAACCGTCGGCTGGCAGCGATATCAATTCCGGGACGGGCAGATCAACCACAACCGCTACGTACAAGTGGAACTCGTGCACCAGATAAACCCGAACAACTTCGGCAGCGTGCAGTTGCGCAATGATTCGCGCAACGTTCACGCCGGAATCACTGGCGCCCACGATTATCGGGTGAACATGATTCTCGTGCAGTGGACCCATTTGTTCCGGGATTGATATGTATCAGACGTTTTACAAGCTGCAAGGCAAACCTTTCCAGTTGACTCCGGATCCGGCGATGCTGTTTCCCAGCAAGGGGCACAAGCGCGCCATGGCTTACCTGCTCTACGGGCTCGAGCAGGGCGAAGGCTTCGTGATGATCACCGGTGCGGTTGGCACGGGCAAGACGCTGCTCATCCAGAAGTTGTTCGAAGAACTCGCGCATCGCAACATCGCCATGGCCAGCATTGCCTCGGCCAATCTCGACGGGGAGGACATCCTGCCGGCCGTGGCGTCAGCATTCGAGCTGCCCTACGAGGGACGGAGCAAGGAAGCGCTGCTGCAAGACGTAAAGCAACACCTGATAAAGCTGCGCGATCGCCATTCACATGCGCTGCTGGTGGTAGACGAAGCGCAAACACTGACGCCAGCAGCGCTGGAGATGCTGCGCATCCTGTCCAATTTCGAAGTCAGGGGTCATGCGCTGCTGCAGGTTTTCCTGATCGGGCAGGTCGAACTGCAGCGCACCATCATCACCAATCGCATGGAACAGTTGCGCCAGCGCATCGTTGCCTCTCACAAACTCGAACCGATGGGCGCGGAGGAAAGCCGGGAATACATTCTGCACCGCTTGCATGCAGTTGGCTGGAACAACGATCCGGAGTTGGCACCAAGCATCTTCGCCGGGGTGTACCTGGCCAGCTGCGGTATTCCGCGCAAGGTCAATCTCATCATGGATCGATTGCTATTGCACGGCTATCTGGAAGAGCTCCACGACCTCAGCCAGGCAGCGCTTACCGTCGTGCTCGACGAAATCCACGAGGAGATGGCTGGCGTACCGCAAACTCTGGAAGCGCCCATGACGGTCCAGAGTCCGGAACCCGCGTCTGCCATTACGCCCTCGGAACGGGAGTCCGAGCTCACGGTGCTCGACCTCAAGCAGCGCAACAACGTCTTGTTGCAGCTGATGCATGAAAACATCCAGCTCCGCGGGATGCTGAAATCCAAGGTCTCGCCGGCATCCGTTACGGGCGATGCGGCGACCGCCAGCACGCGGCACGGGCGTTCCCGGCGAAAACGCAAATGAACACGCCGTCAGCGCTGCCCGCGCCTGTGGTCAATGCGATGACCGTGGACGTCGAGGACTATTTCCAGGTTGCCGCCTTCGAAAAGTGCATCCGACGCGAGGACTGGCCGCACTGGCCGGTCCGGGTCGAGGACAACACCCGGCGCGTACTGGAGCTTCTTGCTCGTCACGGCGTGAGCGCCACCTTCTTTGTACTCGGCTGGGTGGCAGAACGCTTCCCCGGGCTGGTGCGCGACATCGGCGCCGCCGGCCATGAAATCGCCAGCCACGGCTTCGGCCATGAGCGCTTGACCAATCTGAGTCGCAGCGAGTTCCGTGACAGCATCACCCACACCAAACATCTGCTGGAAGATATTGCCGGCACTGCGGTGCTCGGTTACCGCGCGCCGAGTTACTCGATCGGACCTGCCACGTTGTGGGCCCACGAGGAACTGCGCGAGGCCGGTTATCGCTACAGTTCCAGCATCGTGCCGCTCCACCATGACCTGTACGGCATGCCCGGAGCGCCACGCTTTGCGTTTTACCCAAAGGATTCGGGGCTACTCGAAATTCCGGTGACCACGGTGCACCGCTGGGGTCGCAACTGGCCTTGTGGCGGCGGCGGGTATTTTCGCCTGTTGCCATATACGCTGTTCAAGCGTGGCCTGCGTCGCGTCAACCGACGTGAGCGCGCGTCCGGCGTGTTCTACTTCCATCCATGGGAAATAGATCCGCAGCAGCCACGCGTGCCCGGCGTGACGCTCAAGAACCGGGTGCGTCACTATCTCAACCTGACGCGCACGGCTCCCCGGCTTGAGCGGCTGCTGCGCGATTTCCGGTTCGACCGCATGGATCGGGTGTTTCTCACCCCTGCGCATGCCAACTACCCGGTGGTGGCATTGCAGGCCGACCAACTCCGTGCGCACTGAGGGGGTACGGGCAATGCTTGATCATGCGGACGACCACCGTCCGGCTGCCGCTTGTGCCATCAAGCACCTGCGCAGGGGTGACGCGGAACGCTGGGACAGCTTCGTCAAGGACGTCCCGCAAGCGACGTTTTTCCATCGCGCAGCCTGGCACGACATCATCGAGCAGGTGCTGGGTCACCGCTGCCACTACCTGTATGCGGAGCGGGCCGGAAGCATTACCGGGATCCTGCCGCTCGCCGAAATCCGCAGTCGGTTGTTCGGCCACGCATTGATCTCGACGCCGTTCTGCGTCTACGGCGGGGTAATGGCAAGCGATCCGGACAGCGCCGCGCAGCTCACCCAGGCCGCCACCGACCTCGCCGACGAGTTGCGCGTGGACTATCTCGAATTACGGGACCGCGAACCCGGTCACGCCGACTGGCCGGTCAAGGAGCTGTACGTCAGCTTCCGCAAGGCGATTGATCCGGACCACGACAAGAATCTGAAGGCCATCCCGCGCAAGCAGCGCGCGATGGTGCGCAAGGGCATCGCCATGGGCCTGCAAGCGCACCACGACGGCAGCCTTGCCGAGTTTTACCGGGTGTACGCCGAGAGTGTGCGCAACCTGGGCACACCCGTGCTGTCACGCAATTATTACCAGCGGCTGCAGCAAACGTTTGGCGACGATTGCGAGATCACCGTCGTCAGGCACCAGGGACAGCCGGTGGCGGCGGTGATGAGCTTTTACTTCCGCAATGAAGTACATCCGTACTACGGCGGCAGCGTGGCGCGCGGCCGCGATCTCGCGGCGAACGATTTCATGTACTGGGCAGTGATGCAGCGTGCAGTGGAGCGCGGCGCGCGGTTGTTCGATTTCGGTCGCAGCAAGCAGGACACCGGCTCGTATCACTTCAAGAAGCACTGGGGCTTCGAACCCCGACCGCTGCCCTATGCCTACTACCTCGTGCGGGCCAAGGCCGTGCCCAATATCAGCCCGACCAACAGCAAGTACCGCCTGTTCATCCAGGCCTGGCGGCGTCTGCCGCTGCGGGTGAGTTGCGCGCTGGGTCCGTGGCTCGCCCGGGATCTGGGTTAGCCATGCGCTCGGTACTGTTCCTCTGCCACCGTCTGCCCTGGCCACCCAGCAAGGGCGACAAGATCCGCTCGTACCATGTGTTGCGTCGGCTTGCCGAACATTACCGCGTCTATCTCGGCGCATTTGTGGATGAGCCGTCCGATTGGCAATACCTCGCCCCGGTCGAGGCCTTGTGCACCGAGGTCTGCGTCCGCCCGTTGCCGTCCTGGGCTGTGCGTTGGCGGGCGCTGACATCGCTGGTTCTGGGTGAGCCGCTTACCGTGGGAGTTTACCGCGACCGCGTGATGCAGCGCTGGATCGAAGGGCTGCTGGCCGAGTGCAAGCTGGATCTGGCCTTGTGCTACTCGTCCGGCGTGGCGCCGTTCGTCATGGCGCACCCGCAACTGCGTCGCGTCATGGATTTCGTGGATGTGGACTCCGACAAATGGCGCCAATACGCGCAGGCCAATCGCGGCCTGAAGCGGCTGATTTACCAGCGGGAGGCGCGGCGGCTGGCGGAGTTCGAGCGCACGGTTGCCACGCAATTCGACGCCAGTGTGCTGGTCTCGGAAACTGAAGCGGCGTTTTTCCGCCGGCAGGTGCCGGCGACCGCTGGCAAGGTGCATGGCATCCCCAATGGCGTGGATGGCGAATACTGGGATCCGCAACGCGTATATCCCAATCCCTATGCGCCGGGGGAACGGGCGGTGGTGTTCGTGGGTGCCATGGATTACCGCGCCAACGTGCATGCGGCGCAATGGTTCGTGCGCGAAGTGTGGCCGCGGATTTTTGCGCAACAACCGGACGCCCGGTTTTACCTGGTGGGCAGCAAGCCGTCCGCGGCCGTCCGCGCGCTGGGCCAGCTCGCGGGCGTCACGGTGACGGGACGAGTGGCAGATGTGCGGCCATGGCTGGCGCACGCCCATGCCGTGGCAGCGCCGTTGCGCATTGCCCGCGGCATCCAGAACAAGGTGCTGGAGGCGCTGGCCATGGAAAAGGTACTGCTGGCAACACCAGCTGCCTGGGAGGGCATCGAAGATTTCCCGGGTCGGCAAGGTTGCATCGACGAGTCGCCCGCGGTCATGGCGACCGAAGCCTTGCGTTGGCTGGATGCACCGCAAGTCGCCCGGGTGCCAGCGGCACGCGCCATGGTGCTGGCTCACCATGACTGGGTGCGCAATCTGGACACCTATGAAGGCGTGCTGGGCGACGCGCCGCTCACGGCAACCTTGGCTACCGCGAGCAGTGCCGGTCTGGAGGCGTGCTCGTGAACCGGGTTTCGGCAGCCGAGACTGACATCCGCACCCAGGCTTCCGGCTGGCGGCTGGCCGTGGCAGCTTTCGCCGTCGCGGTGATCGTGTTGTTGGCTGGCTACTGGCAGACAGTGCAATCGCTGGTGTGGGCCTGGGAGCACGATGGCACCTACCAGTACGCATTTCTGATCTTTCCCTTGAGTCTGTGGGTCGCATTCAATCTGCGCGACCAACTCAAGGCCAACCTGCCCGCGCCAAGCCTCTGGGGCCTGGTGGCGGTAGGTGGGCTGGTGTTCGTCTGGTATGCCGGACATCTGCTCGATGTCAATCTGTTGCAGCATTTCGCCTTGGTGGCCCTGTTTCCGGCGCTGGTGCTGGCCTGCTGGGGCTGGCGTACGCTGTGGACGTTGGTGTTCCCGCTCGGCTATCTGGTGGTGTTTGCGGTTCCCTGGGGCAATGGACTGGTAGGCCCATTGCAGGACATCACGGCGCACTTCGCCGTGCGTGCCCTGGAGTTGACCGGCACCCCGGTGTTGCTCAACGGCCGGGAAATCGTCACGCCCTCGGCGGTGTGGATGGTGGCGGATGCGTGCAGCGGCGTGAAATTCTTCATCGCCAGCAGTGCACTCGGTTGCTTGTATGCCTATCTGATGTACCTGCGCTGGTGGAAGCGGCTGGTGTTTGTGGCGTTCGCGGCGGTGGTGCCGATCATCGCCAACGGCTTGCGGGTGTATTTCACGATACTGATCGGCGAGTTCTGGGGGCTGGAGTACGCCACCGGCACGGATCACATGATTTTCGGTTGGCAGTTCTTCGGTACCGTGCTGGTATTGCTGCTGCTGGCCGGCTGGTTTTTCCGTGATCGCATCACCGTTCGCGAATATCCCCCCGCCGACGTCGGCAAGTCGGTCGGTGTGCGCAGCGCAGTCTGGCCAGCGGTGATCGCGCTGTTGATCGCCGGCCCGGTATGGGCCGCGGGACTCGCGACACCAGCGGCGCCGGAAGAGCTGCATCTTGAGGCGCCGACGGTCACGGGCTGGACGGGGCCGCTGGCTGCGACCGATAACTGGCGACCAACCTTCGTCGGAGCTACAGGGCAGATAAAAGCCACGTATCGAGCAGAAGCTGGTGGTGAAGTGGTCGAATTGTTTCACGCGGTCTACACCGGCAAGCCGCGTCGCGGACATACGCTGATCACCTACGGCAACGACCTCTACGATCCGGCGCAGATGCAAATCCTGGGAAGCGTCACCCAAACGATCAAAGATCCAACCGACCGGAATCTGACTGCCGGAGAACTGTGGTTGAGTGCTGCGGCAGGTTCGCGGCTGGTGTGGTACTGGTATTGCGTTGATCATCGTTGCACCCGCTCACCGCTGCTGACCAAGTTGTTGCAGGCGGCAGATGTGCTGCGTGGAGATGTGCCGCAATCGTCAGTATGGGCGCTGTCAACGCCGATCGGCCACGGCGGCGTCGGCCCGGCCCGGATGGATCTGCGTGCGTTTGCGCATGCGCTTCCTGCAACCGGTGTGGCGGATCCGCAGGCCCGACGTGACCAAGCCGCTCCCGGGGATCAACCGTGAACGACAAGCCGCTGATCGCGCACGTGCTCTACCGCTTGGATACCGGCGGCATGGAGCGCATGCTGGTGACTCTGATCAACCACACCCATCAGCGCTACCGGCATGCGGTGGTCTGTCTTGAAGGCTACGGCGCCCTTCGGGACCAAATCGAGTCTGCCGATGTGACGTGCCTGGCTTTGCATAAAAAGTCCGGCAAGGATTGGCGTTGCTATGTCAGGTTGTGGCGGATCCTCCGGGATCTGAAGCCGGACCTGGTTCACACCTATAACATCGGTGCAATTGATACGGCACCGATCGCCAGGCTTGCAGGGGTCCGTCGCGTCGTGCATGCAGAACGAGGCCGTGACGCCGCCGATCCGCGCGGTGAAAGTCGGAAATATCGGCTTTTACGCCGCTGGCTCCTGCCGTTCATTGATCGCTATCTGGCGGTCTCGAGTGACCTGCAAGACTGGCTGATTGAAAAGGTCCGCATACCTGCTTCGCGTGTTGTGTGCATTCCCAACGGCATCGACATCACGACGTTTGCCACGGTCACCGGGGCGAATGGCACCCGCCCCTTGCTGGGATCGTTCGCGCCGCCCGGAACCGTGTTGATCGGCACCGTCGGGCGGTTGGATGCCGTCAAGGACCACGCGGGGCTGATATCCGCCTTCTGCAAGCTGTGCGATACATTACCCGGAGAACGTCAGCGCCTACGATTGATCCTGGTTGGCGAGGGTCCGCAGCGTTCTGCGCTCGAGTCACAAATCGCAGGTACCGGACTTACCGCACAAATCCGACTATTGGGTAATCGCAACGATGTAGCGGCCTTGCTCGCGGAGTTCGACATCTTTGTGCTTTCCTCCATCGCCGAGGGAATGCCCGGGGCCGTGTTGGAAGCCATGGCGATGGGGTTACCCGCGGTGGCTACGGCAGTCGGCGGCGTAGGCGAGGTGGTCAAGACCGGGGTAACGGGAACGCTGGTGGCGGCCAGCGATCCCGAGGCACTGGCAGCGGCGTTGGCTATTTATGTAGCGGACGAGACCTTACGCATGCAGCACGGCAAGGCGGGGCGGGAGCGCGTAGTGGCCCAGTTCAGTTTGCAGACCATGCTGGCGGCGTACACGAAACTCTACGACGGGTTGCTCAAGCGTATCCACCAGCAGCATCAGCAAGTCGTTGCGGCTCCTCCTGCAACGGAACACAAGGAGCGTTGAACCATGTGTGGTCTGGCCGGCATCGTATTGGCGCACAGCGGCGACCGGGTGAATGAGAAAAGCCTGCTGGCCATGCGCGATGCGCAGCTTCACCGTGGCCCGGATGAAGCCGGGATCTATTTGGGCGACGGCGTGGGCTTGGGCCAT
>Ga0207707_10000685_pt1 | contig 33632 bp, 25 predicted proteins | sample KBSC83BmetaG_FD_184336 | JGI IMG/M metagenome (GOLD analysis project Ga0207707, IMG submission 184336) | Corn rhizosphere microbial communities from Kellogg Biological Station, Michigan, USA - KBS C8-3B metaG (SPAdes) (version 2) | ecosystem: Host-associated > Plants > Roots > Rhizosphere ... | reverse complement strand
AGACCGACATGAAGTTCGGGAACTTCAACGGCGCCGCGTTCGCGGAGAACGAATTTCGCCTGAGCCCGCGCCTCTCCATCACGCCGGGCGCGCGCATCGAGCTCCTCCACTCCACCGCGCGCGGCTACACCGACACCACGGTCTCACCGCGGTCGAAGAACCGGACGTTCGTGCTCTTCGGCGCGGGCGCGCAGTTCCGCGCGACCGCCACCACGAACATCTACGCCAACGCGACACAGGCGTACCGCCCCATCGAGTACTCGTTCCTCACTCCCTTCGCGAGCCTCACGCGCATCGATCCCAACCTCGTGGATCCGAAGGGCTACAACCTCGACCTCGGCTGGCGCGGCACGATCGGCGACGTGGTGCAGTTCGACGTCGGCGTGTTCGACCTGGTCTACCACGATCGCATCGGGCTCATCTCCGGCGTCGACTCCACAGGCGCGCCATTCACCGAACGCACCAACGTGGCGACGAGCACGCATCGCGGCGTCGAGTCGTACGTCAACCTCTCGCTCACGTCACTCGCGCACGCGGCGCCCTCCTTCGGATCGCTCGCCATCTACGATGCGCTCGGCTACACGCACGCGCGCTACACGACCGGCGAGTTCGCGGGGAAGTCCGTGGAGTTCGCGCCGTCGGTGGTGAACCGCGCCGGCGTCACGTACGCCAAGGGGCGTGGATCGCTCGGCGTGCAGTGGAGCTACGTCTCGAAGCAGTTCAGCGACGCGAACAACACCGTCGCGAGCTTCGACGCCAACATCGGCGTCATCCCCGCCTACCAGCTCGTCGATCTCTCGGCGAAGTGGCAGCTCACGCACACGATCGGACTCGACGCGGGCGTGAACAACCTCGCCAACTACTACTACTTCACGATGCGCACCACCGAATACCCCGGACCTGGAATCATCCCCGGGCTGGGCCGCAGCGTGTATGTCGGCGCGCGCGCAGGGTTCTGATCGTGAGACTCCGCTCGCTCGCAATCCCCGCCGTGGCGGTCGCGCTCGCGGCGTGCAACGACTCCGTCACCGCACCGGCGCTCGCCGCGCCGGTCTCGCTCGTGTCGTCGATCGTCGAAACCGTGTACCTGCCCACCTTCGACAGCCTGAATGCGCGTGCCGCGCGGCTGTCCCTCGCACTCGACGCGCTCGCCGGGAGTCCGTCGCCGGAGGCGCTGGCGACGGCGCAGAGCGCGTGGCGCGCGACACGCGAGATGTACGAGCGCAACGAGGGATTCGCCTTCGGCCCGCTCATCACCAACGAGTACGATCCGTCGATGGACACGTGGCCGATCGACCGCGGCGGCATCGACGCGCTCGTCTCGGGCGCGCCGGTCACGCGCGAGCAGATCGACGATGCCGACGGGACGCTCAAGGGATTCCATGGCATCGAGTACGTTCTTTTCGGCGATCACGGGAGCACGACGGCCGAGTCGCTCACGGCGGGCGAGCGGGCGTATCTGGGTGCGGCGGGGGAGAGCCTCGCGGCCACCGCCGCCGCGCTCGACGATGCGTGGAGCCCGGCGGGCGGCGACTTCGCGAACGAGCTCATCTCCGCCGGCAGCGGCACGAGCGTGTACGCCTCGGTGGGCGCCGCGCTGCAGGAGATCGTGGGCGGGTTGATCGAGCCCACGGACGAGGTACCGAACAGCAAGATCGCGCTCCCGCTCTCGAGCGGCGATTCCTACTCCGAGGAGTCGGCGTTCAGCGACAATACGCTGAACGATCTGCGCAACGACATGCACGGTGCATTCGCGGTGTACACCGGATCGTTCACCGGTGACGGGAATGGCATCTCCACGCTCGTCGCGAGCCAGTCGCCGGCGCTCGACCGCCAGGTGCGCGAGGAGTTCGCCGCCGCGTTCGCGGCGCTCGATGCGGTGGGCTCGAGCTTCGACGATGCGCTCCACGGGAATCCGGATGCGCTCAGGGCCGCGCAGCAGACGATTCTCGCGCTCAACCGCACGCTCGTGAACCAGGTCGCGCCGCTGGTCGGCGCGATCGGCGGCGACGATGACTGACGTCGGCCGCGCGCTCCTGCTCGCGATCGTGGCGGCGTGCGTCGCCGCGTGCGGCGGCGAGACGCCGGTGCGTCCGCCGTCGGGTCCCGACACCACGGCGGCGGGCGCCGACGCGAATTCCGGCGGCGCGCTGATGACTGTCGTCGACGCCACGAGCCGAGCCTTCCAGCGCCCGGGCGCGTCGCTCTCGGGCGAGCGGCTCGAGGCGCATCTCGCCGGCGACGCCGTGTTCGAGAGCGCGTTCGTTCCCGCGCCCGCGCCGGTGAACCCCGGACTCGGACCGCGCTACGACAACATCTCGTGCTCCGGCTGCCACACGGGCGACGGGCGTGGCCGGCCGCCCGTCGCGGGCGACCGCTTCAACTCGATGATCTTTCGTGTGAGCGGCGCCGGCACGAGCCCGCACGGTGGACCTGTGGAGGTCGAATACTACGGCACGCAGCTCGAGCTCCGCGCGATCACCGGCGTGACGCCGATGGCCGCGGTGACGATCGAATATCACGACAGCACCGGCACCTTCGCGGACGGCACCCACTACACGTTGCACGTGCCGCGCTATACCGTGCTGGCGCCCTACATGCCGTACCCGCCCGCGACGCCGATCTCGCCGCGCGTGGCGCCACCCAACTTCGGGCTCGGGCTGCTCGAGGCCATCCCCGCGCAGACGATCATCGATCGTGCGGCGGCGGAGACGCCGGGGATCGCCGGGCATCCGAACTACGTGTGGGATTCGGTCGGACGGCGGATGGCGATCGGGCGATTCGGTCTCAAGGCGAACGTGGCGACGCTGCGTGAGCAGAGCGCCGCAGCCGCATCCGCCGACATGGGGATCACGAGCTCGATCTTCCCCACGGATCTCTGTGCCGATCCGCTCGTCGGGTGCGCGCCGCATCCGAACGAGCTCACGGACGAACAGCTCACCGCGGTGACGACGTATCTGCAGACGCTCGCCGTGCCCGCTCGCCGCTCGGTGGACGACGGCGCCGTGAAGCGCGGCGAGGCGTTCTTTCGGAGTGCCGGATGCGCGACCTGCCACGCGCAGACGATGGTCACCGGCACGGTTGCGAACGCGCCCGAGCTCTCGGGGCAGCGTATTCATCCGTACACCGATCTCCTGCTGCACGACATGGGGCCCGTGCTCGCCGATGGCCGAACGGATTATCTCGCGAGTGGTAGCGAGTGGCGCACGTCGCCGCTGTGGGGGATCGGTCTCACGCCGGTGGTGAACGGTCACACGAACTTCCTGCACGACGGCCGCGCGCGCAGCCTGCTCGAGGCGGTGATGTGGCACGGCGGGCAGGCCGCGGCGGCGCGCGAGGCAGTGCGCAAGGCACCGGCGGCCGACCGGGACGCGCTCGTCGCCTTCCTCAACAGCCTCTAGCCAACCGAGCGCGGCGCTAGCAACTCCGCCGTCGCTCGCGCGTCTATAGTCTGATGACGCGCCCCCTTCAGCGGTGGCCGCTCGCATCCCTCGCGGTTTCCGCGCTGGGCATGTGCGTGGTGACCCTCCTGTTCGCGCTGCTCGCCGCCCCGTGGAGTCGACGGGCCGCGCTCGCGACCGATCTCCTGCTCATCCTCCAGATCGCGCTCGTCGCTGCCGTGGCGTCACGCGCGGCCGCGAACGCCACCGGCACGCGCCGCGTGCTGTGCCTGGCGATCGCGATCGCGATGTGCTTCGCCCTCCTCGGCCGCATCGGCTGGACGGCTGCCGCCGTGACCCAGGGCGTCTCGCCCGTGCGACTCGGGCTCGAGGCGGTCACCGGCGTGCTGATGCAGCTCACGATCGCGATCGGGCTCACGGTGGTTCTCGCGCGTCACCGGCATCGCAACTGGATGCGCTTCGAGGCGCTCATCGACGCGCTGCTGCTCGTGGTGGCCGTGTCGATGCTCGTCTTCCAGGCGGATCTCGGGCCCAGCGACGTCGCGGGGGCGCCACCCCAGATGCAGTTCTTCGCGCTGGCGTGGAACATCCTCGGCGCCACGAACATGGTGCTCGTGGCGCTCGTGCTCATCTGGCGCGGCGAGGCGATCGGCGCCCGCGTCGCCTCCGGGCTGTCGCTCGGACTCGTGATGCTCGCGCTCGGGAACTTTCTCTACAGCCGCGTGGTGCTGCTCGACGGCATGCCGGTGCCGCGTGTCGTGATCGTGCTCTGGACGCTCGCGTCGATGTGCTTCGTGTACGCCGTCACGCCGCGCACGCGCCAGCCGCTCGGCGAATCGCGCGAGTCGCCCATGTACGCGAGCGAGTCCGCGAAGGTACGCACCTTTTCGATCGTCGCCGCGATCCTCATCGCGTCCTGGAGCGGCGCGTCGCTGGCGTTCGGCGGCGCGCCGAGCACGCTGCTCGGCATCGCGCTGCTCATCTTCGGGGCGCTGCTCGCGCTGCGCGCCGGGCACGCGCTCTTCACGCAGCATCGCACCACGATCGTGCTCGAGCACGTCGCGCTGGCGGAGCGCGAGCTGTCGGGAATCCTCGAGCAGCGCGTGGCGCTGCGCACCGAGGAGCTCGCGGAGGCGCACCGCGTGCTGCAGCGCATGTGGGCACTGGGCCAGCAGATCGCGCTCGAGCTGAATCCGTCGCGGGTGCTCCAGCGCTTTCTCGAGGCGAGTGTGGACGTGCTCCGGGCGGACGGCGGCGCGATCGGAATCGTGAGCGACGAGCGCATCGCGATCACCACCACGCACGGCGACGGCGACGCGCTCGCCGGTGCGGCGTTCGCGGTGCAGGAGAGCACGCTGGGCCGCGTGGCGCGGAACGGCGCGCCGTGGTGCACGAGCGACGCGCGCGCGGAGCGGGCGGGCGACGATGTGCTGGTGTGCACGGCGGCGCGGGGGCTCGTGGCGATCCCGCTGCATCGGCGCGCCGAGCGGATCGGGGCGATGATGCTGTTCGTGCGGGAGAAGCGATCGATCACCGAGCGCGAGATGGCGCACGTGGAAGCGATGGCGGACCTCCTGTCGGTGGCGCTCGCGAACGCGGAGCTGGTCGAGACGCTGCGCAAGACGGAGTGGCGCTTCCGGACGCTGTTCCGCGCCGCGCCGGATGCGGTGCTCACGGTGCTCGAGAGCGGCCGCATTCGCGAGGCGAACGACGCGGTGCAGGATCTCGTGGGGATGCAGCCGGTACAGCTGGTGGGGCGCATGCTCGAGGAGCTCGTGCTCCCGGAGGACCGGTCGCATCTCGCGGACCAGGTGGCGCGCGTGAAGGATGGCGAGGAGGCGCGATTCGAGGTGCGCGTGTGGCACGGCGACACCGTGCGCATCGCATCGCTCGCGGCCCGCATGCTGCCGGAGGCGGATCCGCCGCAGATGCTCGTGGTGGGGCGTGACATGACCGCGGACCGCGAGATGCGCGCGCGGCTGGCGGAGAGCGAACGGCTGGCGAGCGCGGGGGAGCTGCTCGCGGGGGTGGCGCACGAGGTGAACAATCCGCTCAGCACGATCAGCGCCTTCGCGCAGATTCTCGAGCGCGACCAGCTCACGGAATCGCAGCGCGAGTCGGTCGAGGTCATTCGGAGCGAGACGATGCGCGCGAGCCAGGTGGTGCGCGACCTGCTCACGTTCGCGCGGCGGAGCGAGGGCGAGGTGGGCTCGATCTGCCTGAACGAGCTCGTGGAGCGCACCATGCGGCTGCGCACGCACGACCTCAAGTCGCGCGGCGTGGCGTGCGAGTGCGCGCTCGAGGAAGATCTGCCGTACGTCACGGCGGACGCGCGCCAGATCCAGCAGGTGTTGCTCAACCTGCTCACGAACGCGTCGCAGGCGATGACGCCGGCCGGGGGCGGATCGCTGCGCATCGAGACGCGGTCGGAGCGCGACCAGGTGCTGCTCGACGTCACCGACAGCGGCCCCGGAATTCCGCCCGACGTGCGCGCGCACATCTTCGAGCCCTTCTTCACCACGAAGCCGGACGGCACGGGGCTCGGGCTCAGCGTGAGCTACGGGATCATCGCGGCGCACGGCGGCACGATCACCATCCCGCGCAGCACGGCCGAGGGAACGACGTTCCGCGTCGCGCTGCCGGCGTACGATCCGCAGACAGGTGAGCACCCCGGCATCGCGAGCACCCTCGTGTCGCCGTCGCCGCTGGCGGGCACGCGGATGCTCTTCGTGGCATCGGACGCGACGATGCGCGGCAGCGTGCAGGCGTTCGCGCGCCTGCGCGGATTCCGTGTGACGGGCGCCTCGGACGGCGCGGCGGCGCTCGCGTGCGTGCGCAGCGAGGCGTTCGACCTGGCCGTGTGCGATCTGGACGCGCCCGGGGTGCGCGAGAGCACGTTCGTGCCGGCGATCCGGCGCGAGCAGCCGCCGCTCGCGAGAAAGCTGCTGCTGCTCAACGCCTCCGATGGCGAGGCCGCGGCGTTCCCCGGAACGGCGCTCTCGATGCCGTTCGAGCTGGACCAGATGGAGGAGGCAGCGGCCGCGGTGCTCAATCTGGGGCGCCGCGCGTCCGGGGCCACCGCCGTCCAGTCATAATGGCCGAGGGTGGGCGTTGCGCCTCTCTGGCACGGTCGTGTTCAGCGAGGAGGAAAATCCCGTGAATCATCACAACACGACGCTGTACATCGGCATGCTGGGCGCGGTGCTCTTCATCTGCGTCATCAGCATCGCGTACCGGCTGCAGAAGCTCAGCGCGCAGCGGGTGGACGCGGAGAAGCGCGCGTCGGCGGCGTTCGAGGAGATGAACCGGCTCACCAAGGAGCTGCGCGACCGGCGCGGCGGCGACCCGGTGGACGATCCCTCGCTCTCGCCGGGCGAGCGGCTGCGCCGCATGTACCCCGGCCCGCAGCGCGCGGGCGCAACCGACGGGAAGACCAGCTAGCGCCAGCCCGGCAGCTCGTCGCTACATTCCGGGAATGGCGCCATTCTTCCCGGAGAACCCGTTCACCGGCCCGCGCGTCGATTCCCTGATCAAGCGGATTCCGCGCTCGCTCGTCCCGATGGCGCTCATCACCGGGATCGTCGTCCACTCGTACATCTGGTTCGTGCTCGCGCGCAGCAGCGCGAACTTCGGGCTCGTCGCGCTCCTGCTCGCGTTCGCGGGCCGGTTCGTGCTGCTGCTCGTTCTCGCCACGATCTATCTGGGCAATCATCCCGTGCGGCAGTGGCTCTGGCGCGCGCCGCTCTTCGCGCTGGCGGAGTGGGCGGTAGAAGCGATCATGGCGTTCGCGCTCATCCAGGTGCGCCTCGAGCGGATCGGCACGGAGCACGCGCGGCGCGCCGACTGGGTGTCGATCGTCACCGACTTGCTCATCTACCACGGCGTCGCGATCCTCGTCTTCAGCGCCATTCTCGCGGTGGTGGTGCAGACAGTTCGCTACGCGCTGCTCAAGCACGAGCACCGCGACAGCACGGCGATCAAGATCCACGAGGAGCGCGTCCTCGAGCGCGAGCACGAGCGGGACGCGGCGTCGCACGGGAGCGATTAGCTTTCGCGATGTCTCTCACCACGCAGCGTCACCATGCCTTACGATGAACGATTCGTCGCTCCGATGCGCGAGGAGCTAACCCGCCTCGGCGTTCGCGAGCTCCGCACCGCCGCCGATGTCGACTCGCAGCTCAGGGATGCCGCGGGCACCACGCTCGTGGTCGTGAACTCGATTTGCGGATGCGCGGCGCGCAACGCCCGCCCCGCGGTGGCCGCGGCGCTGCAGCACGCGGTGAAGCCCGATTCGCTCGCGACGGTGTTCGCGGGCCAGGACCTCGACGCCACCGAGCGTGCACGCTCGTACTTTACCGGCTACCGTCCGTCGTCGCCGCAGATCGCGCTGATGAAGGACGGGAGGGTGGTGTTCATGCTCGAGCGGAATCGCATCGAGGGACGCACCGCCTCGCAGATCGCCGCCGATCTCACCGGCGCGTTCGACGCGTACTGCGCGAGCTAGCCGAACGGCCCGCCATGGCACATCGTCTGCACGATTCGAGGCTGAACTCATACCCGGGAGCGATCATGGAAGATCAGTCACACGATCATGTCGAATCAGAGCTCGGGCATGAGCGCCGATCGACGCGCGAGCGGGCTGGACAGCTCAAGGCGTCGCTGGCGGACCGTCTGGACACGAGCGCCGAGAAGCTGCGGCAGCGCACCACGGACACGGCGAAGCTGGATCGCGCGCTCGCGCTCACCAAGGAGCGAATGGCCGACGTGAGCGACAGCGTCGCGACGCGCATGGAGTCCACCGCCGAATGGCTCCGCGCCGCGAACATGGCGTCGGTGCAGCGGCGGATCGAGAAGCAGGTAAAGGAAAATCCCGCGCGCGCGCTGCTCGTCGCCGCGAGCATCGGGTTCCTGCTCGGCCGCGCGATGTGGAGACGCGACAGCTGATGCGCCGCGCACGCCAACCGGGTCGCGGCGACTGACGACCGAGCAGATCGTGCCGCTCGCGGGCGGCGCGCAATGGATCGTCGGAACGACGCTCGCGCTGATCACCGCGCGCCGGAGCCGCCTCTACGCAGCTGCCGGCGCCGCGCCGCGCCGCATCGCCTGGCTCGCGCTCCTGATCTTCCTCATCGAGCTCGCGGCGATCGCGGTGTCGTTCTTCGCGGCATGGCGATCGCGAAACGCGCTGTTCCTGCCCGAATACGCGACGGTGGCGTGGCGCTACCACACCGTCGAGGTGCTGTCGCTCATCGCGTGGCCCATCGTCGCGCTCGCCGCCATCTGGAACGCGGTGCTCGGGGTCGCGCTCCGGCGCCGCACCGCGATCCAGGAGCTCAAGCGGCGCACCGATCGCGTGCGCGACTATCGCACGCCGCGCGCGCCCGAGCCGCCGCCGCCGCGCGAATAGCCGTTGGGCGCGCGCTCACGCCGCGCGCCGCACCCACCGTGCGAGCTCGCGGAACGTCGGCCGCTTGCCGTACATGAGCATCCCGACGCGGTAGACCCGCGCCGCGAACCACGTCGCCAGCCCGCACCCCGCGAGGAGCCCCAGCAGCACCGCCGTGAGCTCGTACCAGCGGATCTGGACGAGCGTCATTCGGAGCGGCATGAGCATCGGCGCGGAAAAGGGGAGCCACGACATCACCTTGGAGAAGGTGCTCGCGGGGTCGAGCAGGATGGGCTGCACGAAGACGATCGATGCGACGAGCATCAGCATGATCGGCAGCGATGCCTGCTGCACGTCCTGCTCGTTCGACACCGTGCTCCCCATTGCCGCGAACAGCGCCGCGTAGAAGATGAAGCCGAGCACGAAGAACAGCAGGAGCAGGATCCCGGCGACGAGCCCCAGGTGCGGAAGCGGGAGCGCCATGCTCCCGACGCCGAACTTGGCGAGGATAAGGCCGCGCCCCTTGTACACGGCGCCCGTGAGGAGCGACCACGCCACGATCTGCGTGAGCGACGCCGCGCCCACGCCGATCACCTTCCCGGCGAGCAGCGTGTCCGTGGACACGCTCGCGATCACCACCTCGGCCACCCGCGACGTCTTTTCCTCCATCACGCCGCGCAGAATCTGCTGGCCGTAGAGCACGAGCATCATGTAGAGCACGAACGCGATCACGTACGAGAAGATCGCGCTCGCGATGCCGCCCACCTCGCGGCCGCGATCGGTGAGGCGCTCCGACCGCATCTCGAGATTCACGTTCGTGAGCGCGCGGATGCGCGTGGAGTCGAGCCCTTCGTGCTCCAGCCGCTGGGCGAGCAGGCTCGAGCGCACCGCGTCCTCCAGCTGCCTCACGTCCACGAGCGTCGATGCATTCCGCCCCGCGTACCGCTCGCGCTTGCCCGCCAGCGTGGCCGAGTCGAGGACGAGGTAGCCGAGCATCGGGTCGTTCAGGCGCATCACGTCGCGCGTCGCCGTGCTCTCGGCGGCCGCCAGGGTGGATGGCGTGACGACGCGCACGTCGGCGCGCGACTCCTCACCGGAGATGCCGCCGGCCAGCGTGCGCGCCACGCGATGGCCGAGTTGCGTGCCCGTCGCGTCGAGGATCACGATGTGCGAGAGATCCGCGGACGCGTGCGTGCGTGCCGAGATGACCATCGGCACGATGAAGATCACGCCGAAGAAGATTGGGCCGAGGAGGGTGCTGAGGATGTACCACTTGGATCGAACGCGCTCCATGTATTCGCGTTTGATCACCGCGATCAGCTTATCCATGTCCACTCATCCCCGGCTCGACTTCCGTCGCGCCGACCTTGTCGAGGAAAATCCGGTGCAGCGATGGCTGCACCAGCTCGAACCGCTCGACCACCGCGCCCGCGTCGATGAGCCGCCTGAGCAGCGCCTGCGCGTTGGCGTTGGGCGCGAGCTCGAGCTCCGCGGTGCGGTTCGAGTCGTCGATGCGCCGCACGAGCGAGCGATCCGCGAGCACGGCGGACACGCCGTCGGACGCCGAGCGATCCTCGCCGAGCGCGAGGGCGATGTAGCGCCCCCCATGCTCGGCCTTCACCGCGGCGATCGCGCCATCGAGCACCTTTTCGCCCCGCGCGATGATGCACACCGCGTCACACAGCATTTCGGCGTTGTCCATCACGTGGGTGCTGAAGATGATCGTGCGTCCCTCGCGCCGGAGGTCGACCACGATGTCCTTGAGCGCCTGGGCGTTGATGGGATCGAGGCCGCTGAACGGCTCGTCGAGGATGATGAGCTCGGGCTCGTGAAGCAGCGCGCCGATGAACTGCACTTTCTGCTGCATGCCGCGCGAGAGCTCGTCCACGCGAGCGTCGCCCCAGTCGCGATCTTCGCCCGTGAGCGCGAGCCGCGTGAGCCAGCTGTCGATGCGCTTGTCGGCCTCGTGCCGGTTCACGCCCTTGAGCTCCGCGAGAAATCGGAGAACGCGGCGCACCTGCATCTTCTTGTAGAGACCGCGTTCTTCGGGGAGGTAGCCGATGCGGTTGCCGACGCGTCCGCGCGCGCTCGGCGCGCCGAGGACGGTGATGGTGCCGGAGTCGGGCTCGATGATGTCGAGGATCATTCGAATGGTCGTCGTCTTTCCCGCGCCGTTGGGGCCGAGCAGTCCGTAGACGGAGCCGCGCGGGACCTGGAGCGAGAGATTCTGGACGGCGACGTGCCCTGAAAACGACTTCCGTACCTGCTGAATGTCGAGCGCTGGCTCGGGCAAAGATGGGATTCCGGGCTGGAGTGAGTGCAGAGAACATACGATGCGGAACGGGGGCGGTTTCAAGGGGCGTGGGCGTCTTGCGGGCGTTGCGGCCGAGGCTAGCTTGGCTCCATGCGACAGGCGCACCGCGCGGCCAGCGTGATCGCCGCGTTCTGCGGCTCGATATTTCTGCTCTTTCTGGTGGCGCCCATCGCGCGATTGATCGGCGCCGGCGGCGCGAGCGGCGTGCAGCAGCTGTTCACGGATCACGAGCTGCGGGCGTCGCTGGCGCTCACCGCGCTCACGGCCACATCCGCCACCGCGCTCGCGATACTCGGCGGCACGCCGCTGGCCTACGTGCTCGAGCGCCGGCGTTTTCGCGGGCGTGCCGCGCTCGCGGCGCTGATCGATCTTCCGCTGCTCATCCCGCATCCGGTGGCGGGCATCGCGCTGCTGCTGGTGCTCGGCCGGCGGTCGGTGGTGGGCGGCTCGCTGCTCGACTTCGGGATTCGCGTCGTGGGCTCGCCGCTGGGCATCGTGTGCGCGATGCTGTTCGTGAGCGCGCCGCTGTACGTGAGCGCGACGCGAGAGGCGTTCGCACGCGTGGACACGCGCTACGAGTCCGTCGCGCGGTCGCTCGGCGATCCCGCGTGGCGCGCGTTCCGGCGGGTGACGCTGCCGCTGAGCGCGCGCGGACTGATCGCCGCGGGGGTCGTGGCGTGGGCGCGGTGCGTGAGCGAGTTCGGCGCGATCGTGATCCTCACGTACAACCCCAAGGTCGCGAGCGTGTTGAGCTACGATCGCTTCACGAGCTTCGGGCTCGACGAGGCGCTGCCGGTGGCGGCGGTGCTGGCGCTGCTGGCCTTCGTGCCGCTGTTCGCGCTGCGCGGGCTCCGGGCGTCGCGCGGCGGCGCAGCCCTCCTCCAGTGATCGAGGCGGAGGGGATCGCCGCGCGCGTGGGCGACTTCGAGCTGCGCGACGTGAGCTTCGTGGTGCCCGAGGGAAAGTACGGCGTGGTGATCGGCGCCGCGGGGTCGGGAAAGACGACGCTGCTCGAGACGATCGCGGGGATCATCCCGCTCACGGGCGGATCGCTGCGGCTGGGCGGCCGCGACATGGACGGCGTGCCGGCCGAGCAGCGGAACGCGGGGATCGTGTACCAGCATGGGTATTTATTCCCGCATCTGTCGGTGGCGGAGAACGTGCGATACGGCGCGGCGGACGTCGCGCTGGCGGACGCGATGGCGGAGCGTGTGGGCGCGAGCGAGCTGTATGCGCGTCCGGTGCGCGGGCTGTCCGGGGGTGAGCGGCAGCTGGTGGCGATCGCGCGGGCGCTCGCGCCGCGTCCGAAGATCTTGCTGCTCGACGAGCCATTCAGCGCGCTCGACCCGCGGCGGCGGACGATGGTGCGGCGCGAGGTGCGCTCGGTGGCGCGCGAGCTCGGCGTCACGGTGCTGCAGGTGACGCACGATTTCACCGAGGCGGGGCTCCTGGGCGACGTCGCGATCTTGATCGACCAGGGGCGGGTGCTGCAGAGCGGGCCGCCGGAGCGGCTGTTCCGCGAGCCGGCGTCGCCGTACATCGCGGAATTTCTCGGCGCGGAGAACGTGTTCGCGGGAGAGGTGCGGCGGTTGGCCGAGGCCTCGCCGGACTGGGTGGACGGGGCGACGGAGCTGCTCGCGCGCGGCCATCGCGCGATCGAGTTTCGCATGGGCGGGCTCGCGCTGTACACGGTGGGCGATGCGCCCGAGGGACCGGGGCACGCGGTGATCCGCGCGGAGGAGGTGCTGATCTCGACGGAGGCGCAGTCGAGCTCCGCGCGGAATCAGTTCCGCGGCGTGGTGGCCGAGGTGGCGACGACGGGTGCGCTGACGCGCGTGACGGTGGATGTCGCGGGCGGCGCATCGCTCGTCGCGGCGTTGACGACGCGCTCGGCGCAGGAGCTCGTGCTGCGCGAGGGGAGCGAGGTGTGGGCGTCGTTCAAGGCGATGGCGGTGCACTTGTGTTGATGGCCCGATTAAAAATGCGCATCCTCAACGCCGTGCATCGGACAAGACTTCGCTAGATGCTACCATATCGGTCGGCCAGGCTTCGTGTTCAGTTCTTTTGCTTTCGAACTCCGAACGAAGCCTGACCTCTCACCTGCCGAGTGACCGCCGACGCGTGCGAGAAGCATTCTCCACTCACGCGATTTGCTGATCCAAGCACGTTCAACCTCACTGATCGTCGTGAATATACCAGCAGCCTGGCACCATGAAGTGGCGAACGTGGCGTGCGAGGGCCAGTATCAGAATACCGAGAAGCACGATCACCGGTGACTTCCTTCGTTCACCAGGGGCGAATAGGTACAGCGCGCCCACAAATATGAGGATCCATCCCAACGATCGTGTCGCCGGGGCGCGGAAGCGTCGCGGAACTTGTTCCTTTCCTCGGTGCTCCCTAGACGTCCACATTGCAGAGTATCTCCGATCTAGAGTGCCTTTCTCGGGGCTCTTGATCATGCCGCATGTCGTGACTGAATGACTTTGGTGAGCCCAGACGCTGCGCGCCATCAGATCCACATCCGGCTCGAACAACTACGATCACGATCGTGCGCGGATCTGTCGACCCTTCCGCCGTTCTCAATCGAGGAAATCGCGTTCGGGGCTGAGCTGTGGTCGGTGACGACCTATGGAAACCTCGAAGAGAACGAGGTGCGAATCGTCGTTCAATTGGTCCGCCGCAACCCAATTTGATTTTCCTGCGCGTTCAAGCTGACGGCTTTCGCATGAAGTCAGACGGCGCGCTCGCTCCTCTGTCCGTGAGCGACCTCTACGAGTTCATGTAGCGATGCCCCGAAGTCGATCGTGCTGACCCGGGGCATCAACATCTGATCCAGTTTGAGTTGCGGCCTTGGCGAACCTTCCGTCTGGTCAAGGGGCCGACCGAGTGCGAAAGATGTCTTACTGATCCACTCTCAAAAGCGAGGCGTCAAACCAGACGTCTTCGTACTCGCCAGCCTTCAGGAAGCGCCATCCCGGCGGCAATCCCAAGAATTTCATAATCTCCGGACGGACTTCCTGAAGATGAACAACATGCATCGAGACGAAGAAATCTGGATCTGACGATAGCTCCGCACCGGCCCAGATGTACCAACCGCTTGTATCCCCTACTGGCGGATGGCGCAGTCCGTTAATTGGCAAAATGCCGCTTTCGACGTTCGCAGACACTCCCACCTTTGAGTCGCTGGGAGATGGAACGAAGGCGACTCGTTGGCCATCACAGATGTCTTCTTGGCTAGTCGTCATTGGGCAATCCCAACTCCTTCTTTTTGTCTTTGGAGTAACGTGACATGTCGGCGCCTTCTTTCGCAGAACAACTGGCACATTCTGGCTGAACGGATTCAACGCTACGCATTCGATCCCGATCGATCGTACCGCTTTCACAGTACTCCTGCACGAGAGCTTTCTTATGGCCGGCAATCATCGGTGAACTGGATCCTCCACACTTAACGCACGGGCTTCCTTGCACGGATGCACGCTGCGCCGAAGTTGTGGCTCCTGCACTTCATCAAATCGACGTCCGCCTCAGAAGCTACCATTGCGGGCGAATCGGTCGACGCTTTCACTGATCTTCATCGAGGAGATCGCGTTCGGAGCCGACGCCCACACATTGCCCTGCATCACACCGACGACGATCAGGGCGAGACCCAAGACCGCGCGATTCCTGGGCCTCTTCTCGCACTTTGTCGAGATTTCGCCGTCGACCAATGCGCCTTCCCCAAATCCTTCGACGCCCACGCTCGAGACGCGCCGATCTTCCACTCCCTCACACGGTAAACACCGAAGCCGCTCAACGGAGACACAAGCAGCGACTAAACAAGAAACCCCGAGCTGGTCGTCAGTCGGGGTTTCGAGCTCACGCGAACGAGAGAGCTTCCATCCGGAAGAGGGCAGCTCCGCCGACACCATCCACCAGAGCTGGTCAGTTCGGCCGCTCCGAACTCCACTCGTCGGCACCGATGACTGTCAAACTGACGAAGAGGGACGAGCGTGCCGGCAAGCGAGTCAAGAACGCCCGACTGCACGCACTAGCTATGTCTCGATATTCATTCCAAGTTGCGGCGGATGCCGAGGAACAATCCGCGATGAAATCCTGCAGTGGTGTTGTGTGGTCATCACTCACTTGCATGCCTTCAATGCCAATAACGGCCAAATTATTGGCTTCACAGCGCGACACAATATCGAGGGCATCGCCGGGGGCGAGCAAAAGCTCACCCCCGCGAACGATGCCGCGACGTCTAAATCCATCAAGAATCTGCTCAAAGGTCATTCTGCTGTGACTCTAGAAAGGGTTCTTCCAATTTGGATCATTCCGGTTCGATATCTGCACTACGTCTCCACTCTTGTTGTTCCGTACGACGTAGCTCCCATCCTTGTTTATGTAGGCCGTCGCTGGATCACTCATCCGTGAACCGTCGGACAGGTACCGACTATCTGTGGTCGCCGCGGTACGATCAGGACTCGCGATCGTGCCGTTTACTTCGTCCTTTGTCCATCCGCGCTTGCCGAGTTGCGCTTCGATTTTCGATCCGAAGGTAGTGGTAACCTCGGAACTCGACGCTGCTGCGGCGAGAGCCTCGCTGCCCGCGCGGACGCCCGCGCCCACTCCCGGCGCTCCGCCAATGCGAGCCCCACCGTAGGCTATACCCGCCCATTTATCCGCAGTGGCATCGCTGGCTCCGAAGAATCGTAGGATACCATAGAGAGGACTGGTGCACCATGGTTTGCTAGGATCGGGGCAAAGTCCAAACGGGTCCGAGAAGTTGACCGGATCCCCGCCCGCAAACCCATAGAGGTTCATCCCTCCTGCCAGCCCGATCGGATCCTCCTGCGTGAACCGCCCCGTCGCGAGATCGTACTGCCTGGCTCGCCGATACAGCGTCCCGCTCTTGTCCTGTTGATCTTCGAGCAGCGAGCCAAACCAGTTGCGCTGCACGTACCGCGGACGATTGTAGGCAAACCCTCCGAGCGGCCACGCAGCTCCCGCAGGGCGCTGGCACAAGGAGTTGTGACAGATAGCCAAGGCCCGTGGGCAAAAGGAAAGGATCATGTAAAAAGCGCCGGCGTCGAGACGTGCCTCGACGCCAACGTTCTTGCTCCGCACAGGTCCGCCTCTTATCCACTGACCGACTTTGACACCTTCACTTCGTCAAACCCATCGCTAAAGCAGAAGGCGCAGGCTCTCCTCACTTGTCCTGGCGAAAGCGCCAACAGATCAAAACCATAAGTCACGAACGACTACCGCCAGACGACTTCTGACCCATCCTGTCTGCTCAGTACCATTGCCTCCGGTCCCACCTGATGATTCCCAGTTAAGTCCACACGAGCACTAACACCTCCATCGAAGACCAACGTAATCGCGCTATCATTTTCGTCGACATGCAACAGCCGTCGGCCCTGAATCTCGCGAATGTCACCAAGTACGCTTCCCGCCACGGCAATCGGATTGAAGATGCTAAGAGTTGCCTCCCCGATTCGGAGTTGCCAATAGTCTTGCACACGTCGTCCATCTGTTATCGTTTCGCCGATAAGATCATCGAGCATCGACATTGAGCCGCCTCCTCACTGCGGTGGAGTGGGAGCTGGTGTAAGAGTGTGATGGGCGTCTGCCCTCGGGAGTGTCTGACCTGAATTCGGATCAACTCCTTGGTGATTCGCATTAGTGTATTTCACATAACCGTCGGGATATGCTGGGCGTTGACCCCCACCCCCAAGCTCCAGCGTCAGCTCGAGCGCGTGAGCCGCCTCCCCAAGGCTCAGCAGCACGTCGTCCTCGCCATGCTCGACGGCGTGCTCCTCCAGCACGGATAGCCACGGCGAAAAAGAGAAGCCCGGCTAGATCACTCCGGCCGGGCTTCGCGCTTTCTGACTGCTCTACTTCGTCGATTCCGCAAGACGGAGGCGTATCTCTCTGAGCAGTGCTTCTTGCAGCTGCTCGGTCGAGTAGAAATCTGGCTGTTCGAATCGTCTTTCCTTGCCGTTATGCAGCAGGTGAGCTTCGTCGGTCCAAAGCCACACCTGTAGTCCGTCCGCCATGAGGTGCACTACCGTTTGCGGTTCCTTCGAATAGGCGGGGATCGTACCCGAAAGAACTTCACGTTGGATCGAGCGCCCCGCAGCTTCGAGCGCCCGTGCGATCTCGGCCTCAGCGGCCGATTGAAAAGGCGTCAGTTGTTGTATGCTCATATCACTTCGGAATGTTTTTTAGGTAATCCGCGATGCGACCCAGATCAATGAGGTCAATGTGTTTGGTGCCGGCCGCTGATTCTACCATCTCACCTGCCATTCGGAAAACCATTCGACCCTCCTTACCCTTCGAAACTCCTATGCGGAGCGCACGACGACCCGCGTTCAGCGAGCCGCCCTTTCCGAAGAGCGCACCACCAGCGTCTGAGGAAAGCACCTTGTTAGCGAGACCACGAACCGGTCCAGATGTCGCGAACGTGCTTCCCTCGCGAATTGCGCCGGCCGTCGCTGATCCGAGTGCAGCACTGGCAGCGAATCCACCAACCTGACCGCCAAGATACGCGGCGCCGTCTTTATCGACCACATCGTTTGTCCCCATCTTCTCGCGCACCCAGTTCGTGCCGCCGAAAGTAACGGCATCTCCGAAGCCCGCGGCCAAACTCGCAGCGGCGTTCAAATCGCACGGCTTGCCATCAACCCACTCCGGGCACAGCCCAAACGGATCCGAGAAATTCACCGGATCCCCCGCCGCAAACCCATAGAGATTCATCCCTCCCGCCAGCCCGATCGGATCCTCCTGCGTGAACCGACCCTGCATCGGATCATAGTACCGATTCCGCATGTACATGTCCCCGGCAGGGGTCTGCTGCTGCGACAGTAGCCCACCGAACCACCCGTGCGGAATGGAGCTCGTCATGCGCTGCATGTGCAACGTCGACTGCGGCGCGAAGTAATCGATGTTGACCAGCAGACCAAAGTACGTGTACGACGTGCTGCCGCTCGAGTAGGTCCCGATGTCCGGTAGCCCCCGATAGTCGTGATGCGGCATCACTGCGAACGGTGGAATGAGCACCGAGTCCGACGCGTAGCCGAAGCGGATCATCGACATCGGCTGGTCCATCTGCGCCCCGTGCGTGTACACGATCCGGCCGATCCCGCCGACGTAGGGTGTGGAATCCGGCAGCTGCATGAACAGCGTGTCGCCGTAGTCCCAGCCGCAGTCGTGCGGATGCACCTCCTCGCAGGAGAGCTTCGTCATCATGGCGAGCGTGTCCAGCTCGAGCACGCTGTCGGCCGTGCCGGCGGCGCCAGGATAGTGCATCTCCCAGAGCAGATCCGAGCCATCCCAGACGTACCGCTCGATGCTATTGGACGTCGTCTGCGTGCCGTAGGAGCGCGTCAGCACTCTCCGGCCCAGCGCATCGTAGCGAAAGTGGTCGAAGGAGCCGAAGTACGTTGGGCGAATGCAGCCCGGATCGGCGCTCGAAGACTTCCACACCGAGTCCATGTGCTGGTCGAAGCTGTACCAGCGGCTATAGCCGTCGATCGTCGGCCCGCTGCAGCTCGAATAGGAGGGCGGGTTCCAGATGCGAGACGCCGCAGAGTCGTTACCGAGCTTCGCGCGGAATCAGTTTCGCGGCACGATAAGCGAGATCGCGAGGACGGGTGCACTCACGCGCGCGACGGTGGAAGTCGAGGCCGCGAGCGGCGCGAGCGGCGCGCCGTTCATCGCACCGTTGACGACGCGCTCCGCGCAGGAGCTCGCACCGCGCGCTGGGAGCGAGGTGTGGGCTTCGTTGAAGGCGATGGCGGTGCACTTGTATTGAGAGTCGAAAAGATTCGCAGATGCAGAGACCACCGCTCGAATTCCGTGCCTGTTCACGAGAAGAATGGGGCAAGACAGAATCGATCCATCTTGAACCGTCAAAGCGATTTTCCCCGAACGTGATCTCAGGAGGGAACATCCAATAGAGTGGAATCGTACCACACGTCTTCTTGATCACCGGCGCTTGAGAAAGGCGCCATCCTGGAGGGAGTCCCAGTTCTCTTACTTTTCGAAGTCCGGACTAAGCCTGATCTTCACCTATCGAGCGACCGCCGACACGTTCGAGAAGCATTGTGCACTCATGCCATTCGCTGATCTTTGCACGTTCAGCCTCACTGATCTTCGTGAATATACCAGCAGTCTGGCACCATGAAATGACGAACGTAGCGTGCGAAGGCCAGTATCAGAATACCGAGAAGCACGATCAACGGTGACTTCCATCGTTCACCGGGAGCGAATAGGTACAGCGCGCCCACAAATATGAGGATCCATCCCAACGATCGTGTCGCGGGGGCTCGGAAGCTTCGCGGAACTTGCTCTTGGTCTCGGTGCTGCCTAGACGTCCACATTGCAGAGTATCTCCGATCGAGTGTGATGCTCGGGGCTCTTGATCACGCCGCATGTCTTGGTCGCGCAAAAGTCCGATTTGTACTAATCATAAGCTGGTGCGCCAGGGGAGTCGCCTCGCCCAGTTCGGTCCGATTGAAAACCCTCTCGAATCGGAAGTTGTTCTCAAAATAGTTCGAAATAGGGAGGCGCTCCCCCGCAGTGTCGTCCAAATGTGAAAGCGTTCCGCGCGCGCTCCTCTCATAGCAACGCGAGAGGAAAGCTTCAATTGCGCAAATCCAATCCGTCTAGGGTTTGTCGGGAATTTGGGGGCCCAGGATTGTTTCGGTTTCCTCACTCCATACGCCTGCCTTGGAGCCTCCAGCCGCCGAAGTGCTCCACGACAGTCCGGAACTATTGGTAGCAAAACAGAGCCCAGAAACAAGATAGCCAATGCAACCACCGCTCGATCTGCCGTTCAAGGCATCTTTTGATGACGCCTGCCCAAATTCGAGCCCGTAGGAATATCCCATTCCCCTCGTCTTGCCCACCGTCGCGTAGTGTCCACGACCATGAGCATCGTTGTACGTACCGTAGGAAATAGTGAATCCGACGTGGAGAAATGGAATGGCAAACGCAGCGCTACTTCCCGAAAAAGCAACCACACCTCCGACGTCGGTATGGCTCACTGCCGACTGAGTTCTATTAGCGCCTTCTTTCCATTCTTTCGTGCCGCGCTTGCAGGTGCTGTAATTCTGATCTTCCGGCGGACAGAGTCCAAAAGGATCGCTAAAGTTGACCGGATCGCCTCGTGCGAAGCCGTAAAGGTTCATCCCCCCAGCGAGCCCGATGGGATCTTCCTGCGTGAACCGACCCTGCATCGGATCGTAGTACCGATTCCGCATGTACATGTCCCCGGCAGGCGTCTGCTGCTGCGACAGCAGCCCACCAAACCATCCGTGCGGAATGGAGCTCGTCATGCGCTGCATGTGCAACGTCGACTGTGGCGCGAAGTAGTCGATGTTGACCGGCAGGCCGAAGTACGTGTAGGAGGTGTTGCCGCTCGAGTACGTGCCGATGTCCGGTAGCCCCCGATAATCGTGATGCGGCATCACCGCGAACGGTGGAATCAGCACCGAGTCCGACGCGTAGCCGAAGCGGATCATGGACATCGGCTGGTCCATCTGCGCCCCGTGCATGTACACGATGCGGCCGATCCCGCCGACGTACGGTGTCGAATCCGGCAGCTGCATGAACAGCGTGTCGCCATAGTCCCAGCCGCAGTCGTGGGGATGCACCTCCTCGCACGAGAGCTTCGTCATCATGGCGAGCGTGTCCAGCTCGAGCACGCTGTCGGCCGTGCCGGCGGCGCCAGGATAGTGCATCTCCCAGAGCAGATCCGACCCATCCCAGACGTACCGCTCGATGCTGTTGGAGGTCGTCTGCGTGCCGTACGAGCGCGTCAGCACTCGCCGACCGAGCGCGTCGTAGCGGAAGTGGTCGAACGAGCCAAAGTGGTGAAGTGGATGCGCGTTGTCGGGTGGCGTCGCACAAATGTGAGAAACATCTCGATGAAGGACTTTCGACTGAGTAGCAGAAGTTCGATTCTGGCCAGTCGAACGCAGTTCTCGCGCGGTTCGAGCCCACAGCCAACCACCATCAAAGCGCTGCAGGATGTCCGGCTCCGGCCGGGTCGAAAATGAATTGGATTGACCTGCTGAGCGAGCGCACACTCCACCACTCTACGAGGAAGCCCGACCAAGAGAGGTTCTGGCCGGGCTTCGTTTAAGGGGATGGCGGTGCATCTTTGTTGAACGACGGGGAATTCTCGCCGCGAGCGACCGTCTGTATACGTACAGAATGGGCCCGGCCACAACGTACGTGACCGGGCCGACATCCCATTGCGTGCTGGCACCGACTTCTCTCAAGATCCCGCTTCGACGCGATGCACGAGTTCAAGACAGACTTGAGGAGTGGCGAAGCGTTGGCAGGTCGTCGGCTGCATCGACCTACTGACGACCTATCCAGTCGATAGCCATTTCGATCAGTCTTCCACGACTATTTGGTTCGTCATCCGGGCCAAGACCTTCTTCCACAAGCGCGTCTGCAAGGATCTCACGAACTGATTCTCGATCCTCCGAGGAGAGTCGCGAATCCGTAAGTTGCTCGAGTAATCCGCTCTTTTCAGGCTTGCGCGACCGAACGATCTCCTCTGCCAAGCGCTTTAGAGTTGCCTCCGAGATTCCGTAATTGCGCGGAGTCATGGTGGAATTCTCCAACCCGCACTATTCCTTGCCCACGTAGTCACCACTTCTCCTGCTTTGTTTAGGACTACGGTAGCATCCTCGCCGACGTATTTCAACTTGCCTTCAGCTTGCTCGATAACCCTCGTTGGGTTCCTTACGGCAGCTAGGATTGCTTTGTTTGAGACGCCAACACCGTCTCGCGATATCGCCTGATTGAGCCCATGTTCGGTGAATCCGGTGATCTTTCCTGCGATGGCTTTGGCTCCGCCGCCACCTTCTTCGCCGCCGGGAACTGCAAGGAGCGCGATTCCGAGCGCAGCAGCTCCGATGCGACCGTTGCCAATGTCATCCCCTGTTTGCGCGGCGCTGTTGATTCCAGTCGCTTCTAGGCCGGCGTTTAGTAACGCTCCAGCATTCAAGGCGATTGAGCCAGCTGTACCCCCCGTATGTGCACCCCAATCTGCGAGCGCTTGGGCTATGCATTCGGTCCAAGCGCAGAGCCCAAACGGATCGCTGAAATTAACCGGATCCCCCGCCGCGAACCCATAGAGATTCATCCCTCCCGCCAGCCCAATCGGATCTTCCTGCGTGAACCGCCCCGTCGCGGGATCGTACTGCCTGGCTCGCCGATACAGCGTCCCGCTCTTGTCCTGCTGATCTTCGAGCAGCGATCCAAACCAGTTACGCTGCACGTAGCGCGGACGATTGTAGGCAAACCCTCCGAGCGGCCACGCAGCTCCCGCAGGGCGCTGGCACAAGGAGTTGTCACACAGTACCCGCCCCCCGTCGTGCTGGGAGGTGCCATCGGCGACAATCCCATCGTCGGGCTGCCCGTGAGGGTTCCAAACCGGTACGACACTGAATGGAGCCCACAACTTGGACGTCTCGCCAAACGGCATGTCCGTATAATTGACTCGCGTGGCGGCGAGCGGCATATCAGTCCCAAGGGTCCCATACGTGTAGGCTACGATGCCGTAGTATGGATTGGGATCCTGGTATTCCGTTCTATCGTTTACAGGGAGAAAAATCGCGGTCGTGTCATTCTCCATCGCGGCAACCGAAGCAGCCGAGTCTCCCAATACCTGAACTTCATCGAGAATGTGTGAGCCGTCCCACACCGCGCGGCGCACGAAGCTTTCTCTGCATTCCGCCGCCTCGAATTGCTGCGCAGGTTCGTAACAGCTCCGTCGTGCCCTCACCCAAACACGCCGCCCGAGCGCGTCATAGCGAAATTCCTCGAAGGTGAAATAGCCAGGTCCGTCCAATAGCGTTGCACCCGCGAAGCGCCGAGAGTCGGTCGCTCGCAGCATGTTGTCTCCTCCGTAATACGACACCCGATCCTCAGCCGAGCTCGCGAGCGTTCGCACCCACAGGAGATTCCCGGCGAGATCATACTCATACGTATGGGTGCCATGAGCGACATTGTCGACTTTCAAACGACCCGTTGTCGGATCGTAAGTTGAGATCTTGTTGTCTTCGTTCCAGGTGTCGTACGGACTGCTGCTGAACGAGGTAGAATCGCGTGACGTCGGCATGTTCCCCATTGGGTCATATGCCTGCGTTTCGCTGGTGGTTGCCGTCGCGCCAACGTCGAAGAAGCGAGCGTGCTGCGTGTACACACTCGTCGCCAATTGGCCCAGACCAGTGAACGACGCCACGAGGGTATCCTGAAACCCGTTTGGATCGCGGCTCCCGAGAAGCCTTCCAGCGGCATCATAGACGAGCGTGGTTGATCGAACCGTGCCTGGGGCATGGCTGGACCACGCGGTGCTGGCGGACGTCATGCCGAACGTTTTCAGATTGCCGTCAGGATCGTAGCTTCGCGTCTCGATTACCGAGCCCGGGCGCGTGAGCGTGGCGAGCTCACCGCGCGCGGTGTACGCCATGCCATAGTGATTGCCAATAACATCCGTCACGGACGTGAGGTCCCCGGTGACGGGATCGAATCCATAGTGATCGATCAACGGGATGCCGGGGCGTCCGCTGAGCTGCGCAGGATGAGTCACCGAGATGCGGCGCTGATCGAGATCGTTCGCGTACTCCACACCGTACACGTGACTCGTAAAATCTCCACCGGAATCGAGCGTGGCGACGGTGCGCACGTGAAGCGTCTCCGCTGCCAGCGCGCCGTTGAAGGAATAGGCCCGTGACACCTTGGCGTAGGAGTTGTCCGCCTCCGTGAGATTACCGAGCGCGTCGTAGGAAAACGTCTGCACGTCGGCCGGAATCGTGTATCCGCCCGCTGCATTGTTCGGCCAACGGGGAAACCCCGGCTGTACTGGTCTGTGCTGACCGATCGTGTCCGTGACCCCATCGGTTCTCTTCGCGTAGACCACTGCCGGGTAGCTCCGCGTGCTGAGGCGGTTGAGCGGATCGTACGTAAGTGTCGTGACCTGTCCCAGCCGATTCTGCTGCCGTACAATGTTGCCCGATGCGTCGTAACTGGTGCTGTCGCTGTTGCCGTCCGTCGCGACATCGAGAACGAGCCGTCCGACGTTGTCGTATTCCCGGCGCGTGGTCAACGTGCTGAGGAGCGTCGGATTTGGCGACTGCGTGCGCCTGACGACGTGAGGATTGCCGTTGCGATCGTAGTCTGTCTGCACCGTGAGAGTCTGTGCGGCAGCCCCGGACATCGCGGGACCTGAAGTCACGATAGTCTGTGCATTGTCGCGCAGATCGTACGTCACCGTTTTTTCCTCGCGGCCGGCTCGCAGCCCGAACGATTTGTCACTCGAGTCGATCGGCGTCTGCACGTGGTACGCGCGCCCCACATTGTCGCTCTCCGTCATGGTCCAATAGCCGCCTGCGGAGCGCAGACCGCTCACGTTACCCAGGACATCGTAGACGATGGAGTCGCCAGGGGTGAGCGGCTCGATGGTCGACGCGAGCAAATTCTTCGCGCTACCACTCGTGGCGTACAGGAAGCTCGTCCGCCGACTCGTAATCGTCGAATCCGAGTCTGGCTGCTCCCATAAGAGATTGCCCGTCGTCGTCGAGTAGCTCCGCAATTGACCGTCCCCCTCGGGACGTTTGATACGCTTCACGAAATCCCAAAGCTGGTCCCAGGTGTACGTCGTGATCGCATACTGCCCGCGCACCACGTCATAGGCGCTCGAGTCTACCAGCGTGAGAGGATTCCCATGCGTGTCATACGTCGCCGAGTGCACACGGCCAGCGGCGTCGCGAGCCCAGGAGACAAGACCCGGCCACGTTCCGTCCCGTCGTGCCATTGTCACATTGCCCATGGCGTCTCGAACGCGATTCGGCTCGCCGATGCGATTGGGCCAGAAGCGCGTTGTGTCGCGGCGCGGGCCGTCGAGTAGGGTGAAGGCCGAATCGGCGGACAGGGCGTGCGAGCGCGTGGCGCCTGAAAGTGGCGCGCCTGCTGATTCATAGGGGTCGAAGTGCACCAGGATCTGGCTTTCGCCGTATCCAGGGTCAACGGAGTAGCTCTTCAGCTTCTTCCCAGCGCCAAAGGCGTACGTCGACGTAGTGGCGTTTCGGTCGGTGCGCGTCGCAATGAGATTTGTATCGCCCGCCACGTACGTGAAATCGACATGAGTCGTGTCCGGCCCCTTGATTCGGGCCAGGAGGCCACCGGTGATCGTGACGCTGTCGTTGCGAGCCATGCCAGAGACGCTCGGGCTAAGGACGACCGCCAGCTTCCCGTTCGCGTCGTACTGAAAGACGTATTGGCGCGTGGTATCCGGATAGAGCTTGATCGACGTCAAACGGTTCGACACGTCATATCGAAAGATCGTGCTGTCGCCGAGCCGGTTTAGGGTTGCGATGTGTTTGCCCGTCGCATCGAACCGCACCTTGAGACCGTGCGGCAGGAAGCGCGTATAGTTGACGCCATCGAAGTTCAGGCCATCCGTCCCATCTACGAGGGTCGTCGTCCAGACGTTGCTGACCCCCGGAATTTTCAGGAAGTGTCGCATACTTCCGTCCCCGCCGACCCAGAGCTTGGTACCATCCGGGAGATTGTAGAGCTGCTCCAATCCGGCGAGCCACCAGCCACGACCGAAGTACGCGCTGTCTGCCGTCTGCCCGCTGCGGTTCACGACCATGAGCTGTCCGGCGACTATCGTCGCGGAGCTTCCACTCGTACCCGTGTACCGCACAATCGACAGGGTGTCGGTGTAGTAGCCAGTCCGCTTGGTGATCGCATCGAATCCAACAGTGATCCGCCGCGTCGACGACGGCGTCCAATCGGTGCCGGCCCACTTCGCGCGCCCCTGCGCAACGCCTCCCATCAGCACCGTTGCAACGACGCTGTCGGGCAACGCGCCAGCCGGCATTGCGTAGTTCGCCGAAACCAGCGCGTACGGATGTGCGGCGGCGCTGTTATACAGAAGCACCGGAACGTGCGAGAGCCCCTTTGTGCGTGTGGCAGGAAGCGGATGTACGATGCGCAGATCTCCGCACTCGTACGCAGCGCCCGATCCGGCGCTGATGGTCAAACAATGGTCACGGGCGACCACGCCAGCGAGGCTCACTGAGTCGAGTGCCGGCGGCGGCGGCGGAACAATCGTCGCCACTACAGTTCCAGAATCCTTCCCGGAGCCCATGGACGGAACTGCCACCAGCTTGACCGAGTCGATGCCGCTTGGCCCTGTTGTGTACGTGAGATGCAGATGGGCAACCAAACCGCTGCCGAGCGAAGCAATCGGGGATGGTGTAGTGCAGTGTGTCGCCCCTCCGTCGCAACTGACGACGAAGCTGAATCCGCCCGTGAGCGTGCCCGTGTTCGTCAGCGTAAAGTCCTGCGCGACGAGCGACCCGGCGACGGCGGTAACGGTCGCCAGATGTGGCGAGATCGAGGCGATGACGGTGCCGGCGGTGTAGGTGTTGTCCGATTCCCCTTGATCGTCAAGTCCACTTTCGTAAGTCACGTTCAGGTGGCCCGTTCCGGTCGCCATCGTGAAATGTGCGACGAACGGATGCGTGCTGTGGGCGGGAATCGTGAAGTTGCCGGGTGAAATCGTACACGCGGTGAGAGTTCCCGAGCACGATGTGGCGACGGAGAAGTTGACGCTCGACGCGTGATTGTTGGTGACGATGAAGTTCTTCGTCTGCGTGCCGGTCGACAGTGTGCCGACCTCGTTGCACGGGCTGATGTCCCCGGAGCCAAATTGCGAACACACACTCAGACGATGCTCGCGCAGCCCTGCAGCCGGCTGGGATGCATGGTTCTCCGCGGCGATCGGTTCTCGGTGTGTGGACAGGCGAGACCTCACAACGCCAGTGATGGCTGCCGGCGAGTGGCCGTATGCAGGGTACGCGACTGCGCTCCGTGCCCCGGCAGCGATCGATGCGGCGAGCGTAAACGCCGCGACGATGGAACGATAGTATGACATATGTTCACTTTCCTTGCCGACTCCCCGTGTGCGGAGGACGCGGCTATAGCGTGATGAGCCTGCGAATGAGAGCGAGAATGAGGACGATCACGGCGACGAGACGCTTCTTGGGCTTGGCGGCTGCGGGGTCGCTCACGGCATTCGCCGACGACACCACCGTTACCGCAGCGCGGGCATCAGTGCAGATGCTGCGCACGGAACAGATACGAGCCGTGATCAGATGCGCGCCAAGATCGAGCATCGCGTCAGCACGCGCCGATCCGGGGCTCGCAGGCGGATCGAGCGAGCCCCACGCCTCGGTGCTGTCCACACGGAACTGAGGTGTGCGACTCACGCCGTCGATCGCCACCTCGAAAGACGCGAGGTCGAGCGCGTCGCTCGAATCACCCTGCGCGAGACGAAAGACGACGGCCGGATTGTCCTGCGCGAGGTCCGCTCCCGCAGCCGGCTGAACGAGCGCGAGCTGAGGCGCGAGATACGGCGTCGTGACTGGCGAGCTGTCGGCCGCTGGCTCTTGCGCGAGCAGCGACATCGCGTTCGCAGCCGTCAGTGTGAGTGCCCAAACGGCGATCATGCCTGCGTTCAGGCGGATGACTCGGGGCTGCATGGGTCGACCTCCGGAGAATAGATGTGAGTCCTTCTCTCCGAAGACGTCGCGCGGTTACATCTTCTGGCGCCCCAAAAAATCGGCCGGGGATGATCCCGGCCGAGCTACCTACCTGATTAATGCGAGGGGTTATCGCCACCCATCCGACGCCGTTGGGTTAGGCCGCTTTCTCGAGAGGAACCAAGGCACCCACAACCGGGATACGGACACGAACGGATCGAACGGACACGAACGGATTGCTCCGTCGCGGTTCTCCTCTTTGTCCGTCGCTTCTTCCGTCGGTGTCGTCGTTCCCTCTGTTAGTGCGGGCCCGCGCGGCGATTCATGTCGTCGTACGCAACCACCCCTAAAACGCCACCCGCGCGCCGAGCTGCATCCGCCACCGCGACGCATCGACGTTCACCACGTTCGTTCCCGGCAGCGTCACGTCGTATGCATTCCGCCCGTTCGCCGTGTCGGTGCCGCGCAGCCTGAGTAGCGCGACGTTCTCCGTGCCCGCGCCGCCCAGCGTTCCCGTCTCGCGGACGAGCCCCCAGTCGCCGTCGATGAGATTCAGCACGTTGAAGAAGTCCGCGATCAGCTCCACGTTCCGCCCGTTCGCGCCCACGTGCACGGTTTTCGCCACGCGCGCATTGAAGATGTTCTGCCACGGATTCCGGCACGCATTCCGAGGCAGGATCCTGCCGCGGTTGTCGCGCAGGCACGGCTCGCTCTGGATGTACGACTCGAGGCTGTCATACGCGCTCGCGTTCGCGGGCACCAGCACGTTCACCGTCGGACTCGCCGCGCTGTCGCGCACCAGCGTGATGTCGCTCGGCCCCCTCGGCACGTACACCGCGTCGTCCAGCTGCCGGTCGAACGCGCCCGTCCTGCTTCCCACGCCGTCGCCGTTCGCGTCGCCGTTCACGATGTACGTGTACGGCGTGCCCGAGCGGCCGAGGTAGATCACGGAGAGCGCAAATCCATACGGTAGATTCTTCGTCGCCGTGACCGTCACCTTGTTCGGGATGTTGTACGTCGAGATTGCAAGACTACGTGCGTCGAGCGAGCCGTCCACCGTCGAGAAACCATAGTTCGACACCGACTGCGCATCGCGAAGCGAGAAGTAATCCTTCGCGTTCATGTACGTGTAGGCGACGCCGAGCTCGACGCCGTGTGCCCACGACTTCTGCACCTGCGCGGTGGCGATGTACGTGCGGTCGCCGTTCCTGTTGTCGTTCCGCAGAATCGGTCCGTACGCCGTCGACACGACGTTCGGCGTCACCGCCGGCACCGATCCCTTCTTCGATGTCGCCGCCACCGCGCCGTACATCACGCGCCCGCCCTCGCCGCTCAGCGTCCCCACCGGGCCGGCGAGATTGTCGTCAGTGATGTAGAGCGAGTGCTCGCCGCGGATGTATGCCGCGTCGATCGAGCCGACGAGCCCCCACGGCAGCCGCTGGTCGGCGCCGAGCGCGAGCTTCACGCTCTGCGGCAGCTTGAAATCCGGAACGAAATACGAGAGCGACGCTGCCGATGGCGCCGAGCCGGTGGCGCACGATGTGGGCTGTGCGCCCGGATCGGCGACGAACGCCGGCACTCCCGCGCCCGAGCAATTGAGCAACAGCGCGCCCGTGCCCGTGTTCGAGTACGCGAACGACATCCAGCTGTACGGATCGCGCCCGGTGAACAAGCCGATCCCGCCGCGGATCGCCGTGCCGTCGCGGACGTCCCAATGAAATCCGAGCCGCGGCGACAGCTGCGTGACCGGCGAGATGAAGTCGCTCGTGCGGATGCCGAAGTTGCTCGCCGCGAGCGAGTCGTTCTCGCGCGGCGCATCGGGGAACGAGGTGCGGTCCGCGCGCAATCCGACAGTGAGCGCGAACGCCGGCGTCACGCTCCACTGATCCTCGGCGTACAGCGAGTACTGGTGCACCCCGAAGTCCGACTGCGCCGCCCCAGGCTCGAGCGCGAGGTTCTTCATGTAACGCGACGGACGCCCCGCCTCGAGCGAGTCGAGATCGAAGAACGTGTACTGCCCGATCGCGTTCGAGAAATTCCCGAACGTGAAGTGCATGAGCTCCGCCTGCGCGCCCACGGTCACCGTGTGCGCGCCGAAGCTGCGCGTGAGGTTGTCGGTGAGCTCGGCGTCGCGCTGGCGGAGCGTGAGCAGCTGGCTCGATGGATCCGCGCCCGCGATGAGCCGCGTGCCCGCCGCGCCGACGTTCTGCACGAAGATCGCGGGCGCGCCGCTCGCCGCCGTGCGCGGCTCGTTCGTCACCGCGAACCCCGCGAGCAGCTCGTTCGACCAGTCGCCGACGAGCGTCGTCCACTTGCCGTGCCCCGCCCACGTCGTGGCCTCCGGCGCGAACGCCGCCGACGTGAGCCGGTAATCGCCGTTGATCGCGCGCGCGGGCGCGATCGAGTCTCGCGTGATCCCGTGCGCGTAGTTGATCGAGAGCTCGGCGGTTCCTGCGCTACCCGTGACCCCGGTGAGCTTCGCGAACACGTTCTGCGCGTCGCTCGTGGTATTGAAGGCGCCAAAGCTTCCCGGCGCGATCCCGTAGCCGTTCAGTATCGACGAGAATCGCTCCGCGCTGTCCGCCGTGATCCCCACGTTCGTCGCTGAGCCGATGGTCGGACCGGAGAACGGCGTGACGCGATGGCGAAAATCGCCGGCGGCGAAGAAGTGCAGCTTGTCCCTCACGATCGGTCCGCCGATCGAGCCGCCGTACTGTTCGACGTTGAAGTCCGGGCTTCCGTTTCCCGCGGTGTCGTTCCCGGCGAGCCACTGTCCCTGGTAGAATCCGAACAGCGATCCGTGAAAGTCGTTCGTCCCCGACTTGGTGACCGCGTTGATCTGCCCGCCGGTGAAGCTCCCCTGTCGCACGTCGAACGGCGCGAGCTGCAGCTGGAACTCCTCAACCGCCTCGAGCGGCAGCGAGCGCGCTCCCTCCTGTCCGCCCGGCGTCCCCGACCCTCGGCTCAGCCCGAAGTAATCGTTGTTGCTCGCGCCATCCACCTGGATGTCGTTCATCCGGTTGTTCGCGCCGCCCACGCTCGTACCCGTCACCTCCGGCGCTGTCTGGAGGAGCTCCGTGAAGTCGCGGCTCACGAGCGGCAGCCTGCGAATGGCGCTGTCGCTCACCGTGTGCGCGCCACCCATGTGCGACTGCGCGAGCACCGGGCTCCGCGCGGTCACGTGCACCTCGCTCAGCCGCGTGGTGTCCGCGCCGAGCACGAGGGCGAGCCGGTATCGCTCGCCGAGCGCGAGCACGATCCCATCGCGTGCGGCGGAGAGCCCCGGCGCGTGCGCCTCCACGCGATACGGACCGCCCGGCGCCAGATGCTCGGCCGCGAACCGGCCGGCGTCATCCGCGCGCAGCAGCAGCCGGGCGCCGGTGGAGCGGTTCGTGATCGTGATCTGCGCCGGCACGGCGAGACCGGCGCTGTCGGCCGATCGCGCGGTGCCCTCGATGGCGGCATCGGTGACGCCTTGCGCGCGAAGCGATCGGGAGAGGAGCGCAATCGCGAGGACGGCGACGATCGCGGTGGTACGCATGAGCGAGTGCGGCAAGGGAGGGGTATCGCGCCCGGGACCGGGATGTTATCTCACCCGAACCCGATATGCAACGCGCTGCCTATCGCTCCGCCCTCACGCGCTCGTCAGTCCCGCAGGAGCCTCCGCGCCGCGACGTCGCCCGCGCGCACGATCTCGCGATGCCACTCGTGGTACACGCGCACGAGACGCTCCGCCATCGGCGTGAGGCGAGCGCCGCCGTGCCCAGCGCCGCCCCGCGAGATCTCCAGGATCGGCGCGCCGAGCGTGCGCTCCATTTGGCGAATGCGGTTGATGCACGTGCGGTAGCTCATGCCGCACGACTCGCACGCGCCAGTGATCGTCCCGGCGCGGCCCACGGCCTCGAGCAGCCGGATGTACCGCGGCCCGACGAAGAACTCACCATCCCAGGTGAGCCATCCCTTGAGCCGCGTGCCGACGCGCCCGCCAAGCGGGACCGACGCCATGTCGTTGCGCGACGAATGCGCGCGCTTGCGTACGCGCGGTCGCTGGCGTACACCCGGCTTTCGTGCGAGAGTTGTCGGCATTCGCACAAACTGCATTCCGTTTCCGCGAAACGGAAGCGGGAAAAATTCTCTCCGGCGCTACTCATGATGCGAACGAAGCTGGTCCGACCTCTCGCCGCACTGCTCGCCCTCGCGACGCTCGCCGCCTGCCGGGGCCGGGAGGCCGCGCCCAAGGCCGACGCGCTCGTGCTCTTCAACGCCGGCAGCCTCGCGCGCCCCCTGCGAGCCGCCGCCGATTCCTTCACGCACGGCACCGGCATCAGGGTCGAGCAGGAGAACGCGGGGAGCCTCGAGACCGCGCGCAAGCTCACGGAGCTGCACCGCATCCCCGACATCGTGGGCTCCGCCGACTACCAGGTTTTTCCGCAGCTGCTCATGCCCAGGGCCGTGAGCTGGTACGTGCGATTCGCGCGCAATCGCATGGTGCTCATGTACACGCCGCAGTCGAAATTCGCCACGGAGATCGACTCGCTCAACTGGTGGAAGATCCTCGAGCGCCCCGGCGTGAACACGGGGCGTTCCGATCCCTCGCTCGACCCGAACGGCTATCGCTCGATCATCGTGATGCGGCTCGCGGAGCGGCTCTACAATCAGCCAGGCCTCGCCGACTCGCTCATCGCCAACTCCGCCGCGCACGTGATCCGTCCCAAGGAGGTGGATCTCATGGGTCTCCTCCAGGCGGGCGAGATCGACTACGCGTGGTCGTACGAGTCGGTGGCGCAGGCGGCGAAGCTCCCCTACGTCACGCTCCCGCGCGCGATCGACCTCAGCGACCCCGCCGACTCGGGGCAATACGCGCAAGCGTCCGTGAAGATCCCGGGAAACACGCCGCGCGACACGGTGGCGCTCACCGGCGAGCCGATTCTCTACGGCTTCTCCGTACCGCGCGAGGCGCCCCACCGCGCGCTGGCCGAGCGCTTCGCCGCCTTTCTACTCTCCCCCGCCGGCCGCCGCATCCTGGCCCGCGAACACCTCGACGCGCTGCCCGCGCCGATCTTCGTTGGCGACTCCGTGCCGGCAGTGGTGAGGGGAGAGGGCAACTGAATGACTGCCGCAGAGACGCGGACAAGGGCGGGGAGACGCGGAGAACGACAATACTTGGGTGGGTTGGCGATCGAGTCCCCCTTCGCGCGACCACAAAAAAGCAGTTGCCCTTTCTCTGCGTCCTCTGCGCCTCTGCGGTAAAGCAGTTTTCCTTTTGTCTAAAGATCCGAAACTGCATTACCGCAGAGGACGCAGAGGACGCAGAGGACGCAGAGGACGACTTTTTGGTTGTGTGGCGTTCGAGTCTCGAATCGCGAGACCCAAAAAGCATCGCCTTTCTCCGCGTCTGTGCGGTAGTTATTCAGTGAGCCCCTACGCCCCCACGAACACACGCTTGGCGCTCTCCACCCCATCCACGAGCGCAGTGACGTCGCTGTCCTCGCTGTACACGTAGAACGACGCTCTCGCCGTGGCCGACACGCCGAGGCGGCGCATGAGCGGCTGGGCGCAGTGGTGGCCCGCACGGATGCAGATGCCGCGCTCGTCGAGCAGCGTCGCGAGGTCGTGTGGGTGGATGTCCGCCACCGCGAAGCTCAGCACGCCGCTTCGCTCGCCGCCGCGCGGGCCGTGCAGCGTCACACCCTCGATCGTCGCGATGCGATCGTACGCGAGCTTCACCAGGGCGCGCTCGTGCGACGCGACACGCTCCATCCCGATCGCGTCGAGATAGTCGCACGCGGCCGCGAGGCCCACAGCGCCGGCGACGTTCGGCGTCCCCGCCTCGTGCTTGTGCGGCAGCACGTTCCACGTCGTTGTGACGTCGCCAACGAAGGCGATCATGTCGCCGCCCGTCTGGTACGGCGGCATCGCCTCGAGTATCTCGCGTCGGCCGAGGAGCACTCCGCTCCCCATGGGGCCCAGCATCTTGTGCG
>Ga0207707_10000683_pt1 | contig 33633 bp, 33 predicted proteins | sample KBSC83BmetaG_FD_184336 | JGI IMG/M metagenome (GOLD analysis project Ga0207707, IMG submission 184336) | Corn rhizosphere microbial communities from Kellogg Biological Station, Michigan, USA - KBS C8-3B metaG (SPAdes) (version 2) | ecosystem: Host-associated > Plants > Roots > Rhizosphere ... | reverse complement strand
AACGTTGGGCACGCCACAGGAAGGACGCGATCCGCCGGATCTCTACCACAAGTACGTCGGCCACGACGACAATCGCGATTGGTACTCGTTCACACAGGTCGAGACGCGTTACACGGTGGATTCGCTCTACACGCCGTGGGATCCGGAGATCGTGAACGACATCCACCAACAGGGCGGCAACGCGGGACGCATCTTCATTCCGCCGTACATGGATCCGGTCGAGCCGAACATCGATCCGATTCTCACCGCCGCCACGAACGGGCTCGGCATGTCGATCGTGTGGCGGATGACGAACCAGGGCTTCACCGGCATCGCGAGCAATGCGTCGTACGATCAGTGGTCTCCTGCGCGGCAGTACTCGCTCTATCATCGCGGCGCGCGTCTCTTGACGGAGACGGCGAGCGCTCGGCTCGCGACCGCAGTGGATGTTTCATTCGACCAGTTGGGAACAGGACGCGGCTACGACGCGCGCATGGTGTCGTGGAACTATCCGTCGCTCTGGACCGGCGGACACTGGACGTACGGCGACATCGTTCGCTATCAGACCGCCGCGAGCTGGGCGCTTTTCCTCGATGCGGCGCAGAATCGTCGCGGATGGGTGGAGGGTTACGCCGCGCAGGCCGATCGCGCGCTTGCTCCGCTGCCCGCGTGGGGCAACGACAAGTGGCCGTCGGCGATCGTGATTCCGAAGACGCAACCCGACACGCAAGCGCTCAAGCGAATGATCTGGACGCTGCAGCACGGGCAGGTGGAGATCCGTGAGGCGACTGCGCCAGTTTCGGCGGAAGGCAAAACCTATCCGGCCGGCAGCTACGTGATTCTCACGCGACAGCCCTTCGGCGCGTACGCCAAAGCGCTCACCGAGCGACAGAAGTATCCTGATCTCTTCGATTATCCCGGCGGTCCCCCGAAGCGCCCATACGACGTAACGGCGCACACAATTCCGCTCCTCTTCGGAGTGGACGTCGCGCATGTGACCGGCGACGCGCCGGCTGCCGGCCCTGTGATCAAGGAGATTCCGGAACCGACGTACACCTCGGCGCTGACGGGCAAGTCCACGAAGCGCATCGCGCTCTTCCGCCAGAGCTCCAACGAGTCGATGGACCACGGTTGGACGCACTGGATCTTCGACGAATACAAGATTCCGTACACGATCATCACCGAGAAAGATCTCGCAGCCGGCCCGCTCAATGATCGGTTCGACGCAATCATCTTCTCTGAAGGTACTGTCGGTGGCCGAGGAGGTGGCGGAGGAGGTGGTGGTGCTGGACGCGGCGGTCGCGGTGGCGGTGCAGGTGCCGCGGGCGGCGGCGGTACGTCTGAAGTGTTCACCGCGCTCGATGCGTTCGTGAACAATGGCGGTGCAGTGCTCGCGTTCAACACGGCGTCGACGGCGATGATCGAAGGCCTCAAGCTTCCAGTGACGAACGTGCTGGCCGGCGTTCGCAACACCGATTTCTACGCGCCAGGCTCCATCCTGGGCGTCGACATCAAACGTGACCATCCGATTGCCCGCGGTTTCACCGCGACTGTTCCGGCGGTCTGGTTCGAGAACGGACCGGCTTTCCAGATCTCTGATGCGTCTGTGGCAACGGCTGTCGCGACGTATCCCGAGAGCGGCAACCCGCTGTTGTCCGGCTGGCTGCTCGGCGGCGCGAAGCTCAATGGCAAGGCCGCGCTCGTCGATGTGAAGCGCGGCAAAGGCCACGTGGTGCTCTATGGCTTCCGTCCGCAGTATCGCGGTCAAGCGGTATCGACGTATCCGCTGATCTGGGGAGCGATCGCGGAATAGAGCAGATCGGGAAATCGAAAGGGGAGGAGGCATTGACGTGCCTCTTCCCTTTTTCGCGCGTACTCAGGCGCAGGATCGACGCGACGATGCTGAACGTCGCCGTCAATGATCTACTTCGTCGTGAGCAGCGCCTTTCCCGACACGAGAGATCCGTCGCTCGCCTTCGTTGCTACCACGACGACTTCGTCGCCTGCGCGAGATCGCCCGGCTCGCGGGAGAACACGAGCAGCGGCGGCTCCACCTTTACTGCAACGCTGCCGGTGTCGGTCTTCACGACGACAACTTTTTTCCGGCCACGTCCCAGGCCGGGAATTCTCGAACGTTGACCTGCCGAGCTCGCCTCCGGTCGCCATTGTCGACGAGATTCTCGCGCGACGTCTAGACCGAAAAAGACTCTCGCGCACTCCATGCACCGGGAACATATTGGGGGTGACGGGTAAGACTCGTCTGGTGGCGTGGTACGGCCGCGCGTCGCCAAATTAGAACGACCGCCCACCGTTCTTCTCCCCGCACGTCCCCCTCCCCCTCGCAGTTCCAAAAAATGTCGCATCGCCAGTCACTGCCCATGATCGGGCGGCTTTGCACCGTGGTGGCAGCCATGGTTATCGCCGCCGGCATCACTGACTGTGCACGATTCGGGTCGGCCACACGCGATGGCTCGCTCGACGCAAGCCTGATCCCGACTCTGTTCCCGGCTTCGCGCCCGCCCGCGACACTGGGTCAGGTCATGTCCGAGGGCGTTGGGACGTACATCGACCAGCTCCTCGCCGACCGCGACTCCACGATTGAACGTTGGCCAGACCATGTCGTTCGGCCGCTGCTCGTGTGGATCGATACCTCGGCGGACCTGGGCGGCGTGCTGACGCAGTATCCCGAAACCGTGCGACGGGCATTCGGGACGTGGGAAGCAACGGGCATCCCTCTGCGGTTCGGCTTCGTCACCAATCCGCGACTGGCCGACATTCGGGTGAAGTGGACGGACCGGCTGCCGCACAAGACCGGGTCCACAACCTGGCGGACGAATCATTCAGGAGTGCTGACCTCGGGCGACATCACGCTCGCGACCCACATCAGCGACGGCTATCCGCTGGACTCGCGAGGCATGCGCGCCATCGCGCTCCACGAAATCGGGCACGCCCTCGGCCTCAGCCACAGCAGCGACACGCAGGACATCATGGCGCCGCTCGTGCGCGTCGACCAGTTGAGCGCAGCCGATCGCGGGACTATAAAGCTGCTGTACTCGTATCCCGCGGGTCACCTGCCCAACTAAGTCGGTCCTCCCGAGCGCAGCGGATCTGCACCTTACGTCTCCGCCCCTCCCAATAGAGCCGCTTCTCCCCAGCATTCGCGGCTCGCTCGAGACCCATTCTTCTGTCGTCTTGCAGGCGCCACCTGGCGCAGGCAAGACGACTCTCGTTCCACCCGCGCTCGAATGGTCGGCATGGCTCGGCGGGCAGACGATCGTCATGCTCGAACCGCGCCGGCTCGCCGCTCGCGCCGCGGCGTACCGCATCGCCGAGCTGCGCGGCGAAACAGCCGGCGAGTCAGTCGGTTATCGGATGCGTGGCGACACTCGCGTCGGCCCTCGCACGCGCATCGAGGTCGTCACCGAGGGCGTGCTCACTCGGCGTCTGCAACGCGATCCGACACTCGAGGGCGTGGGGCTCGTGATCTTCGACGAGTTTCACGAGCGCAGTCTCGATGCGGATCTGGGCCTCGCGCTCACGCTGCGCACGCAGTCGCTCGTGCGGTCCGACCTGCGCATTCTCGTGATGTCGGCGACACTCGACGGCGAGTCCGTCGCCGCGCTGCTCGGCGGCGCGCCGATTCTGTCGAGCGAAGGACGCACATTTCCCGTCGAGACCCGATACGTGCCGCCTCGTACAGGGGCGCGGATGGAAGCGGCGGTCGTGTCGACGATTCGATCTGCGATCCGCGACGACACCGGCGACGTTCTGGTCTTTCTGCCCGGCGCCGGAGAGATTCGCCGAATCGAAGCGTCGTTGGCTGAAGCGGAGCTGGGCTCAGGCGTCGTCACGGTGCCGTTGTATGGCGCGCTCACGCACGAAGCACAGGATCGTGCCATTCGACCCGATTCGGAGGGTCGTCGCAAAGTCGTTCTCTCGACGTCCATCGCCGAGACGAGCCTGACGATCGAGGGAGTGCGCGTCGTCGTCGACGCGGGATTCGCGCGTGTGCCGCGCTTTTCGCCCAGCACCGGGATGACACGTCTCGAAACGGTGCGCGTTTCGCGAGCGTCCGCCGATCAACGTCGCGGTCGCGCCGGACGACTCGCTCCCGGCGTGTGCTATCGCCTGTGGCCGCAGCACGAAGACCTGCACCTGCTCGCCAACGCGCCGCCGGAAATCTCGAATGCGGACCTCGCTCCGCTTGCGCTCGACCTCGCGGCTGCGGGTGTCTTGGATCCCGCCGAGCTCCCGTGGCTCGACGTGCCGCCGCCGGCCGCATTCGCCCAGGCCTCCGAGCTGCTCCGCGAGCTGACGGCCATCGACGACGACGGCATCACGACGCACGGGCGAGAGATGGCTGCGCTGCCGGTGCATCCCCGTCTTGCGCACATGCTCATCTCCGCGCGCGCGATTGGAAGTGAGTCGCTCGCGTGCGACATCGCGGCCTTGCTCTCGGAGCGCGATGTCTTTCGATCGATCGCCGGACCGGTCGAGGCGGACATTGCTTTGCGTATCGCGTGTCTACGCGGAGAGCGCGATGCGGCGCCGCAGGGGGCCGACATCGATCGCGATGCCCTTCGCCGCGTGCGTGCCGAGTCCGAACGCCTGGCCCGGCAGCTTCGCGTGAACGTGCGCACCGCAAACTCCACGGATGTCGTTGGGAAACTGCTCGCGTTCGCGTATCCCGATCGCGTCGCGCAGCGGCGCACTGGTGCGCGCGCGCGCTTCGTGCTTCGGAATGGTCGGGGCGCGGAGCTCACAGGAGCCCAGTCGCTGTCGGAATCGCCGTACCTCGTGGCTGCCGAGTTGGACGATCAGCGGCCGGAGAGTCGCATCTTTCTCGCTGCACCGATCGCGATCGATGAAGTTCGCGATGCATTCGGCGACCAGATCGTCACCGAAAACGAAGTCGCGTTCGACGATGCTACGTCGAGCGTCGCCGCGCGTCGCCGCGAACGACTCGGCGCGATCGTCCTGCGAGAAGTCACTCTTGGCCGGCCAGATCCTGATCGTGTTCGCGACGCATTGCTGGACGCCGTACAGCGGCGTGGCGTTGCGTCGCTCCCGTGGCCCGACGCGGCACTTCGCCTTCGCGCGCGCATCGCGTTCGCGCACAGCGTGTCGAATGAGTGGCCGGACGTCTCTGACGACGCCCTCGTCTCGCGGATCGATGAATGGTTGAAACCCTCGATGGCTTCGTCGCGGTCGTGGACCGATCTCGAGCGCGTCGACCTCACGAGTGCGCTGGCTTCATTGCTCGACTGGAAGCAGCGCCGCGAGCTCGACGAGTTCGCGCCGACGCATGTCGAAGTACCGAGTGGCTCGCGCATTCCGATCGACTACACGGACCCGAGCGCGCCCGTGCTTGCGGTGCGTCTTCAGGAAGTGTTCGGCCTTACCGAATCGCCGCGCGTCGGGCGCGGTCGCGTTCCCGTCACGATGCATTTGCTCTCGCCGGCCGGTCGGCCTGTGCAAGTCACCCGCGATCTCGCCGGCTTTTGGCGAACGAGCTACTTCGATGTGCGGAAGGACATGCGTGGCCGCTACCCAAAGCACGATTGGCCCGAGGACCCGCTTTCCGCGACTCCGACTGCGCGTGCTAAACGTCGAAAGGATTGACGTCATCCCGAGCGCAGCGAGGGATCTGCACGTACGACGGAGGTGCAGATCCCTCGCTGCGCTCGGGATGATGACTAGTGCTTTTCCGTCTTCGCGAATTCGAGATCGCGCACGCGATTCACCGTCAACGTGAATCCCGTCACGTCCCCCGACGCGTCCCGCACAACACGCAGCAGCATCTTGTCACTATTCGTGAACAGATCCTCGGCGAACGGTACGAACCTCAGCTCGTCGCCTCGCGGACGAGTGACCACGAGCACGCCTTCGCGCGGCGACACCGTCACCGGCAGATCCAGCTCGTCGCTGTAGTAGTGTCCCGCGAGCAGCCCGAGTCGGTCGTTTCGCTGGCGCGCGCCCGTCGTATCACTCGGCTGTCCGCCGAATGACATCAGATTCGAAAGCTGGAAATCGCCGACCGCGACCGAGGCTTTTTCCGCCGCGACGCCGAGGAAGATTCGGCTCACCTGCTCCGCGAGCGTCGACGACGCGTTGGCGGTATTGCAGAGCGTGATCACGGAGAGGTGCTTTTCCGGAATCCGCAGCACCTCGTTGCGATAGCCGCCGTAGGACCCGCTGTGCGAGTACGTCTTCAGTCCGTGGAAATCGCCGATCGACAGACCGAGCGCGTACGCGATCGGCTGACCGTCGTTGAGCTGTCCAACGCGTTCCATCTCCGCGATGCCGGCGGAGCCCCCGACGCGGCCCGTCGTGAAGTTCGCGTCCCACTTCGCGAGATCCTCCACCGTCGAGTACGCGCCGCCATCGCCGACCACGTCGAACTCAGGCTGGCTGAGGTGATACCCACTTTCAGACGGTTGATAGCCGAGGGCGCGGTCCGGGATGAGCATCGTGTGATCGTCCCGGAAAAGCGTGTGCGTCATGCCGAGCGGCTTGAAGATGCGCGCGTCGGCGAACTCCCGCAGCGACTGCCCCGAAACGCGTTTCACCACGATCGCGAGGAGGGCGTATCCCGTGTTGCTGTACAGGTACTCGTCGCCCGGCTGAAAATTTAGACTTTTCTGACGTGCCACCAGCGACAACAGTTGCTGCTGCGTGAGTTGGCCGTCGCTCGGCCAGCCCGTAACGGCCAGCAGCGTGAAATAGTCGCGGAGGCCGCTCGTGTGGTGCAGCAGTTGTCGCAGCGTGATCCCCGCGGCGAAGCTCGGCACTTCCGGCACCCACTTGCGCACCGAATCGTCGAACGACAGCCGATGATCCTGCGCCAGCAGCACGATCGCCATCGCCGTGAACTGCTTGGACACGGACGCGAGATAGAAGCGTGTGTCGGGCGTGATCGGCGCGTCGTGCTCCAGATCCGCCATGCCGTACCCCTTGGCGAGTGTGAGCACACCGTTGTGCGTCACACCGACCGCGCACCCGGGCCCCTGTTTCGACGACAGCGGCGCGAAGACGGAATCCACCCATCTCGCGGCCGAGTCCCCGGGCGCGGACTGCGCGCTTCCGGTGACCGTCGTCAAGCTGAGGACGAGCAGAGCGCGTCGGATCATGTGGATCTCCTCGACAAACCTTCCATCAACTCTGCCCAATGTCCAGTCGCGCCCGCCCGAGGGCTTGGATCCGCCACTCGGCTTCGCCTGAACACAGTGGCGTCCGGTTTGCACACGGACGGCGATACCCGAGCACGTCGCGACCGATCCACACGTCTGGAGATCTTAGCATGGCCGAAATCCGAGTGGAACCGCGTCGTCGCAGCACCTCGTGGGTTTGGGTTCTGGTGGCGCTCGCAGCCGTGGGCGGCCTGATCTACTACCTGCGCTATCACCATAACGGATGACAGACGACGGGGGTTTCCCCGGTCATGGCGGAGGGCAGTCATGGAGCAAGACGATCGGCAGAGACGCGACGCGGCGGGCGTCGGTCCGTACGCCCGAGAGCGCGAAGTGCTGGTGCCGATGAGCACTCTGAGATCGTGGACAGTCTCGGCCGGCGAACCGGATATTCGCGGTTGGGAAGTGTGCACCGTGAGCGGACGTCAACTCGGGATGGTGAGCGATTTTCTCGTCGACCAATCCAAAGGCGAGGTCGTGTTGCTCGACGTCGACCTTCCGGGAACTGATCGCCACACGTATGTGCCGATTCGCATTGTGCAGATCGATCGCGAGAAACGTGCAGTCGTCATGGACTCCGCCGATCTTCCCGACTCTGATCTCACACGCGACGATCGCGACGTGACCAGCGAGGCGCTCGCCGAAGGCGGCACGGTACGCTATCCGGAGGATCGCGAAGTACGTCGCGCAACATCGAAGCTCGCCGACGCGGCGCCGCCCACGCCGACTGCTCCAGAGCGCCGGCGCGCTGAACGCCGTCGCATCGAGCGCCTCAGCACCGATTTCTAAGCACCCAACGCGTGTGTCGTTTCGCGTCGTTGAAACCGACGCGAGCGAGCGACCGTACGGCCGGAGGTCGGACCTACCCCACCTTCGCCCGAGATCCGCATGCAAGCGCTGCTTCGCGACGTTCGATACGGATTGCGCGCTCTTCTCAAATCGCCTGGCCTCACCATCGTCGCGACGCTCGCGCTGACGCTCGGCATCGGTCTCACGACGACGATGTTCAGCATCGTTTACGGCGCGCTGTTGAAGGGGTTGCCCTATCCGGATGGCGAGCGAATCGTCGTCGTCAATCGCGCGAATCCGACGAAGGGAATCAGAAATCAGAATCTGCCCATCCAGGACTACGTCGACTACAAAGCGCAGCAGCACGTTCTGACCGATTTCGGCTATTTCACCTCGGGCACGATCTACGTGAGCGGCGAGGAAAAAGCAGAACGTTTTGATGGCTCGTGGGTCTCGGCGAACATGTTCGACATCGTCGGCGTGCGGCCGGCGCTGGGACGAACGTTCCGCGCGGGCGAAGACTCGCCGAGCGGCGAGAAGGTCGCGATTCTCTCGTACTCGATGTGGCACGACCGATACAACAGCAACGCGAACATCGTCGGAAAGCAGATTCGCGTGAACGGTGTTCCGTTCTCGGTCATCGGCGTGATGCCCGACGGCTTTGCGTTCCCGAATAACGACAAGATCTGGGTCCCGCTGCAAGTCGATCCGCTAGAGGGCAAGCGCGGCGAAGGCCAGTACGTGCAGGCGTTCGGCAAGCTCAAGCCCGATGTCTCACTCGACAAGGCGACCGTAGAGCTCACGACCATCGCGAAGCGCCTTGGCACCGAATACAAGGAAACCAACGAAGGGTTCACCGCCGTTGTCACGCCATTCACCGACAATTACATCGGCAAAGAGCCGCGACAGCTGCTCTTTACGATGCTCGGCGCCGTGTTCTTCGTGCTGCTGATTGCCTGCGCGAATGTCGCCAATCTCTTGCTCGACCGCGCGGCGCATCGCACGAAGGAGGTGGGTGTACGCACCGCCCTCGGCGCGTCGCGCGGCGCGGTGATTCGACAATTCCTCGCCGAAGCCCTTGTCCTCTCGCTCGCTGCCACGGTGCTCGGCATCGTCGTCGCGCAGATTGGAATCACGCTGTTCAATCAGGCGATCACGGTCACGCAGATTCCCTTCTTCATCGATATCAAGCTGCATCCGCCCGTGTTGCTCTTCTCGATCGGCATCGCGGTGCTGACGACGCTCGTCTCCGGAGCGATTCCGGCGTATCAATCGTCGCGCGCGGACATCAATGAGATTCTGAAAGACGAAACGCGCGGTGCCTCGAGCTTCCGCATTGGACGCATCAGCAAAGGCCTGGTGATCTTCGAGATCGCGCTGTCGTGCGGACTCCTTGTCGCCGCGGGACTGATGATCAAGAGCGTGACGAAGATGAGCACGATGGATCCGGGCTTCACGACGAAGGACGTCTTCACCGCACGCATCGGCTTTCCGTCTGCCTACACGGACACGTTGGCGGAATGGCGATTCTTCGATCAGGTCGTCGAACGCGTCGCCGCGCTCCCCGGCGTACAGAGCGCCGCGATCAGCAACGGACTCCCCGCGGCGCGTCAGGGCATGGGCGGTACGCCGTTCGCGCTCGAGGGCCAGACGTATCTCAAGGACAAGGATTATCCGTTCACACGAACACTGTCTGTCACACCAAACTTCTTCTCGACGCTCAAGATTCCGCTCGCGGAGGGCCGCGTCTTCGCCGAAACCGATCGCGTCGGGTCATTGCCGGTCGTCATCGTCAATCGCGCGTTCGTCGCGAAGTATTTTCCCAAGACGGACCCGATCGGGCGGCGCGTCAAGCTCGGAAACTCGAAGAGCACGCTGCAATGGGCGACGATCGTCGGCGTCGTTGGCGACGTGTTCACGGGCGATCAGCAGCAGCCAATCGCGCCTGCACTCTTCCAACCGTTTGCTCAGTCGCGCTCCACGTTCGTGTACATCTCCGCGCGCACATCTGCTGCGCCGCTGGCGCTGACGCAACCCATTCGCGACGCCGTCGGCTCGCTCAATGCCGACATTCCGCTCTACTGGGTGCAGACCCTCGGCGACGCCATCGCGCAGTCGCTGTGGTTCGTGCGCGTGTTCGGAACGATGTTCGTGATCTTCGGCGTGGTCGCGCTGTTCCTCGCGTCCGTCGGCCTCTACGCGGTGATGTCCTTCTCGGTCGCGCGGCGCACGCGTGAGGTCGGCATTCGGATGGCCTTGGGTGCGCAAGCGCGCAACGTCGTGCAGATGATCTTTGGCCAGGGCCTCGTCCAGCTCGCCGTCGGCATGACCGCGGGCCTCGCGTTCGCGTTCGGCATCTCGCAGCTGCTCAAAGTCGTTCTCTTCCAGGTCGAGCCGCGCGATCCGGTGATCTTCAGCGGCGTGGCGGCTGTGCTCGTGTTCGTGGGCGTGCTGGCCTGTCTCATCCCAGCCCGTCGTGCAACACTCGTTGATCCACTTGTGGCTCTTCGGAGCGACTAATGGTCATCCCGAACGCCCTTCCCTGTCCCGAACGCCCCTCCCTGTCCCGAGCGCCCCTCCCTGTCATCCCGAGCGAAGCGAGGGATCTGCACTTCCGTCGTTTGTCCGTTGGTGACGCCCGGGCCTCGTCGCGCGTCATCCCGTTGACGAGTTCAGCAACCAAGCGCTAGCTTTCCGTCCATGACGAACCGCGTGAATAATCCCAATCGCCGGAATAATCGGAGCTCCACCTAGGAGATCTGGCTCGCTCGCGATTGCTCAATGGTTCACGCGGCCCGCCAGAGGAATGGCGGGCTTCTTGTTAGGTAGAAGCAGATCTGATGGGGTGTAGTTCAATTGGCAGAACGCCCGACTGTTAATCGGGAAGTTGATGGTTCGAGTCCATCCGCCCCAGCTCTGTAAGCTCGTTTCGTCAATCGTATTGAACGGACGGCTCCGCCATTTCGATGGCGGAGCCGTTTTCGCAAAACCTGACCATTACTCGTCAGCTACTGGACCGAGAATCTGATCGATTCGCTTTCGATAGCTCCGACTGACCACGATCGTCGCGCCGTCCTGCATCACGAGAGCGAATCGACGATCCCCGTCGCGACGGACCTCGCGAACTCGTGATGCGTTCACGATCGCCGATCGGTGGGAGATGCGCATCGGACGTTGAATGTATGAAATGGTGATCGACCAGACGGCGATTCACCGCATCAATCCGGCAACTCGACGCATCCTTGTTGAACGGCGGTGTTCAGCAGCGAGTTTCCGTCCATGCGAAATGCTCTTCTTCTTTTGTCGCTCGCGCTGAGCGCGTCCTCCGTCCACGCCCAGGGTTCTCCAGTATCAGAGTACGACGCGATCCGGCGCGCCGGAATGGACTACGTCGAAGGCTTCTACGAGGGCGATACGACAAAACTTGCGCGTGCTTTGCGCTCGGACCTCGCCAAGTATGGTTTTTGGCGCGATTCCGCAGGCAAGTACGCCGGTGAATCAATGAGCTTCCGCGAGGCCATCGAATATGCGGTGAAAGTGCGGCAGCGAAATGCGCCTGTTCCGGCCAAGTGGCCAAAGCGCGTCGACGTTCTCGACGCTGGGGAGCGGATCGCCGTCGCGAAGGTCACCGCGTGGTGGGGATTCGACTACATCCTGCTGGGCAAGTTCGATGGTCGCTGGATGGTCAAGGACGTCATGTGGGAAGGGCCGCCCCAACCATCGAGCCCTTAGAATCAGAACTTCAATCGCAAACTCACGCCGCCGATCACGTGCGTGGCAGCGCGCCCCGCGATGAACCCGTCGTTGAACACCCGCTCCAGCCCAACCGTTGGCAAGAGTGTCGCACGCCGATCGGCCGACGCATTGGTCAGGTTGATGAGCGCGCGCACGCGGTTCTCCTTCACTCCGTCCGCGACTTTGACGAACCGCCAGCCGCGGCCCGTCGCGGTATCGGTTTGGAAAACCGTGTAGACGCTCGAATCGCGCGACTCCCCTACGCCGGTGAGCGAAAGCTTCCATCCGCGTGCGAGCCGCGACGATAATGTCGCTGAGAGTGCAAATGCGTTGGGCCCGAGGGGATCGCCGATGATCGCGCCGCGATACGTGAGGCCGGACGTGAACTGCTCGTGCTCGTACAGGCGAAGCGACGTGCGCTGAAATTGGGCATCGAGCGACCACCGGCCGTCGCTGCTCAAGCGATCGACATGGGTGCCGAGGAGATGTCCCGAGTCCTGCCAATAAACGCTGGCGAGGCGGCGGACGTCGAAATCGTCGGGGTCGACCTCGTAGTAGAGCGTGACGCCGCGCGACGTTCCCAGATAATAGCGCGCGTCCAACGAAGCAATCTTATTGGAGGCCTGGCGATCGCTGCCCGGACTGAACGCCAGAAAAATATATGGAAAGAGATCTTTGATTCGCTCGCCCGTTGATAACCGCGGCGCGCCGCCGCCGCCGACTTGATCGATCAATCCAAGCCCAAGCTCGAGGCGCGACGTCGGCATCAGGTCGACCTTGTACCCGAGCAGTTGCGCACCGGGAAAGTTCTGATCGTCTCCGAGGTCGACGCCGATGAACGTCGCTCGAATCGGACCAAGTCGGCGCATGAAGCCTGGCAATGTGAACGGCGTATCGTTCGCGATCGTCACTCCGCGCAACGAACGCGGATTCGCCGAGAGCAACATTCCGTTTCCGCCGCCCTGTCCCCACACGCGCTCATCCGCGCCAGCTTCCACGGCGACGTTGCGCGCGACGACTCGGACGAACAGCCGCTGCATCTCCGCGTTCAATTGTCGCGAACCGCTGCGGTCCGAGAGCCAGGTCAAACGCGGATCCGCTTCGACCGCGAGCCACGATCCGATCCCGACCGAGTTCGTCATCTCGACGGTTCCCGTGGCGCCGTCAGCCACCGGTCGCCCGGACATTCCATCTGTGAGCGGATTGCTGAACGCGTCGACGCTGCCGAGGCCATTCGATGGCGGAACTCGCCTGGACGAACTGTTCGTTCCCAAGAGATCGATCCGCGCACCAGAGCTCAAAGAGATCGGAGCGTTGTTTCCGGTCAGCGACCGAACTTCGCGCGCATACGCAGTGAGCAGAGAGCGGACGAGCGTCACGAGTCGCGCCTGGGCTTCGGCGGCTCGCGCTCCGCCTTGCGAAAGCACGCGGTCGAATCTGAGGGCGATGCGCGCGATTTCTCGTCGAGAGTAGGGTCGCTGGCCTACGACGAGCCCCTGCAACGGAACGGCGGCCACGAGCTCGTCGATCGCGGCGTACGCCGGGTCGTCGAGCGAGACAGTCGCCGCGGCCTGCGCTGAAGCACGGCTAGTAGGCGCGCTTGCGGCGAAAATGACGACGAGAATGGTCGCGACACGACGAAGCATCGTCGGACGCTATCACCGGGGCACAAGAAGAGCGAGTGTTGCCGCGATTCAGTTACGCATTCGTAGGTCGAACGGAGCGGAGCGTATGTGGTCTAGCGCGAGTAGACCATCGTCGCGGCGGTCCGCACCTCGGTGATGTTTCCTCCGCTCACGGACCCACGATACGTGTCGCTGGACGTCTGGTCATGAAAGGTGATCACGCCGGCGCTCGCCGCCCACGTTCCAAACGCGGTCTGCGACATCGTCACCGAGCTGCCTTCGGCGGCCAATCGATACGTCATGTCTTCGCGATAGCTGCCGGAATTTGTGCCGGTCATGGTCAACACGGCCGAGATCATCGTCACGGTCACCTCTCCGTCGACGCGACTGGCCGGCAGCACGGCGCCATTCATGGTCTGGAGATTCCACACTCCCGACACCGTGGCATTGGCGTTCGGGGACGCACCGGAAGGACTCGTCGAATCACCGGCGCACGCAATAGCGAGAGCAGCAACAGCCACTGCGAGTGAACGCATCGGAGCTCCGGGCGGGGTGGGAAGCGTGCCGATCGTGCTGCGTCTTACATGCGCTTTTTCACAGGCCTCGTCAAGCGGCGACGATTATTGAGCCCAACGCATTTCCCCAAAAGGCACCGTGCCGATCCGTCCGTGACCGTGCCGTTCCGTGATAGTCCCGCAGTTAAGAAAGCAGGGTCAGCGCATACGTGCGAAACTCTTCGTCGAGCACGTAGCCGAGCTTCGTATAGAGCGCCTGCGCGGCGGCATTGTCATGTGCCGTCGACAGCGAGATCGTTGTCACCCCAGATCGCTTCGCCAGCTCAGTCGCGGCAAGCATCAACGCCTCGGCGACGCCGGACCGACGTGCGATCTTTGCGACGAACAAATCGTTCAGCACCCACGCGCGATTGCACTGAAGCGACGAGAACATCGGGTAGATCTGCACGAAGCCGATCGGCCCGTTGTCGGCGCTCGCTGACTCCGCGACCAAAATCACCGAGTCGCCATTGCGCGTTCGCTCCGACAAGAACCGCTCGGCGAGCGCGAGATCGGGCGCTTTGCCGTAGAACTGCCGGTACGCGTCGAACAAAGGCGCGAGGGGCTCGACGTCGCGCCCGTCGGCCTGACGGATGGTGAGGTCGTTGTAGCGCATGAAAGACGATAATGAATTCGCCTTCCCTGCTCCACACCGTTTTGTCGATTCGTTACTCGGCGATCATGTGAGCGCCGCCTGAGCTTCGCCCCGTTCGGACGAGCGCGAGCAACGGAATGAGCGCGAGAATCAGGATTGCGCTCAGCATGTAGATCTTGCTGTACGAGATCACGCTCGCCTGTGCGTCCATCTGCCGGCTGAGTAACGCGAACGCACGCTGCTGCGCGGTCCACGCGTCGGCGCCGCGCGCCATCATGCCGCGTTTGAGCATCTCGACGCGCGCCAGCGACGACGGATCGGTCATCGTGACGTGTTCGCTGAGCAGCGCGCGCATCTGCGCGGCATATCGCGCCAGCAGCGTCGCCATGACGGCGATGCCAAAGGAGCCGCCCAGCTGGCGGAAGAAGTTGTAGAGTCCCGTGCCCTGCGGCAGCTCCTGCGGCGACAGCTCGGCGAGCGTCACCGTAGTGAGCGGCACGAACATCAAGCCCAGGCCAACACCGCGCCAAATGAGCGGCCAGAAGAAGTCACCCGCGCCGCTCAGCCCGGTCATCCGCGAGAGCTCCCACGCGGCGTACGCGAAGATCAGCGCGCCGATCGCGATCAGCAGCCGCGCGTCGAACTTGTTGCTGACGCGTCCCACGACCGCCATCGACACCGCGGTCGCGATTGCGCCGGGCAACATCGCGATGCCCGCCTGCTCCGCCGTCATCCGCAGGTTGCTCTGCAGAAACACGGGCAGGGTGAACGACATCGCGTAGAGTCCCACGCCCATCATCACGCCGAGCAGCGTGCCGACCCACACCTGACGGTGCTTGAGCACGCGAAAGTCGATGACCGGATGCTCGGTCGTGAGCTCGCGCCAGAGCAGCGCCAGTCCGCCGATCACGCCGATGGACGTCAGCGAGATGATGAGGCGCGAGTCGAACCAGTCCTCACGCTGGCCGTGCTCGAGCACGTACTGCAGCGCCGAGACGCTGATGGCAAGCAGAATGATGCCCTGATAGTCGATCGTCGCGGGTTTGCGCTGGTGCTTCGGATCGTGGACATATGCCGCGATCATCATGGCCGCGAGAATGCCGACCGGCAGATTGATGTAGAAGATCCACGGCCAGCCGTAGTTGTCCGTCAACCATCCGCCGAGCGTCGGACCAATCGTCGGGCCGACCATGACGCCAAGCCCGAACAGCGCCATCGCCATACCGGCTTCTTTGCGCGGAAACGCCTCGAACAACACTGCTTGCGACACGGTCATGAGCGCGCCGCCGCCGATGCCTTGCACGACGCGCCAGAATATCAAGGCGCCGAGCGAGTGCGACAAACCGCAGAACACGCTCGACGCCGTGAACATCACGATCGAGCCGACGAAGTATCGCTTTCGGCCGAAGAAAGAACCCAGCCAGCCCGTGAGCGGAATGACGACGACGCTCGCGAGGATGTAGCCCGTCGAAACCCACGCGATTTCATCGAGGCTCGCGCCGAGGTTGCCCATCATATCAGGCAGCGCGACGTTGACGATGGAGCTATCGATGACCTGCATGAGCGCCGCGAGAACCACGGCGAACGCGATGAGGTACTTGTGCGGATCGCCCGTGTCGACCGCAACCGGCGACGCGATCGGCTGTGCCGGCGCGGGGCGCGGTGGCGCTAGAACTGGGGCGGTAGACGTCGCCATCTGAGAAATCGGCTATGCGCTCTGTCGCTGGCCGCGCGCCGCAGCTCGGCGCGATTGCGCCTCGCGCTCCCACTCGGCCAGCGCCTGATCGACGCGGTCGATGACCGTGGTCTGCATCGAATCCACGGCATCGAATCGCTCGCGCGCCGCATCCGGCAGGGCATGCGCGTCCGTGCGAACGTCGTCGACGAGCTGCTGAATGCGGCGCCAGCGAGCCACCCGTGCACGAATGACGCGCGCGAAGAAGTCCGGAGCGAGCTCATAAAAGTCGCGCCGATCGCCGGTGCGCCGTGTGCGCTCGACGATGCCGCGGTCGAGCAGACGCCGCGCATCGGTGCTCACGCTGGCTTTGCTCACGCCGAGCGACTCCGCCAGCTCATCGAGCGACTGAGGCTCTGCGGCGAGCATCAGGAGGGCGAAGAGTCGTCCTGCGATGGGAGAAAGTCCGTCAGCTTCGGCGGCGTCGCCGAGCCGGTCAATGAACATCCGTTGAGCTCGGTCCATATGAGTGTCAGGATCGTTCAGTACGTACTGAATGATTATAACGGGGGAGGGGGGAAGAGGGAAGCGGGAAGAGGGGGGATGGGGTTTGTGGAGGTCGGGGCTGCAAGCGCGGGAGGCACCGACAGCCTCGTACGATAGCCTCCCCTCGTCCCTCAGACCCCCTTCCCCCCTCTTCCCCCTTCCCGCTTCCCCTCGTCCCGCTATTTCGCCGGAGTGAACCGGAAATCGTACTCGAGCTTGATCGTGTCCTGCACGCCCAGCACGATCGGCACTTTCGGCTGATCGAGTCCGAAATCCTTGAACGTGAACGCGGTCGTCGCCGTTCCGACGATGTCATCACCGTCGCCGTGCGCCGTGACCTTCCAGTCCGTCGGATGCGTCACGCCGTGCACCGTGAGATCACCCAACAAGTCAAAGGACGTCGGCTGGCTGCTCGCCTTCACCGTGGCGAGCCCCCGGAACATCGTGGGAACCAGCTGCACCGTCGGGAACTTGTCGGTCTCGAGCGTGCGCCGCTTCACGTACATGTCCCGTCGATCCTTGTCGCTCTTCAGGTTCGCGATCGTCACCGTGATTCGCGAGCTGTCCTGCAGGACCGCGCCGCTCTGATCGAATACCAAGCCGCCGGTGATCTCCTTCGTCACGCCAACCGCATCATTAGGAAGGTCGAGCCCCACGAGCTGTTCGCGCACCCGATATCGGGCCTCATTGCCGGTCGGAGCCACGAGGTAGTGCAGATGTGACGGCGGCGGCGATTTGTGCCCGCCCGATGAGGCGGACGGCGATTTCGATTGAGCAAGAAGGCTGGATGTCGCGACTGAGACCGCGACGATTCCTCGAGCAACGACACGAATCATGCGAACCTTGGCGCCGAGCGCGACTCTGGGTGATGGATGACAGGCCGCACCACCGGCGTGAAACTGACGCAGATGGGTGGGCTCCCTCCTTTCTGTTGAGTAACGGAATCGGGCCGGCTGGCGTTGGGCCGTGCGATCCGCGTTTGGCGATCAGCTCACTGCGACCAGGACGTCGGCGTCCGGTCCCAGCGGTGCTTCCGAAGCTCGCCGAGCAGCGTCGGATCGAGCCCACCCCCGTCGCTCGCTGCGATGTTGGCCCGCACGTGCGCCGGCTTTCGCATTCCCGGAATCACCACGTCCACGTCCGGGTTCGACAGAATGAACCGCATCGCCATGTCCGTCATCGACTGGCCAGCCGGCACGAGCGGTTTGAGGGCGTCGGCGTGATCGACGCTTGCGCGAAGATTGTCCGGCACGAAGTACCCGTTGCGCCAATCGCCTGCGGGCCACGTGGTGGACTTCGTCAGCGTTCCGGTGAGCGAACCTTCGTCGAACGGCACGCGCGCAATGACGCCGATGTCCAGCTCGCGACAGACCGGAAAGAGCTCATCCTCTGGTGCTTGATCGAAGATGTTGTAGATCACCTGCACGGCATCGACGAGTCCCGTTCGGAGCGTGCGCACCGCGTTCGCCGGTTCCCAGCGATTGATGCTGACACCGACGGCAGTGATCAATCCTTCGCGGCGCAAATCATCCATCGCGCGCTGCCAGCGCGCGTCGTCAGCCCACGCGTCTTCCCAGACGTGAAACTGGAGAAGATCGATTCGGTCGACGCCCAGATTCGCGAGACTCTTCTCGGCGTACTCGCGGATGTAGTCGGCCGGAAAGACATCGTCGAGCGCAAATCCGCGGCGCGACGGCCAGATGCGATTCTTCGGCGGAATCTTGGTCGCGGTATGGAGTCGGCGGCCGGCATTGTTGCGAACGAGTTGACCGAGCAGGCGCTCGCTGTGCCCTTCTCCGTATCCCCATGCCGTATCGAAGAAGTTGCAGCCCAGCTCCACTGCCAACTGGAGCGACGCCATCGATTCGCGATCATCGGAGCCGGTCCAACCGGCCATGCCCCACATCCCGTAACCGACTTCACCAACCTGCCAGCCGGTGCGACCGAATCTTCGAGTTCTCATTTCTGGGTCGTGAGAGAAGAGCGCTGTGCGGAGGAGTTGATGAGAGAAACGTAAATGGTCCTTCACCGCTCGCCGCCTCGCTCGGCCCCAAACCGCCGTCGCCCGTCGTCCGCCGCCCGTCCCCGGCAGTTATCGCGTCTTCAGCTCCCCTTCGAGATAGCCCATCACGATGAGGGCCAGCGGAATGACTGCGAGAACCAGCGCGGCTGTCGTTGTCACCCATCGATGTTGCATGCGCGCGGACAGCGCGGGAATGACCGCGCTCGCGAGCATCGTGACGCCGATGAGCGTGGCGTCGATGAACAGCCCCAGGATCGCGCCCGACGCCATGCTCCACAGCAGGATCGAGGCGCGCATCAGTGCGGAGGTGTTATGGCTTGATCAGAATCGGTGAACCAGGTGCAACGGCGCGCCAGATCTCGTCGATCTGCACGTTCGTCACGGCAATGCAGCCTTCGGTCCAGTCGTATTGGGTGTGCTTGTCGCCGACGTCGGCGAAGGCCCTCGGCAGACCGTGGATCATGATGTCCCCGCCCGGCTTCGCGCCGACGGCTCGCGACTTCGCGAGGTGTGCCGCATCCGGATACGAGATGTGCAGCGCCATGTGGTACTTGCTGTCCGGATTCTTGTAATCGATGAAGAAGAGCCCTTCCGGCGTCCGATTGTCGCCGTTTCTCAACTTGTCGCCGACCGGCTGCTTACCGAGAGCGACAGGATACGTTCGCACCGGAATGCCAAGCTGATATAACGTCAGCCGTCGCTTGTGTTTTTCGACCACGATGCTGTCCGCGGTGATGTAGCTGCGGACGCGAACGACTGGAGTCGCGACTATCGTTGGCGTGCTCACAATGGAACGCGAGGTTGCCGTGTCGTGCGAGAGAGAGGCGAAGACTGCGGCAGCGCCGAGGAGAAGATGCAGCATCAGGAGGACAGCTGGGCGCCGCGCTGGCGCCGTGAGGAGTAATCGACGTGCCGAATTCGATGGACGCCCTCAATATACCGGCTGCGTCGCGCGGCGTTCCAGGGCACAGCGACCACTCGTGCCCAGATGAAGTCAAAAAACAGGCCCTCATCGGCCGCGGCGCGCGAGCACGCGCATACTCGATCGCTCTCTTCTGACGCCGAGCGAATCGAGTAGGCCGCGTTCGAAGCGACCTCGACTACTTCTTCAATCGATCCAGATACCGCTTTCGGAATTTTGATACCTTCGGCGCGATTACGACGCGACAATACGGCTGATCAGGATTCTGCGCGAAGTAATCCTGATGATATTGCTCAGCTGGGTAGAACGTCGTGTACGGTACGATCTGCGTGACGATGGGATCGTCCCACACCTTTGCGTCCGTCAACTCGGAGATGACCTGCTCCGCGATTCGACGCTGGTCATCCGAGTGGTACAACACCAAGGACCGGTACTGCGTCCCCACATCCGCACCTTGGCGATTCGGCGTCGTCGGATCGTGAATCGTGAAGAACACACCGAGCACGTCGCGGAACGAGATCGCCGATGGATCGAACGTCACCTGCACGACTTCAGCGTGGCCGGTCGTTCCGGCGCACACCTCGCGATACGACGGGTTTTTGGTCTGTCCGCCTGCATAGCCGGACTCTACTTTTTCAACGCCCTTCAGGTCGCGGAAGATGCCGTCCAGACACCAGAAGCAACCGCCGCCCAAAGTGGCAATTTCACGTTGTTCGCTCATTGACCCTCCTGCCTGAAGGTAAGGGCTGGTGGGAGTGGCTCTCTTGCTCGATGTGCCTCTTCCAGTCGTGCTGACGCGATGACCGATCACCTCTCACAGACAGTCGACATCGAGACGCCGGAGCTCGTGGTGGTCTCGTACACCATCGCCGGACTGGGCTCGCGCGTCTACGCCGCGATCATCGACCTCGTCATCTGCGCTGCGATGTACCTCGCGGTGATCTTCGGCATGGTGATTCTCACGCGCGACGAACGAGCTGCAGCGCAGAACGTGCCGGCGCCGTCCAGCAATTGGGTGCTTGCGGTGATGTTTCTGATGCTCTTCGCGATCCTGTGGGGCTATTACCTGCTATTCGAAGGCCTACGCGACGGACAGACGCCAGGAAAGCAACTGCTTCGGCTTCGCGCTGTTCGCGACGGCGGCTATTCGGTCGGATTCTCCGCGTCCGCGGTTCGCAATCTCATGCGGATGATCGACTCGCAGCCGCTCTTCAGCTACCTCATCGGTATCGCGAGCGTCGCGTTCACGAAGTCTGGCAAGCGCCTCGGCGATATCGTGGCCGGTACCATCGTCGTGCGCGAAGCGCTCGTTCGGCAGCCGGTCTCGGCTCCCTCGCCGTCGCGGTCCAACGCGGAAACGACCGTCACCGCGCAGTTGACGGAAGAAGAGTTCACGCTGCTTCAGCGCTGGAGCGAACGACGAAGCTCGCTCGAGCCGGAAAAACGACGACAGTTGGCGTCGCAGGTCGCAGCTCGGCTTCAGCGTGCGATTCCGGACGCGGAGCGCGGGAGCGAGAGCGCCGCACTGATGCGACTCCTGACTTCCGAGCGAACGGCTCGTGAACGCGGAGCCGCAGCGCGCGGGGCGACCGGCGCGAGCCGCGAGCGGTACGCGATCGTCACGACGCGATCTCCGCGATGGATCGCGTTCGCCGCGCGCCTTGCTGAAGCACAGCGGCGTGGGCTCAAAGCGCTCGGCGAATCCGGCGTGCGAGACTTCGTGTCTGAGTATCGAGCGCTGTCGGTGGATCTCGCGCGGTTGCAGACCGCCGCGCGCGGACAAGCCGGCGAAGAGCTATTCTATCTCGGCCGCCTCGTCGCCGGTGCGCACAATCTGCTCTATCGCGAACGCAAGTCCCGCTGGAGCGACGTGCTTCGGTTCATCTCGATCGACGTTCCGGCTGAAGTGCGACGCTCGGTCGTGCCGATCGGCATCGCGGCCGCGTTCATGTTCGGACCAGCGGCCATCGCGTACACTGCTGTCGTTCGCAATCCTCCGGTCGCCGCGGTCTTCATCCCAACGGCAATGCTCGACCGAGCGGAAGACGGCGTTCAACGCGCCAAGCGCGAAGAAGGCTACATCCCCGATCCACAGATGCTGCGCCCGGTCATGGCGAGCCGGATCATCTCGAACAACGTCCAAGTGACGATCGCCGCGTTCGCGTTCGGCGTGACCGCGGGCCTTGGGACGCTCTTGCTGCTGTTGTTGAATGGCGTGTCGTTTGGCGGCGTGCTTGGCCTGTACCAGTCGAAAGGAATCTTGTCGCTCTTGCTCGCCTTCGTCGCTCCGCATGGTGTGCTCGAGCTCAGCGCGATTTGCATCGCGGGTGGCGCTGGCCTGCTCATCGCGGCCGCAATGGTGTTGCCCGGCAATCGCACGCGACGTGCTGCCTTTGCCGACAACAGCCGGCGCGCGATGCGGCTCATGTCCGCCTCGACGCTCTTCCTGATCGTCGCAGGCTCGCTCGAGGGACTCGTCTCGCCGATTCCCTACTGGCCGCTCTCGCTCAAGCTGATCGTCTCGGCGATGACGGCGATGGCGATGTATGTCTATCTACGCGGCGGGGCCGGGGCACCATCGACACCGACGCCTCAGCCGGTTGATGATGTCGACGCTCTCTCGCTGGACGCGGGCGAACCTGCTGTTCAAAGCAAGCCGCGGGATTTGATCTCGAGATAGCGGTTCACGACGGCGGCCGCCATGCGCGACGGCGTTACGTCGAGCACGGTGATGCCTGCGTGCCGCATTCGCGCGAGCGCCTGGTCTCGTTCCCGCACCAACTCTTCGGCGGCCGCGCTGCGAAAGAGCGCGAGCGATCCGCTGGTCGACGGACGCGCCGCGTTGAGCAGCGCCTCGTTCTGAATTGCGACGACGACGACGGCGTGTCGGATCGCGGCTCGACCGGCGTACGCAACGAACTGACGCGCCGCACGCTCGTCGATGACGTCGGTGAAGAACACGACGAGTGCGCGCCGTCGCTGGCGGTTCGCAAGCAGCCGAAAGGCCGACGCGTAGTCCGGTTCCGTCAACGTCGCGTCGAGACTGCTCATCGTCGTGCGCAGCGCGCGCAGCGCATTCGCTCCTCGCTGCGGCGGAACGAATGCTCGAATCTGGTCGTCGAATGCAATGAGTCCGACTCGATCGCCACCGGTCGAAGCGACATCGCTCAAGAGCAGCGCCGACGACAGCACATGCTCGAACCGTGTGAACGTGCCGGCAAGCTGCGTCATCGCTCGGCCGCAATCGATCAGCGAGATCACGACTTGCGACCGTTCGACGGTCTGTTCGCGCGTGATGAAGCGACCATGCCGCGCCGTGGCTTTCCAATCGAGCATTCGCGGGTCGTCGCCCGGCACATAGTCGCGAAGGCCGGCGAACGCGCTTCCTTCTCCGCGCTGCTTGAGCGCCCGAACGCCGGCTTCGCTCAAGCGATGCTGCAGCGCGAGGAGGCGGAAGCGGCGCACGTTCGCAAGCGACGGCACGACGACGATATCGTTCGTGATCGTCTGCCGAATGAAACGCACCAACAGGCCACGAGACGTCGTGACGCGGAGCGCCACTTCTCCGAGCGAGTGACGCCCTCGAGCGAGACCGGTCATCGGCACCGTCATCGACAACTCCGTCACCCCATCGATCGCGAGCTCGGCGTCCTCGCGCTCTACGGAGATGCCGCCTGGATAGACGTCGGAGAGTCGCGCGCGAACTGGCCACGGCCAGTTCGATCGAATCACGTACGTCAACTCCGACGGGTCGCCGAGCCCGATCGACTCGGGTGCATTGCGCTCGATCTCGAGGTTTCGCGCGTGGGGGAGTCGAAGGTAGTCGAGGAGAGTGGCGCCGACGACGATCGCGAGCACGACGAGGGCGATCACGCGTCCCACACCACCAGGCACGAGCCAGAGCGCGCCGGTCACGAGCACGATCGCGGCGAGCCGGCCAGTCGGAAAGATGGCCCACAGCGGACGGCGTGCGCGAATCCGCGCCCAGAGCGACGTCATTTCGGCGCGTTCGTTCGTGACAGGACGCCGGCGAGGATATCATCCGTCGTACGTCCCTCCACTTCGAGCTCGGGCGCGAGCGTCATTCGATGCCGAAGCACCGCGGGCGCGCGCGCTTTCACGTCGTCGGGCGTGACATAGTCCCGACCGTCGAGGACTGCTCCCGCGCGTGCGGCGCGAAGGAGAGCGATCGTCGCTCGAGGCGATGCACCGAGCATGATCGCGGGATCCTCGCGCGTGGCGCGCGTGATCGCCGCGATGTACTCGCGAACGTCGGGCGCGACGCGAACCTGATCCACGAGCGTGCGGCACGCGCGCGCCTCGTCCGCCGTGGCAACCGATTCGAGCACCGGTCCAGCGCCGCCACGTTCGGGATCGAAGCCCGACTCGTGCAACGCCAACATATCGAGCTCCGCCGGCGCGCTCGGATACCCGATGATGATCTTCACCAGAAACCGGTCGAGCTGCGCTTCCGGCAGCGGAAAGGTGCCTTCGTGCTCGACGGGGTTCTGGGTCGCCAACACCGTGAACAGCGAATCGAGCGGCCGGCTCGTCCCGTCCGACGTCACCTGTCGCTCCGACATTGCCTCGAGCAATGCGGCCTGCGTTTTCGCCGGTGCGCGATTGATCTCGTCCGCAAGAAGGAGGTCGGTGAACACCGGGCCGGGCTGAAACTCGAATCCGCGAGCCGGATCTCGATAGAGCGACACACCGGTGACATCGGCCGGCATGAGATCTGGCGTGAACTGAATGCGCTTGAAGTGCACCGCCATCGCGTTTGCCACCGTGCGCACGAGCAGCGTCTTCGCCGTGCCTGGCACTCCCTCGATGAGCACGTGCCCGCGCGCCAGAAATGCGACCAACAGGTCCTCGATCGCGGCGTCCTGGCCAAGCACGCGCGTCGCAACTGCGTCGCGGACGCGCCGCACGATCGCGGCGCCATCCTGTATGGAAATGCTCATGAAGAGTGCGGAGGGGTCGTGAGGAGGTGGTGTTCGATCGTTTCGAGCGCGGTTCCGACAGCCGCGAGCTCGCGGGTTGCTACCGGCCGGCGCAGCGCGTCGCGCACGACTTCGACCGAGTCGGAGATCGTCGGAAAGCGCGTGCGAACGGAATCGAGAAAGGCTTGGTCGTCGACCGCACCGCCGCGAACGCTCGTTCGCTCGGCTCTGCGTCGAACGCCGCTCAACAACCGGGCCGTCGCGGTGCGAGTCGCAGCCACATCAGCGTAGGCGTGCCCAAGCGCATCCACGTGCTCGAGCGGCGAGCGCCGCGCGACTCTCGCCGGATCGCGCGGTGGAAGTGCGCGCGGTGCCCTCGCAAACACGAGCAGAAGACCCGCCAGCAGTGCTTGCGTGAGGAAGTGGCCGGAAGGTGTGCCCGCGAGATATGCAGAGATGGCGTGAATGCTTCCCGCATGCGCGCCATAGCCATGGCTGTACTCGTCGAAGACGAGTCGAGGACGCGTGACGTCGCGCGGACGAACGTACTCGAACGCTCGCACCACTCCGATGTCGGCGCCCCAGTTGCACACCCGGACCGCTTCGTTCGCGAAGATACCGGATGAGGTCACTACTGCGACACGACCGCGCCCCATGGGAAATCCGACGACGACGGGAAACTCTTCGTTTTTGGGGCCGGTCACTCGCGCGAGCGTGACCGTCGGCCCAGGAGCTCGGTGAAACCAGACGATCTTGCGGACTTCCGGCGGTACCGCCAACGACGCTCGTTCCTGAAACGATGGCGGAGGACACGCCGAGTCGCTGAACCCAGTGAGGAATTGTCCGCGTGGCCCCTGACCGACGCCGATCGAATCGGCGATTTCATCACCGCCATCGAGCGTGAACACGAGTCCACCGCCGCGCCGCACGTCGTCGAGCAACCGATGCACCTGATGCGCGCCCAACGCCTGGCTCGGCGCGATGACGACGTTCACTGCCGGCGTGGTAAGGGAGTCGAGCGGCGCCATACGACGTTCGGTTTGCCAACCCAACTTCCTGGCGAGCTCGAATGCCATGCGCGCGCCGCCTGGGGCCGTGGAGAACGTGCTCCGATCGCCACTGGACGATGTCTGCGCCTCCGGCGTCAGTAGCGCGACGATGATCGCGATGACGGCAAAAACCGCGAGGACTTTCCCCGCACTGTATCGTCGCGATTTCGGCGGTGCCGGAGACGTCACGCGGCCACCGGTGGTTGTGCGATGCGCGACGCGGCGGCGGAGAGTCGATCGAAATCGTCCGCGGTTACCGACTCCGTGCTGAAGACAGTTCGCTCGAATTGGCGGGCGAACGCGGCAAACGGCGCGGATGTGATTGCGGCCCGACGCGCAAGCTCGCGCGAATAGTCGCCGCTGGTCTTGGACGCGTGAACTCGCACCGCTCCGTTTCGGGCAAGCGAATCGAGCACGGCGGCGTACAACGCATGGCAAGCCGCCGCATAGTCGCCGGTGTTCGCGAGATCACGCGCAGCGGCCCAATAGTCGGTTCGCTCACGGGTGCCGACCCGGCCCGCGCGAATGCGGCCTTTCTGTTCCTCGATGCGTCGCGCGATGACGATGCGTCCGACGATGACGGCGACGATCAGCGTCACCGCCGCGATGACAATGAAGCGAGCGCTCGACGACCCACCGACCAATCGTTGCAGATCGGAAAAACGATCGAAGAGAAAGCGTAGAAATCGCCCGAACAGGCTTTGGCGAATCGATGTTGCGTACGCCGGCTGCCTCGCGATCGCGGCCACCGAATCGTGAATCATTTCGGGGGTCCATCGCGAAATCGTGTCGTGCGCCACGTCCTGCCATGCCGGTGCGATCAAAGCGGCACGTCCTGTCCGGTCGTGACGGGGTTCGCGTTCGCGAGATACTCGACGTCGAACCCTTCTTTTCGAATTCGGATGTCGTAGTACAGCAGCGTCTCGGTGATTCCGAAGAACGGATACAACACGACGGACACCGCCGTGAGCAGCACGTTGAGCACGACATGACTGGGGATCAGCTGGGCGAGCAGACCAGCGCCGAACGACAGCGCTGTAGTGACCAGCAGAACCAACAACAGCGTGCCCAGTATGTGGCCCTTCACGCCCATGGACAGCTGCGACGACCGGCCTAGCGCGTCACCGGCACTCGCGCCCTCCAGCATGATCGCTTGCCGGATCGCGAAAAATCTGGCTAACGGATACAGCGCCGGAAAGAGAAAGAAGATCGCGCCGATCACGATGCACGCGAGCGTGACGACGCTTGCACCCAATAGCGGAATGAAGCGTGTCGCCGTGAGTCGCAGCGCTCGCGCGGCATCGGCAGGTGCGCCGAGATAGACGTCGCTCGCAACCACGGTGACCACTCCGCCGACGACGGCGTACACGATCAGGCCCGCCAGTGCGACGACCGCCCCCTGCTGCGCCGTCGGGAACCCGGTGCTGATGCCGACGTCGAATACCAGCCGAATGACGAGCCACGGAACGTAGATCGCGGCCGTCGCCACGATGAACTGCATGGGATCGCGGCGGAACACCTGAAAGGCGGCGTCGACGAGCTCGGTTGCCGACCGCGGACGAAGAGCGAGATCCGTCATGACCCCCAAGCGTAGCCAGCTGGAAGAAGCCCGAAACGACAATGGCACGCCGACCAGTGGTCGGCGTGCCATTGAACTTCCCTCACAAAGGAGCGCCTGTCTACCCGCCGACAGATGCTTCGTGCGTTAAGCCGCCATGCCGTCGCGCAGAACGTCGGCCGTGTCGCTCTCGCGAAGACGCTTGAGCGCCCGGTCGCGAAGCTGGCGAACACGCTCGCGCGTAACGCCGAGCTCACGAGCGATCTCCTGCAACGTCATCGGACGCCCGCCCTCGAGACCGAAGTACAGCATCAAGACACGCGCATCACGCGGCGTCAACACCGACAGCGCACGCGCGATCGCCTCACGACGCGAATCGCTTTCCACGCCGCCAGGCAGAACGTCCTCATCCTCGCCGCGGTCGAGCACCAACGTCTCACCGAGCGTGCGGCCAGGATCACCCGCCACGGTCGGCTCGTCGAGCGAGCGAACCGGCTGCAACAGCGCCACCAGTCCACGCGTCACGTCGAGCGACAAATCGGCAACCGTTGCGATCTCTTCCTCGTACGGCTCGCGCGACAGTTTCTGGCGAAGCACTTCCTGCGCGCGCGATACACGCGACAGGTCCGCCGCTCGGTTCAGCGGCACCTGCACGGTGCGTCCCTGCCGCTGCACGGCCGAGTGCAACGCCTGTCGAATCCACCACACGGCGTAGCTGATGAAATTCACACCAACTTCCGGATCGTACTTGTCCGCGGCTCGGACGAGGCCAGCGTTCGCCTCGCTCACCAGGTCACCGAGTGGCACGCCGCGGTTCTGATACTGCTTGGCGACCGAGAACGCGAACCGGAGATTGGCGCGAATCAATTCCGAGCGCGCACTCTCGCGCGCGTCGTCCGTCGTCGCGCGGCGCATCGTCCGCGCGAGATCCTTCTGCTGCTGGGCTGTCAGCACCGGCTCGTTTCGGAGCTCGGCGATGTACAGGTCCAGCAGGTCGCGATCATCGTTCGTCGTATACATCGTTCACCTCGGGCGCGTTCGCCGCGCCAGATGCTTTCATGTTCATGTTCATACAACCATCTAAATCGTCGGGCTCGCCTGCGGCCCGCCGGTTACTTCTACGTGCGCTTTGCTACCGACTTCCGCCGGGTCGTTCCCGCCGCAGGCTGCGCCGCGGGAACCGCCATTCGGCGGCGAAGCTCGGTCATGTACGTGTCCAACACCGCCGGCCGCGTGCGGTAATACACGAACTGCCCGTCCCGCCGCGACTCGACCAGCCCCGCGCTTGCCAGTTCCTTCAGGTGGTGCGAGATCGTCGCTTGACGGACCGGAAAGCAACCGCACAACCGGCGGCAGCCCACCTCGGCCTGCTGGGCAATGTGCTCCAGGATCTCGAACCGCCGTGGATCGGCGAGTGCCTTGGCAATGCGCTGGAACTGCTCGGTGTCCACTACCGATCTTCCTCGTGACCAATGATAGATAGATAAGCATCTAAGAGTACACCGCAAGTACCTGGGCGGTCCACCGACTGTCTGCTGGTGTACGAACCCAGGATACCCGCGGGAGCACTGGGCGCTTCTCGGCCCGAGAAGTGCCTCATACACAATCACTTGTTTCTTGTTTCCAAGATGACCAGCGCCGGCGTGCACCGCTCGCAAAAACCCGCCAACACCGAGTCGCCAGGACTCGTTCCAACGCACCGTTTGACCGATCTGCCGACGTATGTCTTCGCCTGGCTGGACGATCTCAAGGCCGAAGCGCGGAGCCACGGTGCCGAGCTCATCGATCTTGGGATGGGAAACCCGGATCAACCCACCCCGCAACCAATCGTCGACGCAATCGCGGCCGCGTACTCCGATCCGCGCACTCACGGATACCCTCCGTTTCGCGGGACCGAACGCTTTCTGAACGCCGTCGGCGGATATATGGAGCGGCGCTTCGGCGTCAGCATCGACCCGAAAAGCGAGGTCGTCTGTTTGAGCGGGGCGAAGGAGGGAATGGCCCACGCGACGATGGCATTCGCCGACGAAACCACGGTCTCGCTCGTGCCGGACATCTACTACCCCGTGCACGGGCGGGCGACGGGCCTCGTTGGCGGCCGCTCGCACTTCATTCCCCTCCGCCCGGAGCGCGGGTTCCTTCCAGACTTCTCGAGTATTCCCGCATCGGCGCTCGAGAACGCGCGATTGCTGGTGCTGAATTACCCTCACAATCCGACAGGCTCCGTCGCGCCGCTGGAGCTATTCGAAGAGGCCGTCGCATTCTGCCGGCGCAACGACATTCTGCTGATTTCGGATCTGGCATATAGCGAGCTCACCTATGACGGGCAGCGCGCACCCAGCGCGCTCCAGGTTCCGGGCGCCAAGGACGTCACGATCGAGTTCCACTCGTTCTCCAAGACGTTCAACATGGCAGGCTCGCGGATTGGATTCGCGGTCGGCGGCAAGGATCTCGTCGCGGCGCTGTACGCGGTCCGCACCAATGTCGGATATGGAACGCCCGCCGCGATTCAAGCCGGCGCAGCGTTCGCGCTGGACAACGCGACTGAGCTCTCCGCGCCGGTGGTCGCCCGCTACCGCGAACGACGCGACGTTTTGGCTCGTGGCTTCAGGTCACTCGGCTGGTCCGCCGAGCCATGCCCGGCAACCATGTTTCAATGGCTTCGTGTTCCGTCGGCCTTCACGGCGCAGGAATGGACGCAGCATTTGATCGATCGCGCCGGTGTCGTGGTCACGCCGGGCAACGCGTTCGGTCCGGGCGGCGAACGCTTTTTCCGGGTCTCGCTGATCGCCGACTCGCCGATTCTCACGCGCGCGATCGATCGGCTACGTGACGCTGGGATCCGGTTTGATTCCAGCCGAATCTGACCGATTGGCTCGCCTACTGCATTTCTTTGCGCTGGACCTTGGCCGAGATGCAGCATGAGCGACGACCGCGAAGTGAAAATCGAGAAGTCTGTGAAGGGCGACGAGCAAACCGAGCCCAACCATGAAAAGGAACCGGGCGAGACCGTGCGCGCCCAAGTGCCGGATCCCGCGGACATCGTCCCGGTTCCGCCCGCTATGAGCGCCGCGGAGATCGATGAGCGTGCTCAGGTTGTCGAGAAGTTGCGCCACGAACGCGACACCGCTGAGGGCGATGCGAGACGCGAGCCGTAGGGGCGCCGCGGCCGCGCCGGTTACTTCACTGGCGCGAGCCCGTCTTGCTACTTGGGCGACACGGGCCAATAATCAAATCGTCAGGCCAGTGGTCGACCGCACGTGAAGTGCACCTCGTCTTTCGTGGAGGTCGAGGATGGGTTTCCAGCAACAGGTCGCCAGACCGATCAGCGAGTACTTGCTCGTTCCGCCGGATGTGGCGGCGATCGCGACGCGCTATCAGGCGTTTCGCGAGATCGAGGCAGAGCATCTCGCGCTGATGGCCAGATACAATCTGGCCTTGGAGTGGACGCCGGAGATTCGCCAAGTGGTGTTCAACGCGGGCGACCACATACGCCAAGCGCGCGCCGCGCGCGCCGCGTTCCGACAACACGTGAGCGAGTTCGTGCTGGCGCTGCGTCGTGCGCGCGAGCCGCTGTCGAGCGTCTTGCAGCGCACGCGTTCACTGCTGCAAATGCTCGAGACCCAGGGCGCGCTTCGGCGTGACGACGGTTGGCTGGAAGCCGAAGTCCTCGAGTGGGCTATTGAAGAATACGAAAACGCCGCGTGATCCGCGGCGTTGTTCGTTCGTGGATGTCGAAATCGCGGCGATGTCGCGGTGACGACGACGGCCTCGCCACCAGGCGTCAGAGGCGGCGCGTTAGACGCGCGCGCGCCACTCGGCAGTGGCTTCCGGCACGAGACGGGCGCCCCATTGGCCGACCTCGAGGATGTAGTAGTCGCGCCGCGTCGAGTCACGCGGATCGACAACCTCGTAGTAAGTCGGTTGCGGTTCGACCTTCACGGTGAGACCGTTGCACTCTCCGCCGACGCACTTGACTTGAATCATGAGCGCATCCTCTCGGCGAGTCGGGCGCTCGCCTGTTGTCCGGCGGGACGTGGCCCGCCTGTCAGGAACCGAGGCCCGCTCGCGCAGGCTCTCTCTACAGTGTCGGCAATACTCTCCGGAAGCCGTACTGCGCCGCGCGCATGGGCCTCCAAGACCAGCCGGAGGGCCCGCCGTTGGCGGTCAAACGCCGAGAGGAGCTGGGCGCCCCCGTCGGGAGACATCAACAGCGCCTGCACCAAGCGTTGCAGCGAAGCCTGTTCCGCGGCCTCCGCGGTTTCCGCCATGCACGCCTCGAGGTTCCAGCGCGCACGATGGGCCTCGCACAACCCTGCGCGAGTCGTGCGGGAGCCATCCTGCGTGCACGCCTGGCACAGGGCGATATCGCGCAGTAAGTCCGCACTCGGAACAAAGGACATCTGGTCTTCCTCAAGTACCTGTCGCAATTCTCTCATCAGCTCCGGATCCCGAGTCGTCGCGCAGACCAGCTGCAGTCGGCGCCTGGCGTTGGGTTCGATGCTCATCGCATCCTCCCTCGCCGATTCGGTCGGGTAGACCCTGGCGATTTAGTGCGAAATAGTCGCAAGTTGTTACTGAACCAGCAGATGGCCGTCCTCCGAACAGCGCAGCGCGCTGGAGCTCCGCGCTCGCTGACCGTCGCGCTTACTTCATGACCACGTCGCAACGACAGAGCACGCTCGATACGCTCGACCGCCATTGGGCCGTAAAGGTGGTCACGCCCGAAGACCGGGCGGCCGCCATTCAATACGGCATGGGAGTGCTGACTCGGCTCTCCGGCGGAGAGCCGGCGATGACGAATCATGCGCCTCCCGATTTCGTCGTGCCGCTCGCCGGCGCATACGTGCTCGCCGCGAGCGAGTGGCTCGACTTCGAAGGCGCCGCATCGCCCTCTGCGCGTCTCTCCGCGGAACAAGACGCGCAACGGACGGCGCACATCGAGACGGGCGCGGATCGCGCATTCATTCTCACCGCCGCGCTGCCCGTGGAACCGGACGAGCGCGTCGCGGCGCTGTACCGCGCGCTCTTGCTTGGCGGACTGGCGCAGCTCGGACACAAGCAAACCGAGTATCGCCACTGGCTGCGTGCGCACGAAGGCCTGCTCTTCCCCGACTCCGAGGACGACACGCGCTGGGATATCGTGCTGCTCCGCCGCGTGGTGGAGCTCTGGACGCAGGTGCTGCACGGCGCCGGCCCCTCGGGACTCGAGCATGCCATGGAGCTCATCGCGTCCATTCGCGAAGAGCGTCCCGTCCGCGAGCCCGCGTTCTTCTCGACCGTCGATGCCGCTGATGAAACGCGAATGCGTTTTTTCGCATTCACACTCTTTCATCTGACCGAGGCCGGAACCGATCTGCTGCTCTTCCGCTTGCACGGAGAGCCGGAGCGCGTCGAGGCGCGCCTCTACAGCCATTTCAGTCTCGCGCGCGACGCGGCGGGCGGTGATCCGCGGCTCGATGCCAGCTTCGACTGGTTGTACGAGGCGTCGCGCCGAGTCGTGGCGCAACGCACGGCGCAGCTCGAGCTGCTCCCCGAAGCAAGCCGCTGATCGTTTCGCGGCGCGCCGGTCGTTCATCGCGTCGTGATGCGTCTGGCGTTGCCGATCAGCATACGCCGACCACTAGGTGACTGCGCCACGACGACCGCCACGCGAGAGCGTGGAGCCGTTTTCGCTCGAAGCGTCAACACCCGCGGTTCGACGGGCGGCTCAGCCGCCGGATCTTCGTCCGCGAGCTTGAACCACTCGACATCGCCTTGACGACGCGTGCACCGGACGTAGTACGCATCCGACTGCGATGACCAGAAACCATCCCAACGCTCGCCTTCGACGAGATCGGCGAGCAACGCCGTTCGTGGCGCGTCCTCGAGAGGTTCCTGCGGTCTGGCGCAGCTGACGAGATGCATGAGCTTGAGAGCCCGGAGTCGTCGTCCGTAGCGACATCGCTATCGGAAGGGACGGCAACCTAGAAAACGCCAATACAAATTGCAATAGCAAAGTTTTCCATAAGTCGTTGCCATTGCTGTGGATAGCGAATGTGGAACACTGTCGATAACGCGCTAAGTGCATCACTGTTCGCTGGTAACGTCGTGCTGAGATCTGTGGAAAAGCATTGTGGACAGATGTGCACCAATCACCGGCGACCTTGCGCTTTTCCGGTGGTTTTTCGTTCGCGGTCGCGCGCGACTTTCTCTAGTCGAGTTCGCGCGAGTTGTGGCGCGATTCGAACGGAAATCAGCTAACCGCTGCGGACTCATCGCGATGTCGACGCCGTGTCGACAACCACCCGCTTTCCACAGCGGAATGTGGATCAATTGTTGATAGCATCGCAGTTGCGGGCTTTGCGATTCCCTCAACGCTATCGGCGATGCGCTCAATCTGGTCTGGCTCTCTCGCGTTCGGTCTCGTCAACATTCCGGTGCGCCTCAACTCCGCCGTGCGCGCCAAGGAGC
>Ga0207707_10000682_pt1 | contig 33701 bp, 38 predicted proteins | sample KBSC83BmetaG_FD_184336 | JGI IMG/M metagenome (GOLD analysis project Ga0207707, IMG submission 184336) | Corn rhizosphere microbial communities from Kellogg Biological Station, Michigan, USA - KBS C8-3B metaG (SPAdes) (version 2) | ecosystem: Host-associated > Plants > Roots > Rhizosphere ... | reverse complement strand
GCTGCTGACAGAAGGACGGCGCTGCGATTTTCCCTGTCCGGTATTATCGTCATATTGCATTAAATAGATAAATAACAATATGTCAAACGCCAGACATACAGTGATGTTCGTGTGTGTCCATAATTCCGCGCGACCAGATGGTGATGACTTTCTTAAAATTATCATTCAAATAAACACATCATGCAAACACAGGAACAAATAAAAGAGATGGTCCGGCAAAAATACAGCCAGATCGCCCGGCAGGATAAAGATACCAATGCGTCTTCCTGCTGCGGTGCCGGCCGCTGTTCCACCGAAGTTTACAATATCATGACCGATGATTATACAAATCTGAAAGGGTACAATCCAGACGCAGATCTTGGGCTCGGATGCGGCCTGCCCACGCAGTTTGCCCGGATCAAAAAGGGCGATACCGTGGTTGATCTCGGTTCCGGCGCCGGCAACGATTGTTTTATCGCGCGTTCAGAAACCGGAGAGACCGGAAAAGTGATCGGTATAGATTTTACCGATGCCATGATTGAAAAGGCAAGAGAGAATGCAGAGAAGCTGAATTATCACAATGTAGAATTCCGGAAGGGAGATATCGAGAACATGCCGCTAACAACAGACAGTGCGGATGTGATTGTAAGCAATTGTGTACTCAACCTGGTTCCGGACAAAGATGCTGTTTTCCGGGAAATCAAAAGAGTGCTGAAACGCGGGGCCCATTTCAGCATTTCGGATATCGTACTGGTTGGCATCCTTCCCGCGAAGATCCGCGAAGCGGCTGAAATGTACGCCGGCTGCGTTGCAGGAGCAATGCAGAAACAGGCTTACCTGGAATTGATCGAACACAATGGCTTTGAAAATATCACAATTCAGAAGGAAAAGCCAGTCATTATTCCGGATGACATTTTAAGCACTTATTTATCCGCCGGAGAGCTCGGGGAATTCAAGGGTTCGGGGGCGGGTATTTTCAGTATTACGGTGTTTGCGCAAAAGCCTGGGGAGGAAGCCTGCTGCGGTTCGGGTTGCTGTACAGAATAAGGCTGCGTTCAGATAGTTTTCTCCCTGGCGATATGAAAGATTTCAAAAAATCCTTCTTTGGCCGGGAATGACCCCCGGGAAGCAGTGGTATTATTTGGCAAGTATGCTGAATCATAACCGTACAGCTCCCTGTATCATAAACGAACATAAACCCCAGGTTTTCCCAACTGCAACGAACTGGTTTCTAAATGCATAAAGAATGGCATCGGATTGGTTATCATAATTTTGCCATTTATTCAATGACCTGAAGATTTGTTACCCATGCTTTTTAATTATCTCAAGATCGCTTTCCGGAATATCGTCCGTCACAAAGCTTTTGCCTTTATCAATATCGCCGGACTGGCCATCGGAATGGCCTGCAGCATCTTTATTCTGCTCTGGGTGCAGAACGAACTCAGTTACGACCGGTTCCATAAAAATGCGAATGAGATCTACCGGATTGCTGCCAGTGCGGGAGATTTTAAAGTGGCAGTGAATACGGCGCCGATGCCGCCGGAGCTGAAGCTGAAAATGCCGGTTGTGAAGAATATGGTCCGCCTGAAAGGCCTGGAGCAGCACCTGTTGGGAGAGGGGATTAAAAAATTTGATGAGAAGCGTATTTTCTATGCCGATTCCACGTTCTTCCAGGTGTTTTCTTTTCCCCTCGTCCAGGGGAATCCGGCAACGGCCATGAACCGTCGCGATGCAGTGCTGATCACGCAGGATATGGCGAAAAAATATTTCGGCGATGCAGACCCGATGGGCAAAACACTTCGGGTGGACAACAAGGATTACGTGACTATTACCGGCGTTCTGGAGAATATTCCCGCTAACTCCCACCTGCAGTTCGACTTTCTCATGCCCATGTCCGCCATTGCGCAAGCGAACCAGGATCTGAAAGAAAGTAAATGGGATAATTTTAATTTCTACAGTTATCTGCTGCTGGATAAAAGTTTTCGCCCCACGGCGGCCAACCTGGCTGCCATGGATCAGCGGCTGGACAAAATATTCAAGGAGCATGTGGATGAAAAAGTGCTGAAAGTAAAATTTCAGCTACAGCCGTTAACGGCCATTCATCTCCATTCTGATCTGCAGGCCGATCTGCCGGGCCGCGGAAATATCCAGTATGTGCATATCTTCTTCGTCGTGGCTATTTTCATACTCATGGTAGCCTGCATTAATTTCATGAACCTGGCAACGGCCCGGTCGGCGCGCCGGGCAAGAGAAGTCGGCCTGAGAAAAGTAGTAGGCGCGGGACGCGGCCAGCTCATCGGACAGTTTTTAGGCGAGTCCATGCTGATCGCTTTTATTTCCTTATTGATCGCTCTCGGCATTGTATGGCTGTTGTTGCCGGTCTTTAATGGAATCGCAGGGAAAACGCTCTCTATCCATATTCTCGATGGGAAAATTCTCGCGGGACTGGTGGGCATCGCCCTGCTTACCGGCCTGGTCTCCGGCAGTTACCCGGCGCTCTTTCTTTCCGGTTTTCAGCCAGCAAAAGTGCTGAAAGGAAATATGAAAACCATGGGAGGCAACCGCATTTTCCGCAACAGCCTGGTCGTGCTGCAGTTCGTTGTTTCCATCATCCTGCTGGCGGGTACGGCTTTGGTATACAGACAACTCAACTTCATTAAAAATATGAACCTGGGTTTCGAAAAATCGAACCTGCTCTATACGGGCATGACCGGGGAACTGTGGAGTAAGCAGGATGCACTGAAAGCAGAACTGAAACAAAATCCGCTGACCAGCGATTTTGCGATATCCGGCGATCTGCCGGTAAATCTGACCAACGGTACGGTGAGTGTGGAATGGCAGGGAAAATCGCCGAACACCCAGATCGTTTTTCCCAATATGGATGTGAACGAAGATTTCTTTAACGTGTACCAGCTGAAGATGGTGAGCGGCCGGGCTTTTTCAAGGGACTTTAAAGGCGACTCCAGTAATTACATCATCAATGAAAAAGCCGCGGAGGTGATGGGCATGAATTCCTCCAGCGCCGTCGGAAAACCGCTTACGATGTGGGGCAACAAAGGCACCATTATCGGCGTGGTAAAGAATTTTAATTTCAAGCCGGTGCAATTGTCGATCGAACCGTTGATTATGCGGTTGAACCACTGGGGTGGATTCATTACAGTAAGGACTAAACCAGGTACCACCGAAGCCGCGCTGAAAGCGCTGGAGAAAATAACTGCGAACCTCAATCCGGCTTATCCGTTTTCCTATGGCTTTATTGACCAGGAACTGGCAAGCCAGTATAAAGGCGAACAGCAGATGGGCAGCCTGTTCAACATTTTTGCGGGGCTCGCCATTTTCATTTCCTGCATGGGACTCTACGGACTTTCCGCTTTTATGGCCGAACAGCGAACCAAGGAAATCGGCGTGCGGAAAGTGTTGGGCGCATCGGTCGCTAATGTTGTGTATATGCTTTCTACCAGTTTCACCAGGCTAATCCTGGTGGCTGTGCTCATAGCAGTTCCCGTCGCCTGGTATGCCATGGACCAATGGCTGCAGGGCTTTGCCTACCATGTGCAGGTGAACTGGATCGTTTTCCTGGTGGCGTCCCTGGCTGCGCTGCTAATAGCCTGGATTACGATCAGCTACGAATCAGTAAAAGCCGCCGTGGCAAACCCGGTGAGCAGCCTTCGGATGGAATAAAGCACGGCATTGATCGGAATGTTTTTTCTGTGACGGATACAGAATTGGGGAGACAATTATGAAAATAAAAAACAGTAAGTAAAAGTTCAGTACGAATTATTGGCAAATTGAGAATTCCCTGCCCGGACCGGCCGTCCGGATCTTCCGGCGCCCGTTTGCTGCAAGGGGAATAGGGGATAGCTGCTGCTTTCAACTCCAATGCTGCCTGAAATGGAAAACGTCTTTTCATCATTCACATACATAAGTCCGAGCTCTGCCCGGGAATACATGCCAAAGTTGCTGGAGTGCAGTAAGCCATATTGCCGGCCGGCCTTATTAAAATCCGGGGACATGAATGAGCGGTTGAAATTTATATAAGCAGGCGCTGCGGATACCCCCGCGAAAGCGTAGAGATTGTTGTTTAACCTGCGATTTAATTGCAGGCCAAACGGCACAGCGAGAAACCCGGCACTGCCGCCATTAAAAAAGCTAAAGCCGGTCGAGACGGCGCTATAGCGGCTGAGAAACCAGCGGTTATGGGATGTGCTGTCAGGGAAATGAGGATTCCCGAAGCTTAGCTGTTGCGAATGACCCGTAAAACCGAAGGGCTGAGGTGTTTGCGCTTTTATGCCTATAGAAAAAACCAGCAGGACAAACAACAAAACTTTACGCATGGCACCAGTTTGTGAGATAAAATTAAGCTTTGTTTGGCGCCGGGCAAAGGTTTTTATTTAAATCGTTTTACAGAGAATTGTTTATTAAAAATCAATATATAAACAGCAATGGTAAAATCCAGCGATGAACAGAACATATCGTAGCGCGATGGGATTAATCCGGGTTCTTCAAACAAGTTGTACGCGAGGTCCCAGCATCCATGCAAAAAATAACCTGCCGCAAGAATATATATGCTTCGTTTAATTCCAAAATATGCAATAAACAGGAATACGATGGCCTGTATTGAATTTACGACTAAAGCCTTTATATCTGTCCAGACAAAACCAACATAGAGGAATCCAATTCCTGAAAGGATCAGCCCATAAACTACTTTTTTGTCCAGGTTCTTCAGGATACAGATCAGTAATACGACTAAAATCCCTGACGAAATTCCGATAAATATTGAAATCATAGTTTTGTAATTTGAGAGCCTATAAAATAAGCCACCCTTCTTTCGGGTGGCCTATTCATAGGAAGTGGCAAAAGCGAACTATTACTGACAATTGTTGCATGTGCAATTGCCACCGCAATTACAATTTTCGCAGGTACAGCCCGGGTTATCACATTTTTGGTTGTCTTTCGAAACTGTCGGACTTAATAATGATGCTGATTTCATAAATTTTGTTTTAATTATTTGATAGAACAAAAGTAGCGTGAGTTCAGGATATCATTATTACAACATCTTGTGAAAGACTTACATAATTTTGGGTTATACCTGATCGAGCATTTTGCGCCTTACAGAGCCGACTTCCTTGAAATAAGAGGGAGTAAGACCGGTAACTTTCTTGAACTGATTGGAAAGGTGGGCGGCGCTGCTGTATTCCAGCTCAAAAGATATTTCTGACAAAGACATCTCTTTATATACAAGCAATTCTTTAACTCTTTCAATGCGCTGTTCTATAAAATAGTTTTCAATCGTTCGTCCTTCTATTGAAGAAAAAAAACTACTGAGGTAAGTATATTCATGATGGAGATGCTGTGAGAGATAAATGGAAAGTTTTGTTTTCTTTTCTTTTTGCACTACCTCATTCCTGGCCTTCTTAATCACCAGTTGTTTTATTTTCTCAATCATCCCGCTCATCCTGTTATCAATTAGTTCAAGCCCGATGGAGGTGAGGCTGGCACTCAGTATTTCAATTTGTTTCTGTGTTATTTTTTTCGGCAAATGGATCTCACCTGTCATTACCTTATTAAAAGGAATAGCTGACCTTACCAAAACATCTTCAACAGCCAGGAGGCAGCGGTGGCACACCATATTTTTTACAAGCAATACTTCTGTCATGAAGCCCCGTATTTTGATATATAAATTTTGAGACAATCTGAAGAGCAAAAATATTGATCGTTTTCATTTGGATGCTGAATTGCATTTTGGGGATCCAGTATCAACATTCGGCAAACGGGATCAATATAAAATGGCCTCCTGTCCTCAATGCATAATTCAAATACTTCCTTTTCTTCGCTGATATTTTTGAAAACGTGATTTCCTTTGGATGTCAGGCTAAACATCGCCTTATCTGATAGTGCATTCACGTACTCATCAGAACACCAGTATGTTCCGGGATTTGATCTGGCGGCGATCCTGGATGTCAGATTTATCGCAGATCCAAAATAACTATTTGCTCTCTTTAAGACTTTTCCATAATGCAGGCCTCCATGTACCTGAAGAAAATTCTCTTCATTTGATGTATTCTTACCGATCATTAGGGCAGTTGCAAGTAGGAAATCCGGGGAATCAGAAACAACCATAATTTCATCACCGGTACGTTCATGGAGCCTGCTGTCTCCAACCAGGCAATGCTCCACGATTCCCATGTACCTGTCAATTAAGTCTGCAGCTGAGACAGAGCCATGCGTTTCCGTAAGGGCAGTATATCCTGATAAATCGGCCATTAGAATGGCGATGTTCTTTTCCATCCGGCAGCTGTTTACCCTGAAACTAAGCTATAATTCCGGCTTTAAAGCAGGGAATTCAGAAAAGAGTTTCCCTGCGTGATATTCCAGGCGAAATAGGTCCTAATATTTATACAAACAAACAGGAATGGACGAATACCCGCGGTCATTTACCCGGTATGTTCAATTACATAAAACCGGGAGATGGGAGGGAGGGCATTGCGATGCCCCAGGGTTTGCGTAAGGACAAATGATGCCGGGCAAAGCCGGATGATGAACAAATCAATGGCTAAGTCCGCGCTTAGTAAATGAATTGCTCCAAAACAATCTGACCCCCTTTAACTTCATATACCATAATCTGGTTCATCTGGATCCTGCCGTGGCCTGTTACGGTAATATCCACTTCCCGGGCTACAGCGAAGTGATTGCCGGCCACGACCGGCTCCGAGGTAGAGGCTCCGTGAAAGGCGGTTATGCGGCTCACGAAATCCTGCCCTTTTTTACGAACCGCGTCTTTGCCCTCGGCATAGCCCATATAAGGCGACCCGGGAGGATCCATACTTCTTACATTATCTGCAAAAAATTCGTCCTGGATCTCAAACCATTTCTCTTCCCGGGCAAGTTCATTGAAACGGCTTGCAATTTCCCGGGTCGTCCTTTCTTTATTATTTGCGTTTTTCATTGCTGATTCATTTTTATTATTTGAAATAATCACACTGCCATACAAAAATAGCACAGGTCTGTCACCATTAAGGTGGCTAAACCGACAATAAGGAGGTTGATAACGACAAATCTGGTAATTTACAGTATTTGGAAATACTATAAAGGCCCGTTAGCGTGTTAATGGTAATTTTAAATAACATTTGTATTAGTAAGATCCTTTGAAACATCAGGTATAAATTATTTATTTCATCTGGACGGGTAAAGGAATTATTGAGTCAATTGACATCCTGACGAGTTTGTTTTTATTCTTAGTGAGCTTTACCCAATAAATCACCCAGCAAGTCATTCCGGTGAATGAGAAAATTGATCCAATAAGTTGCCAGTATGGGGACCAGTTTTTTGAAGATAAATTTATAACACCACCGAGCGTAAAAAGAACGCAATATGCCATTCCTATATTAAAAGTTGGAGACTCATTAAGGTCTTCTATTCGTCCCTGGGGGTCTTCGAGAATCGAATCTCCCAATTTTGATACATTTTCTTTCTCAATTGATTTTGCAATCCGGGTAACTACAAAAAATTGCCATATCTGGCCGAATATTGGAATGAGTTGCAGCCAAACCTGTCCTGGTATCATTACCCTGTTCTCCGGCCTGATTGCCTGTAATGTTTTTCTGCTGAGTGAGTAAGAATAAAATCGCGGGAATTACAAAGGCCAATAATAGTACTATTTGTAACATTTTTTATTTCAATATAGAGAAATTAATTCGTGATTCATTAAATAGTCACGGGAATGTCAGTACCATATCACCCGGAAAGGGAAAACAGCAATCCCGGGGCCGGTATTCATCACTTCAGAAAAGCCCGGTACCAATAAATGAATAATTTATTTAGGCGGGATTACTGGAATTTGAGCGCTACAGCGGGCTGGCTGATATTCGGATAAACATATTTGCCGTCGGCCGGGTCTATATAATAGCCTGAGCTGCCGAGATCGAATAATTCGCCGGGCTCTTTGATCTTGTGCACATAGCGGGAATAGGTGCAGGCCGTTACATAAACGGTGTCTCCCGGGTTGAAATAACCGGTCAGGCCGGACTTATCAATATAGTCCGTATACCCTCCCGAAGACGGATCGTTCGTGACGTATTCGGAATGCATGATCAGGTAATGGGACGGACTTACATCCGCTGTATTTCCATAGAGCACGACCAGGTTTCCATAAAACTGGAGATAAGAATTGGAAGATGTATCCAGCTGGATCTGGAGCCGGTAATAAGTATAAGAATCCTGCCCGGTAATGCTGCTGATCGCCGTTTTGACTGGTAGCTGCAGTAAGGCGATATCCTGAACGACCGTAGGCATGGGACCTCCGGGAATATGGGATAAACCGAATACTTTCATTGTTCCGAACCCGGCTTTCTGGTAGGTTAGATTGTATGTGCCAACCGCAATACCGGTAAAAGAATAGTGACCATGAGAGTCGCTCGTCGCCTTCTGTTCAAAGGTTCCGCTGCTAAGCGTTACAACAACCCCGCTCGAATCGGCAACCGGGAAAGTAAACTCGTCATACAATGTCAGGCTTCCGGAAATAGTACCCGTATCCTTTCCGAAACCGTTGGCGCCTGCTTCGCCCGCAGGTCCTGCCGGGCCTTGTACGGCAACTTCCTTTTTACAGGAATAAAAAATGATCAGCAGCAGGGATAGGAAAGGGAAGATTTTTTTCATATAATCAATTTGGCCAGATAAAATAGTCCGCGGTGGAATCTCCGTTATAGGGGTAGGGTATATCCTGGTAAGTATTGCTGTCGAACCAGGAAGTCTGTAAAGAATAGGCCGGCGTCAAAACGGTTTTCACATATACGGTATCTCCGGGATTAAAATGGGAGCTATTGATATCTGAGCTTGTATAGAAGATCTGGGATTCAAACTGGTTGGTTCCTTCCGTACCGGTATAATACATATAGGTAAACGAAACGTTTTGGCCGTACATGTAAACGGAATAATATCTTCTGGAACTGATTTCCAGGGGAGGTCCGTCAATGCTCGTTATCATGTCCAGGAATTGACGCCCTATGACAAAGGGATCATTCCGAATCGTTAACGTCTGATTCAGGATATGCGTAGTCAGGCTGCCAGCCATTTGTATTATCCCGATGAACTTATCTTCATTTCCCGCACTGTGAACCACATTGACAGCAATGGAATCATAACCGTTGCGTTGAAACAGGATCCGGTAGGTTCCGGCTTTTAAATTGGGCAGGCTGAATTTGCCTGTTTTATCCGTCACTGCTTTTACCAGCGAATCTCCCATATACGTGGATACATTCACCGAATCAAAAACGGTTTGTGGAATGCTGAACTGGCTCACGAGCGTAACATATCCGGTGATCGCACTGCGGCTTTCTGTTATGGATAAACCGGGTTCCCCATCCGGACCGGCGGTGCCGGGAATCCCTTCAACAGTTTTGTTGCAACCGGAAAACAGCATAGAACAAATAAAAAGCATAAAACCTGCGCAGGTCAACTGTTTGGGCATGGATTAATTTTTTAAATTGTTATATACTTTAACCTCGTTGCTGAGATGTCCTGCGGCGGGATATACTGTGTTGCCAACATTATCTGTGTAACTGAATAATTTCGGATTGTCAATGGCAGCGCTGATATATACATCGTCAAAGCCATCAAATTTATCGGTGTAGAAGGCGAGCGAATAGTCGTAATGCAGAATAAGCGTGGAGTTGTCGCTCTGGAAAAAGTTTCCCCGGTAAACATAATCGTTATTGCTGTTGCCCGCCCCTGGTATGTGACTGAAATAGATCAGTACCTGGGATTTGGGATAGACCTGGGGATGGGCCAGCGTGATCGTAAACTCCATATAGTGGGATCCGTACGCTGTTCCCGTGTCCACCGCCAGGTTTTCGATATCCATCCAGGAAGACATCTGCTGGCCCATTTCGATCAGGCCCGTCTGGCTGGTATTGACACCACCGCTATGCCGGAACTGGAAAATCTTCATGGAACCAAACCCTGTCCTGGATGCCGTAATATTGTAATTGCCCGCCGGAACATCCGGGGCGGAGAAACTTCCGTCTGCTGCTGTATTCAGATTGATTAACGGGGATGAATTTTCGAATAAAACCGAAACACCGCTATTGTCCGGAATAGGATTACCGAGCGTATCATATAATGCCACTTTCCCGTAAACGGGGCCACTGAGCGTGGAATCGCCGGCTTTCCCGGGAACGCCTTGCGGCCCTGCCGGCCCTGTTATATCTTCCTTTTTGCAGGAGATCGAGAATAAAAACAATATCAGGGCTGCCGGAAGACAGGACTTGGTTAAGATCATGTTTGGGTTTATGGGTAGCCCAAAAATAGATCAAAAAATTTAACGGATGGAAAAGATCACATCCGACGACCCTCGCTATCACAGTTATGGCTATTCTAATCTTTAGGCTCCCACAATTGAATTTTATTTCCTTCCAGGTCTAGAATATGAACAAATTTTCCGTAATCATATGCTTCAATTTTGTCAACGATAGTTACGTTTTCCTTTCTTAATTCTTCAACCAATGCTTCTAAATTCTCTACCCTGTAGTTTATCATAAAGTCTTTTGTTGAAGGTTCAAAATATTTTGTGTTTTCAGCAAAAGGATTCCACTGGGTAAGTCCCTTTTTTGTGCTGTCATCAATTTCCCGCCATTCAAAGCTTGTTCCATATGGGCTTGTGTCGAACCCAAGATGTGTTTTATACCATTCGTTAATCGCTTTTGGGTCTTTACATTTGAAGAAAATACCGCCTATTCCCGTTACTTTTTTCATTTTTGTATTTTTATTTTTGTTAGAGATTATTGTCTTAAAAGCGAAACCTAATAGAAACGAAGTAGCAATTAGTGCTATCGTCAATGACATTCTTTTCATTGTCTGTAAAATTAAATTTTTGAAAGTAGCAAACTCGCCCCTATGTCGGGCCGCCGGCCAGGATGAGCGTACGGTCATTTTTGCTCTATAAAGATAAGCTGATAAGGTACGTCGTATTGAATAATGGAAACTGACAGCGTCGAGTGTTGATTTTACAATCCAACCTTCAATGCCGTTAGACGAAACAAAGGTATTCGGTGTTATTATGGTTGGCATTCCGGTGAAACTGATAAACCGGCACTGCGTTAACCTTCAGTTTTTTAACGCCTGATCCCTGAATTGCGAACAAACCACCGGGCGGCAACCTTCCGGAGTTCGCTGCAATCCGGATCGTTGTCGGAAGCCCATGCGATAATCCCATCAGGGCGTATCAGTGCGGCGCTTACAGCTAACCGGTCTTTTGCACTGCCCGAAATATACCTGATCCCGTCGCTATATGCACCCGCCAGAATTTTAAGTGAATCATTCATATCAAAATCAAGCAGTATCCCCTGGCCATGCTGCATTAACTCGCCAATGGCAACACCGTCTTCGAAGACAAAGTCGGGAACACTGTGGCCTACCAGCGGGTGATCGCCAGCGAGGTTGTAATGCGTGGAAATGCCCCACACCCTTCCTGCAAAATAGGTGGCGCCATCGCGCGTATTCATCAGGTCGCGGATAATGGCATTCAGCGCGCGGGCACCGGGGTCAGGTTTCATGATTGCAACCTGGGCGCGCGACCAATCCAGCACCTGTGCACCAATTGGGTGCCGTTCGGTATGATAGCTGTCTAACAAGCCTTCCGGCGCTTTCTTTTGGATGGTTGCGGCAAGTTTCCAGCCCAGGTTCATGGCATCGCCCAGTCCAAGGTTAAGCCCCTGGCCTCCCAACGGTGAGTGAATGTGCGCGGCATCACCAGCTAAAAGTATCCGCCGGTTGCGGTAGGTTGTGGCCTGTCGTGCCCGGTCAGTCCAGGTAGTTGCAATATGCAGGGCGCTGATCGTAACGTCGGTGTTCGAAACGCGGCGCAGCACGTTCTGCACATGTTCACGCGTGACTGGCTTTTCTGAATTATGAAATGCCCCACCATCAAAATCCTGAATCATCACGTAACCTGGCTGGGATTGCAGATACATACCTGTTGGCGTCACATTTCGGCCCGGGCTGAGCTTCCCGGGGTCAGCAATGTCAACCCGCGTAGAATATCCGGTAAATTCCGGTTCCGTACCGGCGAATTCAAAACCGCCCGCCTTGCGAACTACACTACGGCTTCCATCGCAACCCACGAGCCATTTACCTTTAAAAGATTGTCCGCCTGACTGAATCGTTACTCCACCCGGGGTTTGACGAAAGTCAGTAATAGCGGTCCCGCGCCTGATCTCTACGCCCAGGGCTTCTGCGCGGCGGGTCAGTACCGTTTCAAGCTCCTCCATTTCAGAAATTAAGCTGGTGGGGGTTGAGCCTGGCAGACGATGACTCCACTGTGAGCTGTCGATGTCGCCGTCATGGAATGGAATGCCTGCGAAGTGTCCTGCGTGACGGCGTGGTCCTTGTACGGCGTTTGAGTGGGGGTTTTTAATACGGTTATGTACTTCAAGTTCTTTCAGCAAGCCACGGCGGTAAAGCGCTTCAATAGTAGGCGCGGAAAGTCCCCGTATCCCGAAAGGAAGTTTCTTTAAGGGAGAGTGCGGACTCTCCGCCTTTTCCAGTATCAGCACGGAACATTTGGCCAGGGCCAGTTCACAGGCGAGGAACAGACCTACAGGCCCTGCGCCGGAAATGATTACATCGTAAATAGAATGATTTTGTGCGGGTTTTCTGCTTTCCAGGGTAGCTTTCACATAGCATGATTGAAACACAAAATTCCGGAATGCTCCTGCCTCAGGCTTGTACAAACGCGACAAAATCGTTGCTTACAGTTTGTTTCCCCTTCTTTGCTTTTCGCGCGAATGCAGCTGGCGTAGTGCCGCTGTAGCGCTTGAATTCCCTGCTGAGGTGGGATTGATCCGTATAGCCCAGTTCATGAGCCAGGCCGGCAATGCTGGAATCCGGATAAAGCCATAATTGGTTTCTTGCCTGCTCAAAGCGCATCAGACCGGAGACGTCTTTGACCGTATAACCGGAAGATTGCCTGAACTTCCGTTCCAGGGTACGAACCGTCGTATGAGCCGCTGCAGCAATCTGGCTTACCGGCATGGCGCCGTTGGCTTTCTGCATAGCAACTCCCGCTTTGAATAGCATACTGTCAATAGCAATCCGCGACCGTGTATTCAGAAAATACTGTTTTACCTGCGCCAGCGCTTCATCTATCCTGCCAGCTTCAATCCACTTACTCAACGTGGGTTGAAGTTCGGCGACAGGATGCTCAAATATGCGCACTTCGTCTTTGCCGGACGGCAGTCCGAGCAAATCGAATACGGTCCAGGGAAAGCACCGGATACCAATGATTTCCAAACGGTTTTTCGCATAAAAAAGAACAGGCTGATTGAGCAACCCCATCATAAACGGGGACGGTAATGCCTGCAAGCCTCCATTGTGCGATATGCTGCAGTCGCTTCCGAAATGAAAAATAATTTCAGCGTAACCATCAGGCACTACCTCAAAGCCAGATTGCCGTTCTCCGAAATCCCTTCTGTTGTACCAAAAGCACTTTATGGTATCCCGTAGTGCTGAAGGAGGTTCAAATTCCTGGTGCTGCATCTCATCCCACGTTGATTGTCCGTTTTCCATCACTTAAGTCAAAATTCATGATAAAGTTAGTTATTGTCGCAATGCACCTTCACAAATGGCACAACCACACCCTGTTTGCATTAACCGGAATTTATAGCTTTGTGTCATCAACAAAATAAAATAATATGCGAAAAATTATCATTGCCACCTATCTGACAATGGATGGCGTATTGCAGGCGCCGGGCGGACCGGAAGAAGATCCTTCGAATGGATTCAAATGGGGCGGCTGGTCTTTTTATTATTGGGATGATCTGATGAATAATTTTTTGGACAAGATCATGTCAAGCCCGTTCGACCTGTTGCTCGGCCGTCGCACCTATGAAATATTCGCGGCGCACTGGCCTTATCAGAATAATGCGATCGGCGATACCTTCAACCGTATCAATAAATATGTGGTGGCTACAACGCCCATCGATCTGTCGTGGAAAAATTCCAATCTGATCAGTAAAGATGTGGTGAATGAATTGAAAAAATTAAAGAAGCAGGACGGCCCGGACCTGTTTGTATGGGGTAGCAGCCGTTTGATACAAACTTTATTATCCAATCGCCTGGTTGATGTATTGCATACCTGGGTATATCCCATAACAATCGGTAAAGGGAAAAAACTCTTTGCAGAAGGTACGCAGCCGCAACAATGGAAATTGACGGAGTCGGTGCTGTCAACAACGGGTGTGGTTATTGCAAGCTATGTTCCGGACGGCGAGGTGAAGTTCGGTTCGTTTGTACCGGATGAACCCAGTGAAGCGGAGCTGGCCCGCCGGAAGAAATGGAGCCGGGAGTAAAGAATTTGGCGCATCAGTTACCTGACTTCTGCATTATTATGTTCGCAGAATCACTTCCAAGAGATCCTGCAAGCACGAATCTTCCGGAGTCATTAGCCGGAGATATGATTCCCCTGAAAGCAGGCTTGTCTGCGGGTGAGCGCCAACTTATCTCCAGGTGATTGTTTTCTATTGTATAAGTACCATTCCATCTTCTTTGCGGGCTGTTAAATTCAAATACACAACCATTTTTGATATCAAAATAAACCACTGTCAGGATGCTGTCGGCACAACTGGCCGGGTAAAGCATCTGCTGGTTCATCTTCAGCTGTTTCACCTCATATTTACCGGTAAGCTGCGGATGTTTGTCCGGATTACCATGCATGGCAATCAACAGCAGCGGAATATAAATGATGGAGAGCCGGATGGCAATCTTATAATATTTGGAAAGCTTCACCGAAGGCAATTGATCTTTCGCGGCAAAGAAGAATTCCTTTAACCGGTTGAATTCTATGAACAGGAAATACAGGGCGCCGGACATCATGATAGAGGTGTGGACCACCACACTGTCGCCGATCTGATAAAAAATATCCATCAGTAAAATGTTCGCAAGCACGGGCAGGAGCACAAATACGCCTGCCAGCCTCGTTCTCCGAAATAGCAGCAGCATAGCTCCGGTTATTTGAATTCCGGCGATGATACAACCAAAAAGGTGAGAGTGACTGAAAAAAGTCCAGAACAAATCGGATGGCGAAAAGCTGTTGTATGGAAGATCGAGCTTGCTCAGCGGCATCACAAGCTGTAAATGAAAAATCTTCTCCCACCCAAATGATGCCAGGTCAAATGCCACGGCATATCGGATAAGGCCCTGCCAGAAGGCCAGGGTGGCTGGGTTATTTGTTTTCCGCGCCTGCCAGATAAAAACGTAAATAACAGCTGCAACGAACAAAATCAGGGAGATCAGCGAAAGAACGCTTACCGGAACCCATGTTCGCAGGAATGTAACGCCCTGGCGCAACATAAAAGCGCCCACTACTAACCCCGCAAGCACGCAGGTAATGAATTTCTTGGCAAAGGGGATTTTCTGCATACCATTATGCGTTGATTGATAGGCAAAATAATTCAAATCAGATGAAAACAGGTCTTTGGGTGGTAAGAAAAGATAAATAAAACTCATTGTATGCTTTCGATACAGAATATTGTATCGTTCCGGAGGAATGATAAGTATTTCAAACGAACAAACCGGGTGTCAGATAAAGTCGGATTTAAATATGGTCAATTTTATACCAGAGTGATACAAGCCCGGTTTTGTAGGTTTTGCTATCGAGCAGGCTGAGTCGGGTACGGTTATCTTTCGGACGGAAGAGCGGCTTACCGTTTCCTAAAAGTATGGGGTGTACTGACAACCATAATTCATCTACCAAACCTTCTTTCATTAACGCATCGGTAAGCGATGCGCCGCCAAACAGCCAGATATCTTTACCGGGTTGTTCTTTTATTTTGCGTGCTTCCGCTACGCTATCACCCGAGATAAGAATAGCACCATCTTTTACAGTCTTTAGTGTGTTGGAGAATACATATTCGATCATGGGTGGCATACCTGGCACAACCTCTCCATTATTATTAACAGCATGTTGCTGTGCGATTTCGTAGCTTTTCCGCCCGATAAAAAGGGAATCTACACTAGAAAAAAAATCATTCAGCCCATAATCCTGGTCGCTGAAGCACCAATCGTATTCTCCATTTGGGCCTTCGATAAAACCATCCAGGCTTACTGCGAGGCCTAAAATTACATTCCGCATATGTTAGTGTTTGTGGTCAGTCTGAAAGTTTATAAATATATTCTTCAATTTCCGTTTGCCGGGCATTGGCAAATCCTTTATCCTTTCCAATTTTTATAAAACCGCATTTCTCTAAAACTTTTTGTGAGCCATAATTATCAAATGCAACACGTCCGCGGATTGGTCGGATCTGTTCAATTTTCAAAAATTCCTTCAGTGCTGTTGTGGCAATTCCCTGCCTCCAAAAATTTCTGTCTATCCAGTAAGTAATTTCAGCGTCATTCTCGATTACAAACTTCGAAACGCTGCCCGCGATCACATCATTTACTTTTATTGTCCGCATATTTACTGTCGGGTTAGTTAAGAGCTTCGTATACTTCTCCAGGTAAGCAGTTTTGTCGTTTGGGTCTTTAGCTGTGAAAGCTGCTAAATAATTTGCTTCTTTGTCCAGCTGAAATTGAAAAAATGCGTTTAAATCATCTTTTTCTGTTACAGTCAGTGTGACATTGCCGTTTGCCATTATTTTGAAATTCTAAGGTTTTGTTGTTTTGAAGGTGCTTATTGACTGGCAATCGCAATTTACTAAAAATGTACTGCGAAAATCGGAAGATTCAATGTTGAGGATGAACATCGGAAACGGGGTCAACATGATCCGGAAACTACGCATTATAAGTTATTGCGTAAGTGTTCCTGTTTCCATGGCCGACTCCACGCTGGATCCGGATCCTGGTTATCATGCTGGGATTGGTATTGATTCTTATAAATACGCCTTTAAGATCCCCACTCTCCGGAATATCAATAAAACAGCGCCATATATGCACAACGGAATATATCAGACTTTAGATCAGGTAATGGAATTTTACAATAACGGGGGAGCTGCGGGCTTAGGAATAAACCTTCCTAACCAGACGCTTTCTGCAGCAAATCTTCACCTCACTAAAAAGGAAAAAGAGGATATCATTGCTTTTATGAAAAGTTTAGAAACTAAGCAGGATTTGCTGAATAACTGAAAATCTCACACTCTCGCATAATGTAATCCCACTACTCCGCTTTTTAATGCTGTTGTTTTTACCAGCTTAAGATTGGTTTTGTTTTTTATATTTCGATATACAGGTTTACCACTTCCCAATAGTACCGGGTTAAGCGTAAGCTGGTATTCATCAATTAAATCAAGCTCCATAAACGAATGCGCCAGTCCGGGACTGCCAAATATCACGAGGTCTTTCCCCGGTTGTTGTTTTAGCTTATTTATTTCTTCGGCAATGTTATCGTTTATAACTATCGTGTTGTTCCACGCTGCTTTTTTCATGGTTTTGGAAAACACAATTTTGGTTACCTTATCTACCCATTGGGCATGCGCCTTACTATGTTCGCTTTCATCGGGATTATCTAACACTGCAGGCCAGTAGCCTGCCATCAATTCATAAGTTACCCGTCCATATACAGGAGAGCCGACAGTAGCCACTATTCCGTCAGCGTATTGCTGCAATTCACTGTCGTAAGAAATCCAATCCAGCCCGCTGTTTGCATCTGCTGCAAAACCATCGAGTGACACATGCATAAATAAAACCAGCTTTCTCATAGTACTATTTTTTAATCTGCCAGGGGATGAATGGCTTTCCGCTGCACAATTGTAGCACAAATATAGCCCCATGGCGAATAAAGCCTTTGTACAGGTCAAGATTACGTAATAAATCTTCTGAAAATACTTTGAAATACAAAGTGACTTATTTAACTTTGAACTACAAAGTACTTTTAGCAAATTATAAAACGCAATGGTATGAAAATTTCAAGAACAAAATTCGTTATTCTCTTCCTCGTTTTGGCGTTTGCCTTTCAGTTTATCTCTAATTCAGTTTTGGGAACTGAAGTCAGGCTCTTTCCCGGAAACGGCGAGTGGTTCCCGGGAACCGGATCAGCGATAGGGTGGAAGCACAGCCTGGCTGCAATTTTATACCCTGTCAAATTTGTTTTTATAGGGCCCTTGTCGTTTTTAGCTGAAGATCCGGATCCGGCGCCCCCCGTTCTGGTTCTTGCGTTTGCTTTCTACTGGACTGCCATCGCATTAGTTCTTCATTATCTCCTCAGTAAAATAATCACTCGTAAAAAAGCATGAATTTTATTGGGGTCAGGTCATTAATATACCGGTATGCATAGAATGGAAGAAATATACTATGAAGCAAAGTCTGACAAATGGTTTAAGGGATTCGCTGTTTTTTGTCGCATCGCTTTGGCATTGAGCTTCCTTCCGGCAGGCTACGTTAAAATTATGGGCGAACGTTTCGCCGCCGGCCTGCCGTCCAATAACCCTTTAGGGCATTACCTGGATGCCTTACATCTCACAGGATATTACTATACGTTTATTGGAATTGTTCAGATCATAACAGCTATATTATTACTGATTCCGCGAACTTCCCTTCTTGGCGCACTGATGTATTTTCCCATCATCGTCAATATTTGTGTGTTGACTTATGCTACCCGTTTTGACGGTACCCGGCTCGTCACGATGGTGGTATTGGCAAGCTTGTTTTTGTTAATTTGGGATTACGACCGTTTGAAACACATTTTGCCATGTAAGCAGCCCAAAACAGATCCGCAGCTGTTAAAAAAGCCCCTGGGTATGCGCCTTCGGATCATATTTTTTGGAGGTTCCTTCGTCGTCCTGGCCTTTATCATCATCGGTACTTTCTATTTATATGAGATCGTGCCGGGCAACTCTGAAGCTGAGTGCAGAAATCAATGTGCTTCCAGCAAAAACCCTGCGGCCTGCGAAATTTTCTGCGACTGCATTTATCAACAAGGTCAGCCGCTGGATAGTTGTCTGGCAACTTTCGACAGGGCGAAAGATATTCGCAAATCTGATGCGAAGTAACTATAAATGGCGTGGTTGTCAAGTTCGTTGAATTGAATTATAATGTTTACTATAATGAACATTTTGCGTATATTTGTTCATTATAAAGAACATTATGAAGGAACGGTCGGTTACCCCGGTACCCAAACTTTCCCGGATCCTGGAGGAGCTCGGTGAAAATCTAAAACTTGCGCGTCTTCGGCGGAAGCTGACCACGGACCAGGTCTGTGAACGCGCGGGCATCAGCCGGACCACCTTATGGCAGGTCGAAAAGGGCGTGCCCAGTGTCACCATGGGAGCTTATGCCCAGGTGCTGTTCGTGATGGGCCTCGAAAAAGATATCGCAAGGCTGGGCGCCGACGACGATCTCGGCCGTCGTCTGCAGGATGCCAGCCTGGAAACCAAAAAGAGAGGGCCAAAGAAAAAATAAGCGGCACGATGGACATTTTAGTATACGCGGACTGGTTCGAGTTAAAAGGCGCCGCGCGCATGGGCACGCTGTCTGTTTCCCATGTCAGGGGGCGGGAAGTCTTTTCATTTGCCTATGACCAGCATTGGCTGACCAGGGGGCATGCCCAAAGGCTCGATCCCGATCTGCAGCTGTTTTCGGGACCGCAGTATCTGGCGCCGGAAAAAAAGAATTTCGGCCTCTTCCTCGATTCTTCTCCTGACCGGTGGGGTCAGGTCATCATGAGGCGTCGCGAAGCAATCGCCGCGCGCCTGGAAAAACGAAAAGAAAAAACATTTTTCCAGGAAGATTTTTTGCTTGGCGTATTCGATCAGCAGCGCCTGGGCGCGCTGCGTTTTAAATTGTCGGAAGAGGGGCCCTTCCTCAGCGACAATGCGGACCTTGCGGCACCGCCATGGACCTCGCTGCGGGAACTGGAGTTCGCGAGCCTGCAGCTGGAGAAGGAAAGTTTACCGGACAGGGAATCGCTGAAATGGCTGAACATGCTGCTCGCGCCGGGCGCCTCGCTCGGCGGGGCCAGACCCAAGGCCGGAGTTACGGATGAAAAAGGAAGTCTCTGGATCGCAAAATTTCCGGCCGCCGGAGACCGCGGCGATATGGGTGCGTGGGAAATGGTCGCCAACGAACTGGCGGCCGGTGCCGGAATCGATGTGGCCAGCGGACAGGCGAAACGTTTCAACGACAAGCACCATACGTATTTATCGAAACGCTTTGACCGGATCGGGACGAAACGCCGGTTGCATTTCGCCTCCGCGATGACCCTGCTGGGACAGCGCGATGGGACCGAAGGGCTGTCCTACCTGGATCTGGCGGCTTTCCTCATCAAGCATGGTGCGGATCCCAAAAGAGACCTGGAAGAACTCTGGCGCAGGATCGCCTTTAATATCGCGGTAAAAAATACGGATGATCATTTGCGCAACCATGGGTTTTTGCTTACACCCGGCGGATGGTCTTTGGCCCCGGCCTATGACGTCAATCCGAATGAACAGGGACGCGGCCTTACGCTGAATATCTCCGAGACAGATAACGCGCTGGAATTCGAACTTGCACTTTCCGTTGCAAAATATTTCCGGGTGGAAAAAGACGCTGAATCAATCCTCAAAAGAGTCCGGCGTTCGGTCGCCAAATGGAAAACCGTCGCAAAGAAATATGCAATCCCCGCCAGCGAAATCAGCCAGATGGCGGGCGCATTTGAAGAATAGGGATTCTGCCCATCATAAACACCCAATAGCCAACCATAACGCCGAGCCCATTTAGTATTACGTCATCAATATCAAATATGCCCACCCGAAACAGCGCCTGCATTCCTTCGATGGCAAGACCGGCAGCAACGGCGAGCGCCAAAGATTTTTTCCATGTCATCTTCCGATAGACGAACGGAACAAGAAATCCTATTGGTACAAGCAGCACAATGTTTCCGGCAAGATTAACGACCGCAATCATCCACCCCTTTTCACCGAGCAGGTACGGCAAAATGGTTTTGAACGGCAAAAAGTTTGCAGGCCCTTCGTGCGTTCCTCCAAACTTAAACCTCATGGAGCCGACCCTGATCAGTGGCAGGTCCTTAAATACCATTACTTTGATAAGGATCGCGCTATAGACGATGAGAATAACGGTTAGTATTATACGCTTCTTCATGTTGTTTGTTTAGTGACCAAAATCCTGCTTCGCCGACGCAAGCAGATCCCGGCTGTCTCTGTACAGGGTGCGATGATTTTTGTCGCCCATAATAACCCCGACGATTGTCCCTTTTTGTCCGTTTCTTGCAGTATAGCGCGCCGCAAATAACAGGCAGCTGCCGGCTTGACCGGTGGTGCCTGTCTTGATCCCAATCACTCCGTCGGTGCCAAGCAGCTGGTTTGTGTTTTTGATGATGCCTGCAACGGGTATCCGTGCCTGCTGCTGGGCAACGATGCCGGCAATCACCGGGTTTTTGAGCGCGGCGATGCCTATCGCAACCAGTTCCGATGGCGTGCTGACGGTGGCCGAACTGAATCCGCTCGCATCGGCAACGACCGTCCGGCCGAGACCCATGGCTTTCAGCATGTTTTGGGCGTACAACACGTAGGCTTCCTTTGAACCGAATATCCTTTCAACCAGTATATCAGCCATGTTGTTATCTGAAGCGATCAACATCCGCTGCATGGCCTGATACTGCGTCAGCCTCATGCCGATGAGTATCGGCAGAACCGAACCGCCTTCCGAGATATAAGCATTGAGCCTTGCAATATCATTTATGGTTATGCTGTATGTCTGGCCTTCCTGCCCGGGTTTAAACGGCTGTTTTTTCATAATAGCCAGTGCGGTGATCACTTTTGCCATGCTGGCTGTCGGACGCAGCTTTTCGTTTGCTGACGAACGTGCAAGCAATCCCTCTTCCAGGCTACCGATCGCAGCCTGACCGGACGCTGGCCAGGCAAGTTGCCCGTCATTTCGATCTTTTAAAAAAAAACTGTAGGCTAAAAATCCTGTAAATAACAATGCTGCCAAAAGAACTGTTATCATTTTTTTTGCACCCATCGGCTTCTTCGGCGCCACTGTTGAAAATAAGTGTCCGGGCTTCATGTTTTTAAAATAAGTAACACAAAACAACCACATCATTCAGGCGCTATAAAATGTAATCGACGGTGGCTTGCCGGTCATCGACAGCGGGGCTTTTTTACCCGGTTAAATACATTTTTTGTGAACCGAAATCCGAAAAAGCCGTTAAAAGATGATAACGGACTGTTCGCAGGTAAAAAACGGCCCAATAACGGTTTGAATTTGCCGTAACCGGCTAATAGTTGATATTGTACCGTTTTTTACTTTCCGGGCGAATACTGCAAATTAGTTTTTGTGAAATGACGTTGCAACCATCAAAAAGCAGGCTGATAACTATTTTGGCTCATGTACTGGCCTGGGTGGTTTTCGGCATTGTCATGTTTTTCTACCATCCGCTTTTCTCGGATATCGAGATACCCTACCAGGCCTGGATAACACAGACCGTTACGCTCATCCTGCTTGTCACAGCTTTTTATGTCAATGTATCCGTTCTGGTTCCCGGGTTTTTGCTGAAGAACCGGTTCGGTTACTACGTTGCGCTGATCATTATCCTCGTGGCAGCAATTGTGTTCATTAAGGGAGGAGTGGAGAATGTGCTTTATTCCCACCAGGGATTCCTCAGGAACAGGCAGGTCCGGGTGGCAGAACTGATCAAAGCATTCACGCGCCTCAAACTTCCCAGGGGGAAACCGATCGACAGGCCTACCATCATCATCAGTGCGCTGGTGCTGGGTATCGGCACGAGTATTACCGTCATACAAAAATGGCAAAAGGACAAGCAGCAGCGCGAAGCGCTGGAAAAGGAAAAGGTTAGTTCCGAACTGTTATTCCTGAAGGCGCAGATAAACCCGCATTTCTTTTTTAATACGCTGAACAATATTTACGTGCTTACCCAGGTTGATGCGGATAAGGCCGGTAAGGCCGTTCACCAGCTTTCGCGCATGATGCGGTATCTGCTTTATGAAACACAGCAGGGACATACCATGCTGGGCCGGGAAATTGCTTTTGTGCAGGATTATATCAGCCTGATGCAGTTGCGGCTGACCGATGCGGTAAAGCTGGTCATCGATACACCCCGGCACCTCCTGGACATGCCCATGGCGCCAATGATGTTATTGCCTTTCGTGGAAAATGCCTTTAAGCACGGGGTGAGCGCGACACAGCAAAGCCATGTCGATATTCGGATACTGCAGCGGGGCAGCATGCTGGACATTACCGTAAAAAATACCATAATGAAAGATAATAGCATTAGCCTGGATACCAATAGCGGCATCGGTTTGGCGAATACCCGCCGCAGACTGGACCTGCTTTACCCGGGTAAACACAAACTGGATATCCGCGAGCTGAAGGCCGGTAATGAGTACGTTGTTCACCTAATACTTGATCTGTCATGATACTGAATTGCATCGCGGTGGATGATGAGCCCCTGGCGCTCGGCCTGGTGAGCAAATTCATTGAACAGACCGCTTTTTTAAATCTGGCTGGAAAATACGCGGGCGCGGTGGAGGCATTAAAAGCCCTGCACACGCAGCAGATCGACCTGATATTCCTCGACATACAAATGCGCGACCTGAACGGCATCGAGCTGGCGCGCGTGCTGGATAAAGGCGACCGCAAAACCCGCATCATCTTTACGACCGCCTACAACCAGTTCGCGCTGGAAGGTTACAAGGTGGATGCCCTGGATTACCTGCTAAAGCCTTTTAATTACGAAGAGTTCCTTCGTGCAGCCCAAAAGGCGCTGCATTATGCCGGGTTGTTAAATAAATCTGCCCTGCAAACCTCCGCGCTCAATGAAACCGAACGCGCAGATGACAATTATCTCTTTCTGAAAGTGGAATATCAGCTGGTCCGCATTTCCCTGGATGATATCCTGTATATTGAAAGCCTGAAGGATTATGTAAAGGTTGAGCTGAAGAACTCCGGGAAAGCCGTCCTGTCGCTCACCAGCCTCAAGGCACTGGAAGAAAAATTACCACCGAAACGTTTCATGCGCGTACATCGTTCGTTTATCATTCCGATGGATAAGATCACATCCATGACCAAAAATTCAGTCCGAATCGGCAAGCGGACAATCAGCATTGGCGACCAGTACAAAGATGCTTTCGCGCAGTTTGCCGGGAGGTGGATTTGACGCTTAATTTAATTCAGTTATCTTATTTATCTGTTTGAAGTTGCAATACACTTACAGAATAGGGCGGCAGATTTCTCGTAAAACTTTTGCTAATCCCTTTTACGGTTGATGTAGCCGGCACTATGTTCACGGGATCGGTAATTGAATTTGTATCCTCCGGTTTTGTGCCATTCACAACGACCAGGGTAGCATCCGGAGAAACTTTGGCAATGCCCTCCATGTTTATTTTTACCGCTTGCTTTTTTGCAGTTGTATTCACCATCTTAAGATACACAGCGCCCGTGCTGTCGTTCATGGTAACCGAATAAAACAAAGTGGGAACCGTTTTGGATTTAATGCCCTCTGTACTGTCTTTCTTCGTGAGCGGCCTGTTTTGAACAGGCACGTTTACCGCAGCAGCCTGCACAATCCTGTTTCCCAGGTAGTGGCTGAATAGCTTTTGTACATAATAGGAAGGCGAACCGTAGCTTGACAAAGCATCATAACCGATCAGATCAGAATCCCATTGCCAGGCTTTGGGCGCGGTGGCAGTGGCCGTATTTACATTCACAAACAACGGCGCATAGCACGACATGATGACAAGGTCAGCATTTCGTTCCATACCCGTCATCCAGGCGGCATCGCCAAGTGCTGCATTCAGATTGGTCGTTGGCGCTCCTTCGCGGGTTGCCCATTCGCCAACAAAAATTTTTGGTCCATTGCGGTCGTACTTGTCATATTGCGAAGCATTTTCCCACATATCCCAGGAGTTGCGGTAATAATGCTCATCCACCACATCGGGTTTTTTTCCCGACGTCACTTTCATCTCCGGGTACTGCGCACCGGCTATCGTTGAAATACATGTTAGTTGCGGATATTTTGCTTCAATGGCCGTCCTGAATTGCGTGAACCTGCCATCATAGCTGTTTGACCGGTCAAACCAATCTTCATTTCCAACCTCGACATAAGTAAGCTTAAACGGAGCGGGATGGCCGTCTGCCGCGCGCTTAGCTCCCCAATAAGTGCCTGTGTCGCCCGTTACATATTCAATTTCGTCCAAAGCATCGTCCACATAAGGCTTCAGCAGCGGTCCCGCATCTACGTGATCCCCTTCCAATGAATAACCCGCATACACAGCCAGCACCGGCTCTGCACCCATATCCTCGCACCACAGCAAAAATTCCAGCAATCCCATTCCGTCAGAAGGACGATAGCCCCACGAGCCTTTGTGTCCCGGTCTGTTTTCCAACGGTCCTAATGTAGTTTTCCAGGGAAAGGCATCCGTAATCAACGGACCTTCCAGAAAATTCCCACCCGGGAAACGCAGAAACCTGGGCTTCATATCTACCAGCATCTGCATCAGATCCCTTCTGTTCCCATTCGGGCGGTTGTTGTAGGTGGGTGGAAATAAAGAAACAAGATTGAAATAATATAAACCTGTTCGGTCGGTAGCAATCACGAGGCGGGCGTCTTTGGTTGGCTGTATACCGGCAGCTGTCGTTAAGGTCAATGCATATTTTTTCCAGGAATCGCTTTTTTCAAGATTGATCGTGCCTGACGCATATACGGTTTTTCCATCTTTGCTTTCCAGGGTAACAGTGATTGGTCCGGCAGTATTGTTTTCAATAACGGGAAGCGGTGGCGTCGTGGGTTTTGCCTCCCATGGCCAGCGGAAGGGCTCCCTCCGGTCTGTTCCTTTTATATAGAACGAAGCTCTGTATGTCGTGGATGGCTCTATAGGAATTCCCCAATATCCTTCATTGGCTATGCCTACCCGTCCTGTTGCTTTTTCTACGGTCATTCGTAAGCAGGTAGAGAGTGAACCGTTTATTGCAAGGCGGCGTTCATCAAGCGGGATATGTTCTTCTGAAGCACGGATTAATTTTATGCTGGCCTTTGCAGCCGGATCATTCAGTACAAGGCTCCATCCTTCCGGCGTCTTTTTGTTGTCTTTGAATATCCGGTTACGTATCAGCTCGGCGTATAAACCGCCATCATAAGAATGGTTGATTTCTTCTGTCATCAGGCCATACAACATGGGACTAACATTTCCACCGGGCTTTGTAAAATCCAATGTAATGACGGGCGTTTGTGCGACTGTGATTTGACTCATGCAACCGGCTGTAAGCAAAATCAATAAACGCCTTTTCAGGTTGATCATTTTTCTTGTTTTAATTTTGAAAAAGCAACTGCGCAAAATGATACAGGTCATTTCTCCAAACCGGCCAGGTGTGACCGCCGGGATATTCGTAGTAAGTATGTTTGATGTTCAGCTCGTCCAGTTTGCTTAACATGATTTGCCCGTTTTTATATGCAATGTCTTCTTTTCCTCCTTCCGACACCCAGAAAGTTTTCAGATTGGTATTTACTTTGTCGGCATTTTCCTTCAAAAAAGCATACTGGGTATCGGCTATCCGACTCTGCATGGGTATAATCCAGCCTGAACTGAACACACCGAGATACGAAAACATGTCGGTGTTTTTGATACCTGTGTAAAGTGTGTGAATACCACCCATCGACAAGCCTGCCAGCGCCCGGTCTTTTGGATCAGACAAAACACGAAAACTCTTTTCAACAAAGGGGAGGATTGCCTGCTTTAATTCATTTTCAAATATTTTCAGACCCGATTCTTCAAATGCGGAACCCCCCACGTTCGCATCGGGCATTACGACAAGCATGGGCCTGGCTTTGCCTTCGGCTATCAGGTTGTCTATGATCAGGTCTGTTTTACCTTGCATGGCCCAGCCGGTCTGGTCTTCACCACCGCCATGCAGTATGTACAGCACAGGATATTTCGCGCTTGTATTGGAATCGTATCCCGGTGGCATATAGATGTACATCTCGCGCCAGGAGCGGGTTACCGGAGAAAAATATTTTTTGATGCGGATGTCGCCATGCGGCACGTCTTTCTGCGCATAATAATTGCCACCGGCAAAAGGAATTTCTATACCGCTTGCCATGCGTCCCATACCATAAAAGGTTTGGCTGGCAGGGTCGCAGACCGCAACACCATCAATCAACATAGAATAATAGTGAAAGCCCTCGCTGACAGAATCCGTGGTAGCCACCCAATAGCCGCCGGTATCTTTTTGCATGTCATATTTTTTAACCAGGTCAACCTGTACTTTATTTGCATCGGGTGCTTTGATGCGAAACATGACCCGGCTGTTTGGAAGAATCTGTGGATACTTCGCGTTGCGGATATTGGTTTCGGCAGGCAATCCCAACACGCTGTATTGATTGAAACGGGATGCGTCAACCGGTTTAAAAAGAAGCTGGGTGAACATATACAAATCGTTCTTCCAAACTTTGAAATCGTGTACTCCGGGTTCCACATAAAAGATGTGGGGAACCTTGTGCGCAACAAGATAATCATGCGTACGCTTGCTGAAGTTCATTAAACCATCGGCATCGCCGCAGGAGATCCAGAGCAGCCTGAGCTGCTGCCTCGCTTTGTCCGGATCGGGCAGCAGCGCTTCCGGTGTTTTCGTGTTGGGCGCTGAAGAGAATCCACCCACCCAGGCAAATTTATCCAGATTTCCCAGGCCAAAATTCAACGACTGTCCACCACCCATCGATAAGCCTGCAACCGCGCGATGCTCCCGGTCGGTATAAACGGGATAATGTTTTTGAATATACGGGATCAGGTCGTTTAGTAAATCCTGCTCAAACCTGGCAAATGCCTGCACCTTTTCGCTGTCAAAAATATTGCCTGTAGCACGGTCATCTTTCATGGCCCTGCCATTGGGCAATACCACAATCATTGGCGCTACTTTGCCCTGCGCGTACAGGTTATCCAATATGGTTTCCGGATGACCTTGCGAATACCATTCCCTTTCATCGCCACCAATGCCATGCAGCAGGTAAAGCACCGGGTATTTTTTCTTTTTAGAATAACCGGGCGGCGTATAAATCAAAGCCCTTCTTGACATACCCACGGTTTTCGACGGATAGGTGATGCTGTCCATTTTACCGTGAGCAATGGCGCTTTGCACGGAATCAAAACCCGGCGGCGAATGTTTTACAAAGTCCTGGGCGTGCAAGCCGGCCGTTATGAAAATGGCCAGTGTGGCAAGCAGGAAACCGGGTTTTACAAAGACTGTTCTTTTTGTCCGAATCATTATTCAGTGTATTATATTGATGGAATGGCAGGGTGTTCTCAAAGATATGCAACCGATTGCGCAAAAATAGCGTTTTGTTTGTCATTGCCTGCTGGTACCGGGTTATGCGGCATGTGACCAGGCACGGAACTTGAAAAAACATCACCCTTTTTTCAAAATTCAATGCTTGCTGCTTCCATAACAAATAGGTATGCCAGGGAATTCGGAACTTCAATATTTGTTTTTACGGGCGCGAAAATCGACATCAGGGCTAAGGCCGAACAGCCCAGGCGAGACCATCAGGTACACCGCCAACATCCAGGTGGCCTGTAATCGCTAAAGTTTTGAGATCAATGATAACGACATAATTATCGGCTGAACAGGCAACAAACACACGTGAACCTTCAGCATCCATAAGAATTCCCGCTGCGCCATGACCGGTTTTCAAACGCTTGATCTCCTTACGTGTTTTTGCATCATAAATAGCCACGTCACCGGATTGCAGACTTGAAACAAACACCATTTTACCATCGGGTGTAAACTTAAGGCGGTTAGCCCCTAAAATCTTTGCATCCAGTTTTGCTGACAGTTTTTTTGCTCCGGGATCAATAATAGAGATCACTCCATCATCACTTGCCGCAGTCCACAGCTCCCTGCCATCGGGGGATACATCAAATCCCTCCGAACCCCTGCTAACCGGAACAACAGTTTGGCGCCATTCTTTATGTTGTTGAAATCCCGGCGGGCCATCTACCAATATACTTACCGTTCCTGAACTTACGTTGGTTGTATAAATCTTTTCCCCATCTTTAGCAACATAGAGCATGTGCGTCCTGTCCTGGCCTGTTCCCATGCTCCAGTCAAGTTTACCGGTGGCGGGGTCATACCGGCCAATGGCTTTGGAACCTTCCGCAGTAAACCATGCTTTTCCATCAACGAACGTAATGCCATGCGGACCAAACAGCGGCCTCGTATCTATATTGGTTAAAGGCTTTTGGGCAACAAGGTCAATGATGTTCAGTTCATGCAGGCTGCCACCACCATAATTGGTAACGAAAGCCGTCTTGCCATCTGTGGAGGCAATCACTTCGTGCGGATCTTCGCCAACCGGAATACGTGCGATAACTTTTAAGGTGGCCGGATCTACCATTGCCAGCGTATGGTCCGTTTTTGAAAGGGCAAGCAACGTTTTTCCGGGGGCGGATTGCGCATTACAACCGGTTGCCGGGTAAATGAATGGTATAACCAAAAAACTTACGGCGATCACCCGGAGCCTATAATATTTTAGATTTTTCATACCGTTATTGTATTATTTACCTCTCAAAGATAGGGCCATCAAAAAATGATTTTTCGGAGTCTCACCGGAGTGCTAAAAAATATTTTTTCAAAGAGGAAGGATTTTTCTGTTTTTGATCGGCCTCGCATTTCTGATGCCGTCCAGGGTATTTGTAGGGCCCCCATAGGGGGTTTTCAGGGGCGCCGGAAGGGATTTCCCCTATGCTGCTCCAACAAACACCCTATAAAGACCCTATCCGGACCCTCTCCGGGGCCTTTTCCAAAACTCGGAGGAATTTTCAAAAAAGCAGGATTTATATTTTAGCACTCCGATGAGACTCCGAAAAACCGGGTTTCGGAAAGCCCATATTTGCAGCAGGCGTTACGTGTTGTTGTCTGGAGTTTAAGCTAAATGTGCCTGCTATAGGGAGTCAGTCTGTTGTTTTCCTGGTTTGATCAGCGCGGGACGCAATTGCCCCTTTGGAATGACGTTTCTGCCCCCCTTTCATTTCCAGGATGGCGGCTTAGTTTTGGGAAACAAATTATTGAACTATGCGGAAGCTAATTATGATGCGGAGCAGTCGCCCGCCACGGCTTCCTGGGCGGAGGCGCGGGTTTTCGACGGTGATCTTGCCGAAGGGATAAGAGAACTTAAATCCGGGCCGGGGAAACCGATCTTAGCGATTGGAGGCGCCGGATTTATGCGAAGCCTGATAGCGACGGGGCTTATAGACGAATACCATTTGGTTACGCATCCTGTGGTTTTGGGCGGGGGGCTGCCGATCTTCAATGATGCACCGCCGACACCATAATATTTTTACCTGGTTCCTGTTTCAGTTTAAGTATTTCGTCCCGAAGGTTCGTACGAACGATACTCGTGTTTTTTCCTTCAGCCCTGTCTAAGGATTTGGAGAACACAATAATTTTGCCTACAGAGTCAAATGCCTGGGCAAATGATTCATTGTTTTTTGCGACGCAAATTTATTTTCCAGTTTAAATAAAACATCTGTTAATTCATCCGGACGTTCTCTCATCACATTATGTACAGAATGAATTGTTTCAACATGCCAGCTTTTCGACTTTTTCAAAGTTTCATATGGTTTAAAAAAGGGTGTTCCAGCCCATCCGCTGAGATAAATGAATGCCCGATTATGAATTTTTTTATGGTTGCCATGTAAGCGTATATTTTGCATAAATGCCGCTAAAGGATGAGGCTTTCTTCGTTTATCTTTTCCCGGCGGATTGTCAACCCTGAAACCGTCTTCGCCGGCTCCCGTCACAAAAAGATTACGGTATGCATCGCTGGTGAGATTCCAACAGCTATCACCATTTTCAGGTACATATGCATCAATATAGACAAGTCCATAAATTTTTTCTGGTAACTTATCGGCAACTCCGGTAATTACCATTCCTGCATAACTATGCCCGCATAATATTACATCGGTAATATTTTCCCGGTTCAAAAAATCAATGACAAATTGAATGTGCGTGTCCAGATTTATTATTTGATTTTGTTTGTCTTGTTCTGATTCAAGACCCGGCAGGGTTAACGCAATACATTTTTTCTTTAACAACTCCAGTCTTTCGATAATGGGGTCATATGCCCAGCCACCATGCCAGCCACCAGGAATAAAAATGTATGTCTTTTGTGTCGCTTTAATATTTGAATGTATATTCATCTTGTATCATTTGAAGGCAAATTTCCAACTTCGAATTTTATAAATAAAATAATATGATTTATGGATGGCTATAAAAATAATTATAGCTTTATGATATGGTCAATTTGGAATGGTACAGAACATTTAAAGCTGTCTACCAGACAGGATCACTAACGGCTGCATCCAAGGCTTTGTTTATATCACAACCCAATGTGAGCCAGCATCTTTCTTCATTGGAAGCTTACGTTGGAAAAACATTATTTGAACGGAAGCCGAGAATAGCACCTACAGACTATGGCAAGTTGTTTTATACCCAGGTAGTTGAGCCATTAGAAAAGTTGGAGAAAGTTGAGGCGAGTTTCAACGCTGCATGCTTAAAAAAGAAGTTACCCATCATCCGGTTGGGTGCTGTACATGAGTATTTCCAGGCTGTATTATCTGCGAAAATAACCGCGATTGATGCAAATCTTATCCTGTCTTTTGGACGCACCAAAGAATTACTAGGTAAGTTGCACAAAGGTGCTTTGGATTTTGTGGTTGCCACCAAATTGACTGATTATAAGAACCTTGTTTTTGAGCCTGTCCGGCAGGAGATTTTTGTCATCGCAGGCAGTAAATCAATTGACAGCACGGAATTTGATAATTACATCAGAGAAGAAGATTGGGAAAGCGGAGAGGCCTGGCTGTTGTCACAGTCCTGGTTAGCGTATACCACAGACCTTGCGATTATACGCAGGTTCTGGCAAAAGAATTTCCACAAGCGCCCGGTTATTAAACCATACTGCGTAATACCAGATATGAATATTATCTTAAAATCGCTTAGGTATTGCTCTGCTTTGGCAATAACTGCGGATTATCTATTGGACGATGACCTAAAGGTAGTTTGGAGGGGTATCCTGCCTATGGAGAATACACTGTTTCTAGCCTATGATAAAACAAAGGTTACATCTGATCAGGTGAAACTACTAAGACAATTTTGTCAATAATATTTAATTTTCTATTTTAATTCTATTAAATAAGCTTTTGCAGGCTTATTACCACTATTGATGGCGATGTGTGTATCCGCTTCACTCCAAAATGTAGTCCCTGCTTTCAGGTCAAAGTCCTGAACCTTCCCATCGGCAGTTGTCTGCCTTACAAAGGCATCTGTAAGCAAAATAGAAAGATGTGGAGCATGTGTATGCATTCCTTTGCCACATACATCTTTTCCTGGCGTACTGCTGTACTCCGTTACCCTTAATTTATCATTTTCAAGAATCACTTTGATGGTATCTGAGATACGCATGTCCTGTTGGCTTTTTCCGTAAATAGTAAAACCGAAAAAGCAGATGGAAACTAAAAATAGTCGTTTCATAAAAAATAGTTTTGGTGATAAAAAAAATTTACAACAGCAAAACTATTTTAAATAGCAGCAACGCACTTTGCTTAAACGTTCAAAATATTTTCTTATTCGTACAGAGAAGATTTTACAAACTCCAGTTTTTTGAGAATGGCGGCGTTTGTCTTTTTCCGATATTGAAGCGGTGAGAAGCTATACTTTACCTTGAAAATCCGACTAAAGTGCGTTACGTTTTCAAATCCACTTTCATAAGCAATTTCACTGACGTTTTTTTTGCTTGTATCCAAAAGATCTTTTGCATACTCCAGTCTTTTTTGAGTAAGCCATCTTCCCGGAGTCGTGCGATAGTATTCGTGAAACTCTCTTTTAAACGTCCCAACACTTCGCTGTGCGATGCGTGCAAATCCGTTAATTGTTAAATTAAAAGTGTAATTCGCTTCCATAACCTGCCATAGCGGCGTTTTGTACTGGTCGTCAATACTATTAATGTAAGAAAGTAAATCTGCGTTTGCGGGGTTAGAAAAAATATTGAAAAGAAGTTCTTTAAATTTTAACTCAAGCAGGCTTTCGGAAGGAGGTACTTTTTGCGAAAAGTATGGAATCATACTGTAAAAAAATGTACGCGTTGTTTCGTTCACCTTAATTTCAATCAGCATATCTGAAGGTGGAGGAGGCAAGTTTTTTAAGGGTAAATACTGCCTGTATTCCCTGAATACTTGTCGCAAAAAATCATCCTGAAAACAGAAGGCGAGAACCTCCCAGCCCTCAAAATCATATTTCTCTGCCTTATAGGCGGTTCTTCGAATAAACAAAGATGTGTTATCAGTAAGAGTCCATGATTTTTCTCTGTGGTGCATCGTCTTTTTGCCACTCAGTGTATATGCTATTTCATTGTAGTGAGTAAACACATGCAGGATCTTATCAACCTGCGGGCATTTGTAATAGGCAAAAAGCATGTCTTTTACGGCAAGCTGCTTAATTATGTCTGGGCGGGCAATCTTAAAGTCATAGGTATTGTTCATACCAAATTATTGAGAAGAATCTACCAAAGTTAAAAAACTGCCTGATACCCATACCATTTCATTTATCCCTCAAAGATAGGGTCATCAAAAAATGATTTTCGGAGTTTCATCGGAGTGCTAAAAAATATTTTTTCAAAAAGAAAGGAGTTTTCTGTTTTTGATCAGCCTCCCATTTCTGATGGCGGCCAGGGTATTTATAGGGGACCCATAGGGTGTTTTTAGGGGCGACGGAAGGGAATCCCCCTGTGCTGC